>Ga0114984_1001144_pt1 | contig 9945 bp, 8 predicted proteins | sample Shrwel1BS1Day1_FD_96987 | JGI IMG/M metagenome (GOLD analysis project Ga0114984, IMG submission 96987) | Subsurface microbial communities from deep shales in Ohio, USA - Utica-3 well 1 S-1-Day1 | ecosystem: Environmental > Aquatic > Deep subsurface > Shale gas/oil reservoir > Produced water/Flow... | reverse complement strand
TGCGCAGGCTTCAGCCAGACATCCAGGGCAGACAAATGCGCTTCCCAGCTGAAATGCTTGAGCACAAACTGCCTGGCAGCATGCCCCAACTCGGACGCCTTGTCAGGAGACTGCAAGAGCAAGTCCAGAGCCTGCACAAACTCAGAGGCCGTGGCCGCACGCACCACCCCAAACTCAAAGCCAGCTCCGATGGCATCCGCACACGAGGGCACCGTGACCACAGGCTTTTCCATGGCCATGGCTTCAAGAATCTTGTTTTGGATGCCGCGGGCCACCCGCAGAGGCGCCACGACGGCAGCGGCATGCTGCAAGTAGCCACGCACATCGGGCACCGTGCCCGTCACCACCACCTGCGGCCCGGCCAATGCCTTGACCTGAGCCGTCGGATTGCGCCCCACAATGTAGAAGCGCAACTGAGGCCAGCGCTGCGTCAACAAAGGCAGCATCTGCTCGACAAACCAGCACACACCATCCACATTGGGCCAGTAATCCATGGCTCCCGTGAACACCACTGGCACCTCTCCATCAATGAACGGCGACCGACTTCCTGCCTGAGGACTGAAATACTCGGCATTGACCCCATTGCTGATGGCAGACACACGGTCGGCCACCTCAGGCGCCAGGGATTGAAACAGGGCCGTTTCGTTGGGCGTGACAAAGAAAGACTGTCGTGCGCGACGAGCCACCTCACGTTCGAAAGCCAGCAAACGTGCACCTTCGCGCCGATACAGCCACGACATCGGCCAACGGTGCTCTGGTGCGTACTGCCCCCACTTCGACGAATCCACATCGACGAAATCAACCAACATGGGTACATCAGGCAGCAAGGGCATGGCGAACTGCGCCATCACCCCAGAAAAAACCACGGTGGCGTCAAGCTTGTGCTGCGATTGGACCTGTCGCACCCAACGATGCATGCCTGCATGGCGGTAATAGGTCTCCGACAGAGAGCGCCCCGTCAACAGCCCCCGGGCACTGAGCAACTTGGTGCTACGCGGATTCAGGCGCTCGATGTGGAGATCAGGGCAAATAGCCTGTAGCGCAGACACCTGAGCGACATCCTCCGGATCGTCAATGAAGGTTCCCAAAAACACGCGGTGATCCCGCATGAGGTGGCGCAACAAATGGTACGAGCGCACCTTGTCGCCCTTGTTGGGCGGATAAGGCATCCGATGAACCAGATACAGGATGTTCGCCATGTCAGCCCAGGTTGCGCACGATGAAAGGCCCCAGCCAGTTGGCCAGGCCCAGGGGCATGCGCCGCCAGGTTTCGATCAGGAGTTTGTATTTGGCGTTGGTTGGGTTGTTCTGGGGGATGCCGTCACGCTTGAAGAGCTGATACTCATAGCGCAGGGGCGTTGGTTCGAAGCCCCAGTTCTTTTTGAAAGCGTAAGGGCCCGTGCCCTGCTTGCTTCGTCCATAGTCGAACACCTTGAACCCCCGGGCACAAGCGCGGCGCATCAACTCCCAATACTTGAAATCGTTGGCGGCCAGATCACGTGCCGCGAGATCATCGCCCGCGTAGTAAGGCAAGACCTCATCGCGGAAGTAGAAAGTCAACACACTGCTGAGCGCCTTGCCCTCGGCACTGGTGACGGTCAAAACCTCGCAGTCCGGTCCAAACACGTCCATCAGGCGCTGAAAATAACGCTTGGACAGCGCAGGCGTGCCATGACGGTGGACGTTATCCGCATACAACGCAAAGAAGCGATCCACCGTGGTATCCACCTGCGCGCTCAGGCCGTTCTTGATGCCCTTGCGAACCATCGCGCGCTGCTTGCGCGGAATGGCCAGCATGTTCTCCTCTTCCGTTGGCAAGATCTCCTTGCGGAAAGTGACATACAGGTCCTGTGTGGGCCACTCCGGATGACGCTGCGTCTGCAGGTAGCGCATCTCCAGATGATCCACATCCAGTCCCTCGGCCAGACGGACGGCCTCAGCCTCGAGCGCCAGCGCTGCGTCTTCACTGTGGGCCACTACGCCGCCATAAACAGCGAAAGGCAAGCTGGTCAGCGCATTGCCAAACAAGCGGCTTTTGACATGGGCCAGCGGCAAGACACCTTCGATCACCTCACCTCGGTGGGCATACAAGAAGTACGTAGGGTGCCGAAACACCTCTTCCATGATCTGCTGCCAGCCCACTCGGTGAAAGAACGTGGCCGTTGGGTGCGCCAACACGAATGCATCCCAGCGCTGATGCCAGTCGCTCCGACTCGTCTCCAGCCGCGATACCTGCAAACGACGCACGTCAGACACCTTGCACCCTACCCTTCACTGGCTTGTTCAGGAAGATTTGGTCCATCCGACCCCACTGAAAGTCTCGCAGCAGGCGCTGCAAACGCTGCTCCATGCGTGGGATGTTCACGTAATGCCGGAAGCGCGTACGCAGATCAATGCCAGCGACACGGGGCTGCTCCGCATCGATCTCCCAGGGGTGGAAGTAGAAGATGGCTGGCTGCTGGTCTCTCTCGTTCACCTGACGCAGCATCCAGCGCGAAAGACCGTACGGGAAAAGACGGAAGTAGCCGCCACCACTGGATGGCAGATTGCGATTGAACAGACGCAAGGTGGTAGGCGGCACCTCGATCAGGTCATGGCGAATGCGATGCGCAAAGCGAGGTGCATCGGGCATGCCATAGTGATCGTGCTGAATCGGATAGATGCTGGAGCTGTAGCGATAACCCTCCTGCTCCAACACATCCAAAGCCCACAGATTGGTCTGCCCGATCGAAAAGCTGGGCGCCCGATAACCCGTGACGGTCACACCGGCAATGTCTTCCAGCAAATGCTTGGCTGTTCGGATGTCCTGTGCGAAGGCCTCAGGCGTGAGGTCACTGACACGCTCATGTCCATAGCCGTGGCTGGCCACCTCGTGTCCGTCCGCGGCAATGCGGCGCACCAAGTGCGGATAACGCTGCGCGATCCATCCCAAGGTGAAAAACGTCGCATGGGTCTTCTCGGCCGCCAGCATGTCCAGAATGCGCCCGACGTTGCGCTCGACCCGGCACTCTCGCGTGTCCCAGTCGCGGCGTGCGATGTAAGGCGCGAATGCCGAAACCTGGAAATAGTCCTCAACGTCAATGGTGAGGGCATTGATCATGCTCATGACTGCCCCTTGCCCGCCGCGATCTTTTGCAACGCCGACAGGATCTCGATGCTCAGGCGCTCCTGGCGCAACACGCTTCGCTCAATGCGCAATAGGTGAGCGCTGAGTTGAGCGGCTGTGAGACGAGACAACTGCTCTTCAAGACTGCGCAGATCATGGCTGTCGGCGTCCAGATCCAAGTCCACATTCAAAGAGGTCGGACGCGCTGCTGGCGAGGCCTGCAACACCGCCTCGGCGGACACGGGCTCCAGCGGTGGTGCCGTCACCTCTTCCTGAATCTCGGCCAAGACCTCCTGGAGCACAGGTGCCGTGAAATGCGTGACCTCCGACAGGAAGCCGTGCAGCATCAAACGATCGCACAAGGCATTGATGCGGCGAGGGATGCCGCCAGTCTGCTCATAAATGCCGGCAAAGACATCGGCGTCGAACGTGGGCTTGTCGGTGGCGCCGGCGCAGCGGAGACGGTGTTCGATGTAGCCCTGCGTCTCCTCCGCATTCATCGGCCCCAGATGACAACTGGCAGTCACGCGTTGGCGCAACTGCAGCATGTCAGGACTTTGCAAAATGTTGCGGAACTCGGGCTGACCGATCAAGAAGGTTTGCAGCAGCGCCTGCTTGCCATGCTGAAAATTGGACAGCATGCGCAGCTCTTCCACAGCCTGAGGCCGCAGATTCTGTGCTTCATCCACGATCAGCAGACATCGCCTGCCTTGCGTGAGCTGGGTGATGAAAAATGCCTCAAGCGCCATCAGCAACTCGGCCTTGGACGCGTCCTTGACCTGAACGCCAAACGCCGCACCGACCAAACGCAGGGTGTCTTCCGCGCCCAGTTGCGTACTGACCAGCTGCGCTGCCACCATGGTGTGCGCATCGATGCTGTCCAGCAGCCCGCGCACGATGGTGGTCTTGCCCGCTCCGACCTCACCGGTGATGACGATGAAGCCCTCCGCTCGCATCACCCCGTACTCAAGGTACGCACGAGCACGACGGTGAGGCTTGCTGCCGAAGTAAAAATTGGGATCAGGGTTGAGCTGGAAAGGCTTGCTGCTCAACCCGTAGAAAGCTTCATACATGGGTCAGAAACGGTGAAGGATGTTGCCGACCAGCGCGTTCTCGGAATACGGATTCAGTCCTGTGTTCGAGTGAATGCGGCGCAGCTGCAAACTGCCTGAAGTGCGCGGTCCCACCTGCGTACTGAGGCCCAAGGTCAGGGTGTACTGCGAGCTGCGCTGGGTGTTCAGATCACCCTCACTGCGCTGCAGGGTGTACGACGCGTTGGCCGAGGTCACGGGCGTCAGACGATGAGCGTAAAGAAAGCCCAGGCTCTGGGTTTTCACCTGCGAGGTCACATCAAAGTCGTCGCCAAGCGTCAGGTTGTTGAGCAGGCGGTTGCTCTGACCGCGCACATAGCTCACCGTGAAGGCGCCACGGCGACCGGTCATCAAGACGGACAGCTGCTGGTTACGCTGCAGCGTTGCTTGCGAGACCAAGAAGGACTGACTGACCAGCAGGTCTCCCGGCAACCCTCGACTTTGCAACTCCGCCTGTACCAGCTGAGCGCGCTTGACCGGATCCGGCTCCAGCGGACTGAGCAGCGCGTCCAGGAGGTCATACAGCGTGCCAAGCGTGGCATTGACGTTGGCGTTTGGCGAAGTCGACACACTGCGCACATCCGACAGACGCACCACGGTGCGCGCGGCACGGTGCTCAAACGACACATTGTGGCCGGTGCCGAAATAACGATCGTTCACACCCGCAACCAAGGTCGTCCGGTCGGATGGACGCCAGACCAGATCCACGCCATGGTTGGCGTATCGCTTCTTGTTGAGTGTGAGCAGATCGTTGGACTCCTGCCCGAGAGTCAGGCCCGTGATCCACTGAGGCGACCACGCATAGGAAAAGCGCCCCGTCAACGAACTGGACTCGGTGGAGCGGCCTTGGTCGTAATCAACCTCTTGCTGATCTGCCGCCAAAGACCACCCCGCCGCCCCCAACTGGCGAGTCAGGCGTCCAGACCATCCCAGGGTGTCGGAGTCGCTGCGCGCATTGGTCTTGCTTTGGGTGCCTTGCAGGTTGACACGCGCCTCGTAGTTCACGCCATACGGAAACTGTCCTCGCACATAGGGCGAGAGACGATACGTGGCGGTTTGCGACTGGTTGGCATTGGTTGACGATGAGCCAGCCACAGGGCCAAACGCAGACACCAGTTGCTGCGACACCGTGCCAGACACATCCACGAAGGCCCAGTTGTCGATGGCGTTGATCTGCGCACTGGCGTTCAAACGGTGCTGGAGGTCGTCGCCCCCTGTGTCCTGGGCACGGTACAACCCGCTGAGCCCGTAATCAAAGAAGCCCTTCACACGCCCCTGGTTGGCAACCATCCGGACGCCGGGTGTGAGCTCGAGGATCTGCTCACTTTGGGGCTGACCGCCCTGCAGACGGGCGTTGTCTGTGAGCGTGACGCGCATGCCCAGACGGGGCTCAATCCAGACCGAGGGTTGAAGCGAAGCATCAGACTGAGCCCAGACAGGGCTCAGGGCCGCCACTGCCGCGCCGCAACACCAACGGTGCCAGTGTTTCATGATTGCACCTCGGCTTCCGCGAGCGACTCACGCTGGCCATAACCATAGCCATAGCCGTAGCCATACCCATAGGCATCCTGGCCCGTGCTGCGCGCCTGGTTGAGCACCATGAGCTTGACCGGACACGACTCGATGGTCGACAAAGCGTGCTTGACCTGGGACTGCAAAGTCTTCTCTGCCTGCACGACCATGACGATCTGCCCCATGTGCGTGGCAAGCACACGAGACTCCGTGGTCAGCAGCAGCGGCGGGGAATCAAAAATGATGATGCGGTCGCTGTAGCGTTTGCCCATGTCATCAACCAGGTCGGTCATGGCAGCGCTGGCCAGCAATTCTGTTGCCCGAGCATGCGGTGAGCCGCTGGGCAGCAAAGTCAGGTTGTCGATGTTGGTGCGCAAAAGCACCTGTGACATCTCCAGCTTGTCGTCCACCAACAGGTCCAGCAAGCCGGGACCTGGGGGCAAGCCCAGCACTTTCATGATGGAAGGACGGGCCACGTCGGCGTCCACCAGCATCACGGTGTAGTCCATTTCCATGGCCATGCTGAGCGCCAGGTTCACGGCAGTGAAGCTCTTGCCCTCGCCTGGCATGGAACTGGTCACCATGATGAGGTTGCCGTTTTGAACCACCGAGGCACCCTTGCCGGTGGCATTGTCGATCAAGGGGCGTTTGATGACGCGGAACTGATCGGCCACCATGGAGCGTGGTGCATTGGGCGTGACGAAACCGGCCGAGGTCAGGCGGTCGAAGTCGAGTTGCACCACCTTGCTGCCCACCGGTGCAGAGACTGGACGCGGGCGAGCCGGCGCATCCGCCACCGTCGGCGCGATCTCGGGCGGAGCAAGAGTCTGCGCTTCGTTCACGGAGACGGCTGGCGAAGGCTGCGCCACAGCCGTCGGCATTTGGGCGCCGGCCTGTCGGAGTTGCTCAAGCCGCTGGGCTGCTTTTTCAATGGAGTTGGACATGGTCAATCAACTGAAGGAGCCCGTTTGGTAGGCCAGGGTGGCCATACCGACTGCAAACAATGCCACCAGGGCCATCAAAGCACCTGCAAAGCGCTTGAGGCTGCGCCGCTCTGCCTGCATATGTGCCTCGTTGGTCACCAGCGACACGACACCCAGCAAAGGCAGATCGGTCGCATGACGCAAGGAAGACGCATCAAAGAAAACCGGTCGGATCTGGCTGATCAGGAAGGTCATGCCCAATCCAGCGGCCAAGCCAGCCAGCAGCGCCAGAGGCAGCAGAAGCAAACGGTTGGGGGCAACGGGCTTGTTGGCAGCACGGGGCGGGTCGATGACGCGGAAGTCTGCAAAGTTGGAGGCGTTCTCCAGTTGACCGGAGAGATTGGCAGACTCGCGACGCGACACCAGGTCGTTGTAGTTCTTGCGATGGATTTCGTAGTCGCGATTGAGCTGAGCCAGCTCGGCCTCAACCTGTGGGGCCACTTTCATCTGGTCTTGTGCCCGAGCTGCCCGTGCCGTGTACTCGCCCACTCGGGCACGCAACGAGGCCACTTGCAACTCTGCGGCCGCCAGAGTGCGGCTGTACTCCATCACCGCGGGCGAATTGTCTGTCAGCACCGACTTGGGCGCCGCTGCCGCCGCTTGACGCAGTGCCGCGATCTCGCGTCGTTTCTGATCTTCGAGATCACGAATCAGGCGACGCGTATTGGCGACGTCAGGATGCTCCTCGGTGAAACGCTGCAGCAATGCGTCGAGGTTGCGACGCTGCGCATCGATACGCCCATCAATTTCTGGCGTGGCAATCGGAGTGCTCGGGTCGGACAGCTTGGGCGCCGCGGCACGGGCCAACTCCAGCTGACGACGGGCAGCATCGCGCGCGCTCTCGGCCTCACGCAGTTCCAGTCGCGCGGCACTCAAGGAGCTGGCGATGTCAGAAACCCGGCCTGCAGCGTCCAACTCACCTTGGGTTTGCAGGGCGATGTTCTTGAGCTTGAATTCCTTCAGGCGGGTTTCGGCTTCTATCAGCTTGGCCTCGTAGGCCTTGATCTGCTCGTCCAGAAACCGGCGCGCCGTGTCCGAGTCGGTGCGCGAAGCACCCAGGCTGGACTCGACGAAGATGGTCATCAAGGCCTGCACCACACGCTGGGCGCGCTCGGGCGTGTCATCGCGGTAAGACAGGGTATAGAGGTTGTCACGACCCGCCATGCGGATCTGGATGCTTTTCATGACCTCATCAATGAGCGCCTCTTGCTCGGCCTTGTTACGGGTACCGAGGTCAAGGTCGGCCGCACGGATGAGCTTCTCAACCGTGGGACGACTGATGAGCGTGCGACTCAGCATGGCCACCTGCTGCTCCACATTGGGCTGCACGGCAAGCCCGGACATCAGCGGGCGCAAGATGCTCTGCGTGTCAACATAGACCCGGGCCGAGGCTTCATAACGGTCCTGCATGAGGAACACCAACACGGCCCCCACCAGGGCCACCGCCCAACAAACGGCCACACCCAGTCGCCGGTACTTCCACATCCCCCTGAGAATGGTGGAGAGTTGCTTTAATAGTTCATCCATGCAGACAACGCAAACGGTAAGGGATCAGGACACCTCGGACGAGGTGTCGCGTGCTCAGAACCAACTCTGAGGAATGATGAGAATGTCGCCCGGCAGCATTTCAACGTTGGCCGAAATGTCACCGCGCTTGAGCAAGTCATTCAGACGCACCGTGTAGCGCTTGTTGTTCTCTGAGGCGCGCACGATCGTGGCGTTGTTGCCGTCCGCAAAATCAGTGAGTCCTCCGGCTGCGATCATCACGTCGAGCACGGTCATCTTTTGCTTGAAGGGCAGGAACTGCGGCTTGGCGGCCTCTCCCACCACGCGAATCTGCTCGCTGTAGGGCCCCACGAAACTGGTCACGATGACAGTGACCACAGGATCGCGCACATACTTGCTCAGCGCTTTTTCGACATCGCGCGCGATTTGCGTGGAGGTCTTGCCTTGGGCAACCATTTCGTCCACCAGCGGGGTGGAAACCTTGCCGTCGGGGCGAACAGGCACAGAGCCCGACAGTTCGGGATTACGCCAAACGTTGATGCTCAGGGTATCACCGGGGCCAACGATGTAATTGTAGTCGGGGGATGCAGCACCTGCGGGCGCCGCGGGATACCCACCGGTATTGGCACAACCGGCCACCAAGGCCGAGCCCAGGACCAGGGACACAGCACCCAACATGGTCCGACTTCTGGATGTCAACAGCTTCAAGGCGAGCTCCTGCGATTTGTAAAAATGCCCATGACAGATTATTTGGAATGTAGCGCAGACATGCGTCAACTGAAAGCATCTTCATTACCAGCCCCCGTATTTGCCCTGAGAGCCCCCTCATCAGAGGGGGCCGACATGGCAATGGAATGACCAAATATGACGGAAATATGTCTCCCTACATCTCAGGACAAATTAAAAAAGTATTTGCACGCAGCTGAAATCAATCCCCCATATTAGGGATGCCCGCCGCACCGGCGGTGCTCTCAAGGGTGGCCGGACGCCGTACGGGCAAGGTCGCTAGAATTTCAGTCTTATGTATCGCATCCTGCTGGTCTGCCTGGGCAATATCTGTCGTTCTCCCCTGGCGGAGGCGGTGTTCCATGATGTTTTGGCGCGTCGAGGACTTGCTTCGGTGCTGCAAGTTGACTCGGCAGCGATTGGGCGCAGCCATCTGAAGGAAAAGCCTGACCGCCGAGCGATCACATGCGCGCTGGCGGGTGGCTACCGACACATCGAGCGCATTCGCTCACGCCAGGTCAAAGCGCAAGATTTTGCGCAGTTCGACCTGATTTTGGCCATGGATGAGAGTGTGTTGAACGCCCTGCAGCGCCAGTGCCCGCCGGAGTTTCAGCACAAGCTGGACCTGTTCTTGCGCTTTGCTGATCATGACGGCGATCTGGATGTGCCTGATCCCTATTACGGCAATGTCGAGGGCTTCACGACGGTGCTTCGCCTTTGTGAGGGCGGGGTGGCGGCAATCATGAACAAGATGATGCGCCAGTTGGAATTGGGACGGCCATGATCTCTTGGGTGGACTGCACATTTGAAGCACACGCCGAGCCGATCCTGGCCATCTTCAATGAGGCCATCCTGACCTCGACGGCCCTGTACGACCACGAGCCGCGCACCATGGACCACATGCGAAGCTGGTTCAGCACCAAGGAGTCCGGCCACTTTCCCGTCATCGGGGCGGTGTCGGATGATGGTGAGTTGATGGGATTCGCCTCGTACGGCACGTTTCGACCATGGGCAGGCTATC
>Ga0114984_1001140_pt1 | contig 9963 bp, 9 predicted proteins | sample Shrwel1BS1Day1_FD_96987 | JGI IMG/M metagenome (GOLD analysis project Ga0114984, IMG submission 96987) | Subsurface microbial communities from deep shales in Ohio, USA - Utica-3 well 1 S-1-Day1 | ecosystem: Environmental > Aquatic > Deep subsurface > Shale gas/oil reservoir > Produced water/Flow... | reverse complement strand
GTCATTTATCTGCCCATACTCGGCGTCATCATTGCGCTCGTCGTCCTATTCCTTCCTAACGGCCTCATCAGTCTCCTGATTGGTCGGCAACGCGGCAAGGAACTCATTTCCAGCATCCTTGGCAAGCTTTAGGAGAGCAATTCCGATGTTACCTGCTTCCAGGAAAGCCGAGCCATCTAAGCAGCCTTCCCTGACACTCGAGTCCGTTGCCAAACATTTCGGTGGAATTAACGCAGTCGATGGCGTTTCGTTGTCGGCAGGTGCGGGAGAAGTCCTTGGCGTTATAGGGCCCAATGGCAGCGGCAAATCGACACTTTTCAGCCTTGCTGCGGGTGGGCAAAAACCTGATTCAGGGAGAATATCCCTGAACGGAGTCGACGTCACTGGCTGGCCCACATGGAAAATCGCCCGCGCCGGCATAAGCCGGACCTTTCAGATCCCATCCCTGTTTATCAATATGACTGTCAGAGACAATATGCTGGCGGCCGCCGTCGAAGGAGACTGGCATGGTGCGCAAGACAGGATGGGACGTACACTGGAAATGTTGGAAATTAGTCATGTCATCAACAATCTGGCCTCAGAGCTTTCCGGCGGTCAGCAGAAATTGGTGGAGTTTGGACGGGTCTGCATGCGCAACCCGAAAGTAATTCTTCTGGACGAGGTCACCGCAGGCGTCCACCCCAACATTCGTAAGATAATTCTGGAAGCAATACAACAATTGCGCGAAACGGACATCACCTTTCTGGTAATTGAACACGATATGGAAATGGTAAAGGAGATCTGCGACCGGCTAGTGGTAATGGATCAGGGCAAAATCGTAGCAGAAGGCGACTTCGAAACCATCGCCAATGACAGCAACGTTCAACAAGCCTACCTGGGGCGAGCATGAGCAACGAGCTGAGAGTCGACAATCTGGTTACCGGTTATGGCAAACAGGAGATCGTGCATGACATCTCAGTTTCTGCCCAGCCGGGGCAGATAACGTGCATCTTCGGACCAAATGGAAGCGGAAAATCTACAGTTATCAAAGCGATTGCCGGCCTTCTACCTGCATGGTCCGGACGGATTACCCTGGGCGGGAAGGAACTGACCGGGTTACCAGTTCATGCCATGGTGCGCAGAGGCATCGTAATGATGCCTCAGGGCGGAGGCGTGTTTCCTCGTTTCACTGTCATGGAAAACCTCAGGATGGGGGGATATGCGCTGAATAGCAAAAGCGTTATTGAAGAGCGGATTGAATCTTTGATTGCTGATTATCCGAACCTGCAGCGCCGCAGGAATACGCCAGCGGGCTCACTTTCAGGGGGTGAGCAAATGATGGTCGCCATCGCTCGAGCCCTGGTAACAGACCCTGAATTCGTTATGCTCGACGAGCCCTCGGCCGGGCTTTCTCCAGCGCTGGTCCACGAAACCATGGAGCGAGTTGTCAGTTTGAAGGATCGCGGGGTTGGGATCATCATGGTAGAACAGAATATCCGTGAAGCCTTACCCGTCGCCGACAGTGTCTATATCTTTGCAGGGGGTAAGCGCAAATTTGCAGGCACCCAAAACGACATCCGAGGCGATGACCATCTGATGTCCATTTATATGGGGGGCAACTGAGCCGACTGTCCCTGTGTTCGCCGCAGAAATCCCTCCGGTTGCAATCGACGTATACAACAACAGTCGAGTTGTTGATTCAGAAAAGGCCTCTTGGTTTTGAAAACCCTCTATTGGTTTACGCGGGACCTACGCCTGCACGACAACGCCGCCCTGCTGGCCGCCACCCGCTCGGACATGCTGCTGTGTGTCTATGTGGTGGATCCGCGCTGGTTTGCCATGGGCGGGCTCCAGAGCAAGGCCATGGGCAGTCACCGCTGGCGCTTCCTGTGGCAGAGCCTGATGGCCCTGGAGCGCAGTCTCCGGGCAATGGGTCAGCGCCTGCACATTGCTTTCGGCCAGCCGGAACAAGTCATTCCGGAACTGGTCCATGCTCACGGGATTGGCCGAGTGGTGCGTTCGCGGCTGCCAGGTACCGAGGAAGCGGCGCAGTGGCAGACCCTCAAGGAGACTCTGCCCGAGACGGTATTTCAGCAATTCGAAACCCTGTCGCTGTTCACCGAGGGGGCATTGCCGATGCCCCTGGCGGAATTGCCCGACACATTCTCCCAATTCCGCAAACAGGTGGAGAAAACCGGCCACCGGTACAGCGAGCAGATGCGCATCCGCACTCTGACGGCGTTACCCCCGGCACCCGGCTTTCCCGAGGACAACCGGGGTGAGTGCCCACCCATCCCCGAGCCGGTGCATCCGCTGCAGTTCACCGGCGGCGAGGATGCGGGCCTCAGCCGGCTCCGGGAGTTCCTGTTCATCAATCACGGCATCGCCCGTTACAAGGAAACCCGCAACGCCCTGGACAGTTGGGACGCCTCCTCCAAGCTTTCGCCCTGGCTCTCCAATGGCAGCCTGTCAGTTCGGGAAGTAGCCGAAAGCATTGCCGAGTACGAACGCAGGGAGGCCAGCAACGAATCTACCTACTGGCTCTGGTTCGAGCTGCTGTGGCGGGAATATTTCTTCTGGTACGCCCTGAAGCACGGCGCCAACCTGTTTCGCCGGGATGGTGTGCAACGAAAACGCCGGCCTGCGACCTTCTATGGCCACCGGTTCAAGGCCTGGTGCGAGGGCAACACCGAGTACCCGATCGTCAATGCCGCCATGAACCAATTACGCGAGACCGGCTATATCAGCAATCGGGCCCGGCAACTGGTGGCCAGTTGCTTCGTCAATGAGCTCGGGCTCGATTGGCGCTACGGCGCGGCATGGTTCCAGGAACAACTTATCGACTATGATGTAGGCAGTAACTACGGCAACTGGCAGTATCTGGCCGGTGTCGGCGCCGATCCCCGGGGCTTGCGCCAGTTCAACCTGGAAAAACAGGCGAACCAGTACGACCCCTGCGGCACCTTCATCGATCGCTGGGGCGGCCATGCCGAACAACCCGTGGGACTTCATACCGTTGACGCAGCTGACTGGCCCCTGTCATGACGAAACCTGAACCGAATGCCGCCGCGATCCTGGCCCGTATCCTGGACACTGCACAGCCCGGCAGCCTGCTTTGCTGTGGCACGACTGCCCTTCAGGTGGCCAGGCTCTGGTGCGACCAGAAGCCGGACACCCATTTGCAACTCCTGGACATGACAGACCCCAACGCGGAACTGCCGCCGGATTCAGTCAAGGACCTCGCCCTGGTGACCGATACCCTCGAGCACCTGCCCTTCGACGAGGGCGCGCTTCTGCTCGGCCAGTTGCGCAACTACGGCACCCACCAGATTGCCGTGCTGGTAGGCGAGACACCCGGCTGGGCGTTTACCGACTTCATCGGCCTCGGTTTCCGGCGTCACGCCGAGATCGACACCGACGAAGGCCCGCTCACGCTCTACACGTACAACCTGGATACCTACAACCATAAGCGGGCCTGGAACAATCCCGACAACTGGGCCAATCCGGAAATGTGGGGGAAGGCGTGGTGGTAACCAGCCCGTCATCGAAGTCACTCAAACCCAGTACCATCCGCATCGGCCGCCGCTACCGGTCCAACCGCCTCGATGGACCCTACGATGCCATTGTGATCGGCTCCGGCATCGGTGGCCTGACCACCGCAGCCTGCCTGTCCAAAGCCGGCCAGAAAGTCCTGGTCCTGGAACAGCACTACACCGCCGGCGGCTACACCCACAGTTACGCCCGCAACGGCTACGAGTGGGACGTGGGGGTACACTACATCGGCGACATGGGCTCGCCCCACACCCTGGGCCGTCGCCTGTTCGATTACATCACCGATGGCAAGCTGCATTGGGCCCCCATGGACGAGGTCTACGACCGATTCTACCTGGGCGACAAGGTGGTCAACCTGCGGGCCGGCAAGGAAGGTCTGCGCCAGTCCCTGCTTCAGGCCTTTCCAGACGAGCGTGAGGCGATTGATCGCTATATCCGTTTGCTGGGTAAGGTCGCCGACGGCATGCAGTGGTACACCCTGTCCAAGCTGACGCCCGGCATCCTGGACCCGCTGATTCACAAGGGGCTGGACGTTGCCCTGCCGGACTGCTTCAACCGGACCACTCGTGACGTTCTGAGTGAGCTCACCGACAACGAGGAACTGATCGGAGCCATCACCGGCCAGTGGGGCGACTGCGGCGTCACGCCGAGCCATTCGAGCTTTATGGTCCACGCCCTGATCGCCAAACACTACCTCTATGGCGGTTTCTACCCGGTCGGCGGCGCTTCCGAGATTGCCAAAACCATCCTTCCGGTGATCGAGGCCTCCGGCGGTGAGGTCTTCACCTATGCCGATGTCACCGACATCCTGCTGGAGAAGGGCCGCGCGGTTGGCGTACGCATGGCGGACGGTGAGGAAATCCGGGCTCCCCGGGTGATCAGCAATGCGGGCATCATCAATACCTTCGAAAAGCTACTGCCAGAGGAAGGTCGCGAGCTCGCCGGGTACCGGAGCAAGCGTGAACACATCAGCCCATCTATGCCCCACATCGGCCTCTATATCGGTCTGAAAGGCACACCGGAAGAGCTGGGACTGCCCCGGACCAACTACTGGATCTACCCAAGCGCCAACCACGACAATAACGTGGAACAATTTCTGAAAGACCCGGACCACAGCGAGTATCCCGTGGTTTACATTTCCTTCCCCGCCGCCAAGGATCCCGATTACCAGAATCGCTGGCCAGGAACCTCCACCATCGAGATCGTAGCTCCGACGACATGGGACATGTTCGAGCCCTGGCAGGACACCATCTGGGGCAAGCGGGGCGAGGAATACGAGGCCCTGAAAGCCCGGATCACCGACCAGCTGCTGGAGATCCTGTACCAGAAACTGCCCCAGCTGCGTGGCAAGGTGGACTATGTGGAGACCTCCACACCACTGTCCACGGCCTGGTTCTGTCGCTATGGCCGGGGCGAACTCTACGGCCTCGACCACAACCCGGAGCGGTTCGAGCAGGACTGGCTACGACCGAAAACGCCCATCCCCGGGCTCTACCTGACCGGGCAGGATGTACTGACCTGTGGTGTGGTCGGAGCGATGATCAGCGGCCTGATCACCACCCTCGCGATCCGCGGCTGGCGCGGGGCCGGCCTGGCCAAACGGATTTTCGTGGGCTGAACGCTGTGGCGAGACCAGTGTGCCAACAGTGTGGCCAGCACCCACGCATCTGTGTCTGCGACGTTTGTAGACCGGTTCCGAACTCGACACCGCTCACCGTCATTCAGCACCCCCGGGAAGTGGGTCACAGCAAGGGGACCGTCCGGGTGCTCCGGCAGACACTCACCAATCTGTCAGTACAGGTGGCGGAACGCCTGCCTCCGGACTCGCTGCAACCAGGCGCGGCCCTCCTGTTCCCGGGCCCGGGAAGCCAACCGCTGACACTGCAGAATGTGGCCACAATCAGCCACTGGATCGTCCTTGACGGTACCTGGCGAAAGGCATCAAAGCTTCTTCATCTCAACCCGGAGCTGTCCCGATTGCCCGCTTTCCACTTCTCGGATCCTCCGCCAGGGCGCTACCGGGTCCGCCGGCGACCGGCCGAGGGCCAGTTATCGACCGCCGAGGCGGTCCGTCATCTGCTAGGCATTGTCGAGCCGGACCTGGACACTCGCCCGATCGATGAAGCGTTCGAGGCGCTGGTCCAGCGTCTGATCGAGCAGGTCCCAGAACACCTGCGATACCGTTACTGATCCCGGTCGATGGCTCGATCCCCCGTGACATGACCCGGAACGATCAGCGATGATAAACATCCATCGACCGGAAATTAGCAAGAGGTAGGAGCATGGCGCTCTTCAGCGAGCGAAACGCCAAGAAACAGCTGGATGCCGAGGCATCGAAAGTCCACCGGCAGGATCTGGAAACCCTGCTGGACCGGCAACGGGCGATTGAAGAGAAGGTCAAAGGCAGCGGTAGGCTCGAACGCTTCAGTGCAGACATCAAACTGATGTTCTCGATGATCCGGGACTACTGGTACGGCAACTATCGCTCGGTACCCTGGAAAACCATTGCCGCGGTCGCCGGGGCCCTGCTCTATGTGCTCAACCCGCTGGATTTCATTCCCGACATCATTCTCGCCTTCGGTTTCCTGGACGACGCTGGCGTGGTTGCCCTGTGCCTGAAGCTGGTGGAGTCCGATCTACATCGTTACGCCGCCTGGAAGGAACAGCAGGAAGAATCGCAAGCCCAGGCATCCACAGATGTCACCAGATAGGTGCATTCTCGCGGAATACGCACCTGTTTAGTGCGAAAATGCCGCCATCTCCCGGAAAACGTTTCCCCCGATCCGGCTCAAACCCCATCCCGCTCTTGATTTGCATTGTTTTGGAACACCTCTTGCTTGAGGTGCCCTCTGTCAATGCATCAGCGGTCCGCAGAGACCGCCAATACAACATCAGGAGCATCAACCCGTGGACATCACGAGTGCAGTACATACCCTGACCGAGAGCGCCAACACGCTGTTCATCCTCATCGGTGCCATCATGGTGCTGGCCATGCACGCCGGCTTCGCCTTCCTGGAAGTCGGTACCGTGCGACACAAGAACCAGGTCAATGCCCTGGTCAAGATCATGACCGATTTCGGCGTCTCCGCCGTGCTCTACTTCTTTGTCGGTTACTACATCGCCTACGGCAGCCACTTCATGACCGGCGCCAGCGAGCTGACCGCCGGCAATGGCTATGAACTGGTCAAATTCTTCTTTCTCATGACCTTCGCTGCCGCCATTCCCGCCATCATCTCCGGCGGCATCGCCGAGCGCGCCAAATTCTATCCGATGCTGATCGGCTCCGGCCTGATCGTGGCCCTGGTCTATCCCTTCTTCGAGGGACTGATCTGGAACGGCAACTACGGTTTTCAGGCCTGGCTCGAGAGCCAGTTTGGTGCATCCTTCCACGACTTCGCCGGCTCCGTGGTGGTGCATGCGGTCGGCGGCTGGGTAGCCCTCGCCGCCATACTGCTGCTCGGTGCCCGAAAAGGGCGCTATCGCAACGGTCGGGTGGTCGCCATTGCGCCGTCCAACATCCCGTTCCTGGCCCTGGGTGCCTGGATCCTGACCGTGGGCTGGTTCGGCTTCAACGTCATGTCCGCCCAGACCCTTGATGGCATCAGCGGCCTGGTGGCGGTGAACAGCCTGATGGCCATGGTGGGGGGCATTCTGGTGGCGATGGTGCTGGGCAAGAAGGACCCGGGCTTTATCCACAACGGCCCGCTGGCCGGTCTGGTGGCCGTGTGCGCGGGCTCCGACCTGATGCACCCGGTCGGCGCCCTGATCACCGGCGGCGTCGCCGGCGCCATCTTTGTGTACCTGTTCGAGTGGGCACAGGACAAAATCGAGCGTCTGGATGACGTTCTGGGTGTCTGGCCGCTGCACGGTGTCTGTGGTGTCTGGGGCGCCATTGCCTGCGGTATTTTCGGGCAGCAAGCCCTCGGTGGCCTCGGGGGTGTCAGCCTGATGTCCCAATTGGTCGGCACCCTGACAGGCGTGATTGTCGCCTTCGGTGGCGGCCTGATTGTCTACGGCATCGTCAAGACCGTGTCCGGCCTGCGCCTGAGCGAAGAAGAAGAGTTCAACGGCGCGGACGTGAGCATCCACAAGATCGGTGCGACCTCGCTGGACTGAGCCATCACCGGTACCCGGTGAGTTCCATGTACCCCTCTCCCGTATGACTGCCAGAGACACCGACGGGGCTCTCCCAATACGGGTAGAGCCCCTGATTCATGTAGTTCCCCGGCGGTGCGGACAATTCCAGATCCACGCCCTGTTCCGGCACTTCAATCCGCCAGCGTACCGGCACACCCTCCCGTTGCTCGATCACCGACAGGGCCAGCTGCCCGGAATCCAGGGGCTGTACCTGGCCGCTTGCCGGAATCCAGGTCCCCGAGACATACGGGTTACCGTCCTCCCGCAACCGGAACGCCATCAACTTGTCCCCTGAATCCAGGTGCAGGGCAAACCAGTCCCAGCCCAGCTGGCCGGTCTTCAGAAACTGGCTGCTCCATTCCCGGTCGAACCAGCCTTTCCCCTCCACGTCCAGGACCTGGTCTTGAAACCTGACGGTGCCGCTGATGGCGATATCCACGTAGCTGAAATACATCGAGCCCTGACCGCTGTCGGATTTGGCGCTGAAACCTTCGATGCCGTGAGCGACCGGTTGATCGTTAATGGTCAGGGTCAGGTCATAACCGAAGTTCTCGGCCTGTACCTGAAGCCGCCACTGATCATCCTCGACGGCCTCCAATTGCCAGTCATCCAGCCACACTGAAACGGGCCGGGCCTCGGCCCCCGCGTTACCCACATCACCCCGGGCCAGGCGCTCCGCAAACACGTGTTTCCCATTCCAGCTCACGGCGGCGTGGGCCATCCAGGCGGCTTCCAGGGGCCAGGTTTCAGGCGCGGGTTTCGATCCCGCGTCCCTCGGCACCAGTGCCTGCCGGAACTGGGTCCACTGCAGTCCCAGGGGCTCGCCGGATTCGGTTTTCAGGTTTGCGGTCAGGTACCACCACTCGATGCGGTGGCGTGGATGGGGGCCCAGATCCTCCGGGAACGTCAGACCGGTGTCCGGGCCGGGCTGCAGGTAGGACCGCTGTCCTCGCTCGGCCACATCTTCTGCCAGCCCAGCAAAACCGGCCTGTTCCGGTTCCTGCGAGCATCCGGCCAGCACCGTCAGCAACAGGACCAGCGCTATCCGTCTCATCGCTCACCTCCTGTCAGACTGCTGGCCGATACCGGCAACGCGGCCCCGGCCCGCAACTGACGCCCCATGAGCAGGGCGATGCCCAGGCCGATCAACAGGCTGAGCCCGATCAGCTCCACCCAGAAACCCGGGTAGACCGCCATCGGCAGCGACCAGCCAAAGGCCAGGGGATTGATCCGATGCACCAGCACCCAGGTGAGCCAGATACCCAGCGGCAGAGCCAGCAACGCCACGCTGCCGGTCAGCCCGACGGACAGTCTGGTCAGCTGTGCCGCCACCTCGCGCCGGGACAGCCCCCAGGCAGCCAGCAGCCGGAAATACCAGTTACGGCCGGTAAAAAATACCCAGCCCATGATCAGCAATGCCAGGGCGGCCAGGGCCAGGGTGAGGACCGTCATGGCTCGGGTCAGCAGGAAGGTCTGGTCGAACACCCCGGTCGCCAGGGAACGGATTTCCTCGTTGTCGCGAACGGTAATATCGGAAACCTGCCACGCCGCTTCGAGTCCCCTTATCAGTTCGGCTCGGGGCAGGGCTCCGGGAGTGATGGAAAAACTCTCGAATACGGGCTGGAACTGCTCCGGAAGCAAGGTACCGCTGATCAATATCTCGCCGGCGGGCCGGCCGTAATCAGCGTAGACCCCGGCAATCGGGAGGTTCAGCTGTTCGCCGGCCACCTCAACTGCGATGCGGTCGCCGACGCCAAGTTCCAGCCGTCGCGCCAGCTGCTCGTTCACCAGCACAGCTTCCCCACGGGTCAGGGTCGCCCAGGGATCATCGTCAGCAGCGAGCAAATCCCAATTGGTGACCAGGGAGGAAACCGGTGACAGGCCAAACAGGTCCACCGGCGTTGGGGGGCTGCCAGAGACCGATACGCTGCCACGGCCACGGATCACCCGGTGCCAGGCACCACTCGTTTGCAGTTCAGGCTGCGATGCCAGCCACCGGGCAGCGGCCTCCCCCGACCGCCCTTCGGGCACCGCAACATACAGTTCCGCCTCCAGGCGCTGCCCGAGCCAGCGATCAAAGGTGTCTTCAAAGGTGGTGACCAGGGCCTGGATCGCCAGCACCATAGCGAGGGTGAACTGCAGAGCAACAACCGGCAAGGCCAGCTGCCGAGCCATGACCGCCAGCTCCCGGTATCGCCACCGGCTGAGCGGGTCCGCGCTGGCACCGGCGGCGCGTTCAGCCAGCCGGTTGATCAGAGCCGGGGTGAGCAGGCCGGCACCGGTAAAGACGATGGC
>Ga0114984_1001139_pt1 | contig 9965 bp, 10 predicted proteins | sample Shrwel1BS1Day1_FD_96987 | JGI IMG/M metagenome (GOLD analysis project Ga0114984, IMG submission 96987) | Subsurface microbial communities from deep shales in Ohio, USA - Utica-3 well 1 S-1-Day1 | ecosystem: Environmental > Aquatic > Deep subsurface > Shale gas/oil reservoir > Produced water/Flow... | reverse complement strand
GGTGATCTGCAGCTTCGTGGCGGGGCGTCCAGGGTGGGCCATCAGCGTAGTCTCCTATAAGGAAGCTGATTCGACCAACACCGGTCAAAATAGTTCTATCTATTTTTGAGACACTACACTAGCTCTGCGATTAAATTTTTATTTCTGGTTTTTTCTTGGGTCAACTGATTGGCAACTTCTGCCACTCTTCTATCAGCCCATTCCTTAGCCTGAGCCTTCACTTTTTCAGACTTCTTTTTTTCGGCTTCGGCATCCACTTTCAATTTTTCAGCAGTGGCTAATGCATTTGCACTGGGTTTGTGCCAAGCACCAGAAATGCCAGCCAACCAACTTCCAATTTTTGAACCAAAAGCAGAAGCCTGCTTTTGTGCATTAGAAATAATTTCTTGTGCTTTCAATTCGGCTTTCTTCAAACCGACTTTGTAGGCATTTTCTCTCACAGACCTATGCTGGGCCTTGGCATCTGCAAAAAATGCAGCCTGGGCCTTTTCTGCATGCCACTGGGCACGAGTCAAGCGACGACGAGCAGGCCCAATTCTGGTAAGACCATGAGCCATAGCAACTTTTTTGCTGAACTCATCTTGAAAGGCCCTCATTGCGCCAATGTAGGCCAAATTCTGTTCACCTTTCTTTTTGCCATCAATTTTGGCCTGTTTACTGGCCTTGTACCCCTCGTGAATGTCATCCAGTCTTTCACCGATATGGGGCACCACTGTGAAATGTAAATGGGGGTGTGATTCGTCATTATGAACAACCACGGACTTCAAACGATCCCCGTACTTCTCTTTCAACCATTCCAATGTGTCTTCTGCAAACTGGGGAAATTCATCCTCCATTGCTCTGGGTAAAGATGCCACACCAATAATGACACAGTTGGCATCTTTTCTCAATTTTCGACCCTGGGCATCCTTGGCCTGATCTGCCCACTCATCAATTAAAGGTAAAACATCCAGAGGTGGCATCCCATATAAAAGTGTTGGTTCACCTGGATTATTTATATGAGGGCAAGCACCATCCTCCCTCCATTGCTCAGACAAAATCTCTTTTGCACAACGTGATTTTGTAGTGGTAGTAACCTTTACTCCACTTTTTTTGGTAATAGTTTTTGATTGACTGCTACCCTCACGACCATAGACATCTATGTGAATAAATTGGTAACTCCCTTCCTTCATTCTGACCTCTTATTGTTTTTCTTTTCATAATTAATTTTAGCATTTTGTTTTTAAAGGTCAACTTATCCTCCCGGTATAGGGACCGACTATGCTTATTACACTACGTTTCATAAGCGCGGCCCTGTCTGGGGACTCTGCGAGGCCAAATACCAAACAGCCGTTGACTTCACCACCTTTGCTCATATGGTGTTTTGCTTGCTTTTTTAGCATTCCCGGCTGGGAGCACCTACTTCATTTTTGGCACGCAAAAATAAAGCAGGCAAAAAAATAGCACTCCGAAGAGTGCTTTAATCAGAATTTTGGTTTTGGTTCCTTCTTGTATTTATCAGGAACATTGCCGACATCTGCAATTATTCCACCCTCTGGTATGTGCTCAAATTCTGGCATGGAAAAACCAGAAGCGATGAACCATCGTTCAAGTTCTTTCGTCCATATCAAAAAGTAGAGAACCCCATCAACAAAACAATGGATGAATTTTTTGCTATGCTTTGTGAAAATGTACACGCATTGAACACGATCAAGGTCAATAAATTCACCTTCATTATTGACGGTGGGCAAGTCAATTGCATTCATAAAACTCACAATCAATAATTTAATTCTGAACCAAAGCCAATTTAACCATTTCATCTGCCGTTCTCCTTTTGAGAACAACATACGAAATCAATTTAATTTGTCAAACACCAATCAGTGAAGTAACCTTCTTCCTTGCTTCATCCGTCCTATTGTATAGGTCATCTACATTGAACATATTGGAGTAAGTGGCAACATTGACGGCTTCAATTTCGTGCCCAAAATACTGGCAACGAACTTCATAGTCCACGCCATTTTTCATAAAGAAATCATTGAGGAACTTCCTCAGTGAATGAAAAACCAGCTTCGAACGGTGGATTTTTTCAGCCTTGATCTGGTAACTGAATTTTTTACCCACGGCATTACCTGCCCCTTTTCCCTCTCGGTCTTGATACCTGAAAACGAAGTCCGTCGCTTTCTTGCCATCCAGAAATTCACCGAAGCCCTGATTGAAGATCAGGGGAGGAATTGGAACTTCTCTTTTGCCCGCAGATGTCTTGGCATCCCTAATTTGTAGGTAGTAGGTTCCTGCTTCTGAATTTTTGACATGCCCCACTTGCAGGGCAGTCAATTCACCTACACGACAACCAGAGAAAATCTCCAACATCAAGCACCAGTAGTAATCTGGATCGCTGGTTTTTTCATTCTTGAATCGTTCAGACTGAAAGAATGTTTTGATCTCGTCAGGTTCAAAAATAGCATAACCATCGGTTAGTTTTTGCTTTTTTGTCTGCAAGTTCTTGGCGACTACTGGATTTTTCCCAACCAAGTACCCTTGATCCAGGGCAAAGTTTATCAACGATTTAAGGACAATCATTTTATTGTCAATTGTCCTTGGGTTGTTTTTCTTCGCCAAATCTTCACGATAACGATTAATATCACTTTGAAGAATTTCAGCGATCGGGCATTTACTTTTACAAAATGCTGTAAATTCTTTGACAACATTTTTGTAAGTCACAACCGTAGCAGGCTTGACCTTTTTCAGTAAGAAAAACTTATCAAGTAGCTCACCCAGTGGCAGGGATTGCGAAGCAACGAGGGGACCGCTACGACGGTCTTCCAAGTCATGAACCCCCTTGGGGGTGGCGACAGCCGGGGTGCTTGCAGTCTGTTTATCAATCAGCCACTGAGGAAGTTTGCCAATGCTCTCCAATGCATTGAGCATGGCCGCATGGTCTTCGGCACCATCGGCCTTGAACACTCCCCGGCTCAGATCAATTTCGTACTTTTTGAACTTGTTGCGATCCTGCGACATTGGCAGCCCCTGATTCATTCTTGCTAGAAGACACGCCTCCAAGTAGGCGGCACGTTGCCGAATGATAGGAGGCTCACCTGCACCGAGTGCGAACACGAGGTACTTTTTGCCATCACACAGATGTCTGAGGGCGACAGGAACGAAGAACCTTGCATAGTTCCGTTGCTGCCTGGAAAACAAAAAAGGCTTCAAAGTGGTACACCTTTCGGTACACGACTTTTGAAGCCTCTTTAAAAAAGTCCTTGCAAATCAAGGACTTACGTCATCTGGCGGAGAGGGCGGGACAAATGTGCCCAACCGCCAAAACCCTTATAAATCAACGCATTAGGCGGTAACGGGGTCAAAAATCTTGCTACCAGCAGTGCTACCAGTAGCGATTCAGGGTAGTTTACCCCTGTTCATCGAAACCAAGAGGACACCGCAGGCCACGCCCAATACCACAGTCCCGCAGCAATTAACGCCCAAGCGCACAATACGAAAAGAATTCCAAATCGGCTTGTTGGCTTGCTCTTTTGTTCCGCCATCCAATCGTCTGCCTGCTTACGGCATGAAACAAGCACATCATGAGGCAATAGCCGAACGGTTAGCCAAATGAGAACGGGCAATAATATGACATCATCCAAGTAACCTAAAACAGGGATGAAATCTGGAATTAGGTCAATTGGGCTGAGTGCATAGGCAACGACAAAAACGCCTAATGCCTTTGCAATCCATGGTGTGTGCGGGTGTTTTCCCGCAAACCACAAAGTGACACCATCTCTTTTGATGCGCTTCGCCCACATGCGGGTCTTGCTTGCAAACGACATATTCAAGCCTGTTTGTTGATAAGGTAAGTCTCAATGTCGATGCCCGCCGCACCAGCAGCTATGACCCATGCGGGCTTACGTCCGCGACCTCCGCTCCATGTTTCACCGGTTTTCGGATTGCGGTATTTGGCTTCTGCCGGGGGCTTTGCTGCTTCGCCATTTTTGGCTGTGCGGGGCTTGCGTTGAGGCTTAGGCGGCTCAAACAAATCGGCGGCGGTAAAGCCGTAATCCGCAATTTGTTTTTTAAGCTCTGCGCGCTTTGCGTCGCGATTTGCGGCGCGCAATGCGGACAATTGTGCCTCAATGTCTTGCAGCGCTGCAATGCGCTTAGCGTGTTCCGCTTCCAATTTTTCCAGTTGTGCCGTGCTAGTATCCGCCATGATGCCTCCGAATTGAGGCAATCAATGTAGCACACAATTGCAATTAGGAAAAGTCCAATTCTTGTCCCGGAATTAGGTCGGAATAGTCTTCTTGAACCTGTGGCGCGGGCTTCGGCGCGGGGTGCATGTAGCTGTAAGTGGTTGCGCGGTACTCTGCAATTGCAAATGTGTAATGACTGTGGATTTTTGCGCACATTCTTTCTTTTTCTTCGGCGGTGAAGCTTGATTTAATTAGCTTTGCAAGCGTTTTAGCGTGCTTGACTTTGATTAGCTCAATTTCTGCTTTTATGGTTTCGTCACACATGCGCAAAACCATGCGTTGAGTGGTTCCGGGGCGTGCCGCTTCATTTCTTGCAGCGCGAAGAATGAACGCAAGGCCAGCGCGGGTATTGTTTGGGCTGGTGGCTATCATGTGTTGAGGCTGTGGGTACTCAATGATTAGGCGGCGCGGGTCAACCGTCTTTTCTACTCCCTCCGGTTTTTTCCAGTCTGAGGGGCAAGGAATTCCGAGTTTGGCGGCCAATTGCCCAACATTCCAGCGGTCGCGGCCTTGGATTGCGCGGGCTGCGCGTAGCCAATCATCCCCGGCTTGCTTGTCCCCCTTTGCGCTTGCGTCCAGCAATTGAAAGAGATTTTTTAAATCGCTTTTGCTTTTGTCTTTTGTGTCATAAGCAGCCATTTCTTTTGCGATATATAGCGGGTCAAATTTCCCTTGTGCTTTAATGTCCACCCCGTGGGAGTTGCAGTTTAAGCCGAATTTTTTTAGTGATTTTTTCCAGTGTTTTAAGGTGATTTTTTTTAGTTCTTCTAATGCAGAGTCGGGGGCATACGTAAAAAGGTCGTGATTGTGTAGGTGTAAGCCGTTATCACCTATCGGCGATTCCATAGCGCGCAAGCGGCCTAGACTGCCAATTTTTTTAAAATCGCGGGCCATTAAAATACCGAAATTTCCGAGAGCTAAATAAAAATTCTGAACGTATGCCGACCAATCGCAATCTCTGCGGTGGCGGGCGGTAAGTGTTAGTAATCCAACATGTAAATTTTTCAATTTAGCTGCGGGCAAAAGTTCTAGCTCAATCCAATTACGCATGTGTGCGGCTTTATAGCCTGCACAATGGGGGCATAAATGCGCGTTGCCGCATTGGGCGGCGTCGTGCATGCGGGCAACGGTATAAATGTTTGTCTGCCATTTTCCGTTGATTTTTTCCTTTACTGCTTTTTTCTCAACCGCAATAATTGCGGTGTCTGGATTGTGGCTATTGTGTGCTTTTGCGCGTTGGCAGAGCTTTAAACCGTCGCCTAAGATGTTTGTACCCGTTTCTAAAAAGTCTCGGGTGAGTAGCCGTGAGGCCTGATGTTGTCGAATTGCGGTAGCGTTGAATTTCATAGGTGTGTTCCATTTCAGTTACAAAACTGAAATAAACCACTTCTTTACGCCTCATTCTTACTTGACAATTTGCTATTGATAGCTAAAATATTAGATGAAAGAGATTGATGTGTAGTGTGTTTACCGTCAGTCTTGGGCAAGTCAAGCGCTAACTTGATTTGCTCCAATTAGGTTATCATTTTTTATTTCGTAAATCAAGAATAGGCCGGGTGTAGAAATACATCCGGCTTTTCTTTTGTCTTTTCACTTTTCTGATGATGGTCAAAGTATCAATTCTTGGCTCGTAATGTGATATCAAAAGCAAATGAAGTTACGGAAAAAAAAATCCCCGGAAACCCGCATGAAATCTAGCTTTTTTCTCAAATGTGTATGGCTAATACAATTATTCCCTAATACAATTATTCCCTAGGGGCGGCGCCCCCCCAGCCCTCCGGGCCGTGGCCCCCCGCTAGGTTTTATACGTTTTATGTATGGGGTTGTTAGGCTGGATGCCCCCCGCCCCCATGCCCCAGCATGGGGGAGCATTACCCAACAAAGCAGAAAAGCGGCCTAAGAGCCGCTTTTTTATTGCTTCGCAAACTTTATTCATCGGGAAAAGGATACATGGGGTTGATGATTCCTTTCTTAACCTCTGCCAATCGGTGTTCTGCATATTTCTTAATCCACTCTAATTTTTCCTCGGGGATTGGTCCACCCTCTGGGCCATCACTAAAACCCATCATTTTCCAGCTCGGATAAATGCCTTGAACGCGGGGTTCGTTAATTTTTCTAACGTAATTCAAAAGTTGTGGACTGTCTGGAATAGGCAAATAAACGTAATAGCTCCTGCTGTTGTAATGATTATTTATATAGCCAATCGGTTCAGGTTGCAGGGGTAGTCTAAAACGTGCCGCCCGAGACTTTGAAAATATAAAATCGTCATCATAACCTGCATTGCATAAAACGAAAATTCGAGTTGGTAATTTATTGGTAGTCATAACATAAGCCATTAAAAAAGTGTTTCTTAATGCTTATGTTACTGAATTAACGACCCAATTCAATATCTTTGGAGTAGGATTTTCTATCCTCAGTCGGGTCTAAACCGACCGTCCAATCTACGGCGGGCATGGCTTGTTCACGCTCCTGTTCTTCTTTTAATTCGCGTTCGCGTTCTAATTTTTGAGAGTGCGCTAATAGTGCTTGCGCTTCGGCTTCCCAAAGTTTGGCATTGTGGCTGACAATGGCGTTGTACTGCTCAATAAGCGCCAATGAATTTTTGTCGCCTTGGATTTTTTGATAGACGGTTTTATTGTGCTCTATGTCGGATAAAGCTTTTTTAGCTCGTACTAGCTCCAAGTCGTAGCGCTCAATCTTTTCTGTACCTAAGCCAATTTTTGCAAAAATTCTTTGAGTTCGGGTCGGCTCATGGGCTAAAAGCTCATCATATTTTTTATGCCATTGTTTGGATAGTTGCTCTAACTGCTCACGTTTTTTAAGTGTTTCTTGATGCTTCTGATAGGCGATTTCGCAGGCATGAGGTATTTTTTTACGTTTAAAGGGGCTTTCTGGCTCCGCTAGTGGGGTAGCCTCAGTTCTTTTTATATCGACGCTTTTAGAGGCATCTGGCGCGTGTGTGCTTTCTGGGGCTTCCAAATTTAAAGCGTTAGAAAGCTCTGCTTTCAACAGCTCCGCTTTTTTTTCATGTGTGGCGACGTTAGCAAGATGTATTTTTACTTGCGTGTTTTGTGCGGTGATAGCTGCGCGGTATTCTTTGCCTGCGGTGATTGGAATGTGCTTAGTAGGTATATGATTTTTGTCAATGTCGGAAAATTTCCCGGCGTAGACATAGAAATCAGAATCTAATTTTTCGGCGTGGGCGTTGACAATTTTGCAAACTGCTTCCCGAAGTTTTGAAACTTCGCCAGTCTTCATATCATCAAGAATCCGGGTTTTTTTGCCAAATTGTCCTAATTCGTCCACCGTGCGGGTGGTAAACATCATGTGAACATGATTGTTTCTATGATGCTTATTTGGGGCGTGAATTGAACCAGATACGGCTACGCCGTATGTATCGCGCAAATGTTGCGCGATGTCGCGGACGCATTCGCGCCGCTCGTCGTCCGTCCATTGGTCAGGCAATGGGAGCATCAATTCACGTGCCACCGTCGAATTTTTACGATTCTCTGCGGCTTCGGCTTTATTCCATAATTCTGAAATGTTGTTGGAACCAATTAGGATAGTTTCAACGTGGCCTTTCTTTTTGGTGTAGTCATGAATTAACCCTGTGGTTTGGTCAATCAACTTTACACACGCACGATAAGCAGCAGCAGCCACAGCACTGCGCCCAGCGCTACGCGATATCGTTTGGAGTGATGGTGTAAACCACGTGGCCAAGGATTTAGACATAGGCTAAATCCTTTTTAGGTTGCGAAGCAACGCCCCCGGCAGGGCGAACGCAAATCTCCCCTTGGGGAGTTTGCATAAGTGAGCCCTTGCAGGGGGCTAATAGATGATGACTATTTAATTTATCCGCTAACATATATCTTCGCTGCTAATTTCAGAATAGCAGAAAAAATCACGATATGCGAATTTAATTAGAATTTGAATTAATTTTATGCTACCCTAATTTTATTAGGGGCAATTAAAATGAAGGCAGACGATATAAAAAACAGGATAGAAAAGCTAAAAGTTGAGAAAAATCAGCTAGACAAACGTCAACGGAATCTTGAAGCACTCATGAACAAGAAGAAAAAGAATGAGGATACCAGAAGAAAAATTATCCTAGGCGCACTCATTCTAAAAGAATTAGAAAAAAATAAAGGCCTACAAAATTACGTTGTAGGCCTTTTGAACACGCTCGGAGAGCGCGATAAAGTGCTATTTAAAGAGCTTACATCGGGTCAACAAGCTCCGAAAAATCCGTAACCAAACCCTCCCACGGGGCTTTTTTTGTTTCTATCAGGTCGCGGAATTTTTCCAAGGTCGGAAAAATTGCGGCGGCGAGTGCGTCAATGTTAATTTTATTTGTGTATATCGAGACATTCACATTCTCTATTTCATGCCCTATGAATTGACAGCGATTTTCTAAACTAACCCCACTTTTCATCAATTCGTTATTCACGAATTTTCTTAGGCTGTGAAAAACTAGCTTCTCTCGCTCAATTTTTGCACTTTCTAAATTTCGGGCGAATTTCTTACCTACTGCGTTGCCGGTGCCCTTGCCTTCTTTTTCCACATATTTGAAAATTTTGTCCGTCTTTTTCTCTAAAAAATCGGACACCTTCTCAATTAGGCAAGGGTGCAATGGAGTCTCACGAATTCCGGCCTGTGTTTTGCTATCACGGATAACAAGATAACTTACCCCGGCTGAGCTTTTTTTGAAATTATCCTTTTTGAGACTTGTAATTTCACCAATCCGACAACCCGTAAATAACCCGAAGAGAACAGCGGTTGTATAGTCCGGGTCTTTTGCTTCTTGTTCTTTAAAGAATTCACTTTTGAAAAACTGCTCTATTTCTTCTTTTTCAAAAATCGCATAGCCTCCGCTAAGACGTTGTTTTTTTGTCAGTAGTGCGCGGTTTTCGGCTGGGTTGCCGTTGCGTGTATAGCTTTGTTTGATAGCGAAATTAAAAATGGCTCTAATAATTGAAATTTTATTGTCAATTGTGCGGATGCTGTTGCCTTTTTTGACTCCATTTTCTTTTTTCGCTAGAAATTCTTGATACCGCGTTATGTCGCTAGCGGTGATGCGAGTAATTGGGGGATTTTTTAGAAATTTGGCTAATTCGTCGATGCAATTTTTATACGCAATTGCCGTAGCCTGCTTCACCTGTTTAAGCGACAAGAATTTTTCTAGCAATTCGGCCAATTTGAGGGCCGTAGGGTCGTCTGCTGGTGCTTGTGCAGCAATTGGCGCGGGTGCTTGGGGCTGGGCCTGCTGTACCGCCTGCATGGCTTGTAGGGCTTGCATTAGCCGGGCGTGGTCTTCGTCGCCATCAGCTTTCAGGATGCCTCGGGAGAGGTCTAATTCGTAGGTGCTCAGGTTGCTGAGGTCGGGCTTTTTGTGCATCGTCAAGCCATTCAATAGGGCGATGGCTCTGATGATAGCTACCCGTTGGTAGCTCGTGCGCAAGGAGCGCTTGACCTGCTTGCCACCTATGCGGGTGTGTAGGTAGTAGCTGGAACCAAGAAGGTAGATGGGTAGAGGCAAAGACATGGATTGCTACCAGTTTTGCTACCACCCAAAACAAGAAAACCCTTGTAACTCATTGAATTACAAGGGTTTTTTGCGTTTGGCGGAGAGGGCGGGATTCGAACCCGCGGTGGGGATTAGCCCACACACGCTTTCCAGGCGTGCGACTTAAACCGCTCATCCACCTCTCCGAAGCCCGCTACTATAACATTGCTTTTGGATCG
>Ga0114984_1001138_pt1 | contig 9967 bp, 3 predicted proteins | sample Shrwel1BS1Day1_FD_96987 | JGI IMG/M metagenome (GOLD analysis project Ga0114984, IMG submission 96987) | Subsurface microbial communities from deep shales in Ohio, USA - Utica-3 well 1 S-1-Day1 | ecosystem: Environmental > Aquatic > Deep subsurface > Shale gas/oil reservoir > Produced water/Flow... | reverse complement strand
GATGATGTGATCGAGCTGGAGGTGGCCAAGGCGGCGCACCAGGCGTGGAAGATGCGGTTGCGGGCATTTCTCGACGGCCATGCGGAGATCCCCCATGAACAGGCGGTGTCGTCACGCGAATGTGATTTTGGGCGCTGGTACTATTCCATCGGCCAGGAGCACTATGGCAACTCCGCGGCGCTGCGCGCCATCGAGGCACCACATACTCATCTGCACCAGCTGATCGGGCAGATCATCGAAGCCAAGGGCCATGGCAACACCGCCGAGGCCGAGCGCAAGTATCGGGAGGTGGTGCAACTCTCCAAGGAGATCGTCAGTGGCATCGATGAGCTGATCCAGCAGGCGCGCTGAGCCGGGTGGGACGCTGCGGCCAAGGTAGATTCCCGCGCCGTCCCTATGGGGTGCATCTGTAGTGCCCCGAGGGGGTGGTGTATCCTGATCAGCTCGGAACGTGGCAAAACAGGGAACCTGGCAGATGGCACACGATTCAACCACCGCGCTGGCCGCGGGGCTGGCGATCATCCATGGCAATCGGCTCGAGGCGCTGCGCACATTGCTGGTGCAGTGGCTGCGGCGCAACCCGCTGGGGGTGCTGGAGAACGAGGTCGTATTGGTGCAGAGCAACGGTATCGCCCAGTGGCTGCAGCTGGCGCTGGCCCGCTCGGTGGATGAGCCGGAGCAGCCCGGCTGTGGCATCGCGGCGGCGCTGGATATTCAGCTGCCCTCGAGCTTTCTCTGGCAGGCCTATCGGTCGGTACTCGGTGCTGATCAGGTGCCGAAAACCTCCCCCTACGACAAGTCGCGCCTCGTCTGGCGGCTGCTGCGACTGCTGCCCGAGCTGCTCGAACAACCGGAGTTCGAAGCACTGGCGCACTTTCTCGTGGGGGATGAAAGTGCGCGCAAGGGGTACCAACTGGCGGAGCGGTTGGCGGATCTGTTTGACCAGTATCAGGTCTACCGCGCGGATTGGTTGAGCCGCTGGAGGGAGGGGGTAGACGACCTGCTGGATGCCCATGGCTTGCCGCAGCCGCTGCCGGATGAGCAGCGCTGGCAACCACGGCTCTGGCGCGCGATCCGCGCCGACCTGGATGAGGGCCAGAGGGGATCGAGCCGTGCCGATCTGCAGCAGCGCTTTCTGGAGCGCTGCCAAACGGTGTCCCGCGCGCCGGCCGATCTGCCGCGCCGGGTGGTGGTGTTTGGCATCTCGGCGCTGCCGCAGCAGTTCATCGAGGCACTGGCCGCGCTGTCACGCCACACCCAGGTGTTGCTCTGTGTGCACAACCCCTGCCGCCATTACTGGGCCGATATCATCGATGGCAAGGAGCTGCTGCGCAGTGAACGCAAGCGACACGCTCGCAAGGCGGGGATGCCGACGGCGTTGAGTGACGCCCAACTGCATCTCCACGCCCAGCCGCTGCTGGCGGCCTGGGGCAAGCAGGGGCGCGATTATATCCGCCTGCTCGATCAGTTCGATCAGCCGGAGCGTTACCAGGACTGGTTCGAGCGCATCGATCTGTTTGATCCACCCGCGGGGGAGATCGAGTCCCTGCCGCTGCTGGGGCAGATCCAGCAGGAGATTCTGGAGCTGGAGCCCCCCGCCGAAACGGCGAAACTCTGGCATGAGAGTGATCGTTCACTCACGTTTCAGGTGGCGCACAGCGCCCAGCGGGAGGTGGAGATACTGCACGACCAGCTGCTGCACTGGCTGCAGCAGGACGCTACCCTGCGCCCCCGCGACATCATCGTGATGGTGCCCGACGTCAACCAGTATGCGCCCGCCGTCCGCGCCGTGTTTGGTCGCCTGAAGCGGCAGGACCCGCGCTTCATCCCCTTTAGCCTCAACGACCAGCAGGCGCGCGGCCGGGCGCCGCTGCTGATTGCGCTGGAGCTGCTGTTGCAACTGCCGCAGGAGCGGTTTGGCGTCAGCCAGCTGTTTGACCTGCTGGAGGTGTCGGCCCTGCGCGAACGGTTTGGCATCGCCGAGAGCGATCTGCCCCGGCTGCGCCACTGGGTGGATCGATCCGGTATCCGCTGGGGGCTGGACGGCGCTCAGCGCGCCGGGCTGGAGCTACCCGAAGGGCTGGAGCAGAACACCTGGCTGTTTGGCCTGCGGCGGATGTTGTTGGGCTATCTGATGGGTGAGGAGCAGAGCTTCGCCGGGATCGAGGCCTATGGGGATGTGGGCGGGCTGGAGGCGGCGCAGCTGGGGCCGCTGGCTGAGCTGATCGCCGCGCTGCTGCAGCTGCGCGAGCGGCTGCTCACCCCCATGCCCTACGGCGACTGGGGGGTGGTGCTCACGGAGCTGCTGGATCGATTTTTCTGCCCCGCCAGCGATCAGGATCTGATCCTGCTGGAGCGGCTCGGGCTGAGGCTGCAGCAGTGGCAGGAGAGCTGCAGCGAGGCGGGCCTGGAGCGCCCGCTGCCACTGGAGGTGGTGCGCGAAAGCTGGCTCGACGGCGTCGATGACCCCAGCCTGTCGCAGCGCTTTCTGGCCGGGGCGGTCAATTTCGCCACCTTGATGCCGATGCGTGCCATCCCCTTCCGTCGGGTCTGCCTGCTGGGGATGAACGATGGCGACTACCCCCGGGTGCAGCCACCGCTCGATTTCGACCTGATGGTGGGGCGTTACCGGCCCGGCGACCGTTCGCGGCGGGAGGATGACCGCTACCTGTTTCTGGAGGCGCTGCTGTCGGCGCGGGATGCGCTCTACATCAGCTGGGTGGGGCGCAGCGTGCGGGACAACGCCGAACAGCCCCCCTCCGTGCTGGTGGCCCAGTTACGCGACCACATCCGCCAGGGGTGGAGAACGGCGACCGGCGACGGCGAGGCGGTGCTGCAGGCGGTGACCACCGAGCATCCGCTGCAACCGTTCAGCCCGCGTTACTTTGCCCACGATCCCCGCCTTTTCACCTACGCCAGCGAGTGGCGTGAGGTGCATGAGGCGGTGGCGCAGGGCGAGAACGATCGACTGCCCCCGTGGGAGTGGCCCGAGGGCCTGAGCCTGAAGCCGCTGCGACGTTTTCTGCGCAACCCGGTGCACAGCTTTTTCAATCTGCGTCTCAATGTCTGGCTGGAACCCCTGGAGGAGCTGCCCCAGGAGCATGAGCCCTTCCGGTTCGACCGGCTGGAGCAGTATCGGCTTGGCGCCGAGCTGATCGAGGCCGGGCTCAAAGCCGAGTCGGCAGAGCAGGGTATCGAGCAACGGCTGGCCCGTTGGCGGCGGGCCGGGGTGGTCCCGCTGGGGGGGCATGGCGAGCGCGCCCTGGAGGAGATCGTCAGTCCCGCCAGCGCCACCTTGCGCCATCTGCACCAGCTGTTGCGCCACTGGCACCCCCGGCCGGAGGTGCTCGAGTTGCAGCTGGATCTGCCGGTGCCGGGGCGGCAACTGCGGCTGGAGGATTGGATCGGTGGGCTGCACCACCGGCACGATGGAGCGGAGTTGGCCCTGATTCTGCACTCCCCCCAGGCGGTCAGCGACAAGGGGGCACCGCGCTGGCATCGACTGGTTCGGGCGTGGGTCGATCATCTGGCGGTCAGCGCAAGCGGGCACTCACTCACCACTTTTCTGGTGGGGCCCGATGGCGGCGTCAGGATTCGGCCGCTGGCCGCGGCGCAGGCAAGGGAGTGGCTCGAGACGCTGGTGCTCCGTTTTCTGGCGGCCCTGGAGCGGCCCGCGCCGCTGGCCTGTCGCACCGCCCTGGCGCTGCTGACGGCGGCCGATGGCAGCGACCCGATCGTCCAGGCCCGCACGGCCTTCGACGGTGATGAGCGGTTCCCGGGCGAGGGTGCCCGGGACCGCTACCTGCAGCGGGCCTGGCCCGAGTTCGACCCGCTGCTGGCCGCGGGGCTGGAGGCGTGGGCGCAGGCACTCTATCAACCGCTGCTCGATCAGGCCGAGCTGCTAGCGCAGGATGAGAGATGACCACAGCCAACACCGCGCCACAGCCGCTGCACGCGCTGACCTTTCCCCTGCATGGGCAGCGTCTGATCGAAGCCAGCGCCGGCACCGGCAAAACCTTTACCATCGCCGCGCTCTATCTGCGTCTGGTGTTGGGCCATGGTGATGATGCCAGCCGGTTCCAGCGCGAGCTGCTGCCGCCGGAGATCCTGGTGGTGACCTTCACCAACGCCGCCACCCGGGAGCTGCGCGATCGCATCCGCTCCCGTCTGGCCGGAGCGGCGCGGGTGTTCCGGGGCCAATCCGACCCGGACCCGTTCCTCCAACAGCTGCTGGCGGAGCCGGACTTTGCCACGGCCGAGGCGCGGGCAGTGGCAGCGCGCAAGCTGGAGCGGGCCGCTGAATGGATGGATGAGGCCGCGGTCTACACCATTCACGGCTGGTGCCAGCGGATGCTGACGCAACACGCGTTCGATACCGGCAGCCTGTTCCGCCAGCAGCTGGTGCGGGATGACAGTGAGCTGCTGGCGGAGATGGCGCGCGACTACTGGCGCAGCTGGTGCTACTCGCTATCGCCGGCGGTGGCTGCTCACCTGAGTGAGCTGGCGCCGGACCCGGATGCCCTGTTGCGGGCGGTCAAACCTTTGCTGCGGCCGGGGGAGCAGCAGGTACGCTATCAGGGCAGCCGCATCAGCGAGACCCTGTCACCGCCGGAGTATGCCCGGCGGTTGCAGGGGTGGCTGTTGCAAAAACAGCAGCTGGAACAGCGGGCGCGGGCGTGCTGGCTGGCCGAGCGGGAGACGATCGAAACCCTGCTGATCAGCGCCGCGCAACAGAAGATTCTCAACAACACCAGCTACAAACCGGATGCTCTGCCTGCAAGGCTGGCCCGGATGGAGGCCTGGGCCCAGGGGGAGCCGCTGCCGCCGGAGCAGCTGGCCGGGTTCGGTGCCGCCCGCCTGAGCGAAAAAACCGCCAAAAAGAAGCAAGCGCAGACCCCGGCGCACCCGGCGTTCGATCGCTTGCAGCAGTTGCTGGAGCATCTGCGGCTGCAACCATCGCTGCAACCGGTGCGACTGCACGCGGCGCAGTGGATCGTGCAGCGCTTCAACCGGTTTCGCGAGCGCGTTGGCGTACTGGGTTTCAATGACATGCTGGTGCGCCTCGACCGCGCCCTGCAGGGGGAGGGCGGCGATCGCCTGGCCGCGACCATCCGGCGGCAGTACCCGGTGGCATTGATCGACGAGTTTCAGGATACCGATCCGCTCCAGTACCGCATCTTCAGCCGTATCTATCGCGCCGACGCCGGGGCCGATACCGATCCCTCCGGCCGCGCACTGCTGATGATCGGTGATCCCAAGCAGGCGATCTACGCCTTTCGCGGCGCCGACATCCACACCTATCTGCAGGCGCGCCGGGATACCCGCGGTTGCCACTATACCCTCGGGCGCAACTTCCGTTCCGCCCGGGCGCTGGTGGAGGCGGTCAACCGGCTGTTCAAACAGGCGGAAACCCACCAGGCCGGTGGCGCCTTCCAGTTTGCCGATGGCGATGACAACCCGCTGCCCTTCATCGAGGTGGAAGCCAACGGTCGCGAGCGCGTTTTCGAGATCGATGGCGCCCCGCCCCCGGCGCTCACCCACTGGCTGCTGGAAGATGAGAGCGGGGATGGGATCGCGATCGGGGATTATCGCCAGCGGATGGCGGAGCATGGCGCCAGCGAGATCCGCCGCCTGCTCACCCTGGCGCAACGAGAGCGGGCGGGCTTTCGGTGCGAAGATGGCCGGCTGCAGCCGCTGCGCCCGAGTGATATCGCGGTGCTGGTCCGCAGCGGCCACGAAGCGGAGCTGATCCGCGCCGCCCTGCGCCAGCGCAATGTGCGCACGGTTTACCTCTCCGACCAGGCCTCGGTCCATGCCAGCGCCGAGGCCGAAGACCTCTGGCGCTGGTTGCGCGCCTGCGCCGAACCGGAGCAACCCGGGCTGTTGCTGGCGGCGCTGGCCAGCCGGACGCTGGGGCTGAGTTACGCCCGGCTGGAGCAGATAAGCCGTGATGAACGGCAATGGGAGCAGCAGGTGGAGCTGTTCCGGCAACTGCGCGACATCTGGCAGCGCCAGGGGGTGTTGCCGATGCTGCGTCATCTGCTGGACAGTTTCAAACTGCCGGCCCGGTTGCTACAGGACGCCTCCGGTGAGCGGGTACTCACCAACCTGCTCCATCTGGCGGAGCTGCTGCAGGCGGCCAGCGGCCAGCTGGAGGGGGAGCAGGCGCTGATCCGCCATCTGCAGGAACAGATCACCGCAAGCGGCGCGGGGGGGGAGGAGCAGATCCTGCGGCTGGAGAGCGACGCCGACCTGGTGCAGGTGGTGACCATCCACAAATCCAAGGGGCTGGAGTATCCGCTGGTGTTTCTCCCCTTCATCTGCAGCTACCGTCAGGTAACCGCCCGTGATGGCAGTTACGGCTACCACTCGGAGCAGGGCCTCGTGCTGGAGCTGGACAGCGGGAGTGAGAGCGCCAAGCGGGCGGCCGATGCGGAGCGGCTCCAGGAGGACCTGCGCCTGCTTTACGTGGCCCTGACGCGGCCGGTGTTCGCCTGCTGGCTGGGGGTCGCCGCGATCACCCACAACCGCACGCTCAGCCTGCACAAAAGCGCCTTCGGCCAACTGCTGGGGTGCGGGGTGAAAACGGACAGTGCCACGCTCAAAAAGCGGTTGCAACCCCTGCTCCGGGCGGGCGTGATCGAGGTGGCGCCGCCGCCGCCGATCGACACCGAACCGCTGCCGGATGGAGCGCCGTCGACCGAGCTGGCACCGGCTCGGCGCTGCGATCGCCCGGTGGTGACGGAGCGTTGGTGGATCGCCAGCTACAGTGCGCTCAGCCGGATGCAGGGGCGGGTGGAGTCGGTTCCGGCGGAGACGGAGGAGACGGAGGTGGCGCAAACCGCCCGCGAGGAAACCGCCCGCGAGGGGCTGGATGAGCCGACCCCGACGGCCAGCGTGGTTGCGTTTGCCTACGATCCGCACCATTTCTGGAAGGGCCCCCAGGCGGGAACCTTTCTGCACGGAGTGCTGGAGTGGGCGGCGCGGGAGGGGTTCGAGCGGGTGGCCGAGGAGGCCGCGCTGCGCCGGGAGTTTCTGGCGCCGCGCTGCCAGCGGCGGGAGTGGCAACCCTGGTTGGCGCAGCTGGATGAGTGGTTGTGCCAGCTGTTGACCACGCCGCTGCCCCTGGACGAACAGGGGGTGGCGCTGACCGGGCTGCACTCCTATCAGGCCGAGATGGAGTTCTGGCTGGAGGTGGCCGAGCTGCCGGTGAGTCGGCTGGACCGGCTGATCACCCAGCAGGTTCTGCCGGGCCGACCCCGGCCCGCGCTGGCAGCGCAACAGTTGGGCGGTATGCTCAAGGGGTTCATCGATCTGGTTTTCGAACATCAGGGGCGCTACTGGGTGGCCGATTACAAATCCAACTGGCTGGGGCCGGACACCAGCCACTACAGCCTGGAGGCGATGCGCGCGGCGGTGCTGAACAAACGCTACGACGTGCAGTATGTGCTTTATCTGCTGGCGCTGCACCGCCTGCTCAAGGCTCGGCTGCCGGGCTACGCCGCCGATCCCGTGCGGGGGTATGAGCAGCATGTGGGCGGGGCGCTCTACCTCTTTCTGCGCGGCATCGCGGAGCCAAAGCGGCATGGCTGCTGTATCGACCGGCCACCGGCGGCGCTGATCGAAACCCTGGATCGACTGCTGACGAAGGGGGAGAGGGACGATGTCTGAACGGCTCGAGCAGTTCACCACCAGCACGGCGTTGCATCCGGCGCTGGCCGATTGGGCGTCGCTGGCGGCACTGCTGCAGCGCTGGCAGGCGCGGGGCTGGGTTCGATCGCTGGATCTGGCGCTGGGCCGGTTTCTGCATCGGCTCGATGCCGATGCCTCTGCACTGGCGCTGCTGGCGGCCGTACTGGCCAGCCACCAGTTGGGCCGGGGTCATATCTGCGTCGATCTGGAGGAGCTGCTGGCGGCGCCGGACAGCGCCCTGTCGCTGCCGCCGGACAGTGAGTTCGGCCAGGCGCTGCCGGAGCGACCGGCGGAGCTGCTGCGCGGCGTCTCATCCCGCCAGTGGTTGCAGTCGCTGGCGGCCACCCCCCTGGTCAGCGGCGGCGATCCGCCGGCGCCCCTGGTCGTGGAGCCGGGTACAGCCCGCCTCTATCTCCACCGCCAGTGGCGTTACGAGGTGGAGGTGGCGGCCGGGATCGCCGCGCGTCTGCAGCCGCTGGCGCTGGATGAGACGCGCCTGCGCCACTGGCTGTCGGCACTGTTTCCTGCGCGGGAGGAGCGGCTGGATTGGCAGCGGCTGGCCTGCGCGTTGATGGCGGACCGGCGCTTCGGCATCATCACCGGCGGCCCCGGCAGCGGCAAAACCACCACCGTTGTGCGGCTGCTGGCGCTGCTGCAGAGTCTGGCCCGGGATGCGGGCCAGACGCTGCGCATCCGGCTGGCGGCCCCCACCGGCAAGGCCGCCGCCCGCCTGACCGAATCGATCAGCGGCGCGATCGAGTCTCTACCCGTCGCCATGCAGGCGGGTATTGCGCGCGAGGTGACCACCCTGCACCGCCTGCTCGGCGCAAACCCCAACAGCCGCCGTTTCGTCCACCATGCGGGCAACCCGCTCCATGCCGATCTGGTGGTGGTGGATGAAGCCTCCATGATCGATCTGGAGATGATGCAGCAGTTGCTGGCGGCCCTGCCGGAGCGGGCCCGGCTGATCCTGCTGGGAGACAAGGATCAGTTGGCCTCGGTCGAGGCCGGCTCGGTGCTGGGGGATCTGTGCGAAGGGGCCGAGCGCGGTGGCTACAGCAGTGCAACCCTGGCGCAACTGGAGCGGCGCACCGGCCAGGCGGTGGCATCGTGGCAGGCGCGCCACGGCGAGCCGTCGCAACAGCCGCTGGCGCAAACCATCGCCCTGCTCCGACACAGCCACCGCTTTGGCGCCGACAGCGGCATCGGCGCTCTGGCGGGAGCGGTCAACAGCGGCCAGCCCGAGGCGGTGGCGGCGGTGCTGGCGGCGGACCATCCCGACCTCGGCTGGATTCCGCTCCAGCGGGATGACGACCGGGCGCTGGAGCGGCTGGTGCTGGAGGGCGGCCCCCAGCCGGCCACGCCGGAGGGGGCGCGACCGCGCGGCTACCGCCACTACCTGGAGCGACTGCACGCCCGGCGACCGGAGAGCGCCGCCGAGGCGGAGCAGGACGGCTGGGCCAGGGAGGTGCTGGCCGCCTTTGGCGAGTTTCAGCTGCTGTGCGCCCTGCGCCGCGGCCCCTGGGGGGTCGAGCAGTTGAACGCCCGCATCAACGCCGCCTTGCTGCGCGCCGGGCTGGTTGGCCGCAGCGCGGGCTGGTATGAGGGGCGGCCGGTGCTGGTCACCCGCAACGACTACGGCCTGGGGCTGATGAACGGTGATATCGGGATCACCTTGATGCACAAAGCGGCCGATGGGACGGCCGCCCTGCGGGTGGTGTTTCCGCTCGCCAACGGCACTCTCCGCTGGGTGCTGCCCAGCCGGCTGCAGGCGGTCGAAACCGTCTATGCGATGACCGTACACAAATCCCAGGGCTCGGAGTTTGCCCACACCGCGCTGCTGCTCCCCCCCACCCGCACCCCGGTGGTGACGCGGGAGTTGCTCTACACCGGCATCACCCGTGCCAGCCGCTGGTTCACCCTGCTGCTGAGCCATCGGGGGCGGCTGGATGACGCCGTTCTTGCGCGGGTGCGCCGCGCCAGCGGCCTGGGCAGGAGGCTGACACGCTCCCCCTGAGCGGCAAAGCCGGCGGTTCCGGCAATCGAGGCGGGGATTGGCCGGCGTTATTCAGATTTCTGATATAGACTTGAAAAGGCCGTGGCAAGGCCATTACAAACCAAAGATCAGAAAAGGGGAGAGTGTCATGTTCCGATCAGGATTGCGCTCCATGCTGGCGGGCGCTTTGCTCGCCAGCGGCGCGGCGCAGGCAGCGGGTGTGGCCGCTGATGGACTCAAAATCGTCATGCAGGGGGATGGCCGTGGTGGTGCGCCCTG
>Ga0114984_1001134_pt1 | contig 10001 bp, 9 predicted proteins | sample Shrwel1BS1Day1_FD_96987 | JGI IMG/M metagenome (GOLD analysis project Ga0114984, IMG submission 96987) | Subsurface microbial communities from deep shales in Ohio, USA - Utica-3 well 1 S-1-Day1 | ecosystem: Environmental > Aquatic > Deep subsurface > Shale gas/oil reservoir > Produced water/Flow... | reverse complement strand
TCGTTATATCGTGCTGACCTCCGTCGACCGGGACGACCTGGACGATGGTGGCGCTGCCCACTACGCTGCCTGTGTCTCGGCCATCAAACAGCGCACCCCGGAAGTGGCCGTGGAAGCCCTGACCCCGGATTTCGATGCGGTGATGAGCGACGTGGAGAAGGTCGTCGATTCCGGGCTGGACGTGTTTGCCCAGAACGTGGAAACGGTCAAACGCCTGACCAGCCAGGTGCGTGACCCACGGGCCGGCTATGAGAAAACCCTCAATGTACTTGCCCATGCCAAGAAGCATCGGCCCGATGTGCTCACCAAGACCAGCCTGATGCTGGGCCTGGGCGAGACCGAAGAGGAGATCCTCGAGACCATGGATGACCTGCGTGCGATCGGTGTCGACATCCTCACCCTCGGCCAGTACCTGCGCCCCACCCCGAACCATCTGCCGGTGGAGCGTTACGTCACCCCCGGAGAGTTCAACCGCTACCGGGAAATCGGCCTCGGGAAAGGCTTCATGGAGGTGCCCTCCGGCCCGATGGTGCGTTCCAGCTACCGCGCTGACAAGGTGTTCGACAAGAACAACCTGGGCCTGGCCGTGCCGGAAGTCCCCAAGCCGGACAACGCCATGCAGATTCCGGTGAGGGCAATCGACTGAGAGCCCCACCAAAAAATAATCCCCCGCACGGCAAAGACCAGCGGGGGATTTTTTTATAATCAGAACCCGGTTCCGGATTTCCGGAATCCGGGTTTCCAGTCCGGGCTTACTGACCCTGCTGCTTCTGCTGTTGCATTTGCTGCTGTTGCTGCATCATCTGACGCTGCTGTTGCATCTGCTGCTGCATCTGCTTCATGCGCTTGTCCAGCTCGTCACGCTGCTCCTGGGTGAAGACGCTATCCACCTTGGCCTGCATCAGGGTGGAAAGTGCGGCGATCTCACCAGTCAGGTCACCGAGCTTCTCGGCATTGTCACGGATCGCTGATTCGTCATAGTCAGCCTTGATCTGCGCCTGCATCTCTTGCTGGATCTGTTGGGCTTCCTGACGCAACTCACCGATCTTGCCCTGCATGTCTTCAAGAATGCCACGGATCTCGGCCTGCTGGTCATCGGACAGGCCGACCATTTGCGCCAGCTGATCGACCTGGTCCGGCTGGCCACCGGCTGCCTGCTGGGCGAAGGACGGCGCAGAGAGAGTCAGTGCAACAAGAGCGGTTCCCAGAATTTTTGCAAGCTTCATAAACATCTCCGTAATTGGGGTGGCCACTACCAGAAAGCCACCAACAGTCATTAATTTCACGATTCAGGTGGTACACCCTAAAACATCCGGAAGGGATATTTCATCCCGACATCCCCCCTTTTTGTACACACATTCCATCCGGCACAGCCTGAGACCGCCACACACGCGGATTCAATGAAATGTGAAACTTTATCCATTCCCCTTCATAATGGCGCGGACTGGACCCTGCCGGAGTACATGAGATGGCAATTAACTGGTTTCCCGGGCACATGCACAAAGCCCGAAAGGAGATCAAGAAGGTAATGCCCCGGATGGATCTCATTATCGAGGTCCTGGATGCGCGCATTCCTTTCAGCAGCGAAAACCCACTGGTTCCGTCCCTGCGCGGCGATACCCCGCTGATCAAGGTCCTGAACAAACGGGACCTGGCAGATCCGGTGATCACCGAGCGCTGGCAGGCATGGCTGGAGAAGGAGCGCGGCGTCCGCGCCATTACCCTGACCCGTAACCAGCGTGGCGAGGCCCTGGACATCCTCAGGCTTGCCCGGGAAATGACCCCGGACCACGACCGCCAGAAAGGCGCCCTGAGGGTGATGATCCTGGGCATCCCCAATGTCGGTAAATCCACCATCATCAATACCCTGGCGGGCCGGCCAGTGGCGAAGACCGGCAATGAGCCGGCGGTCACCCGGGCCCAGCAGGCCATCAAACTGCCCGGCAACACCCTGCTCTACGACACCCCGGGGTTCCTGTGGCCCAGGCTGTCACCGGAAGCCTGTGGCTACCGCCTCGCCATCACCGGTGCCATTCGCAGCGCCGTACTGGATTTCGAGGATGTTGCCCTGTTCGAGGCCGATTACCTGCTTGAAGCCTATCCCGAACTCGTCCAGACCCGGTATGGCCTCGCTGAGTTACCGGCGGACGGCATCGCCCTGATGGACGCCATTGCCGGGAAACGACGCTTCTTTGCCCGCGGCGGCATCCCCGACCTGCATAAGGTGGCCGAGGTGCTCCTGAACGAATTCCGTTCCGGAACGCTGGGGCGGATCTCCCTGGAAACGCCGGAAATGGTTGAACAGGAAGGCCGGATTGCCGCCGAAGAGGAAGCTCGCAAGGCAGCGAAAAAATGAAAAATCGGAGCGCCCCCGTACCAAGGTCAAATATAACCCGGGCGGCAAAGCGCCTACACTGTCAAACATTGTCAATGTCTTACTGGCTCGCTGATCGGCGGCCGCTGAAGGAGGAAGAGCATGAGACGCGTCGTCGTCACTGGTATGGGTATCGTTTCCTGCCTGGGAAATTCCCTGGAAGAGGTCCTCGATAGCCTGAAAAACGGCGAATCCGGTATTCGTTTCAATGAAACCTACAAAGAAAAGGGCTTCCGCAGCCAGGTTTCCGGCTCTGTTGACGTAGACACCTCTGTGATTGATCGCAAGGTGCGCCGGTTCATGGGGCCGGCCGCCATGTATAGCTACCTTGCGATGGAACAGGCCATTGCCCGGGCCGGCCTGAGCGAACAGCAGATCTCCAATGACCGCACCGGCCTGATCGCAGGGTCCGGCGGCGCCTCCTGCTCCAGTCAGGTGGAAGCCACGGATACCATGCGTGAGCGCGGCGTGAAGCGTATCGGGCCGTACATGGTGCCCCGCATCATGACCAGCACCGTCTCCGCCTGCCTGGCCACCGCCTACAAGATTCGCGGTGTGAACTACTCCATGTCCTCGGCCTGTGCCACCAGCGCCCACTGTATCGGTCACGGCATGGAGCAGATCCAGTCCGGCAAGCAGGACATCGTGTTCGCCGGCGGTGGTGAAGAGGAAGACTGGAGCCTCACCATGATGTTCGATGCCATGGGCGCCCTTTCCACCAAGTACAACGACGCTCCGGAAACCGCTTCCCGTCCGTTTGACAGCGGCCGTGACGGCTTTGTCATCGCCGGTGGCGGCGGTATGGTGGTGCTCGAGGAATACGAGCATGCGAAAAAACGCGGGGCAAACATCATCGCCGAACTGACCGGATACGGTGCCACCTCCGACGGTTACGACATGGTTGCCCCCTCCGGTGAAGGCGCCAAACGCTGCATGGTACAGGCCATGGCCACCATCCGTGGCAAGGTCCAGTACATCAATGCCCACGGCACCAGCACACCGGTGGGCGACGTGGCAGAGATGGGCGCGGTAAAGAACACCTTTGGCAGCGAGATTCCGGTCATCTCTTCCACCAAGTCCCTGTCCGGGCACTCCCTCGGTGCCGCCGGCGCTCACGAAGCCATCTATTCTCTGCTGATGCTGCAACACGGTTTCGCAGCCGGCACCAGGAACCTGCTCGATGCCGATGAAAAGATCCGGGATCTGCCCATTGTGGGCCCCGAGGCCCGGGATATGTCGCTGGATTGCGTGATGTCGAACAGTTTCGGCTTCGGCGGCACCAACGCTTCCCTGATTTTCGAGAAGATCTGACCACCAGCGGTGGCGGCTTCGGGGCCGCTACCGTTGGCAAGTTTCCGGCCGGCCATGCGATTGATCATTGGCAAAAGGCTCTGTACGTATGGCTCTGTACGTATTAAGGTACGAAGTTGATATGGATCAATTTGGACGGTTCATCCACCATGGCGCAAGCAATCCCCATCCGTAAGAACTCGCCCCTGAAAGCCTCGTGTCACCAGTGCAGTCTGAGTAACCTGTGCCTGCCGCTGGCCATTGAAGAAAACGAACTCGAACGCCTGGAAGACATCGTCCTGCAGGGACGGATCTTCAATCGTGGTGAGCATATCTTTGATCAGAGCACTCCGTTCCGTTCCTGCTTCGCAGTAAAGAGCGGCTCCATCAAGACGTCCATCATTACCGAAGGTGGTGAGGAACAGGTCACAGGGTTTTTCATGCCCGGTGAACTGGTGGGACTGGACAGCATGAGCGGCGAAACCTACGCCTGCACCGCCAAAGCACTGGAACGAACCAGTGTTTGCGAGTTCCCGATCGAGAAACTGGAAGAACTGACCGGCAAAATGCCGGAGCTGCAGCACCACATGTACCACCTGATGAGCCAGGAGATCCAGAACAGCCATCAGCTGGCCATGCTGCTGAGCAAGAACACGGCAGAGGAGCGAATCGCCGCCCTGCTGCTATCCCTGTCAAGCCGCTTCCAGCGCCGCCGGCTGTCGCCGACCAACTTCAGTCTGCCGATGGCGAGGAATGACATTGCCAACTTCCTGGGCCTGGCCGTAGAGACCGTCAGCCGCGTGTTTACCCGCTTCCAGAACCAGGGACTTATCCGCGCCCGCGGCCGGGAAGTGGAGCTGCTGGACGTGGAAGCCCTGCAGACGGTGACCCGGGAGTTTTCCCGCCAGGGTTTCCAATAAGGCGATAAACGCGGGGTCAGAAGAAAGCTTTCTTCCGACCCCATTTTCACCGCCCCATCTTCTGCCTACCCGGAAACCTCTGCCTTTTCCTTCCCTTCCCGCTTCTTCAGCATCGCCAGTTCCTCAACCAGCCCCGACCGCCAGGGTTGCTGTTTGATGCCAAAGGTGTTGCGGATCTTGGTGCAGATCATCGTGGTGTTCACCGGCTCCAGGCAGCCCCAGTCCGGAACCTCATCGACAACTCTTATTCCTTCGGGAATACCGGGCAGACCAGCGATTGCCAGCCCCAGCTCATAGAGATTGATCTCCTCGGCACCGGCATACTGGTAGGTGCCCCAGACCTCTGCACCACAGTCCAGCTGGAGGATGACCGCAGTCATGACCCGGGCCAGGTCCTTGACGGCAACCGGCTGTCCCCGACACCGTCCCGGCAGTGCCAGTGTCTCGCCCACGGCCGTGCTGGCCTGAACCTTGCGGATAAAGCGGGCCAGACTCCACCCGGTACGAAGAATGAGGTGCCTGGGCAGCAACGATCGCAACGCTTGCTCGCACTCCCACTGCCAGTTCCCAAGCTCGTTCATCGGCTGGCCCGGGTTGGACGTAATGTAGCCGCTCTGCTTTCGGCCATCGAACACATAGCAGGAGGACAGCTGGAACAGGGCGATACCGTGCTTCCGGGCATGCTCGGCCATGGCCACCGGCAACGAGAACGCTGCCTTGTGAGTGTCCTCAGGGTCCTTTTGCGCGACTTCCGGGTCCGCCAGCCACAGGGCGTTGACGATCAGGTCCGTGTCTTCGGGAATCCAGTTATCCAGGGCATTGAGATCGGCACTGGCGGCATCGCTGACCAGAAGCGGACTGATCTGCAGATGGGTTTCCCGCAGGCGCTCCAGCAGGACTTTCCCCAGAGGGCCATAGTCATGGACAACAAGTACGTGCACGAGGAATCAATGCCTCCAGGTTTTCACTTGGGTGACGGACGGCCCGAACCGGTAAAGCCAATGGTTTGTTGACCGGGCCTCTTAGAATAACACTCGGCCAGACACACCAGCGTCTAATATCTTTGCCATTTCTTTCAAGAGCATACAACAACGGGAAGCCAAATGCTGAAACAACAGAGCCATATTGTTGCACCGATACCGGACGAACTCCGAACCCGTGCATTGTACACCGTGGGGGAACTCCGCGAACGCGGCAAGGCCGATAAAGAAGCAATCGACAAACTCTACGACCTGATCGTCGAACTGACCGAGGAAGGCCTGGACTTCTTTTTCCTGGAACCCCTGCGCCGGCTCAAGGCCAGCAGCATGATGCTGGGCATGGCGAAAGTGGGCATCGGCAGTATGCTCAAGGGCAGCAAAATGGTCGTTCACAAGGTGCTGAAAAAGCTGGACGACCGAAGCCTCGCTGCCATCCTCGACTTCATCGAGGAGATCATTCACGAACCGGAAGCAGGCTGAGCTGCGGCCGGGCGTTACCGGTATTTCCGCGGCACCCGGGCGGTGACACCGGTCATCAGTTCATAGGAAATGGTGCCGGCACAGGCCGCCACCTCATCCACGCCCACCGTCTCGCCCCACAACTCCACCGTGTCACCGGGCCGGGCGTCCGGCGCGTTGGTGAGATCCACGGCCAGCATATCCATCGACACCCTGCCGATCAGCCGGATGCGCCGTCCATCCAGTGCGGCGGGAGTGTCAGTGCCAGCGTGTCTCGGATAACCGTCGCCGTAGCCGATAGCCACCATGCCCATCGGCGTGTCCTGTTTCGCTACCCAGCTCGAACCATAGCCCACGGCCTCCCCTGCCTTCACAATCCGCGTACTGACCAGGGGGGCCTCCAGAGTCATCACTGGCTTCAGGCCCAGTTCCGGCCCGATCTTACCCAGAGACGGAGAGCCGCCATAAAGCATGATGCCGGGACGGCTCCAGTCAAACAGCGGCTGACCGGGAAGAAAGTGCGCTGCGGAGTTGCCGACGCTGCGCATCAGCTCCGGCCAGGCTGCGGTACCCTGAACGAAACACTCGGTCTGCTCTGCCGTCCGGGTACTGGAGGGGTCGTCCGCACAGGCAAAATGGGTGACGAAGCCCAGCAGTCGGGGGCGGCCTCCCATGGCATCTATTGTCGCCATCACATTGGGTAGTTCCGCCGGCCTGAAGCCCAGACGATTCATGCCGCTGTTCACCTTGAGCCAGAATGCCGGCCGGTCTCCGCACTGCCCCAGCCACTTCAGCTGGGCGTCGCTGTGCAATACGGGCTCGAACCCGTGCATATTGCAGCCTGCGAGATCCCCTTCTTCGTGCACACCCTGTAGCAATACCACCGGTTGCCGGAGACCCGCATCACGGATGGCCAGCGCCTCTTCCAGGCAGGCCACGGCATACTTTGGCGCCATTTCCGCCAGCGCCAGCGCCACCGGACGGATACCGTGGCCATAGCCATCGGCCTTGACCACGGCCATGGCCCGGGCGCTCCCGGCCAGCTTCTGCGCCAGAGAATAATTGTCGCGGAGGGCCTGCAAATCGATTCGGGCGATGGTACTGCGAGGCATCAGTAGTCGTCACCGTAATCACTGTAATCGCCGTGGGCGAGATCTTCGAACTTGGTGTACTTGCCAATGAAGGCCAGGCGCACGGTTCCGATGGGACCATTCCGCTGTTTGCCGATGATAATTTCGGCAATGCCCTTGTCCGGCGAGTCCTCGTTGTAGACCTCGTCCCGGTACACGAACATGATCACATCGGCATCCTGCTCGATCGCACCGGATTCCCGGAGGTCCGAGTTCACTGGCCGCTTGTTGGGCCGCTGTTCCAGGCTCCGGTTCAGCTGTGACAGAGCCACCACCGGGCAACTCAACTCCTTGGCGATACCCTTCAGGGACCGGGAGATCTCGGAGATCTCCGCCGTCCGGCCCTCGGTGTTGCCGGGCACCCGCATCAACTGGAGGTAGTCCACCATGATCAGGCCCAGCTTGCCATCATTCTCGCGGGCGATACGGCGGGCGCGGGAACGCACTTCCGTGGGGCTCAGGCCCGGGGTATCGTCAATATACAACGGCTTGTCCTTGAGCAGGCTCACGGCGGAGGTCAGTCGCGGCCAGTCATCTTCCCCGAGCCTGCCGCCCCGGACCCTGGTCTGGTCGATGCGCCCGAGGGAGGAGATCATACGCATGGCAAGAGCATCCGCAGGCATCTCCATACTGAACACCAGAACAGGGGTTCCGGTGCTGATCAGTGCATTCTCGACGATATTCATGGCGAAACTCGTCTTACCCATGGAGGGCCGCCCTGCAACGATAATCAGGTCTGCCGGCTGCATACCGGAGGTCTTCTCGTCCAGGTCCCTGAAACCGGTGGTCAGGCCGGTGGTTTGCTCGCCGGATTCGAACAGTTCCTCGATCCGGCTCAGGGTCTGGGTCAGGATCGGGTTGATGGCCTTGGGGCCTGAGCCTTCCTTGTTACGGGATTCCGCAATCCGGAATACATTGCGTTCCGCCTCATCCAGGATCTCGTTACTGGTGCGCCCCAGGGGGTTGAAGGCGGAATCGGAAATCCGGCCGGACACTTCTACCAGCTGTCGCAGGATCGAGCGCTCGCGGACAATCTCGGCATAGGCGCGGATATTGGCGGCACCGGGGGTTTTCTCAGCAAGCTCCGCCAGGTAGGACAAGCCGCCTGCGTCCTCGATATCACCAGCCCGCTCCAGAAACTCGGCCAGGGTCACCACATCCAGTGGCTCATTTTCACTGGCCAGGCGCTCGACAGCGCCGAAGATCAGACGATGGTCCTGACGATAGAAATCCGCAGCCGAAATAACCTCGGTGATTTCGTCAAACCTGCGGTTATCGAGCATCAGACCACCGAGGACTGCCTGCTCGGCTTCCACCGAATGCGGAGGCACCTTGATGCGGCTGGTTTCCAGATCGGTACTGGCAGGTTTCAGATTGGGCTTGGCCATAAGAACGCTTCAGGATTGAGGTAAGCTCAGGAACTGATAAGAATACCAGAAACAAACGGGCCCGAAACCGTCTCCGGTTCGGGCCCGTTCAATCAAGCTCGACCGGGTCACCCCGGCCTGGCATTGACCTGTTGCGGATCAGTCCGCAACAACCGCCAGCTTGACGGTTACTTCAACGTCAGAGTGCAACTGAAGCTCGATGTCGTACTCGCCGGTCACCCGGATCGGGCCTTCCGGCAGACGAACTTCGCTCTTCTCCACTTCAGTACCACCGGCAGTGATCGCGTCAGCGATGTCGCGCACACCGATAGAACCGAACAGCTTGCCTTCTTCGCCGGCTTTGGAGCTGATGGTGAAGGACGCACCTTCCAGAGCCTCGGCGCGAGCCCGGGCCGCAGCCAGCTTCCCGGCAGCCGCTTTTTCAAGCTCGGCACGACGCTCTTCAAACGCCTTCAGGTTTGCTTCGGTGGCAGGTACAGCCTTGCCATAGGGAAGCAGGAAATTACGACCGTAACCGGCCTTTACCTTTACCTTGTCACCCAGGGAGCCAAGGTTTGCAACTTTCTCGAGCAGAATAACTTCCATCTCGTCAACCTCTTCATGCTTTATTCAGCCGGCCCGGCAGGCTTGATACGCCCCCGGATATCCAGCCAGCTATCGACAAAAGCCATAACCACTAACAGAATCATCAGGCTTGGGCCCAGCAGTAACAGTGCGATGTAGAACATCGCCAGCCAGTTCCCGCTCAGCTGTTTACGACCAACAACGCCATGAACCAGGGCAATGCTCGCCAGGAACAGGGGTGTGCCCGCGGCCCAGGCCAGCAACATCGAATTCAGGCCCAGGAGGGGACCAACCAACATGGTCACCGCACACAACACTGCCGCCACCGGCGACAACCGCAGGGCATGGAATTCCTTCCGGAAGCCACCGGGGTTATAAAGCCCGGCCTGCCATGCCCTGGCCAGCATCGTCATACCCACGGCGGTTGCCAGATAGGTACCCGCCATGCTGGCGTTCATCGTGTCCCGGATCACCTTCTCGAGATCGCCCCCGAGGGTGCGGGCCACTTCGGCGTTGTACTGTTCGTAAAATTCCACCCCGGCCTGAACGAGATCGTCCAGCAAACCGGGATAGAGCACAGGCAACATCAGGCCCGTGACAATCGCCAGAAAGCTCCCCCCAAGGAGGGCTCTTTCCCAGGACAGCGTGGTTCTGAGGATGTACGCCATCAGCATTGTCTGGAGCAATACCGCCAGAGCCGTGGGATCCTGCCCGAACCAGCCCCAGCCCAGTGCCGGAAGCAATGCCCAGAGGCCGATATTCAGCCCCTGCCTGATACCCAGCCTGAGAATCACCAGGCCGACTACCGCTGCGCCTATCCAGAACAGCAGAGGTATCGCAGTGGTAACTGCTGCAACCCCGCCGGCCTGCAGGGGACCGCGCATTACAAACTGTGC
>Ga0114984_1001131_pt1 | contig 10006 bp, 7 predicted proteins | sample Shrwel1BS1Day1_FD_96987 | JGI IMG/M metagenome (GOLD analysis project Ga0114984, IMG submission 96987) | Subsurface microbial communities from deep shales in Ohio, USA - Utica-3 well 1 S-1-Day1 | ecosystem: Environmental > Aquatic > Deep subsurface > Shale gas/oil reservoir > Produced water/Flow... | reverse complement strand
GGCCAGCACCTCGCCCCAAGGGCCGATGACCATGCTGTGACCGAAGGTAGTGCGGCCGTTCTCGTGACGACCGCCCTGTGCCGGTGCCAGCACGTGGCAGAGGTTTTCGACGGCGCGGGCGCGCAGCAGCAGTTCCCAGTGGGCTCTGCCGGTAATGTCGGTGAAGGCGGCGGGCAGCACGATGAGGTCGAGAGGCTTCGTGGTGCCGAGTTGGCGGAACAGCTCCGGGAAGCGCAGGTCGTAGCAGATGCTCAGAGCAATGTGCCAGTCGGTGCCGCTCCGGTCGGTGAGCGTGAAGGACACGGGCTCTTGCCCGGGGCGCAATGTGGTGGCTTCATCGTAGCGGCGCTCACCATCGTCAAAGCAGAACAGGTGGATCTTGTCGTAGCGGGCCACGCGCCGGCCTTGAGGGTCGTAGACCAGGGTCGTGTTGTAGACCTTGTCGCTGTCTGGGGCGCGGATGGGCAGGGTACCCCCGATCAGCCAGATGCTGTGCTCCTTGGCTGTTTCGGCCAGGATGTGCTGCATGGGCGTGCTGGCTGTGGCGGGGTGGTCGGCGTCGGCCAGGGGCTCGGCGATGGTGAGCTTGTCGGCATCACGCTGGCCCATCAGGCAGAAATACTCCGGCAGCGCGATGAGTTCGGCGCCAGCCTGGGCTGCCTGCGCGATGAGGGCGCGGGCTTGGGTGAAGTTCTCGTCCACCCGGGGGGTGGAGATCATCTGGATGGCGGCGGCTTTCATTGCAAGGGCACGGGTGCGGTGATGGGGGCCTTCTCAAACACCACCTCCATCTTGATTCTGGATTTGACGATGGTTCCCCGCAACTCGCCAGGGGTGAACTGCACGGCCATGAAGGCCTCGATCGCCGCCTTCTCCAGGTTGAGGGGCAATCGAGGTTCCAGTGGCGTGATGTGGTGAACCCGCCCAGTTTCGTCAATGAACAATGCCAGGATGCCTGCAAACCGGCCGCTCTGCGTGACCGCGTTGATGTCGGGTAACACGATGGGTGTTTGGGCAACGGGTGGGATGCTGAGCTGAGGGCGCGGGATGAACACGTCGTCCTGATCGCCCGACAGCGTTGAGGCGCTCGCATGCTGTGATGCTTCCTCCTGAGTTTCGACGGTTGGAGGGGGGGGCGCGCTGCCAGTGCGCGGCTCTGTGAGGACGAGAGCCTTGGTCGTGGCAGGCTGGAGCGCGGCGGCCTGCAGTTGCCGGACCGCCAGGGCGTGAGGTTTGGCTGGCCTGTGCACGGAGCCCCACTCAGTTGGCGTTTGCCAGGGTTGGAGCAAAAAAAGGTGCGCTGTCACTGACAGCGCACCACACACCCACACAGTGGGTGAATCCATCAATCCACCAGTTCCCGCCACGAAGTGCGGTGAGCGGTTCCAGAGCCACCGCTTCCAGTCACAGGGGGCGTTTGGGTGAAGATCTTGCCATCGCTGGTTTGAACGATCAGGCGAATGTTGCCATTGCTGTCACGCACCCAGTTGGTTCCCACAATCAGGGTATTGCTGCTCATTTCTGAGCCCACAGGATTGGTGTTGATCGTGCTCCCATTTGACGCATTCAGGAAATACAACCAAGAAGAGCCACCCGACGCACACGCATCCCCATTCGGAATGGTGGTCGGAACCACCAAGGTGGTCAGTTGCAGGCCCATGGGGGTGCTGACACGCTCCTTGGCGTTAGGCAGGTCCACCCACCATCCGGCCTTGGTTGACCAGTCCACGGCATTCGTGGTGACGGAGGCGGTCTTGGCGGTGGTGTCAACCGTCAAGGTTTGCTTCACAAAGCCGACGTTGGTGCGGATGGTGCCCCAGCCGGTGTTGATCAGCGGATCCTTGATCGCATAAATCGACTGTTGTGTTGCATCCGTGATGTCACCTTCACTGAGATAGCGGCCTGTGCCCACGATCACCACGGGCTTGCCGCCGGCTTGGAGCAGCATGGGCTTGGTCGTGATGGGCTGCTGGGTGGTAGCGGACATCTGTGCAACGCCCAACTTCAGCGCGCTGTTCTTCGGTTCAACCAGACCGTCGTAATCAAATCGCCAGACGTTGCCCAACAGGTCGCCACCATAAAACCGTGTGGCCGTGTTGTTGGTGGCATCCTCAACCCAAGCGTTGATTTTCGACAGGCCACTGGGCGTGGTGGTGTCCCCGGCGGCGGTCGCAATGCCACCGCTGACGATCTCTTCGCCGGTGTTGGCGTTGACGATGAACAGTCGGCCTTTGCCATCCCCGCTTTCGTTGTTGTAGCCCGAGGCAAAGGCCACAATCCATGTTCCGGCAGCATTCTTCGTGATGACCGGATTGCCGTAGGACAGTCCTAGATTGCTGTGCGTGAACTCCCAAAGCAGCTTGGGTGAGGTCGGGTCGGTGATGTCGAGTGCGTAGTAGGCTTTGCCGCCTTTGTTCAGCCCGCCCACCAAGATGGTTTTCCAAACGGTGCCGACCTTGATGTCCCCCATGATGGGTGCGCCATCCACGTAGTACTGATGCTTGGTCGCGTAGTCGCGGTCAGCCAATTTGTACAGATTGGGCAGCACCGCGCTGGGTGTGAACGCCCATGCTTCTTCCCCCGTGGCCGCGTCAAACGCATGCAGCATGCCGTCGTTGGCGGCAGCGTAGATCATCGCTGCACGGCTGGTAGCGGCGAAGTCGGAATATCCGGCGTCGGCATAGCTGAACGGTGGTTTGCCCACGTACACCGGAGCACCGTTGATGATGTCGCCTAGGACGTGTTCACGCTTGCGGTACAGGGGCGCGACGGTGGTGCTTCCCGAGGTGGTCGCAACTTCGTGGGTGCGATCGCCGAGCAAGAAATTCACCAGCTTTTCACCCTTGTTGGCCTCAGCCTTGTCTGCGACCGAAAGGGTGCTGCACTGAGCGACCACGGGGGTTTTGCTGCACAGATTGCTGAAATAGGCCTGCTGTGCTGTCGGCAATGTGTCGTACGTGAACGATGCGAGTGCGCCGGCCTTGTTGAAGTAGACGTTGCGGGTGGCGTAGGCCTTGCTGTCCAGCTTACTCTGCGCGGACCAGACCACGGTGGACGACACGGCGGCTGTGGAGCCGGCCAGTTTGTAAGCCGTGATGTCACCCGTCCAGGCGCCGGTGGTGTAGCTGGCGCGGTACAGGCGGTTGTCGTCACCTGCCACCAGTTCGAGCGAGCTGGTGGACGCCGCCGACGATGCTCCGTCTGTTTTCTGGATGGCGGCGATCACGCCTGCGATGGCGTCGCTCAGGGATGTGGCGTCCAACGCAGAGTAGTACTGCCCACGCCCGTTGACGGCAGCATGCCAGAGGTCGTCGATGTTGGTGGGGCCCCCTCCGTTGGTTGTTGCGACGGGTTTCGGCCAGTTGGTCGTGCCGTTCTTGAGGTCAACGTATTCGCCAGATGTCTGTGTCAGGTAGTTTTTGTCGTACGTCAAGGTGCCACTGACCCCCAGGCCAATGCCGAAGGTGTTCATGTGTTGGTGCGTGGCGGAGTCTTGTGTGGACGTGGGCACGATGTTCGCGCAGATGTCCTTGGCGGTGCCGGAGGCGCTGGAGGTGCAATTGCCCAAAGCCTCGGTGCGCAGGTCGGTTTTCCAGTAGTACTCTGCGACGTCGGCCAAGGTGTTCGCATCACCGCCAGATGTGGTTTGGCTGCTTGCCGGGTCTCCCACTTGCACCACAGACGCTGCGGGGCCCGGTGAAGACGATGTTGTGGGGGACGTCCACGCGGAGGGCGTCGGCGTGCCGCTTGGTGTCGTGGGTGAGTACGTGGCAATGCCCGTGCCCGGTGTGGAGACATAGGTGACTGTATTGGTGCCAGTCGTGAAGCCGCTGTAGTCGCTGGGCGTTGTCACCTCAGCCGGAGACACGGATGGTTCACCGGCGGTGCCGTCGACCCAGCCGGATTTTGTTCCGTCTACTGTGTTGGTGGCGGGTGTCCCGCCCTCCGGCGTCGTGACGGTGACGGTGCGTGTGAATGTTCGTGTTTGGGGTGTGATGACCGTTTTGGTTTGTGTGGCGGTGAATGTCAGCGGGGTCACGGTTTTCGTGTATTGATCCTTGCCTGGCTTTTTTTTATTTTTGGTATTGGAAATCAATGTCTTCGTGCCGGTCCAACTATATGTCCTCGTCTGTGTGACGATTTTGTTTTGATATTCTGTGGCAGTATATGTGGTCGTGACCACATCCGAGACTGTGGCATTGTCCCGCATGGGGCGCGCCTCTAACCCGTCTTGTTGGCCGATGGCGGTCGTGCCATCCAGTTGCATCCCGTTTGAGCTGTTCCAATAGCCGTCTGTGGTGAGCAAGGCGTAATTGCGTTGGCAAGAGTATTGCATCGGGTCCACCTGGCCCGGTATTTTGTTGGCGAAGTATCGGCCCGTGTTGGCCAAGGCGCGCCGCAACGGTGTTACACTACTCGTGCCTACGCCATACAGGCTGGCGTAGAACGCTTGCTTTTGGCCGGTCGCGCCCCCGGTGAATTCATTTACCCCCAAAAACTTGAGGGTGCCGCCGTTGGTGAATCCAGACTCGTGGATGCTGGAAAAGCCGACACGGTAGCTGTCGTCCAGCGTGACCATCGCCCGCCCCATGGCTGTGCGCATGAGCAGATAGCGCTTGCTGTAATAAGAAAACCAGTTCGCGTAATTGGTCTTTTCGGCCGCGGTCAAGCTGCTGACATTGACTCGATTAAAAACACTTGAACCTGGGGCGTCGCCTTCCAAGCTGTAACACTCTTTTCGAAACGCGTTGTCTGTGGGTGTTGTTCCCCCATCGACGGTGTACTCCCAGCCCATCTTGGGTTGGGAGCCTTTGTAGGTGAAGAAGTAGTGACTGGACAGGTCGGTCGGACCTGTCCCACTGAAGCCGTCATTTTGGGCAGATGGATAGGTCGCGTTGGGGTATAGCGTGTTGTCGTATTTTTTTGGCGGCTCATACGTGAGGGTCGGGTCGTACGCCACCCCGTTGCACTGCGCTGAGCGAAAGCCATAGCGAGGGGGTGTGCAACCGCTCCAGCCGCACTCTGTCATGCTGTCCGGCATGTAGTCCGAGCTCATCGACCCAGAGGTGTCCAGCACCACCATGAGGTTCGGCTTGGCTTTCACGGTAGGGCGTGTGGCCAAGGGCTCGTTGTCAATGGCGGTCGTCCCTGCCATCAGCGGGGGGGCATAGGGAAGGGCCAGCGAGGCGCACAACAGGGCCACTGCATGTGCAACGCGGCGGTGGGTAACATTCAAACGGTGGGTGGCATGGGCTTGTGACATGGCGGGGTCTCGCTTCCCTGACGTAAGGGTCGTTGGTCAGAAGTGAACAATCGTTTCGGTGTGGCTCACGGTGTTGCGCGCACCTTGTACTCTCACGACGATGCGGTAGTACGGGCTGGCCGCAGAGCCAAAGCGGGCGGATTCTGAGTAGTTCAGGTCACCTTTGACAGGTGATCCGCCTGCGTTGGCATTCATGGGGCGGACACAGTTGATCGTGCTGTCCGTGCTCAAGTCGCCGCTCTTGTCGCACATGCGAAAAATGATGTAGCTGGCGGTGTTGCCGTTGATGGGCGTGGTGAGCTGGAGGGGCGTGAGTGTGCAGGCTGCGTACGTGCCTGATGTGGCGGCACCGCAGGCATCCTTATCCCAGTCAACGAGCTGGCGTGTGGCAATGTTCAGCTGCATGCCCGTCGCGTCTACCGGCCTGAAGTCAGCTGGCGTGGCGCCGACCTCTTTGGTGCTGGCGTAGTAGCCTTGGCCGGTGTTGTCCACGTTGAGGGCTGCCAGATTGGCACTGAGCCAGTCAATGGCCTGACGGGTGGCTTGTTCGGACGATGCGGTGGCATCCTGTTTGAAGCCGAGGTTGCCCATCAACAGCGAAGCGATGTCGGTCGAGCGCACCAAGGCGAGGGTGGACAACATCAAGGCCACCAGCGTCAAGAGTGCAAACAGCAGCGTGGCGCCGTGCTGCCGTTGAGGGGATGCGGAAATGCTTGTCATGCTGAACCTCAGGAATTCCACAGCACGTTGCGCAGCGGGATGACGGTGTCGTACACCTTGTAGCGGAAGCGCTGCCAGTTGGGGACGGTGTTGACGACCAAGGTGATGCACTTGCTGGTGCCGTGACAGTCGCTGGTGGTGGGGCCGGTGATCGTGTCCTGCGCGCCAACGTCCCACAGGGGCTGGCTGGTGGTGACGTTGCTGCCTTCGTCCTTGATGCTGCGGGCCACGATGGCCACGCGTATGGTGAGCACCTGCCGCCAGCCCGCAGGGGTGGTGGGGGTGGTTTCGTCGTAGGTTTCGACAATGCCGTCGCCATCGGTGTCTTTGCCGTACAGCGCCTGCATGTTGACGATTTGCGGGAACAGGTCCTGGGCGGCCGATGCGCCTGTGGTCCAGGATCGCTCGGTGGACGTCAGGTTGAAAATGGCGCTGACGCCGTAGGTTTTCAGGGACATGTTGCCCATGTTGACCAAGTAGCTTTTGGCGGCAAAGCCACCAGTTGGAAACACCGTCGACTGGTTCCAGGAGCTGGCTGATCCGTGGGGAATGCGGGTGTTGCTGAGCGTGGTGAGTGGGTCAGCGGTGTCGCTGGTGACCTGGAAGAGGCTGCATGTGGTGGTGGCGTAGTCCGTGACGGTCTCTGGAATCGCGACCATCAGGTCGTTGACGGCCACGCCCAGAGAGGATTCGACGATGAAGGCCGTTCCAGCTTTCAGATGATCTTCTTTGACCTGCATGGGCACGGCAATGGCGCGTGGACGGGCTTGCAGCACCGTGATCGTGTCGGGGGCGCCGCTGGCGCCATTCGCGATCACGACCGGGGCAAGTGGCGTGGAGAACGCCGTGCCTGTTGAGCCAAACTGGCCGCGCAGCTGGCAGCCCATAGAGCCTGGGTTGGCGGCCGTGCCGTAGCCGGCCATCTGGATGTCTCGCTGCAGCGTGAACAAGGCCAGTGCGCCGTTCAACTGCGCATCACCGCCCGAAGAGATGGTGCGACGGCGCGTTTCAGATTGAACCAGCACCTGCGAGATCACCAGCACGGTGAGCAGGCCCAGCAGCACGGCGACCATCAGTTCCACGAGCGTGAAACCGCCCTGGCGTGCGTGGTGTGGCGGAGGGGGGCGGAAGGTGCTCATCTCAGTTAGCCGTGGCAATGGTGGTGTGGGTTTCATAGCGATGTGTTTCACCGCTTGGTGCCGTCCAGTTGATGCGCACGGCGACATCACGGGTGGCGGCGGTCACGGTGATGGTGCTGGTGCCCTTGGGCAGGGTTTGCGCCACCTTGTCTTCCCATGATTTGCAGCGTGGATGTGACGCGCAGTCTGTGCCGTTGTACGCATTCACCTGGTCAATGTCGGCCCACATTCTTCCGATGACCTCGCTGGCCAGCGCCGCTGCATCGGTGCGGATCTTGGAGTCCGTTTGGGCACGTGTCAGGGCACCTTGCAGTCCGACCAGGGCCAGAACGCCCAGGGCGAACAGCAGAATTGCGACCAGCACTTCCAAGAGTGCCACGCCTTTGGTGTGGCGTGGGGAGGGATAGGTTTTCATGATGGGATTGTCCTCAGCACTTGCGAGGGTCGCTGGACGTGCTGACGATGCTGGGGTCGCACAGGCGGATCTGTCCTGCGGGTGAAATGGCGATCCGCAGGTTGCGGTAGGTGACGGCATCATTCACGCCGGTGATGTCAATGCGGGTGATCGGCGTGGCGTTCGTGACGCGGCCAAAACCGTTGAAGGTCACCGATGTGGCGGCTGTGGCGCCGTCGGATTGGAGTGCATTCACGTTGACGCGTGCGCCGCTGTCACCGATGCCACGCGATGACACCACACGTGGCGCAGACACGGTGGACGGGCTGGCGCCACAGGCTGACTTTGGATTGGTGACGCTGACGACCCATGAGCCGCTGGTGCTGGAGAGTTCGCACCCATCATCAATCTGGTGCTCGGCATTGCTGCTTACCAGCCAGAACGTGATGTTTTGGTTGCGTTTGATGGCTTCGGCTCGTGCAGTTTGGATCCCGCCCTGGATTGCGTCGGCCGCGCTTCGGATGCGGATGTTGTCCAGCCAAATGGAGAGGTTGGGCCCAGCCACCAAGGCAAGGATGGTGATGATGGACACCACCACCATGGCTTCGAGTAGCGTGAATCCGCGTTGATGCTTCATGATGCGTTGCCAGTTAGCAGGAGCCGTTGATCAGCCAGCACGTGGCGGTGACTGTGCTGCCTTTGAACTGGGTGGTTGCGCGGGCGCCGTTGTGATTCAAGGTGTAGGTGTTGCCGGTGGCGGCTCCTGCAGCACCCGTGGCGGTGACGGTGTAGCCCTGGCCGCTGTCGCTGGGTGTGCAGGCGTAAGTGAAATATTTGATCTCACCTCCGAGCTCGGCGGCGGTCAGGGTTGTGGCCGCCGCGCCGCCGCAGGTGGTGGCGGTGGTCGAGGCCGAGAATCGGCGGTTGTCCTGGTAGTACTGCTCCAGCTTGCCGCGGTAGCTGGACAAGTTCGAGAACGCTTCCTGAATATGGCCCTTGCGGACGTGCTCGACGTAAGAGGGGTAGGCCACCGCCGCCAAAATGCCAATGATCGCCACCGTGATCATCACTTCAATGAGTGTGAATCCCCGGCGCGTGCGGCGCAGGAGGGTGCGGGGGGGGGGGTAAGCGGTCATGCCAAAAGCCCTTGTTGGTTGGTTTCATGATCAGGCAGCTCCCGCCCGCTGGGAAGGTGGGCGTACCCGTTCTGGGTCAAAGATGTTGGAAAAATCACAGCTCAGCCACCACGGCGGCACCCACGACGACCCGCGCAGCGGACACGCGCACCGTTCATCGTGCGCGGTTGACCGCTGGGCGGCGCCCTGGTGTGGGCTGGGTTCAAAGGGGGCGGGCAGCGCTCAAAACAACGCCGAACTCAGCTTGCGGCGGTATTTGTCCACCACCGGGTCATTGGCCGTCACCGCCACCTTGCCGGCGATTTCCAGCTGCGGTTTGCCCTCGGCGGCTCCCGCTGCTGCCGCAGCCTTGGGCGGGATCGGCTTGGGCTTGCTCATCACTTCCAGGATGGCCACATAGGTCTTGCGGGCCAGTTCGTTATTCCAGCCCTTGTCGCGCATGATGATCTCCAGCAGCTCGTCCATCGCTTCGGTGAAGTGGCCGCTGGCAAAGAAGATCTGGGTCAGCTCGAAGCGGGCGGTGAAGTCGCGCTTGTTGGCTTCAATCGCGGCTGACAGCTCAGCCGGCGAGCGCCCTTGGCGGGCTGCAGCCAGGGCGTCGATGTAGCGACCAAAGGCGTTGACGCGTTGCTCGGCCAGCAGGCCCGTGGCGCGGTCGGCCATGGGGGCGAAGATGGCCTGGGCGCCTTCCAGCGCACCTTCGGCCAGCAGCAGCTTGATCAGGTCGTAGCGGGCTTCGTCGTTGCCGGGGTCCTTGGCCAGCGCGTCTTCCAGCTTGGCCAGCGCGGTTTCCGTGTCGCCGGATTCGGCCAGTTGCTCGGCCTCCAGGGTTTCCAGTTCAGAGACGATTTCACCTTCGCCGGGCACGTGCTTGTCCAGGAACTCGCGGATTTTCTCGGCGGGCAGGGCGCCCACGAAGCCGTCCACCGGCTGGCCGCCCACGAACATCACGCAGAAAGGAATGGAGCGCACGCCAAACATCTGCGAGAGCTGGCTGGTGATTTCTTGCTGTTCGTCGGCGTTGACCTTGGCCAGCAGGAAACGGCCGGCGTACTCGGTTTCGAGCTTTTCCAGTACCGGGCCCAGCGCCTTGCAGGGGCCGCACCACTCGGCCCAGATGTCCAGCAGCACGGGTTGTTGCAGGGAGGCCTGGATCAGGTCGGATTCAAAGTTGGCAAGGGTGATGTCGATCATGGTGGGCGGATCTTTTGGGGGTGAAGCAGATTGTGCAGCGCGCCGGGGCGGCAGCGCCTAAAATTCAGGGTTTTGAGTGACGAGGACGAGCCGTGAGCAGCACGACAGGTTTGACAGACGCCATCAAGGTGGGCGTGGTGATGGGATCCAGCAGCGACTG
>Ga0114984_1001130_pt1 | contig 10007 bp, 9 predicted proteins | sample Shrwel1BS1Day1_FD_96987 | JGI IMG/M metagenome (GOLD analysis project Ga0114984, IMG submission 96987) | Subsurface microbial communities from deep shales in Ohio, USA - Utica-3 well 1 S-1-Day1 | ecosystem: Environmental > Aquatic > Deep subsurface > Shale gas/oil reservoir > Produced water/Flow... | reverse complement strand
GGCATCCAGCTGCATCAGGTTCTCCTCCAGTCGGTCGGCTTAGTACACGTCGTGCTGGGTGTTGTAGACGTTGAACTTACCGGTCGGTGTGACCAGCCGCTCGTCCTTGATCACCTTCTTCAGCTTGCGTGTCTTGTCATCGACCACAACGATTGCGGAGGTCTGCTCCTTACCGTTCCAGACGGAGAACCAGACTTCATCGCCCGCGTAGTTGTATTCCGGCTGCACCACCCGCTTGGGACCTTCACCAAGATCGGCCCACTCAGCAATCGGCAGGACTTCGTAACCGGCGTCAAAGTCGTTGATGTCGAAGACGGCCACACTCTGGCTGACGGGTTCGGATGGGTTTAGGGCCGTATCCACGTAGAGGTTGTCAGACTTCGGATGAGTCTTGATGAACAGGGAACCACCGCCCTGGCCGTCCAGGGTGCGAACCACTTTCCAGGCCTTGTCCGGATGGCCTTCGGGGTCGGTACCGATCATCTGGATGGTCGGGTCGCCCAGGTGCGAGGTTGCCCAGACCGGGCCGTGCTCTGGATCCTCGAAGTTGGCGCCACGTCCCGGGTGAGGGATTTTGCCAACGTCAACCAGGGCTTCCAGATTGCGGTCCTGGGCATCAACAACGGCAATCTTGTTGGAGTTGTTGGCCGCGGTCATGAAGTACCGCATGCTGGCATCCCAGCCGCCGTCATGGAGGAATCGCGCAGCGTCAATGTTGGTGATGCTGAGGTTGTCCAGATCCTCGTAGTTCACCAGCTTGATCTTGCCGGTTTCCTTGACGTTCACGATGAATTCCGGATGCTCATGGGAGGCCACGATTGCGGCTACACGAGGCTCTGGGTGATATTCCTGGGTGCCTACGGTCATGCCGCGGGTGCCGACGATTTTCTTCGGCTCCAGGGTTTCACCATCCATGATCACGAACTGAGGTGGCCAGTAGGTGCCGGCAATCGCCAGTTTGTCTTCCCAGCCTTTGTACTTGGAGGTTTCAACCGAACGGGCTTCCATACCAACCTTGATCTTGGCAACCGTTTCCGGCTCTTCCATCCACAAATCGATCATGTTGATCAGGGCGTCGCGGCCAATCACGAACAGGTAGCGACCGGAGGCCGACATACGGGAAATGTGAACCGCATAGCCGGTTTCGATGATGTCAACGATTTCCTTGGAGTGACCGTCGATCAGGGCAATTTCCCCGGCATCCCGCAGCGTCACACTGAACAGGTTTTTCAGGTCGAGGTCGTTCATCTGCTTGGTGGGACGGTCTTCTGGCGGAATGATGACTTCCCAGGTGTTCTTCATGTCAGCCAGGCTGAACTCCGGCGGCTGGGGTGGTTCGTGCATGATGTACTTGGCCATCAATTCCACTTCGCTCTCGCTCAGCTCACCGGATGTGCCCCAGTTCGGCATGCCAGCCGGGGAGCCGTAGGTGATGAACGATTTCAGGTACTCAATGCCGCGTTCCTGGGTGATGTCGGTGGTCAGGGGTTTGCCCGTCGCGCCTTTACGCAGTACACCGTGGCAGCCAGCGCAGCGCTGGAAGTAAATCTTTTTGGCTTTCTCGAATTCCTGGACGGTCAGGTCAGGCGCGCCGGGGGTGCGGATGCTTCTAGCGGTATCCGGGTCCATGGCACTGGGCGTGCCCTCGTAGGCGACCGTGGACTCATCAGGGTTTTTGGGGGCGGCCTGGGCAGTCATCACGCCCAACGACGTGATAGCCACAGCCATGGCCAGCGGCTTGATCATCATGGTTTTTGCTCTCATCAGGTGCTCTCCTTGGGGTTCAAGAGTAGGTCCTAGGTTTCTCTTGTTATGGGTTATGAACATTGATTAATGTCACACATCTGCCACTTTTCAAGAGAGTACTCCTCCATGGGTATACCGAATGGCCAGTGGATACGCCGAATTAATTTAAGCAATATCAATGTTAAGAGGGCTTCGACGCGAAGCTGCTCAGATTCAGGGCGAGGGCGCCGTAACAGGTTGGCAGCGCCATTCCAGGAGACCGGTGAATGAAAAAGTGCGGTTACAGATGGGGACTTGCGGCGGGCCTGATGCTATTGGCAGGCGGAGCCGTTGCCGGGGCACCGGAAAACCGGGCGGAACTGGGAAACATGGTGCTCCAGGACTGTGGTTCTTGCCACGGTATGACCATGAGGGGAGGCCTGGGCCCGCCACTTCGCCCGGATGACCTCAAACAGCAGTCGGTAGAAAGTATTGCGGCAATTATCAAAGAGGGCGTGGAAGGCACGGCGATGCCGCCCTGGAAACCGTTGCTTACCGATGAACAGATTCTCTGGATCAGCCGGCAGTTGAAATCCGGCGCCCTGTTAACCGATGAAACCAAGGACGCGCAATGAAACCGTTGTTTGCACTGATGATCCTGACACTGGCAACGCTGGTCACCGGGTGCCAGTCCATGGGCATGACTGAACGGGCCACGCTACGTGGCACCGGCGACCTGGGGTTGGTGATTGAACGGGCTACCGGTTCAGTCCTGGTGATTGACCACTCCGAGCATGAAATCCTGGGGCGTGTGACGGGCCTGGGGGATCTGTCCCACGCTTCGGTGGTGTACTCCCGGGATGCTCGCTATGGTTATGTGTTCGGGCGCGATGGCGGGCTCACGAAAGTGGACCTGCTCACCCAGACGATCGACAAGCGCGTGATTCAGTCTGGCAACAGCATTGGTGGCGCTATCTCCCAGGATGGCGAATACGTGGCGGTGTCCAATTACGAGCCCGGTGGCGTGAATGTTTTTGACAGTGACACCCTGGAGCTGGTGGCGGAGATCCCGGCGGAATACACCAACGCCGACGGCCAGCCCGCCCAGTCCAAGACCGTGGGTTTGGTGGATGCCCCGGGTAATCGTTTTGTGTTCAGCCTGTTCGATGCCGACGAGATCTGGACGGTGGATATGCTGACGAATCCTCCAGAAGTTTCCCGTTTCGATGCCGGTAAGGCGCCGTATGACGCGCTGATCACCCCGGATGGTCGCTATTACATCGCTGGCCTGTTTGGTGAGGATGGGCTTTCGATGCTGGATCTCTGGCAGCCCGAGCAGGGCGTAGCCACCATCCTGCCGGGGTATGGCAAGGGCGAAAAGCGTTTGCCGGTCTATAAAATGCCCCACCTGGAAGGCTGGGCCATCGCCGATGGCACTGCTTTTGTGCCAGCCGTTGGGCACCACCAGGTGCTGGTGGCTGACATGGAAAACTGGGAACTGGTGGACCGTATTCCGGTTCACGGGCAACCGGTGTTTGTCATGGCCAGTCCGGACAATCGCCAGATCTGGGTCAGCTTTGCCCACCCGCGTAATGACGTAATCCAGGTGCTGGATTCCCAGACCCACGACATTATCCGGACCCTGGAGCCAGGTAAATCAGTGCTTCACATGGAATTCACTCCCCGTGGCGAAGAGATCTGGGTGTCCGCCCGCGACAGCAACCGCATAACGGTTTACAACACCCGTACTCTGGAAAAAGTGGCCACCCTGGACGCAAAAAATCCCTCGGGTATCTTCTTTACCAACCGGGCGCATTCGCTGGGGCTCTAGCATGAACCGAGCGCCGGCATTGCTGTCAGCCCTGGTTCTTGCAGGGGTGACTACGGCTAACGTGGCACGGGCTGCCGACCCCTTGGTACTGCAGGTGTTCACCGAGGCACGTTCCACCATCGTTGCCAGCCACCGGTTGCAGAATTACCTGGAAGAGGCCGAATGTCGTGCGGATCTCCTGTTCAATGGTGAGCAGCGCGGCGATCTGATCTTTCGTCCGGGCAAAACCGATGGTGATTTGCTGCTGAGCGCCGTTAACCGCGACGGTGAGCATCCTGTCCCCGTCTGGGTCACCCGCAAAACCGCCGGTGTAGGCTCGCTTTCTGAACTCCAGGGGCGTGATGTCTCCCTGGTTGCCGGTGATGATCCGTTGGCCAGCGCCCTGGCGCTGGAAGCTTTGGCCGCCCACGGGGTTTCGCCCGAACCCGGCCAGATCTATGAAGCTGGCGATTTCAGCTCGGCGCTGGGGCTTTTATTGCACAACAACACCCACGCAGCCGTTTCCGAGCTGGGGCTGGTGCGCCCCATGCTGGAGACCCAGGGAATGGTGATCACCTGGCAGGGTGAGCCGGTGCCCGGTGCCGGCTGGTACGCGCCAGCCCCCCTGCCTAAAAGCACAAACACTCGCGCCTGTCTTAATGCCCTGGCCAGAATGCAGCGTCTTGATGACCGCCAGATATTTCGTATCTTCCCGGAATGGGTGTCCGGTTTTACGCCACCCGAATCCATTGATGTAGAGGAAAACCGTTCATGAGCTTTTACCAGCCAGTAGGTAATGAAGTGGAATTGTTTACTGCCGCCGCCGGCAATGGCCTCCCGGTCCTGATCAAGGGGCCGACGGGATGCGGCAAAACCCGCTTTGTCCGCCACATGGCGGAAAAGCTGGACCGCCCGGTGTACACCGTTGCCTGCCACGATGACCTCACCGCATCGGACCTGGTGGGCCGCCACCTGATTGGGCCGGATGGCACCTATTGGCAGGACGGCCCGCTGACCAGAGCCGTCCGGGAAGGGGGTATCTGCTACCTGGATGAAGTGGTGGAAGCCCGCAAGGACACCACCGTGGTGCTGCACCCGCTGGCGGACGATCGCCGGGAGTTGCCCATTGAACGCACCGGCGAACTGCTGAAGGCCGCGCCCGGCTTCATGCTGGTGGTGTCCTATAATCCGGGTTACCAGAGCCTGCTGAAGGGCATGAAGCCCAGCACCCGGCAGCGGTTCGTGTCCATGAGCTTTGACTATCCGGAGCCAGAGGTGGAGCAGGTCATTGTCCAGAAGGAAAGCGGTTGCAGTGAAGCCCTGGCCGGACAACTGGTGGATCTGGCCGCTTCATTGCGGAACTTGAAAGACCACGACCTGGAAGAGGCTGCCTCCACGCGGTTGTTGATCCACACTGCGTACCTGATGGCTTCTGGTGTGCCGCCGATCGAAGCCTGTCGTGCGGGGTTGATTGAACCGTTGTCGGATGATGCGGTGACGGTTAAGGCACTGATGGAGGTAGTGTATGCGTTATTCGGCGAATCGAAAGGATGAGGTGGAAGGCGCCATCATGCCGGTGGTCTGGTATCTGCTGAACCTGCTGGTGTTGCCGATCATTAGCTTTGCAATGTTGGTGTGGATTGCCATGAACACGGATCAGAGTCGGCCCCTGCGCCGGGCTCATGCCCGGGCCGGGGCGTGCATGTCGGTGCTGGGGGCATTTTTGATTATCTCCGGTGTGGCGGTCGCATGGGCGGTCTATGGCAATACGGGGAATTTCTGGACGGTGGCTATTGTCTGGGCCATTGTTCTGCACACGTCTTTCGTGTTGTGGGGGATGATTGCTTTGGCGCAGGCTATTGGGGGGAAGCGTCCTTATTTTCCAAAAAGGCTGATGTAACCGCGAAGCGATAAATCCGGAAAAATCCGTCTCGCGCCTTTCATAAGTGCGAATTTTACCCTTGAAAACGTCATTGCTTGGTCACGTCCTGTCAATCTGGCTGAAACATAAATCAGCCATGCTTTGATTTTCAGGCAATCATGCTGATTTAAGGCTAACTAGGGTAATGACTATGTATCAGAAAAATGGAAAGTCGCTGTTCAAGTTTTCTGCGCTGTCGCTCGCAGTGACCGGCGCTGCTGTTTTTGCGGGCTGTTCGTATAATGCCGGTAATTCACACTCCGCCGAGGAGGGCTATGCGGAGTCGGAAACACAGCAGTTGACACGGTTGGCAACGGTCCCTCTCGGCGCGGAGGTTACCGGTTTGTTCCTGTCAGAAGACGGTGATCTATTTTTCAACGTCCAACACCCCTCTGACAGCAACACCGCCCAGAACGCTGACGGTAAAACTTTCTCTGCTGCGGCTGTCGGTGTAGTGCGTAACGCTGACTTTTCGAACCCGGATCTGCAGTTTAACTCGCTGTCATTGCCCGCCGATGGTGAGGAAAAAGAATTGGTCCGCACAGCTGTTGGCACATACGATGTGCTCGCACAGAACGGCGATACTTGGCCTGGAGCGCCGACCGGTGGCCTGGGTGCCATTAGCACCATGGATGGCTCACGGACCCTCAAGATATCCAATGACCCGGACTTTAATGCTTTTATTGCCACTGGCCCCGGTGAAGGTTACCTGTACACCAATTGGGAGGATCGCCCTGGCGGCATGAGTCGGATGAAAATTCGCAAGGACGATGCCGGCGACTGGAACTTGGTGGACAACGAGCTCATGATGGTGGATTTCGGAGGCGTTTCAGGCACCTGGGTTAACTGCTTCGGTACTCTTTCACCATGGGGCACGCCTTTGAGCTCCGAAGAACTGTATTTCGACGACACCGCAGACTGGAACAACCCGAATAACCAGAGCATCGCGGACAACGAACGGTTACAGGAGTACCTTGGCGGCTCCTACCCTAATCCTTACGACTACGGCTACATTGTTGAGATTAAAGATCCTATAGCCGCGTCGCCGGTGCCGGTGAAAATGCGCGCCTTGGGCCGCTTCTCACACGAAAACGCTGTTGTCATGCCGGACGAAAAGACCGTGTACCTGAGTGATGATGGAACAGGCACAGTCTTTTTCAAATTTGTGGCTGACAATGCTGGCGACCTCACCAGTGGCACCTTGTACGCAGCAAAAGCTACTCAAGACAATACTGATGATCCGGCAGTTGCCGGCTTCGATATCGACTGGATTGAACTCGCTTCCGGCGACAATGCCATCATCGAGAGCTGGATCTCGGATTATGACGGCATCGGCCAGTCCGACTACAGCGACGGCAGCACCAGCTACATTTCAGACGCCGAAATCAATAATTGGGCGGAAGGCAAACTGAACCAGGACCTGGACGGCGACGGGGCCATCGAGGATGACTCTTTCGGTGACGAGCGCGTGGCTTTTCTGGAATCGCGCAAGGCCGCCGCGGCTTTGGGGGCTACAGCTGAATTCCGGAAAATGGAAGGTGTAAACATCAACTTTGAGGGTGCCCAAGATGGAACTGTACCCTTCGCTTACATGGCGATGGCAAACTTCAACAAAACAATGGGCGACGATCAAGGCGATATCCAGCTGGATGCGACCAACAGCGACTGTGGCGTAGTCTATCGGATGCCTTTGACCGAGGGCTTCGATATTAGGCGGATGGCGCCTGCCATTGTTGGTGGTCCTTACGACGAAAGTGTCGTCCCCAACAGCTGCAGTGCCGACAACATTTCCGAGCCAGACAACCTGCTTGTCCTGCGGGATGGGCGCGTGTTGATCGGTGAAGACACCGGCGAGCATGAAAACAACATGCTTTGGTTGTTCGATCCGCAAGCCTGATCGCTGTTACTTCCTGGGAACTGGGGGAGGCCGCAAGCCTCCCCTTTTTGCGTCGCTCAATTCAATGCGCAACGGGGCTATCAACGCTTTAAGTGTTCATTTAGCCCACAGCATGAACCCCCGCCAGGACGGCAACCACCACCACGGCCCAGCCCTGGGCCGCCAATCGCCATCCCCAGGGCGCATGCTTCATTTCCATGAAATGGTCCACCAGCAACAATGCCTTTACCAGCACCAGCGCGAATACCAGCCAGACCAGAACTGTCATGTCAGCCCCGGCCTGCATGACGATTACCGGCAGCATGGTACAGACCATCAGGGCGATATAGACCGCTAACATTGGTTCACCTCCTCAGGCCAGTACATAAAGCATCGGGAAAAGCACCAGCCATACCAGGTCCACCATGTGCCAGTAGGAGGCACCGGATTCCATACCGTTCATGTTGTCGGTGTGGTAGTCGCCTTTTCTTACCTTCACCGCCAGCACCACCAGGATGATCTGGCCCAGCACCACATGCATGAAGTGGAAGAAAGTGAGAAAGAAATAGAACATGAAGAAGGTGTCGGTGCCCAGGTTATAACCATCGGCGTACAGAACGCCGTATTCCCAGAGTTTGCCGAAGGTGTAGGTCGAGGACGCGGCAATGGCGCCCAGGAGTAGGGCGATGGTGCCGGTGTTCTGATTCCGCAGGCGGTGGACCGCGCAGGCGACCAGATAGCTGGCGGTAATCAGGCCGATGGTGTTGATCAGGCCGGTCCAGGGATGCAAGACCGCGCGGCCGGCGGCGAAAGTGTCGGGGTCCAGGCTGCGGGCGACGCCGAAGCCGATAAACAGGATGCCGAACACCGCCAGTTCCGCGAAAATGAAGAACCAGACGGCCATATCGCCGGGCAGGTGTTTTTCGTTAGCGGCCGCGTTATCTGCCATGTGTGCTCCGTTAACGGGTCAGGTTCATGTATAGCTTGGGGAGCTGACCGGGAAGCTGCGTGGGGTCTTTGATCACCACGTAGTTGGTGCTGCCGAAGACGTAGGGCAGGTACTCGTTGGCTTCTTCATCGATGGTTACGCAGAACGGGGTGAGCCCGGCCCGGTGCGCTTCCTGCACGGCCATGCGGGTATCCTCCACGCCGTAACGCCCTTCGTACAGGTCCAGGTCGTTGGGCTTGCCGTCGGTCAGCAGCAACAGGACTTTCTGATGCTCCGGGCGGGCCTGCAGCAATTTGATGGACTGGCGGATTGCTGCGCCCATACGGGTGTAGTAGCCCGGCTCAAGCGCCTGGATGCGCCCCCGGCTGGTGTCGTTATAGGGTTCGTCAAAGCTTTTGATGTGGTGGAAGCGCACGTGATCACGGCGCCGGGACGAGAAGGCAAACAGAGCGAAGGGATCCCGGCTGGCGGTCAGTGCTTCGCTCAGTAATTGCAGACCATCACGGGCAATGTCGATGACCCGTTGTTTGTTGTTGATGAAGGTGTCAGTCGAGAGGGAAATGTCGGTGAGCACCAGGCAGGCGAGGTCGCGTTGGTTCTGTTTGCACTGGCGAAACAGTTTCTGGTCCATCTCGCCGACCCCGCGATGTTGCTGCACCACTCGCTCCAGGCAGGCGTCCAGATCCAGTTCTTCGCCGTCCAGCTGGCGGCGTTCCCACTGGCGCAGGGGTTTCAGGGCACTGAATTGTCGGCGCAAGGTTTGGGCAGAGCGTTTCAGGTGCTCAGGCAACGGGCCGGGGATAGCATCCTTGCTGAGCATGGGTTGCAGGCAGCAGAATTTTTCCCGGTAACCTTGGCGGCGCCAGTCCCACTCTGGGAGGTGAATGCCGGGGCCAAGGCGCAGGTCGTCGTTTTCCTCCGAGGGCAGATCCAGGTCGAACTTGATGGCGGATGAGGCCTCGCTGCGGTCCTGGGACACGGAGATCATATCCATGTCGTCGGCCACGGCATCGGCGTCTTCTTCCTCGCTGTCGTCGCCGGCCCGGTCCACGGGAATGAATTCGGACCAGGAGAACAGGTTCTCCAGGCGAAACAGCATCAGCCCCTGGTCTTTATCAAAAGCATCCACCCGTTCAGCACGGCGACGTTTGCGCTTTTTCGCCAAGCCGCCGGGTTTGGAGCCGGTACTGTCGTCACCGATGGCCTCGCCTTTAACTTGGCCTCTGCCCAGTATCGGGTAGAGCCAGAGCACCACCGGCCAGGGGTCGGTCAGAGTGTCCGGTAGATCCGTCACGCTACCGGGATGAATCAGTGCCTGACGAATGGCCTGCTCGCGCTGGGCTTCACGCCCTGGCAGGCTTTCCGGCGTGGGGCGCCATTGCAGGGTATGTTTCACCAGGCGCTGGTAGACGGGCTCCAGCCCGGGCCAGCGGGCCAGAAGCTCCTGCACCATGGCCTGGTTGCCTTCCAGCCAGCTGTGGTGATGGATTTCGCCAAGGGAAGCCAGCGCGGCCAGCCAGATATACAGCTCGCGGTTGACCTGGCGGGACGGGAACAGTGCCAGCCTGTCGGGCAGGCGCAGGCTTTCCTCGTCGCGCCAGGCCAGTTCAAACTTGCGATGGGTGCCGGCCAGTTTCTGCAGGAATTTGCGGCGCAACTGGAAATGTCGAGGCTCGGCGGTCACCAGACTCAGGGCAGGATCACCGCCCATGGCCCGGAACAGGAT
>Ga0114984_1001129_pt1 | contig 10017 bp, 7 predicted proteins | sample Shrwel1BS1Day1_FD_96987 | JGI IMG/M metagenome (GOLD analysis project Ga0114984, IMG submission 96987) | Subsurface microbial communities from deep shales in Ohio, USA - Utica-3 well 1 S-1-Day1 | ecosystem: Environmental > Aquatic > Deep subsurface > Shale gas/oil reservoir > Produced water/Flow... | reverse complement strand
TCCCGCAGGCTTTGGGCAACGGATTCGATTCTGGACTGGCGCAGGAGTTCGGCAGGGAGCATGGTGTCGGGTCCGGTCTGGTCATGGGAAAAGAAAACTGGCGCACGATTCTAAAGCCATGTCTGGCAATCACCAAATGTGAGCCGTGTCACGTTTGATACGGTGTTGGCTCCTCAGTGACACAAATGGTGACAAAATCTGACAGAATCTGACGCCAAGAGCCTCTATTATAGTAACTTACAAACACGGATATTCGACAATCCATGACCCCGGAGTCAGGCAATGGCGCAGGATAACAAGGTAGTCAGCTTTCAGGACAGGAAGCGGGCGGGCCGGTTCTCGTTACCGCCTGCGCTGATCCGTTTGCGCGATGCGTCTGGCCGGGAGTTGAAATCGCTTCTGACCGAATTTTTTGACCGCTCTGACGATGCCCTGTTCGAACTGGCCGACCGGGCCGGCAACGAACAAGGCCAGATTGCCTATTTTGATGCCATGCGGGAGCTGCGCCTGCGTCGCAAATCCATCTCCGTCTCCATCCTGCAGTATGTCTCCCGGGCCTTTAACGAGATCGGCCGGTTCCGTCCCCACGTTGCCCCGGGGGACCTGGAAAAAATCGATCAGGACAACCTGAGCCTGATGGACCATGGTGAGCTCGAACAACAGGTTGCCATCGAGAACCTGGTCAACAAGCTGCGCAATCGCTACGCCGATGCCATCCGGCTGCTGACGGTGAGGGTCAATCACCTGGTTCCCGCAATCGAACTCTCCGATAGCCAGATGCCACTGAGCCCCGAAGTGATTTGTGGCGGTGTCAGTTCGGCCTGTGCCGACCTGGATATCGACATCCGGGCGAAGCTGGTGGTGCTCAAGCTTTTTGACAAGCTGCTGGCGGATATCCTTGCTAATTTCTATCAACAGGCCAACAAAACCCTGATTGACGAAGGCGTGCTTCCCGATATGAAGCGTCCGCCGGTGCCCGGCTCCGGGTCTGGCACGGCTGCCAGGTCCTCCGGCGGCAAGACCGGTCAGGAGCAACCGGCAGCCCGGGATGCGGCCACTGGTCAAAACGCGGGCGGCGCGACCTTCTCGGAGTTGAGTGCATTGCTGCGCCAGGGCGGTGAGTCTTCCAGTCGTGATGCGGACCAGTCCGGGGTTGTGTTTCTGGACACTGAGGGGTTGAAGGCGAAGCTCAGCCAGGTTCAGGCCCGGGAGGTAAGCTGGGAAGCGGAGCAGGTGGTGCCGCTCAGGGATCAGGTCCTGCTGGTGCTGAAGACCGATGAAGGCAAGCCGATGCAGGTCGGCCAGACAGACGACGATGTGATCAACCTCGTGTCCATGCTGTTTGATTTCATTCTCGAGGACCGTCAGCTCCATGCGGTGATGAAAGCCCTTATTTCCCGATTGCAGATACCCGTTCTCAAGGTCGCCCTGAGTGATCCGAATTTTTTCAACCGGGGTGGTCATCCGGTACGCAAGCTGCTTAATGATATGGCGTTATCGGCCATTGGCTGGACAGAGAAAAGACCGGGCCAGCGGGACCCCTTGAAGGAAAAGATCGAATATATCGTCGACAGGGTCCTGAACGAGTTCACGACCAATGTGTCGCTGTTCGAGGAGTTGCTTCAGGACTTCAGCCATTTCATGGATCTGGATCGCCGCCGTCGGGAACTGGTGGAGCAGCGTCTCAGGGACGCCGAGGAGGGCCGTGCGCGGCAGGAACGGGCCAATGAAGTGGCCGAGGCCATGGTGTTCCGGGTGACCAGTAACCGGGACATCCCGGAGCCGGTAATGGCGCTGCTCGGGCAATCCTGGACCCGTTACCTGCAGTGGGTGTTCCTGCGCCAGGGGGAGGAGAGTACCGCCTGGCAAAATGCCCGGGGGTTCACCGAACGCCTGGTCTGGAGTGTCGACCCCAGACCGATCACCGAAACCACGCGAAGTGATCTTCTGAGAGCCATTCCCGCAATCGTGGACGAGTTTCGTAAGGCCATGCAGGAAATTTCCTGGGATCCCTTTGCCACAGATTCTGCGATCCGGGATCTCGAGCTGGCGCATGTAGATGTTTTCCAGCGTCTGGTAACCACCGTGCTGCCCCAGCCGGAAACGCCCGTGGATCACCAGGAGACTTTCCCGGAGGAGGCACTGCCAGACACCGATCTGCCCGGACAGGATGATGTCTCTGACGGAGAGCCGGATGTCGAAGCGGAATGGCTTGCCCGGGCAGACAGTCTTCGGGTCGGTTCCTGGATAGAACTGAACCGCCACGACAACAGGGTCCGCTGCAAGCTGGCGGCCTTCATCAAGGCCACCGGCAAATACATTTTTGTAAACCGCAGCGGTGCAAAAGTGGTGGAATACCAGCGGGAAGACCTGGCCCGGGCGATGGCCGATGGCGAGATCGGAATGCTGGATGACGGACTTATCTTTGACCGCGCGCTGGAATCCATCATCGATAACCTGCGCAGCAGCCGAAAAGACTGATGATTTCAGAGCGCAGGATTGCCGGCCTCAGGGAAACAGGGCGCTTGTCAGGAGCCGTCTGGTGTCCGTCGCCCAATTACGGGCCCAGGCCGGAAGGGGCCGATATCAGTCTGCTGGTTGTTCACAACATCAGCCTCCCGCCAGGGCAATTCGGCGGTCCGGAGATTCAGGATTTCTTCTGTAACCGGCTGGATCCGGCCGCTCACCCTTACCTTGAAACCATCGCGGATATCCAGGTGTCCGCCCATGCGCTGATTCGCCGGGACGGCCAGGTGATCCAGTTTGTCAGTCTGCTCGACCGGGCCTGGCACGCCGGGCGATCCTGTTTTGATGGCCGGGAGGAGTGCAATGACTTTTCCATCGGTATCGAGCTTGAGGGTGCTGACGATATTCCCTACACCGAGGCCCAATACCGTAAGCTTGCGGCAATTGCCCGCCAGGTGATGGCCGCCTGGCCGGCGATTGACGCCGGTCGCATCACCGGTCACAGTGATATCGCGCCCGGCCGCAAGACCGATCCCGGGCCCGCGTTTGACTGGCGGTATTTCATGGCCTGCCTGAATACCCGTTCCGGATCCGGAGAACTCGCCTGATGGTGCTGATTGTCTTCCTGCTGGCTTATCTGGTACGCCGGAAACTCGACAGTTCAGGGCATTTCGCCGGGGATGCCCTGTGGCGGGCCTGGTTTCATCGGGGCAGCCGGGTCCATGCGGGCGCGGAAACCAGTATTGTCGGCGGACTGGCACTGGTACTGCTGCCGGCGTTCCTCAGTGGATTGCTGGAGTATCTGCTGAATGGCTACGGAATGCGCTGGCTGGTCTACCCGGTGGAGTTTATCGTGCTGGTTGCGATGATGGGCGCTCCCGGCTGGCAGAGGGTTCTGCGTGCCTATTCCGATGCCTGGAGTCGCGATGACATACAGGCCGCCTGGCACCATGTCCGGGACTGGTTGCCAGTGGAGGATCGCCGGGAGGACAGTTCCGCGGAAAGCATGCATCTGTCATTGTCCCGGGCCTTCATGGTATCGATCTTCGAACGGTACTTCCTGGTGGCCTTCTGGTTTGTGGTCGGCGGCATGCCTGCCGCTATCCTGGCCCGTGGCATGGTTGCCCTGGCGGAACAGTGGCCTCAGGCTGCGGCGCGGCCCCGGTTTGTCCGGTGGGCCGAATGGCTGGCCTGGATTCCTGCCCGTCTTGTCTCGGTAACCTTCGGGGTTGCCGGCGACCTGGCCGGTTGGCTCGGTGAGGCGAAGGGTTTGCTGCTGGCGGTCCGCAAGCCGGCCGGGGAACTGCTGGCCGAGTCAGCGAACAGCGCATTGACCGGTTACGCGCTTGATCCGGAGCGGTTCCTGAAGGTGCATCCGGAGGAGTGGTCCCGGTTCGGCTCGACCAGCGTGGCCGCGGTCAGGGACCTGCTCAATCGCACCATGCTGGCGTGGCTGTGTGCATTGGCCTTGCTGGTGATTTCCGGTGTTGTCTGATCTGTCTGGTCGAAAAAAATCCGGCTCTCAGAGGCCGGATTTTTTTTGTTCCCAGAGAATTTCCTCATTCCCATCCCGGCGCGCAAGCACCCGCGCAATGACGAACAGCAGGTCGGAAAGCCGGTTAAGGTAATGGCGTGATGCGGTATTGATGGAATCCTCGTGACCGAGCGCCACAACCACCCGCTCGGCACGACGGCAGACGGCCCGGGCAAGGTGGCACTGGGCTGCGGCAGCTGTTCCGCCGGGCAGGATGAAATTCTTCAACGCCGGCAGGTGTTCGTTGTGCCGGTCCAGGGTTTGCTCGAGCCACTGGATATGGTCGTCCCCGATAACCCGGCTCCCGGGAATGGCAAACTCGCCACCGAGATCGAACAGATGATGCTGGATGCGACGCAGCGATTCGATCAGTTCGTCATCCCGATCAAGGGTTTCAATGAGCAAGCCGATGTGGCAGTTGAGTTCGTCAGCCGTACCCATGGCCTCGACCCGTTGGGCGTTCTTGGCGATGCGATTGCCGTCCGCGAGGCCGGTGGAACCGTCATCTCCGGTACGGGTGTAGATCTTCGAAAGGCGGTTGCCCATCAGGAAGCTCCTTTGACTCTTAATGTGGCGACAGTTGTTTTACCCTGTCCGTCAGCAACTGGTTCACCGGTGTCGGGACATCAAGGCGCAGGCCGAGCTGCACCAGGTACCCGTTGATGAAGTCGATCTCGGTCCCGCGTCCGTTCAGGATATCGCCACGCATGGAAGAGGTGTTCCGGGCGGTGTTGCCGGCGACAGTCTCGATTCTCTGGCGCAACTCCCCGGGCGTGGGCTTGCCGATGCCCCCGGCGTTCATCAGGCTCGCGATTTCGTTGCACAGTGGGTCGATGTAACGCAGGAAGAAATCGTTGGTCAGGATATCGCCGTTGGGGCAGTCCAGGATGGCGGTGAAGGGATTGATGCCTGCGTTGATCACCAGTTTTTGCCAGAGCCGGACGAGGATCTGGTCTTCCGCATGGACCATAAGGCCGGTCGTCGCGAGCCGTGCGACCACACCGGGAAGCTCCGGCCGGGCGGCGGGGGTCAGAGGGCCCACCCGGGTTTCACCGGTACCGGCATGGACTACCCGGTCCGCATCCGGGCGGTTGGCGCCTTCGGTGGTGGCGGCGGCCAGGATGGGGCGTTCGTGCCAGGCATCCGCGACTGCCTGCTGGCTGCCGAGTCCGTTCTGGAACAGGACAATGGGGGCCGGTTCCGGTATCCGGGGCAGCCAGTGTTGGAGGGCGTCGAGGGTGTCGCCGGCCTTGGTGGTGACCAGCAGCAAGCTCAGGTCATCCGGGGATTGGAGCCAGGGCAGGGCAATGGTGCGTTGGCTGCCCTGGATTGATCCGAAGGTATAGCGGAGGGTGGCCGCAGCCGGATCGGCGTCCGGTCGCGGCAGAAAGGCAACCCGGTCCTGCGGGAGCAGGGCGGCCCAGAGCCGCCCCAATGAGCCTGCGCCCAGGATGCCGATCATGGCCTTACATGGCCTCGATGTCGGCCCGCTGGTCACTCAGCCGTCTCAGGCTTCCCTGGGCGTCCCGGAGTTTTTCCTTCTCCTTTTCAACCACCTCGGCCGGTGCCTTGGCGGTGAACTTCTCGTTGCCCAACTTGCCCTCGAGGCGGCCGATTTCCTTCTTCAGGCGATCCAGCTCCTTGTCCAGGCGCTTGAGCTCGGCGTCCTTGTCGATCAGTCCGGCCATGGGGACCAGGACCTCCATCTCGCCCACCAGCTGGGTGGCAGACATGGGGGCCTTGTCACCCTCGAACCACTCCAGTTTTTCGAGCTTGGCCAGAAACATCAGGAACTGGCGGTTGTCGTTCATGCGGCGCTGGTCATCGGCGTTGCCGCCTTTCAGTAGCACGGGTACCTGCCTGGCCGGGGAGATGTTCATCTCGCCACGGATATTCCGCACAGCGACAATGACACCCTTGAGCCATTCGATATCGGCGGCTACGTCGGCATCCTGCATGCTGGCATCCGGTTGCGGGTAGGGTTGCAGCATGATGCTGTCACCCTGCTTGCCGGCCAGCGGGGCGATGCGCTGCCAGATTTCTTCGGTGATGAACGGCATGATCGGATGCGCCAGGCGCAGCACGGCTTCCAGAACGCGAACCAGGGTACGGCGGGTACCGCGTTTGGCTTCGGCGCTGGCGTTGCCGTCGTTCAGCACCGGCTTGGACAACTCCAGGTACCAGTCACAGTATTCGTTCCAGATGAACTCGTACAGGGCGTAGGCGGCCAGATCGAAGCGGTACTGGTCCAGATGGCGGATCACTTCCTGTTCGCAGTGCTGCAGTTCGCTGATAATCCAGCGGTCGGCCAGGGACAGTCGCACCGGCTGGTCGTTGACGCCGCAGTCCTCGCCCTCGGTGTTCATGAGTACGTAGCGGGCGGCGTTCCAGAGCTTGTTGCAGAAGTTGCGGTAGCCTTCCAGGCGCTTCATGTCCCAGTTGATGTCACGGCCGGTGGTGGCCATGGCCGCCAGGGTGAAGCGCAGAGCGTCGGTACCGTGGGCAGCGATGCCCTCCGGGAATTCCTTTCTGGTGCGCTTGCTGATCTTCTCGGCCAGCTTGGGCTGCATCAGGTTGCCGGTACGCTTCGCGAGCAGGTCATCCAGGCTGATGCCGTCGATCATGTCGAGCGGATCAATGACATTACCCTTGGACTTGGACATCTTGTCGCCGTGCTCGTCCCGGATCAGGCCGGTGACATAGACGGTCCTGAACGGTACCTGGGGAGTGCCATCCTCGTTCTTCATGAAGTGCATGGTCATCATGATCATCCGGGCAACCCAGAAGAAAATGATGTCGAAACCGGTCACCAGCACGTTGGTAGGGTGGAAGGTCTTCAGACGTTCGGTGATTTCCGGCCAGCCCAGGGTGCCGAAGGTCCACAGCGCGGAGCTGAACCAGGTGTCCAGAACGTCTTCATCCTGCTCCAGGGCCACGTTGGCGGCCAGGTTGTGCTTCCGGCGCACTTCTTCTTCGCTGCGGCCGACATAGATGTTGCCCTCGGCATCGTACCAGGCCGGGATCCGGTGACCCCACCACAGCTGACGGGAGATACACCAGTCCTGGATGTCGCGCATCCAGGCGAAATACATGTTCTCGTACTGTTTGGGCACGAACCGGATGCGGCCGTCCTCGACCGCTTCGATGGCGGGCCTGGCCAGGGTCTTGGCGTCGGCAAACCACTGGTCGGTGAGCATCGGTTCGATAATCAGGCCGGAGCGGTCCCCGCGGGGTACGCTCAGCACGTGGTCTTCGACCCGCTCGAGCAGGCCGTTGACCTTCATGTCGGTGACCACCTGGTCCCGTGCCTTTTCCCGGGTCAGGCCGGCGTAGGCCGCCGGAATCTTGCCGTCGATCTCGGTGTTCTCGGTGCCGTCCGCGTTGAACACTTCGGCCAGGTCCCGGATATTGGCATCCTGGGTCATGACGTTGATCATGGGCAGGTTGTTGCGCTTGCCGACGGCGTAGTCGTTGAAGTCGTGGGCCGGGGTGATCTTGACGCAGCCGGAGCCTTTCTCCGGGTCGGCGTGATGGTCGGCCACGATCGGAATACGGCGGTTGACCAGCGGCAGGGTCACGAACTTGCCGATCAGGTGCTGGTAGCGCTCGTCGTCCGGGTGGACAGCGACGGCGGTATCACCGAGCAGGGTTTCCGGTCGGGTGGTGGCGACCACCAGGTGGTTTTTGCCGTCCCGGGTTTTTGCGCCGTCGGCCAGCGGGTAACGCAAGTGCCAGAAGAATCCTTTTTCTTCCTTGTTTTCGACCTCAAGGTCGGAGATGGCCGTGTGCAGTTTCGGGTCCCAGTTCACCAAACGCTTGCCCCGGTACACCAGTCCTTCGTCATACAGGCGGATGAAGACTTCCTGGACCGCCCTGTAGAAGCCCTCGTCCATGGTGAAGCGTTCGTTGCTCCAGTCCACCGAGTTGCCCAGGCGGCGCATCTGGCGGGTGATGGTGCCGCCGGAGTGTTCCTTCCAGTCCCAGATGCGCCTGATGAATTCTTCCCGACCGAGGTCGTGGCGGGTTTTGCCTTCTTCAGCGGCGAGTTTGCGCTCGACCACCATCTGGGTGGCGATGCCGGCGTGGTCGGTGCCGACAGTCCATAGGGTGTTGCGGCCCTGCATGCGCTTGTAGCGGGTGAGGGTGTCCATGATGGTGTGCTGAAAGGCATGGCCCATGTGCAGGCTGCCGGTCACGTTGGGCGGCGGGATGGCGATGCTGTAGGACTCACCTTTGCCGCTGGGGCGGAAGTACCCTTTGGATTCCCAGTTTTCGTACCACTGGCGCTCGATCTTTTCTGGCTGGTAGGTTTTTTCCATGGGTTTCTGCAGTGACCGTTGTTGATGCTCTGGACGGAATTTTGAAAGCGCCGATTATACATGGTCGCTTTGGTTGCAGCGAGCTCAAGCCCGCCGCGAGCGCCACATGTGACGCAGCGAGCGGCTGGCGAAGGCCAGGAATACCGGGGCGCCGGCCATGAGATAGAAGTAGTAGGTGACGAAGCGCCAGATCAGGATGGCGGCGGCGGCCTCCTGTTTGGCGATCATCGGGGCGAGCAGGGCCAGGGACGTGAGTTCAGTGCCGCCCGCCCCGCCGGGCAGGAAGCTGAGATGGCCGGCGGCCATCGACAGCATCTGCACCAGAAAGGTCCAGGCCCAGGCAATGCTCTGCCCGAGCCCGGTGATTGCCAGGTACAGCAAGCTGTAGCGCAACAGCCAGTGACCGGCACTGAGCAGGAACGCCAGCGCCAGCGTGCGGCGCGGCAGGCTCAGGGTCGCGAGCAGCGCAAGGCGAAAGTGGAGCAAGCGCCGGGTGAGGCCGAAGCGGGTCTGGGAGCGGACCTTGAGCTTCCGCAGCCAGGTGCCGGTGACCTTCAGCGCGCGCGAGTAATGCCTGAGTAATAGTCCCAGAAAGATCAGGCCGCCGCTCAGCAGCAGCAAGGGCACGCCCACCATCCAGCCAATCCGCAGATCGACGGCTTCGAGAAACACATACAGCGCGACGCCGACCAGCGCGAAGAGAAAAAACAGCATGTCGATGAGCTGGTCGACGGCGAACACCGCCGAGGCCTGGGTGGGGCGCATACCGTGACGGATCAGCAGCGTCAGCAGCGTGACCGGGCCGCCTGTTCCGCCGGGCGTGGCGCAGTAGGCGAATTCCGTAGATATCACGATGCCCAGCGCGCGGGGCTGGCCGAGTGTGCCAGCGCGTCCGGCCAGCAGCAGGCGCAGCCGCAGCGCGTTGAGATTCCAGCCGATCAGCACCAGCCCCAGCATGAACAGCAGCCGATCCAGGGGAAAGGCGCGCAGCTGCGCGAACAGACCCGGACCGCCCAGCAACAGAGGAATGGCCAGTGCGGCGATCAAGCCTGCTCCGAGCAGCCATGAGGTGCGTTTCATGCAGCGGTTCCTTATTCGGCCTGAAGAGCGAGCCAGTCACGCTTGGTGATGGGGCGCCGGCCTTGTTTGATCAGTTCGGCCAGGGTTTGCAGCCAGTAGTCATGCGCGCCACGGTAGCGCATGTCGATCGGGTGCACGCCCAGGCGCAACAGCGAAGCGGTCCGATGACGGCGGCGCTGGGCGGTGCTGACCAGACGTGACATGCCGCGCCGCCAGGCGCTGCGGGCGCTCCATACCAGTCCCGGGGCGTCGACCCGGGTAAAGGCGGGGAGCCGGTAGAGACTCCGGGGATCGCTGGTGTAACTCAGCGGCCGCTGGGCGAGCGCGCGGCGGGTGCCCGGGCTCATCAGCCAGGCCGGCGCGACGAAGCCCGAAAGGGGCCAGCCGAAATCGCCGAACATGGCGATGCCGGCATCGAGGCGCGCCAGGGCCTCGCTTTCGTCGAGTGCCTGGAATTCACCCTCGACGGTATAGATGCGCCGCATGAAGTAGTCCCGGGGCGTGCGCGGCGGCGGGCCGTCGTCGCAATGATAGTAGCCATGGAGCGCCAGTTCGTCGCCCGCGGCCAGGCGCGCATCGAGTCGGTCGCGGAAGGCGGTGTCCCGGCGGCAGTCGTTG
>Ga0114984_1001128_pt1 | contig 10017 bp, 9 predicted proteins | sample Shrwel1BS1Day1_FD_96987 | JGI IMG/M metagenome (GOLD analysis project Ga0114984, IMG submission 96987) | Subsurface microbial communities from deep shales in Ohio, USA - Utica-3 well 1 S-1-Day1 | ecosystem: Environmental > Aquatic > Deep subsurface > Shale gas/oil reservoir > Produced water/Flow... | reverse complement strand
CTTAATTGTTTAATAATTTCCAGTTCAATGGGTGTTATTTTTGAGATATTGAATAATGGTTTTTAAGTCATTGAATGTTTGCCAACAAACTTTAAGTCGGTTACATTATCACCGACGATAATCTCTATATTCTCTGATATGCTTTTACATATTCTTTCATATTGTTGCTGAAAATTTTACAGCCCGTCTCCAATATTATTTATCTCCGACAATATTGATGATTAATTGATTTTGTCTTTCGGAAATGCATTCTGACAAAATATATATGATTCCAGTTCATAAAAAGTCCTCGATCTTTACATTCAAACTCTACCACTTCGAATACTTTTGAGGTCAGCTGATTAAATTCTACATCGTTGATAAACTTAACTCTCCTCAATAAATTAAATTTTGAAAAGTTTCATTGGATAAAAGGTAAATTAGGGATTTCCAAGCAACTTTAGATCCGATAATAGATTTTTTTTATGATTGATTTAAACTGGCTGATTTTATCCTTAAGTGAATTTCTTGCCACTCTTTTTTTAAATGACGAAAAATCACCGCACTCACTGATAATATTATCATATAAATCCATAATTCTATCTACTTTTTGTGTGTTTGTAATTCTATGTTTATTCCTTTCAATCGAATCTTTAGACTTATGAATATATTCGATATCGGGCTTTATCTCCAAATATTCATTCAGTGCATTTTCGACTTTTTCTGTTTTCTTAATCAGACTTTTTACTTTTGATATGTTTCTTTCATAAAGTTTTAATTTATAGAATTGATTTACATTAGCCAGATCGAACTCTTCCCATTTTATTTCGTTGATTGACTCTATTTCATTGCTGACCTCTTCAAGATTAATATATGAATCAAATCTGTTTTGTAATTTGTCATAAATTTCATGGATATTTTTGATACTGTTTAATACTTCTGCGACTTTTCCCTTGTATTCTTTAAAGGCATACGTTCTTGTTTTACCATTTAATATTTCGCTTCCATTTAATCCAAAAGCATTTAAAATTGATATGGCGGTTTCATAAGACTGATTTTCTTCCAACTTGACATAGAGAATATTTTCAAAGGTACTTAATGAACCCAGCTTATCCTGAATATTATCGATATTTATTGATATACCACCTTTTGCCTGCAAAACGGTTTTCCCCAGTATGGTTGTTAAAGAAAGAATAAAGTACACAACCTCTTTCTCTAAACCGTACTCACCTTCAGATAATGGTATGACAATATCATCATTAATTTTAACTGCCTGTTCAGATTTATCTTTAATAGTGTTTATTATAAATTCTGCCACAGGGGAGTCTGAAATACTGGGATAGTTATTTTCATCAAGCAGATTTAATGACCTGAGAAATTGTACAGTATTTTGCTGAAGTTTGTTGAAATTGCCCTTTTGCAGTTCGTTAAGATGGCTATCCAATGTTTTTACAATGTTCAAAGATGAAAGATTAGAAGGGTACTTAGGATGCAATGGATATTTACTGTTAAACAGCGGATCAAAAAGATTGGTTTTTATTTCTTCCAACGCCTCATAAAGACCTGCATCTTTTGTTGTTAAATAATGAGAAATATTTATATTTTCATCATTAAGGATGAAACTTCCATAGTTAACGATAATCTTGGACAGTCTGTGGGCAAAACCGGTATGTAGGATACCATCCTTTCTGTGCCCATTTATTTCCTCATCTAATTTCTTTTCCATAATAGTCTTTTGGAAGTTTAAGTTATAAAGCTGTCTGATCGCAGCTATTTTTCTCAAGATGTGTACATTATCCCCGCTTCTTATTGAGATTTTTATTTGAAGCTGATTATCGGCAACAGGGGAAACATTATCATCACAGTACGGTGAAGTAAAAACTATCTCGTAATCTCTTTTTTCCAAATTTTGCGTCAGAATATTTTCTTTTTTATTGAATAATATGTAACCTTTCCTAAAAGACTTCTTACTCTTCCACTCACATTCATCCTCAAATACGTCTGGGATATTCTTATAGCGGTTAATATCCAATTCTAACAATCTCTCAAGTTGCCTGAAAAGTTCCTGTTCCATTTCATCATCAGAAACGTTATCAATTTTTTGCTTAATTTTTTCATCTGGGTCTATGCCAAGTTTCGTGTCTAGAGTGATATATTTATAGCCAGTGGATTTGTCATCACGCATTTTGAGATATTGACCATCGGAAGCTTCACGTATTTTTTTGATTGTTAAACTTACATAATCTTCCGATGTAATACTTTCCATGTGAGGTAAAAGCATCAGTTTATTTGCCAATTCTTTTGCTGTTGTACCTTCATTAGTATCCCTCAGAGATAAAACAACCAAACCTTTTATAATTTTTAAGGCATTTTCCTGATATCTTCTATCAACTGTACTCTTTATTTTATCAAAAAGTATGGAAGAAACCCTGATATAGTCTGATACTTCCTGCAGGTTCTTTTTATTAGGATCTATAGAGATGATATCGTAAATTTTTTCAAAAGTAAGCAGTGATGGGAAGGGCTTATCCAAGCTTTTTTTGATTTCAGATACAGCAAACTGGATCACACCTCTTTTTTCAAAAAACGGTAAGGAATTAAACATTTCTATCAGTGTTGGTGTGAGTGGAAAAAGATCTATATAGCTGTTAAGATTATTGCCGACATCATCTATTTTTCTTAAAAAAGGTTTGAATTTTTCTTCAAGATGATGTTTTTGTTCGCTTGTTTTGGAAACTATCCTTTCTGATATTACTTTTTCTACATCCTCTTTGACTATGATTATATTTTGAAATCTTTCTCTGACCCGGTATATCTCAGATGCAGCCTCCTTAAACATCGAACTGCTGAATATATCTTCCTGCATCGAACCAACAAACATAAAGTCATTTTCCTGGGCTACCTGTCCGATTACCCTTAAAAACTGTAAGTCCTGTCTCATGGGTTCTTTGTTCTTCATGGACAAAAAGTCTGAGATTTCGTCTATTGCCACAAGTAAGCCGGCGGAAGAGTCATTCTCTTTGATTTTCTCAATTATGTATTCAATATTTTTCTTATCATCATAATCTTTCTCTAAATCAAACTCTTTAATGCGTATGTCATGTTTCTTTGCAAGCTGGCTTTTACATTTATCAAAAAACCATCTTCTTAATTCCACTGGTCCTGACTGTAATTCAAAATACACCGTATAGAATTTACGGTCATATGTTTTTAATTGATCTTTAATTTTATCATTGTTCACAAATTCAGATAGTTCCGGATTTTCTACTATCGATGTAAGCATTGCCACCAAATGCGATTTCCCACTACCGTAATTACCAATGATGTTTCTTGCTTTGTGTTCAGGTTTGATTAAATCATCAAAAAATTCTGAAACCTGTTCCTCCAGTTTATCTGAAAAGATATAGCTACTGACTACCTGCTTTTTACGATCTTCAGTTTTAAGAGTATCAATATCGACTACATCTTTAATCGTTTTAAAATTAAAATATCTGCCTATGGCGTCTTCAGGTAGATCTTCTACATCATATTCAAGATTTTTATCTGGTGTTTTGATTGTATCTTCGTGTTTTTCGAAATCATCTGAGATTTCCTCTATGGGTACCAGATTAATATCTCTGATTTCTTTGTCGTAATGGTTTTCATTACCTAATTCTCCATAATAAAGTCTGTTGCCAAGCTTCTGTTCATCATCCAAAAACATTACTACGGAATTTTTACCTCGTGTATTGTATTTGAAAGCCTCTATGGGAGAAATCTTGGTTAAATCATCTTGGTACAGTATGCTACCATGTAAAAGAATAAGTTTATCCGGCATACTCATAAACCATTCTTTCAGCTTTGATCTCATATCAACTTCATTTTTTATCTCATTTTCATATTCCTTTTTTAGTTTGATAAACTCTTCTTCAATGTCTACTACCTGCCAGCCTTTATCTGTTAAATAATCAATAATCTTATCTTGCTTTTTCTTGTCCCTGCCTATAATTGCAAGCAAACGATATGTGATATTTTGAGTCTGATAGATTAGAGAATTTAAGTCTTTTAGATTTTCTTTCTGATTTTCAGCCATATAATTTCCCCCGAGAAAAAATAACAGTTACATTGTAACTTAACTGACAATAAATTTCCAGTCGAATGGCCGTTTTTTATATATCAATTGCAGAGTTACCAGTATTAACTTTCGAAATTTGTTAAATCTTCAATACTCGAATAAATGGAACTAAATAAGTTTTCATCTTCATCCATTAAATGAAAAAAGTTTGCTTTATAATCTTTAACTTCTTTATTAACGTTATCCTCATTAAATCCGATAAAACCTGCTTCCTTAAATACTAAACTATATTTTTCACCGTTGGGGTTTTTTATTCCATTGCATGCCAAACAAAAACGAAACCAACGCCGACTATCCTCTTGCTTACTATCCATACTACTAAATAATTCCTTTACTTCTTTAGGTTCAGCCCCTTGGTTTCCTAGGTCATTATAAATGTTTAGTTGTAATACTTTTAGTATAGACATAAGAATTATTCCATATAACAAATATTCTTCCACGTTATCACCATATTTCTCATCTGTTTCTAAAAGATGGCTTAATATGCGAAATACTTCCTGTAATTGACGAGGCGTTAGTTGAAAAGCATTTAACAAATCAATAATATTTTGTATGTTTCCTGGATCAATTTGAAGGCAGTAGCGTTTATTTTCCTGCTTTAAATAATCCTGGACGTACTTTTTAGTGAGTTTTTTATACGCCTCTCCATAGATATTTGGCAGATAAATCTCTCTTTGTACAAATTTCCTGTAATATTCAGGGAAATTCATTTTATGACCAAAAGCTACCCTAGCGGTACACTCTAACTGACCACGATCAACAGCCAAGATAAATACAATCCCTTTAATATCAAAAACGTGCTTTATGGTTTCAAGGTAAGAAATGGCATAATCCGGTCTGCAACGGTCCAATTCATCAATAAAGAATAGAATATTCATATTATCGTCAGATATAAAACCTTTTATTATTTCTTTGATTCTATGAAGGGCATTTTTCTTTTGTTCATATATTTGAAAAGGGTCTGACAAGGTAATTTCTTCTTGATCTTTTTCTTCAGCATATTTCCCAGCTTCAAATAAATCTACTCCTGTAACTTTATTAACTATTTGATTGGATATACTTAAACTAAGTCTGCCTATCTTTTTTATTTCTTTTCTTAAATTTTTACCTTTTTCACTTTCACTCCCTAACTCTTCTATTAATGAAGAAATAATCGAAATAAAGGGATCTCCACAATAATCATCTCTCCATGCATTGATTTTAACTACAGTAGGTTTTTTATCAAAAGAACTTTTCTCATCGTTAATTCTATTCTTCCACATTTCAAGAAAAGTACTCTTGCCAGCGCCAAAAACGGCGTTAAGGCTTATAACTAAGCTTTCGTCAACAAAAAGATGTTCGACATTAATGTATTTTTCTAACCTTTCAGCAAAATCTACAAGTTCCATCTTGTCGTAACGTTCAAAAGACAGATTCATATCATCATTATTATTCATACTTTCACCAAATATACAAAATTGACGGTTTTATTGTCATATAATATTAAAATTAATTTATTATTACTCTTTCAACAAGGATTTTGTCTGCCTTCTTATATTCCTGTGGAATCATTATCTGTATCTATTTTCACTAAAGGTAATTCTGATAACACATAAACAATTATTGCAGGGTTTTCACTATCTATCAAATAGGATTTAATTGTTTACTATGTTACAATGAATCATAAAAGAAGATTTAATTTCAAGACTTAATGCTATTTGAGACCTTTGCACAAGTCTATTTAGTCATGCTGAATTTATTTCAGCATCTAATTATACCAGTAAGTTATGAGACCCTGAAACAAGTTCAGGGTGACAATTATGGGGTTATGCAAAGGTCTCTATTTATAAAACTAAGCATGGTGTCATGGAAAAGTTTAGCGTACCGCAGCCGGAAGCGGTCAAAATGATATATGAAAATCTTCAGGGGCATAAAGATGACTGGATACTTTTTATTTAACATACTGATATTTTTGTTGACGATCAAATATTTTTTGATATATTATTTAATATAAACTGAATACCCGTTGATAGCGTGCTATCAACTCAAAGGCCACTCTCGGTGGCCTTTGCTTTTTTATTTTTGAGGGATAATTGAGAACAATAATTTATGTCGATGGATTTAATCTTTATTATAGGGCTTTAAAAAATACTCCCTATAAATGGCTTAACCTTAATGTACTTTTTAAAAATATCCTAAACGAATCTAACGAAATAGAGTTAATCAGGTATTTTACAGCGAGAATTTCAGGAAAAAAAGATCCTGACCAGCCTAGAAGACAACAAATATATTTGGAGGCATTAACAACAATTCCATATTTATCTATCCACTATGGGAAGTTTTTAGTTAAGCAAAACAAAAGACCAATTAGCGGTTCTAACCCACAACGATTCGTCTTGGTTGATAATTTTGAAGAAAAAGGATCGGATGTTAATTTGGCGTCATACCTTATTCATGACGGCTGGAAAGACCTTTACGATGTAGCTGTTGTTGTAACTAGTGATACAGACCTAATCGAACCAATAAAATTAGTACGCCATGATTTAAAAAAAACTGTGGGTTTAATTTCCCCAAGCAAATCTTGCCCGAAGGGTTTGGAATCTGTTGCAGACTTTAGAAAACACATTAGGAAGTCGGATCTGAACAAATCAATGTTTCCAGAAATCTTAACTACCTCAACCGGTAAGATCATACGAAAACCTAGCTTATGGTGAAATAATTTTTTCTGCAAAAATTAACTCACTTAAAATATATGGTAATAAGTTTTTTTGCTGTGAGAATTGATTAATCCATAAAACCGTCTATAATTTCGTTCACCTTTTCCCGAGTTAAAACACTTCCGTTATTACGTTTCGAAGGATTATGTCCTTCATTCTCAGTACTTTTATTGCTTTCTTCTTTTTCATCGTTTTTTATAAAATGTGTAAATAGGGTTGGTGAATTATCATTTTGTGACTCTATAGATAGTCTCCGTATTGCCTCTTTTATAACATAGCCCCTGACATGTTTCGGTAAATCTTCAAGCAAATCACTAATTTCTTTCTCATTCTCTTTTACAGTAAATGTGTACCTTTTTATCATTTTGACCCTCCCAATAAAAATAACCTTCATTATTTATAAAGAAGAGGCGTCAAAGAATCTTCACTTTTGTCTACATAATGTTGTTTAAATATAGCTTTTGCGCGCATTTATGTTACATAAGTCGACATTTATAATCATTTGATGCACTTAAAGTCACATAAGTCCACACGAATAAAAGATTATGCGCATGAATTACTGAATTTGACTTTATTAAATACATGCTTAAACTAAGCATACCTTCTCTTTTTAATAAAAAAAGACAATACGGAGTTCCTGGAAACATAAAAATGTATATAGATAATTTTGCGTTCACCTTTTACGAGGTGAATGCAAAATAGAATAATTTCCCAGCCGCCTGTTGCTGCAGGATCTAAAAACATACAAAAATTGCATAAAAAACAGAATCAGGAAAATTTGCAACTATTACACTACAAAATGCCAATATCTTGAGTCATTTTTGTGGTGCTACCGGCTTGCTGTGCCAAGTGTAGTTGCAAATGAATATTCCCACTTATTTCACGGAGACGTGAGTTTATATAGATATATAGGTCTTCTGAACACCTGAAGTTCGGAGAATATCGCTAATATAAATATATCCCAACAGCATATATCTATAAACAAACTCACAAATAGGAGGAAGTCGTCAGGATGGTTATCCTGGCATTTTTAAGTTTTATTTGACCATACCTCTTTATTAATAATGAGGAGGTAAACTATGCCTGAAAAATTAAAGAGGAATTTTGTAGGTGAAAAAAATCTTACCAGAAAAGCTGCCAGTTTTAACTTGTCAAAAGAGGTTGTGGAGTCTGGTAACCAAGAAACAATAAAAAAGACTGCAATGGCAATCAGGCAGTTGGCAAACTTTGCAAATGAATCATTTAATTTGAAAAATCTGGTGAAACTGGATGCTGAAAACATTGCAGATTTTGCAGAACATTTATCTGAAAGAGTTGACTGTGGAGAAATCTCAAGGGGGCATGCAACAAATATAATATCATCACTTAACAGTGTATTTAACTATTACTATCGGGATGACTTAAAAATATCTGCGAAAGATTTTGGCATAAACAGAGGAGAGAGGTTCAACAATATTGATAAAAGTTTATCAGGTGATGTGCATGATAAATTTTCAGATTTCTTAACTGAAAAATATATCGAGAAAGGTGACATCAGGTATGAGGCACTACGACTACAAATTGAACTCCAAAGAGAAGCTGGGCTACGGTTCAAAGAATCAGCCCTGTTCAACGGTCGTGAGTTACACAGAGACGGCAGGCTGGATATAGAGAGAGGAACTAAAGGCGGGCAATTACGAACTATTAAAGCAACAGATTCACTAAAAGAACTGGTTAACTATGTAAAAGATTTCAGGAAAGAATACGGCCTTTCTAAATCACTTATCCCGAATAATTATGATTTTAAAAAATGGCGGGATTTTGCATACAATACCGCTAAAACGTTCAACAATGAAAATAATGAAAGTTACAATTTCCACGGAGAGAGACACTACTGCGCACAACAGAGGTATCAAAGTCTGACAAACACTCTGCCGCCTGTTAAATCAGGATACACTAAACAGGAACAGATTAAATATATTGCTTATAAAAATAATATTACGGTTGAACAGGCAAAAGAACTTGATTATAACGCGAGAATGCAGATATCTGAAGAATTGGGGCACCATCGTATCGACATCTCAAACTATTATTTGGGGAAGTAAGACAATGAAAAACAGACTATTTGAAGAATTTACCAGAAAATACAAGATAAAGGGAGCCGCTTCAACAGTAAAACAGGATTACCGCTTAATAAAAAATTTCTGCCGAACAATTGAAGAAAAATATCCTTCACTCAAGTCTATAGATTTATTAAGCATTACCCATCAAAATGCTTTTTACAAATATCTATTCAGAAAGATACAAACAGGGGAAATATCGAAAAATTATGCTAAAGATTGCCTTTATGCAGTTAACAAGCTGTATAAAAAAATTGGTAAACCAGAACTGTGCTATGATGTCCAAAAAATAACGAACAGTATGGATGGTAAAAGAAAAATTACAGTAACTGAAGAAGAATTTGAAAACATAAAGCTATGGCGAAAAAAATATGGAAAAATATTGCCGCCTGATTAAATTTTCCCTTGAATTAATTATAACAAGGACCACAATAATCTTATTCAACCCTTAATTGGGATCAAAGCAAACAGTATAAGTTTGTCCATATCAGGATTATTAGGCTGCACTAAATAGGCACGTCTATCAATGTGGTGTATCAACCGATACATTTAAAATAATCATTAAATCAAGCATAAAATAATTTTTTATACTTCGCTGCATATAGCAGTATCTAATATTGGAGTTTAAGTACAAATAAAGATAGGTCGGTGTATTGTTTGTGCTTTAAAGAAACTCGATCGGGGTGATGACCCCATCTGTATGGAAGAAGAGGGGTCATTGTATGAAAAAAATTCAAAACCTCGACGAATTGGAAAATTTAATGAGTTTGCAGCAGGTTGCAAAAACATTGGGAGTGTCAATCAGTACGCTTTACAAAAGAACTGGAGATAAAGCCCCAAAAGACCTGAAGCTTAAAACTTTTAATGTATTTGGCAAGCTATATGTACATCCAGACGATCTTGTTGAATACATTAATAAACATGCGTCTTAAAAACTTTGGAGTTACTCATTTGAGCCATTAAGCAAATGTTCTTGGTGCTTAATGGCTTCATTTTTCAGGTCATCGTCAATTAAGTGCAGGTATCGTTCGGTTACTTGAATGGATGAATGGGCCAATAACTCTTTGACTTTATAGTGGCTTGTTCCTGAGCGCAATAGATTTGTAGCAACTGAATGTCTAAGATCATG
>Ga0114984_1001127_pt1 | contig 10033 bp, 9 predicted proteins | sample Shrwel1BS1Day1_FD_96987 | JGI IMG/M metagenome (GOLD analysis project Ga0114984, IMG submission 96987) | Subsurface microbial communities from deep shales in Ohio, USA - Utica-3 well 1 S-1-Day1 | ecosystem: Environmental > Aquatic > Deep subsurface > Shale gas/oil reservoir > Produced water/Flow... | reverse complement strand
CTCGTAGCCCTCATGCTGGTAGCCCCATACAGCGTTGAGCAAATCAATGCGAGAGAACACCTTGCCTGGTTGCCGTGCAAAGAAGTACAGCAAGTCGAACTCACGAGGCGTAAGCTCTAAGACCGCACCAGCGAGCTTGGCCTCCCGTGCAATCGGTTCAATCTCCAGATCACCGATTGACAGGCTACCGGCGTCAAGCCGAGCGTTTTGAGCCAGCGCATCAACGCGCCGCAGTAGTGCCCGTAGCCGCGCTACCAGCTCCAGCACCGAGAACGGCTTGGCGAGATAGTCGTCGGCGCCGAGCTCCAGCCCTAGGATGCGATGCAATTCGCTAGACCGGGCGCTGATGATGATGATGGGCGTGTAACGAGTCATCGCCCGGGCGCGGCGGCAAATCTCCAGACCGTCTACGCCCGGCAGCATCAGGTCCAGCACCAGCGCGTCCCACCCTCCGCGCTCCAGTTGCATGAGGCCTTCGTCTCCGCGAGCGCAGTGGACGACCTCCAACCCTTCATCACGCAGATGCAGCGTGAGCACATCAGCGATGTGGGCGTCGTCCTCGACAAGGAGTATGCGGCGTGGGTTCGGCATTCCTCATTGTCTGCGAGCGGCGCTTTCAAGAGTTCACGATTCTTTTAACTCTTCGTGAGGACTTTCGGACGCCGGCCGCGCATCATCACGGCCAGTCCCCATCCAGGAGTTCACATGACCACGCGGCGCGATATGCTTTTCACGGCTACCCATAGCGCTATTGCGCTTTCGTCACTGTCGCTGACAGGCGGCGCCTTAGCCGCTGAAAAATTCAAAGTGACCTTCACCGATGCACAGTGGCGAGCGAAGCTTACGCCGCAGCAGTACACGGTTCTGCGACGCGAGGCCACCGAGCGCCCGGGAAGTAGTCCGCTCAACAGCGAGCACCGAGCTGGTACCTATTCCTGCGCGGGCTGTGCGTTGCCGATGTTCTCGTCAAAGACCAAGTTTGACAGTGGAACTGGCTGGCCGAGCTTCTGGAAGCCGATAGACAACGCAGTCGCTACACGCAAGGACAGGCGCTTCGGGATGGTGGAGATTGAGGTTCATTGCAGCCGTTGCGGTGGCCACATGGGCCATGTGTTCGACGACGGCCCGCGACCTACCGGCCTTCGCTATTGCATCAACGGCATATCTCTGACTTTTGCGGCGCAAACTGCCTGATATCCCATGCTGCTGATACTTCTGGCCTACCTTGGTGGCGTACTGACCATCCTCAGCCCGTGCGTGCTACCGGTATTGCCGTTTGTGTTCGCGCGCGCTGGCCAACACTTCACGCGCAGCGCATTGCCACTGCTTGCGGGCATGGCATTGACCTTCACCTTTGTCGCCACGCTAGCTGCGGTCGGCGGCGCCTGGGTTGTTTCGGCTAACCAATGGGGTCGCTGGATTGCGCTCGCGCTGGTTGCGTTCTTCTCGCTGACGCTTCTCTGGCCCAGTTTCGCCGAACGGTTGACCAAGCCTTTCGTCGCGGCTGGGGCTCGGTTGACGGAACGCGCAGGTAGCCAGCCGAGTGCTGGGGGTTCTATGTTGCTGGGTGTGGCGACCGGTCTGCTCTGGGCACCTTGCGCGGGACCAATCCTCGGTCTGATCCTGACCGGTGCTGCCCTCGAAGGCGCCAATAGCCACTCCACTTTCCTGCTATTCGCCTACGCCATGGGCGCAGCAACCTCGCTGGCCGCTGCACTGCTTCTTGGTGGCCGAGTGGCTGCTGCGCTACGACGGTCACTTGGAGCGGGAGAATGGCTGCGTCGCGGCCTCGGTGGCACGATGCTGGTCGCTGTGGTTGCCATCGCTATGGGCGCCGATACCGGTGTGCTGGCCGAGTTGTCTTTGTCCTCTACCAGCAAGCTCGAACAACGACTTGTCGACCACTTTGCAGGTGAGCCGCAGCCGGAGGGTGTGATGGCCATGAGCGGCGGTCCAGCGATGGCCATGCAATCCGCATCAAAGAGCGGAGAGGCAATGGCACCTGCAGAGGGAGGCGCCATGATGGCCACGACCCGCGCTGCCCACGACGATGTAGCCTTGCCGATCCAAGCTTTAGCGCCGGGTTTTGAGGGTGCTACCCGGTGGCTGAACACAGAGCCGTTGAATGCAGCCCAGTTGCGGGGCAAGGTGGTGCTCGTTGACTTCTGGACCTACTCCTGCATCAACTGCCTTCGCACCCTCCCCTACGTCAAGGCATGGGCAGAGAAGTATCGCGACCAAGGACTGGTGGTTGTCGGCGTTCACGCCCCGGAGTTCGCCTTCGAGCGCGACATAGGCAACGTCATCAAGGCAACGAAGAGCCTTGCCGTCGGCTACCCTGTCGCCATCGACAACGAGTTCGCAATCTGGCGAGCCTTCAAGAACCGCTACTGGCCCGCGCACTATCTCATCGATGCGCAGGGCAAGTTGCGTCATAAACATTTCGGTGAGGGCCAGTACGCAGAGACTGAGCGCGTGATCCAACAATTGCTGCGGGAAGCCGGCAGCGCCGATGACGCACACGGCTTGGTCGAGGTGAAGGGCCAAGGTGCGCAACAAGCGGCAGGAGACACCACCGCTGTAGGCTCACCTGAAACCTACGTCGGCTACGAGCGGGCCAGCAACTTCGCCTCGATGCCGAAGGCAGTCCCAGACCAGCCAACAACTTACACGTTGCCTGACCAACTGCCGCTCAACGGTTGGGGCCTCACAGGTCGGTGGACTATTGGCGACGAAAAGGCCACCTTGGCTGCCCCCGCTGGCCGAATCGTCTACAAATTCAAGGCACGTGACCTGCACTTGGTCCTCGCCCCCGACGCCAAGGGCAAGCCAGTGCGCTTCAGGGTGCTGCTGGATGGACAGCCACCCGGACCTGCTCGCGGCACTGACATCGCAGCCGATGGCAGCGGCATCGTCAAAGAGCAGCGCTTGTACCAACTCATTCGCCAACCTGGCAGCTCGGGCAGCGAGCGAACTTTCAGCATTGAGTTTCTAGACACAGGTGTATCGGCATACGCCTTCACCTTCGGTTGAAATCACTTTTCCAGGAGTAAATCATGAACATGGTCTCATCCCGTCGGCGTCTCGCCCACGCCTTAGCCGCCGGATCACTCCTACTGAGCACGATGACAGCCTGCGTAGCCGCTGAAGACCCGGTCCGCATCCCCGCGCCGGTCAAAGACCCAGCCCCGGTCAACGCCGGCCTTCAGAAGGCTGTGTTTGCTGGTGGCTGCTTCTGGGGCGTGCAAGGCGTGTTCCAACACGTCAAGGGAGTGCAACGTGCTGTCTCCGGCTACGCCGGCGGCCCAGCCAGCACCGCTTCATATGCGCTGGTAACGAGTGGCCGCACGGGTCATGCAGAGGCTGTAGAGGTGACGTTCGACCCGGCACAGGTCAGCTACGGGACGCTGCTGCAGATATTCTTCTCCGTCGCGCACAACCCGACCCAACTGAACCGCCAGGGGCCCGACTCCGGAACGCAGTACCGGTCTGCGGTGTTTCCGGCCAACGCGGCGCAGCGCGATACAGCTCAGGCCTACATTGCTCAGTTGGACGCCACGAAGCTCTACGGAAAACCCATCGTTACCAAGGTAAGCGTCCGACCAAGGCCCAACTTGCCAGCGCGTTGGCTGTCAGCTAGAGCTTGATCTCATACAAGAGATCCTGGGCTTCTTGCACATTGAAGGCATTGGGATCGAAGGGGCGCCCGATCCAAGCTGTCATGTCGTCATGCTCCGGATGTGCCGGGTCGGAGATGGCCAGCAAGAAATCAGCATAGCCAGACGTGCCGCCCACGTCCTCAGGTGGACAGGCACCAGCGCCTGCCAGGCACATGGGGAACTGCAGCTTGAGCTCGGCAGGCACGGTGTCGACCCGCTCGACCTTGACCCTGTGAGTCCAGTTATCGCCAAAGTCATATGTCCAGTTGAACGTGGTGCTGTAGCCGAGCGCTTTGTTCAAAGTCACCTTGGATTCGTCGTCTAGCGACTCATCTGGCCAATCTGGGTCCGGCATGCCATATCTGCCCTGCGCGAACTCGAACTCATGCAGATGCCCGCCATCCCAGCCCATGACACGCAGCAAGACCACATGTAGCTTGCTCAGGCGGACGCTCGATGTCACCAACACGCGCCGCCAGACCTTTGGGCGCACGCCCTGTAGCTCGACCTTGAGCTGCAGCACTTTGACGTTTCTGGTGGATGACCCGACGAGCTTGAGCGAGGGCCTGTTCGATGAGGTGACCATGGCTCACATTGTGCCGATGGTCTGGGGGGCTCATGCCGCCTGGCGTTGCTCCGCCGCAGCCTGCTGCGGTGGGCACAGCCGCCACGGCAGCAACTCATCAATGCGGTTTATGGGGTGATCGGCAATGCGTGCCAGCACCTGGTGCAAGTAGGCGTATGGATCGATCCCATGCAGCTTGGCCGTGCCCAGCAGCGTGTAGACGATGGCGGCTCGCTCGCCACCCGCATCCGAGCCCAGATGCAGGTAGTTCTTGCGCCCGATGGCCACGCCGCGCAGTGATCGCTCGGCGATGTTGTTGTGTGCTTCCATGAGGCCATCGTCCACGAAGCGTGTGAGTGCCCGCCAGTGGCTCAGGCTGTAGCCAATGGCCATCGCCATCGGTGACTTGGCAGACAGCTGTGCCTGCGTCTGAGTGAGCCACGCATGAAGGTCAATCAAGATGGGAGCGGTGCGTTGCTGTCGCTGTCGTCGTCGTTCATCGGGTGCTTGGCCTTGGATGTCCGCTTCGATGGCGAACACCCGGGCGATGCGCAGCAGGGCCTGGTGGGCCAAGGTGCCAGGCTGCTGGTGCTGCTGCATGTGCACGTCGTAGAACTTGCGCCGGGCATGGGCCCAGCAGCCAGCTTCGATGATCTCGCCGCTGTCGAACAATCGGTCGTAGCCTGCGAAGGCGTCTGCCTGCACGATGCCCTTGAAGCCTGCCAAGTGGCGCCTGGGGTGCTCGCCCTTGCGGTTGGGGGAGTACTGGAACCACACGGCTTGAGGCGTGACATCGCCACTGGCGCGGTCGTCGCGCACATAGGACCACAGTCGCCCAGTGCGTGCCTGTTGACCATGACCACCCAGCACGCGGATCGGCGTGTCGTCGGTGTGAATCTTGGCTGCCGCCAGCACATGGCGGCCAATGGCTTGCGCCAGGGGGCTGAGCAGCGCGGCAGCTGCGCCGACCCAGTCAGCCAGGGTTGATCGCTCCAGATCGACACCCTGGCGGGCGTAGATCTGCGACAGGCGATACAACGGGGTGTGATCGGCATACTTGCTCACCAGCACATGGGCCAGCAAGCCGGCGCCGGCCATGCCGCGATCGACCGGGCGGCTCGGTGCGCTGGCTTGCACGATGTTGTCGCACGCTGGGCAAGCCAAACGAGGCCGTACATGACGGACGACCTTGAACTGACCGGGTCGGTAGTCGAGCACTTCGCTGACGTCCTGGCCGATGGGGCGCAGTGCGTCCAGGCAGGCGCCACAGGCGCAACCGGCGTCGGGCGAGTTCACCACGATCTCACGAGGTAGGTGTGCTGGCAAGTCGCGCAGGCTCGGGCGGCCCTTGCGTGAGCGCTTGCGGCCGTTGGCACCACCTTCAGGCTCGTCGTTGGCTGCTTGCGGCTCAACCGTTGTGGTGGGTGCCAATAACTCCATCTGTGCGGCCACATCGAGTTGCTCGCTGCTGCGACCGAAGTGCATGCGGCGCAGGTAGGCGATCTCGGTCTTGAGCTTGTCGATCAGCAGCTTGGCATGGGCCAACTCTTGGCGACTGTCGCGCAACTGGCGAGACAGCTCGGAGTGGTCATGCGGGTGCGGATCGTGCGGCATGACGATACTGTGCCCAAGCGACAGTGATCACGCCACGGGAGATGCGATGTCAACCAGATTCAGGCTGCACGTTCTGGTCGCCAGGTGCGCTCGGGCATACGCCAGTCGATGCCTTCCAACAGCATCGACAACTGCGCCGGGCTCAGGCTGACCTTGCCTCCATCGGCTTGGGGCCAGACAAAGCGGCCCTTCTCCAGGCGCTTGCTCAGCAGACACAGCCCTTGGCCATCCCACCACAGCAGCTTGATGATGTCGCCGCGCCGACCACGGAAGACAAACACATGGCCGCCGAATGGATCTTGCAGCAGGACCTCTTGTGCCACAGCGGCCAGGCCATCGAAGCCCTTGCGCATGTCGGTGTGGCCGGCGGCCAGCCAGACGCGGGTGCCCGCTGGCAATCCGATCATGGCAGTGAGCGCAGCACTTGCAGGATGCTGCGCAGATCCTGCGTGGCGAAGCCCGATGGCAGGCGCAAGGTGGCGCCATGGACGCTCAGCTCAATGGGCTGACTCTGCGCTGCCTGTGCAGGTGGTGCGTCAGGCTCAATCGTCACGGGCAATAGCACCGGCGCGCGGGACAACGGCGCAGGCCCCGGCGGCAGCCACTTGCGAATCACGTTGGCGTTGATGCCATGGCTCAGCGCAACCGCCGACACCGATGCGCCAGGCATCAGGCATTGAGCCGCCACCTCGGCCTTGAACTGCTTGCTGTACGTGCGCCGCTTGCGCACACCGACGACGCCTGCCTTAGCGTCAGGCTCTTGTCTTACGATCGCGTCCACCATCTTCTCCATAGTGGACGCGATCTTCATGCTGCCTTGGTGGCTTGGCTAGAGGGTGGTCGTCGGACGCTTACTTACCAAGCTGGAGGAGACGGGGAACTTTTATGCTGCGGAAACCTACCACCAGGACTACATGACGAACAATCCACGGCAGCAGTACATCGTCTTCAACGACCTGCCCAAAGTCTCGGCACTTAAGCGGCTCTTCGGCGACAGGTTCCGAGCGGACCCAGTGCTGGTGAAGCAACCGCGTTGAGAGTACCGCTCTTGCTCAGCGTGACGGCTAGAGTCTCTGCAGGCCTGGACTCACAACATTAAGTTGCTTCGTCACCATGCTCGGCTTCGACGTACCGCTTCTTGCGTTGTTCACGCATGCCGTCAAAGTCAGCCTGGCTGATGTCGCCCGTCAGGTAATGGCCTTCGAAGCAGCTGACTTCGAAACCTTGTATTCCTGGTCGCAGTTCGGCGACGACGCGCTTCATCGCTTCGATATCCTGATAGATCAGCGCATCAGCACCAATGTACTCGCGGATCTCCTCAACCGTTCGGCCATGAGCGATGAGTTCCTCTTTGGTTGGTAAGTCGATGCCGTAGACGTTGGGAAAGCGGACCGGCGGCGCGGCGGACGCGAGGTAAACCTTGCGTGCACCAGCCTCGCGGGCCATTTCCACAATCTCTTTCGACGTGGTGCCGCGTACGATTGAGTCGTCCACCAGCAGCACGTTGCGCCCCTTGAACTCCAGGCCGATGGCGTTGAGCTTCTGGCGCACGCTCTTTTCGCGCGTGCCCTGTGCCGGCATGATGAAGGTGCGGCCAACGTAGCGGTTCTTCACGAAACCCTCTCGGTAGGGCTTGCCGATGCGATGGGCCAGTTGCATCGCCGCCGGGCGGCTGCTTTCCGGAATTGGAATGACGACGTCGATCTCGTTGGGCGGCATCGTCGAGATCACACGTTGAGCGAGCGCCTCGCCCATATTCAGCCGAGCCTGGTAAACCGAGATGCCGTCCATCACCGAGTCGGGGCGGGCCAGGTAAACGAACTCGAACATGCAGGGGTTCCGCGTCGAGTTGTCGTTGCACTGCTCGGTATGCATCTTTCCCGTCATGTCGACGAACAGCGCTTCACCGGGCGCCAAGTCACGTTCGAGTTGGTGCCCAGTGCCTTCCAAGGCGACACTCTCGCTGGCGACCATGAACTCTCCTTTGCCCGAGCGGCCAAAGCACAGCGGACGGATGCCGAACGGGTCGCGGAAGGCTAGCAGGCCCTGGCCGGCAATCAGCGCGATGACGGCATAGCTGCCCTTGATGCGCTTTTGCACGGAGCGCACGGCGGCGAATATCTCCTTGGTCGTCAGCGGTAGATCGCGAGCGGCTATTTCCAGCTCGTGGGCAAGCACATTAATCAGCACCTCGGTGTCGCTGTCTGTATTGATGTGGCGGCGGTCGATCTCGAAAAGCTCATCCTTCAATGCCAGCGAGTTCGTCAGGTTGCCGTTGTGCACAAGCACGATTCCGAAGGGCGCGTTCACGTAGAAGGGCTGAGCCTCCTCCTCGCTATAGGCATTGCCGGCGGTGGGATAGCGCACTTGCCCGAGGCCGATATTGCCGGGCAGCGCCCGCATGTTGCGGGTGCGGAAGACGTCGCGAACCATGCCCCGCGCTTTGTGCATGAAACACTTCTGGCCCTGCATCGTGACGATGCCTGCGGCATCTTGGCCGCGGTGCTGCAAAAGCAGAAGCGCGTCGTAGAGGACCTGGTTGACGGGGGTAGCTGCTAGGGTGCCAACGATGCCGCACATGATGAATGTCCTTGGTGGTTTGGATTTCGGTTCAGCTCCCCCGCCGGAGAAGAGAAGCGCACGGCGTCGCAGGGCTATGTACTCGCTGCAAGTGCTGACGACTCGCCTCCCTGGGAGGCTTCTAGTCCGACCACAGCAAACGCGCACTTCTCATCGTTCCAGGTTCCTCGACGTGTCCAACCCGCCAATTCAACCAGGCGGTCGATCCGCGGCAGGTCGTACTTGCGAGATGTCTCGGTGTGGATGGTCTCGCCGACAATAAATCTCACCACTTGGCCGCCAACCGAGGTACTGAAGCTGTAAACGCAGCGCAGATGCATCTCGATGGCCCGCTCTGCCGGGTTCCAGCGAGCTTCATGCACGAAGGCGTCAAGCGGGATCCCGCCTCCAATCTCACGGTTGATGCGTCTGAGAACATTCAAGTTGAACGCTGCAGTAACGCCCCCACGGTCGTCGTAGGCCTTCGCAAGTGTCCCAAGGTCCTTTATCAGGTCCATCCCAATCAGCGCGCGCCCTCCTTCCCCCACATGGATCCGCATGCGCATGAGAAGTTCGACAGCCTCTCCTTCATCCAGGTTACCAATGGTTGACCCTGCGAAGAAGGCAATTCGCCGACCGCTGGATGGAAGCGGGGGGAGATCGAAGTCACTAGTGAAGTCGGCCACTACGGGACATATGGGTAGCTCCGGGAATCGACCGCCGAAGCGCTCAAGCGTGCACGACAGAAACTCGTCTGCGATGTCCACCGGAACGTAGGCTGCAGGAGCATTAAGCGCAGTCAGTAGCGCCTGGCTCTTGATGCCTGCGCCAGCCCCGTACTCAATCAGGATTGCATCTGCCCCTGCAAAGGCCGCTAGTTCACTAGCGTTTTCGTGCAGGATGGCGCTCTCGCACCGTGACAGGTAGTACTCGTCGAGCGTGGTGATCTCTTCAAAGAGTCGAGAACCCTCCCCGTCATACAGCCAGCGGCTAGGCAAGCGCTTTGGCGTGGCAGTTAGCCCCTCTAGAACGTCCTTCCGAAAAGCGTCAGTTTGCAGACTATTTGGCGCTTGCGCGATCGACATATCACTCCTACTTGGCGAGACAAAGGTTCAAAGAAGTACCAGTGACACAAGCAGGACGCACCGTAACGGCGAGCATGCGGACTATCACCAGAAAACGGATCGATATAGACGCGTGGCGCTGGTGATGTCGCGCCTTCGCAGGCAGGTCTGCTGCTCATGTGGTGCTGCCGTCGTCGAAATTTCGGACTGCACACAACACGTAGCGCTTAGGTACGGCCCATGCTGCACGGGTCGATTGGCTACGGTGTGGACGTCAGCGGACTACATTGGCTCTTGCAAGCACTCGTAAGCCGCCTGACACGCAAGAACAGATCGGCAAGCAGGACCCAGCCCACGCTGTTGTGGAGTCACGTTGCTCGACCGTTCTCATGAGTTTTGTCGACAAAGCTGTTCAGCCACCGAACCGTTCGGTGCGAACGGCTCCATCAGGCACTCGCAGCGCCCGCAGCATGGTCGTGACGCTCTCGACGAAGGAATTGCTACCGCACACGTAAACAGCGGCGGAGGCGGCTGCACGGTCACCCAGTCGTTGGAGCGCAACTGCTAAATCG
>Ga0114984_1001125_pt1 | contig 10037 bp, 7 predicted proteins | sample Shrwel1BS1Day1_FD_96987 | JGI IMG/M metagenome (GOLD analysis project Ga0114984, IMG submission 96987) | Subsurface microbial communities from deep shales in Ohio, USA - Utica-3 well 1 S-1-Day1 | ecosystem: Environmental > Aquatic > Deep subsurface > Shale gas/oil reservoir > Produced water/Flow... | reverse complement strand
TGCGGCAGCGGCATGGGCTCCAGCCCCAGCGCCTGGTAGCTGCCGAGCAGGCCGATGGTGGGGCTGGCGATATCCACCAGCAGTACGTCGCCCGGCTCCAGCAGGGTATTGCCGCTAGCCATCAGCAGCAGGGTGCGCAGGCGCTGGCGGCGTTCGATGGCGATGACGTTGATGCCGTGATCACGGCGCAGCTGCAACTCGTTGAGCACCTGATTGGCCAGGGGCGAGTCGGCGCGCACCTGCAGGCGTCGCTCGCGCTCGCTGAGGCGATAGCGCTCGGCCAGATCAGCCAGGGTCAGGCGTGGTGGCCCGGCATTACCATCGGCATCATTGCGCACCAGCCAGCGGCGAGCGACCAGCATGTAGCCGATACCGAGCACCAGCACGGCCAGGCCGATGGGGGTGAAGGCAAAGAAGTCGAAGCCGTCCAGGCCGGCGCGGCGCAGTTCGGCGTGCACCACCAGATTCGGCGGCGTGGCGACCAGGGTGAGCATGCCACTGATAAGCCCGGCGAAAGCCAGCGGCATCATCAGCCGGCCCGGGGCGATGCGCAGGCGCGCGGCGACACCCAGCACCACCGGGATGAAGATTGCCACCACGCCGGTGGAGCTCATCACCGAACCCAGCCCGGCCACCGCGAGCATCAGCAGAACCAGCAGTCGCGTCTCGCTGCTGCCGGCCTTGGCCACCAGCCAGTCGCCCAGACGGTAGGCGATGCCGGTGCGCACCAGGCCATCGCCGATGATGAACAGCGCGGCAATGAGGATGACGTTGGCATCGCTGAAGCCGGCCAGAGTCTGTTGCAGGTCGAGTACGCCGGTCAGCGGCAGGGCGACCAGCACCAGCAAGGCGACCACGTCCATGCGCGGTTTGCCGATGACGAAGAGGGTTATGGCGCCGGCCAGCAGGCCGAGCACCCAGAGCAGGTCCGGATTCATCGCAGTCCCCATGAAGTACGGGAGCGATTATCTCAGGGATAACCCAGCGTCGCCTTGATCTGTTGCAGGTTGGCTTCGATCCATTGCCTGTCGATTGGCCCCCAGTCGTGAATTCGGTAGTGGCCGGCGTTGTTGCGCTCGCCCGGGTTCTGCTCGAACTGGCAGTCGATATCCAGTTCTGACAGGGCGGCGAGGGTGTCTTGTGCGGTGCGCCGCGGCATGCCGGTGGCCTCCATCAGCGCGGGGACGCTGACTGCCTGGCCACTGTCGATTAGCCAGGCCACGTAGAGGCGACGGTAGAAGCTGGTGCGGGTCTTGCTCGTCTGCATGGCGACTTCCTGTTCGGGGCTGAGGGCCGCCGCGGGTCAGGCGGCGAACAGCAGCATATAGGTGCCGGCACCGGCCAGGTAGCCGATAAAGGCCAGGCCGGTGATCTTCTTCAGATACCAGATGAAGTTGATCTTCTCCATGCCCATGGCCGCCACGCCGGCGGCCGAGCCGATGATCAGGCAGCTGCCGCCGGTGCCGGCGCAGTAGGCGAGCATCTCCCAGAAATTGCCGTCGACCACGAAGTTGCGCAGCCAGGGCAGCTCCTCCGTTGCCGCCGTGGCCAGGGTTTCGGGGCTGATCAGTGGGTACATTTTCATGGCGCCGGCGACCATTGGCACGTTGTCCACCACGGCCGAGAGCATGCCGATGGAAATGGCGATGCTGTAGACGTTGCCCAGGCTGTCCTTGAGCAGCGTCGCCACCTGGATCAGGTGGCCGGCGCTGGACAGCGCGGAAACCGCCAGCAGGATGCCGAGGAAGAACAGCACGCTGGTGATGTCGATACGGCGCAATACGCCCACTACCGACAGAGGGTCCTTGTCTTCGCTGTTCTTGCTGCGGTGGATGATCTCGGTGGTGATCCACAGCAGGCTGAGGCCGAAGAGGATGCCCATGTACGGTGGCAAGTGAGTGATGGTCTTGAACACAGGCACGAAGATCAGCGCACCCAGGCCCAGGCAGAACACCAGGTTACGCTCGAAGGGCGTGGTCGGATCGCGACGGCTTTCGGCGCTTTCCTTGATGCGCGGTTCGGCCACTTCACCCTTGAGGCGAAAGCTCATGATCAGCAGCGGTACCAGCAGGCAGACCAGGCTGGGCAGGAACAGCTTGGAGATGATGCCGGTGGCCGTGACCTGGTTGCCGATCCACAGCATGGTGGTGGTGACGTCGCCAATCGGCGACCAGGCACCGCCAGCGTTGGCCGCGATGACCACGATGCCGGCGTAGAACCAGCGTTCGTGCAGGTCGGCGATCAGCTTGCGCAGCAGCGAGATCATCACGATGGTGGTGGCCAGGTTGTCCAGCGCAGCGGACAGGAAGAAGGTGATCAGCCCCACCAGCCACAACAGGTGTACGCGCTTGTGGGTGCGGATGCGGTCGGTGATGACCTTGAAACCTTCGTGGGCATCGATCAGCTCGACGATGGTCATCGCGCCCATGAGAAAGAACAGGATCTCGGAAATCTCGCCGAGATGATGGCGCAGTTCCTCGACCACATGATGGGTGTTGGTGCTGGCGCCGGCGGTGCCGGTTCCGAGCATCGGCAGGATGCTGTCGGCGCCGAGAACCAGCAGGGTCCAGGCGATAACGGCCGTGAGCAGTGCGGACGCTGCCTTGTCGATCTTTAACGGGTGCTCGAGTGCAATGCACAGGTAGCCGAGGACGAAGACGAGTGCCATCAATGCATACATGTTCGGAGTTCCGCTCTGATTCTTGTAGGTGGGACGTGCCGGGGGATGCAGCCAGGCGGGTGAAGATGCCTGATACAATTGGAAAAAGGGAAGGGTTTTTATAGCGAAAAGGGCAAAAGAGATGAGCGCTTTGCTACTTAATGCGGAGATTCGGGCCGGCGCAGCGGCCGGCCCAGGGAGCGAGGTCAGGCGGGCGTTTGCGGCTTGGGCGGCAACAGGTAGGCGAGCGCGATGGCCAGCACCGGCATGATCAGATTGAAGAAGCAGTACGGCAGGTAGCTCAGGGTGGCTACGCCAAGAGTCGCGGCCATGTAGGCGCCGCAGGTGTTCCAGGGCACCAGTACCGAAGTCAGGGTGCCGCCGTCTTCCAGGGCGCGAGACAGGCTGGTCGGCGCCAGGCCGCGCTTCTCGTACTCGGCGCGGTACATGCGCCCCGGCAGCACCAGGGCGATGTACTGATCGGCCGTGATGATGTTGGTGCCGATGGTGGTGGTGATGGTGCTGGCGACCAGGCCGCTGTTGCTGCGTACCAGACGCAGTGCGCTCTGCAGCAAGCGCTGCAGCAGACCAAGGCGCTCCAGCACGCCCCCAAAGCACATGGCGCAGATGATCAGCCAGACAGTGGTGAGCATGCTGGCCATGCCGCCCTTGGACAGCAGACCATCGAGTTCGGCGTTGCCGCTGGCCGACTCGTAGCCGGCGAACAGCGCGCTCCATACGGTTTTCAGCGGGGCCAACGCGCCGGCGGCAGGGTCGCTCAGGCGCGTCATCACCTCGGGCTGGAACACCACGGCAAATACTGCTCCGAGCAGAGCGGCGAGAAACACCGCCGGGAAGGCGGCCCACTGGCGTACCGCGAGCAGCAGCAGGAAGGCCACTGGCAGCAGCAGGTGCCAACCCAGGCGGAACTGCGCCTCCAGCGCGCTCAGTACCTCGGCGATGCGCCCGGTGTCATGCTCGGCGCTGGCCTGCTGGCCCAGGCTGAAGAAGATCACCAGGGCGATCAGCAGCGCCGGCACGGTGGTACGCAGCATGTTGCGGATATGCGCGAACAGGTCAGCACCGGCAGCGGCTGGCGCCAGGTTGGTGGTGTCCGACAGCGGCGACAGCTTGTCGCCGAAGTAGGCGCCGGAGATGATCGCCCCGGCGGTGATCGCCGGGTCCAGGCCGAGGCCGGCGGCAACGCCCATCAGACCGATGCCGAGAGTCCCGGCCACTGTCCACGAGCTGCCGATCGACAGCGCCGTCAGAGCGCAGATCAGGCAACTGGTTAGGTAGAAGTACTCGGCGCTGATCAGCTTCAGGCCCAGCCAGATCATGGTTGGCACGGTGCCGGCGAGAATCCAGGTGCCGATCAGCGCGCCGACCGCCAGCAGGATCAGATTGGCCTTCATCGCCATGTGGATGCCCGCGAGTATCCCTTCTTCGATCTCGGCCCAGCGCAGGCCGTTCTTCAGTCCGACCAGGCCTGCGACGAAGGCCGCGCTCATCAGGGCGATCTGGTTCGGGCCGCTGGAGGAGCCATCACCGAACAGGTAGACGGACAGGCTGAGGAGCACGACGAGCACGCCAATCGGCAGCAGCGCATCGAGCAGGGAAGGGGAGCGGGCAGTCATGGGGATACCGGAAAATCAGATGAACCGTGGGAGGGGCTTCAGCCGCGACTTTGCGGTTGCAGTTCGCGGCTGAAGCCCCTCCCACAAAAAACAAAACCCGCGCCGGTTAGGGCGCGGGCCTGTGGATGTTGCTGTGCGATCAGAGTGCGGCGATCTTGCCGCGCTGCTCGACCATCTTGCTCAGGGCTTGCTCGGCCTCGGCCAGTTTGGCGCGTTCCTTCTCCAGCACTTCAGCTGGCGCCTTGGCGACGAAGCCTTCGTTGGCCAGCTTGCCACCGACGCGTTTGACCTCACCGTCGAGGCGGGCGATTTCCTTGTCCAGGCGCGCCAATTCGGCGTCCTTGTCGATCAGCCCGGCCATCGGCACCAGCACTTCCATCTCGCCCACCAGGGTGGTGGCGGACATCGGCGCTTCTTCACCGGCAGCCAGTACGCGCACGGATTCGAGCTTGGCCAGCTTGTTCAGCAGCGGCTCGAAGTCGGCCAGGCGTCGTTGATCCTCGGCCGAAGCGTTGGCGACGATGATATCGATGCGCTTGGCCATGGAGATCTTCATCTCGCCACGGATCTGGCGTACGCCGAGCATCAGTTGCTTGACCCACTCGATGTCGCCTTCGGCAGCGGCGTCGATGCGGCTTTCATTGGCCACCGGCCAGGGTTGCAGCATCAGGGTTTCACCCTGCACACCAGCCTGGCCCTTGATGCGCTGCCAGATTTCTTCGGTGATGAAGGGCATGAACGGGTGAGCCAGGCGCAGGATCACTTCCAGCACGCGCACTAGGGTACGGCGGGTGCCGCGCTGGCGCTCGATGGGCGCGTTCTCGTCCCATAGCACCGGCTTGACCAGTTCCAGGTACCAGGCGCAGTACTGGTCCCAGACGAACTCGTAGAGCGCCTGGGTGGCCAGGTCGAAGCGGAAGGCATCGAGCTGGCGGGTGACTTCGGCTTCGGTGCGCTGCAGTTGGCTGATGATCCAGCGATCCACCGAGGACAGCTCGACCTCTTCGCCATTCACGCCAGTGTCCTGGCCATCGATGTTCTCGATGACGAAGTTGGCGGCGTTCCACAGCTTGTTGCAGAAGTTGCGGTAGCCCTCGACGCGGCCCATGTCGAACTTCACGTCGCGACCGGTGGTTGCCAGCGAGCAGAAGGTAAAGCGCAGGGCATCGGTGCCGTAGCTGGCGATGCCTTCGGGGAACTCGGCCTTGGTCTGCTTGGCGATCTTCTCGGCGAGCTTGGGCTGCATCATGCCGCTGGTGCGTTTTTCCAGCAGTTCGTCGAGGGTGATGCCGTCGACGATATCCAGCGGGTCGAGCACGTTGCCCTTGGACTTGGACATCTTCTGCCCCTGGCCATCGCGCACCAGGCCGTGCACGTACACGGTCTTGAACGGAATCTGCCCGGTCAGGTGAGTCGACAGCATGATCATCCGCGCGACCCAGAAGAAGATGATGTCGAAGCCGGTGACCAGCACGTCGGTGGGGTGGAAGGTCTTGAGGAAATCGGTCTGCTGCGGCCAGCCGAGGGTGGAGAAGGTCCACAGGCCGGAGCTGAACCAGGTATCCAGCACGTCTTCATCCTGGCGCAGGTTGGCGTCGCCGAGGTTGTGCTTGGCGCGCACTTCCGCTTCGTCACGGCCAACGTAGACGTTGCCGGCTTCGTCGTACCAGGCCGGGATACGGTGGCCCCACCAGAGCTGACGGCTGATGCACCAATCCTGAATGTCGCGCATCCAGGAGAAGTACATGTTCTCGTATTGCTTGGGCACGAACTGGATTTCGCCGCTCTCGACCACGGCGATGGCCTTTTCGGCCAGCGGCTTTGTGGAGACGTACCACTGGTCGGTCAGCCACGGCTCGATCACGGTGCCGGAGCGGTCGCCCTTCGGTACTTTCAGCGCGTGGTCTTCGATCTTCTCCAGCAGGCCGGCGGCCTCGAAGGCGGCGACGATCTGCTTGCGCGCTTCGAAGCGATCCATCCCGGCGAACTGCGCCGGAATGTTGGCTTCGATCTGCTCATTGACGCTGCCGTCGAGGTTGAACACCTGGGCGGTGGCCAGCACGGCGGCGTTCTTGTCGAAGATGTTGATCAGCGGCAGGTTGTGGCGCTTGCCCACTTCGTAGTCGTTGAAATCGTGCGCCGGGGTGATCTTCACGCAGCCGGTGCCGAACTCGGGGTCGCAGTAGTCGTCGGCGATGATCGGGATGCGACGGCCCACTAGCGGCAGTTCGACATAGCTGCCGATCAGCGCCTTGTAGCGCTCGTCGTCAGGGTGCACGGCCACGGCGCTGTCGCCGAGCATGGTTTCCGGGCGGGTGGTGGCGACGATCAGGTAGTCCTTGCCTTCGGCGGTCTTCTTGCCGTCGGCCAGCGGGTAGCGCAGGTTCCACAGCGAGCCTTTCTCGTCGTGGTTTTCCACTTCCAGGTCGGAAATGGCGGTGTGGAACTTGGTGTCCCAGTTGACCAGGCGCTTGCCGCGGTAGATCAGGCCGTCTTCATGCAGGCGGACGAAGGCTTCCTTGACCGCTTCGGACAGGCCGTCGTCCATGGTGAAGCGCTCGCGCGACCAGTCCACCGACGAGCCCAGGCGGCGGATCTGCCGGGTGATGGTGCCGCCGGACTGGTTCTTCCATTCCCAGACCTTTTCCAGGAACTTCTCGCGGCCCAGATCGTGACGACCGATACCCTGTGCGGCGAGCTGGCGCTCCACCACCATCTGGGTGGCGATACCGGCGTGGTCGGTGCCCGGTTGCCACAGGGTGTTGCGGCCCTGCATGCGGCGGAAGCGGATCAGCGCATCCATGATCGCGTTGTTGAAGCCGTGACCCATGTGCAGGCTGCCGGTGACGTTCGGCGGCGGGATCATGATGGTGTAAGGTTCACCGCTACCTTGCGGGGCGAAGTAGTTGTTCTTCTCCCAGGTCTGGTACCAGTTGGATTCGATGGCGTGCGGCTGGTAGGTCTTGTCCATGCGCGGCGGGACCCTTGTGACGGCTGATCGGAAAAGCCGGCAAGTATACCGCGTCTACGGGCCAAGCCATAAGTCTCGCGCTGTAGGGCGGCTGAAACCGCCATCTTTGGCATGGCGGATGCGGTCGTCGGGTGCGCCGTGCGCACCAGCTATTGCCCGTGTAGCTGTCAGGGCTTGCGTGGCGGCAACAGGCGCGGCAGGCGGGCTTCCAGGCGGCGCTTGAGCTCGGCCTCGATCTGCGGCACGAAGTCGTCGATGACGTCCTGCAGGATCAGTTGCGCGGCTGCGCGCAACTCGCCATTGAGGTGCTGCAGGTCGCGCGCGCTGTCGTGCAGGCGCGGCTCGATGCGCTCGCGCAGCGGGCTTGCGGCTGGCGCAGTGGCGGCTGCCGGTGCGGTTGGTTTGGGCGGCTGAGTGGTGTGGAAGGGCGGCGGTGGGCCGGGCGGCGCGCTGACGATATCGGACAACACCGGAATGCTGTCCGGGTCGAGCGAGTCGATCAGCAGTGGCGGTTCGCTGGTGTTATCGCCCAGCAGCTCGCGAATCGACTCCAGGTCGTGCAGCAGTTGAGCAGGTTTTTGCGGAGGCTTGGGAGTGTCCATGGCGGTCGGTGCAGCGGGCAAGGGGCAGTAGCCTGAATTGTGAGCGCCGACGGCCACTAAAGTTCGACGCGCTGCGGATCATACCCGCGCTGGCGGTAGGTGCGGAAATTCTCGCGACAGGCGCTCAGCAGCTCGGGCTGCTGGTTGACGATCTCGATGATGCGGGAAAAACGCTCGACATGCGGCGACAGGCTGCTGCCGAGGTTGATCAGCACGCCCTGGTCGGCGCTCGGTACTTCGTCGATACCCAGCACCACTGGCGACAGCGGAGCGTCCTGATGCAGGTCGTGGGGCACGAAGCGTTCGGCCTTGAAGCTCCACAGCATCTCGTCGAGCTCGGCGCATTGCGTCTCGTCGCTGCCCCGGACGAACACCGGCAGGCCGGCTCCCCAGGCCTTGAGCGCCAATTGGCAGGCGGCGCGCAGGCGGCCTTCGGCGTCGCTGGAAGAGAGGACGTAGAACTCGATTCTGGGCATCAGGGGCTTCGATGATAAAAGGCGAATGGCGGTGTATCGGATTGCGTAGGAGCCGATTCATCCGCGATTTCATCGCGAATTATCGCGGCTGAAGCCGCTCCTACACGAGCATGGCCCGGATGCGGGATCAGGCCTTGGCGCGATCCAGCAGGTACTGGGTCAGCAGCGGTACCGGACGACCGGTGCCACCCTTGTCCTTGCCACCGCTGATCCAGGCGGTGCCGGCGATGTCCAGGTGCGCCCAGTGGAAGTTCTTGGCAAAACGCGACAGGAAGCAACCCGCGGTGATGGTACCGGCCTTCGGTCCGCCGATATTGGCGATGTCGGCGAAGGGGCTGTCCAGCTGCTCCTGATACTCGTCGTGCAGCGGCAGTTGCCAGGCGCGGTCGTCGGCGGTTTCGCCTGCCTTGAGGATCTGTTTGATCAGCGTGTCGTTGTTGCCCATCAGGCCGGAGACGTTGCTGCCCAGGGCGACGATGCAGGCGCCGGTGAGAGTGGCCACGTCGATCACCGCCTGCGGCTTGAAGCGCTCGGCGTAGGTCAGGGTGTCGCACAGCACCAGGCGGCCTTCGGCGTCGGTGTTGAGAATCTCCACGGTCTGCCCGCTCATGGTGGTGACGATGTCGCCAGGGCGGGTGGCGCGGCCGCTGGGCATGTTCTCGGCGCAGGCCAGCAGACACACCAGGTTGATCGGCAGCTGCAGCTCGAGCACGGCCTTGAGGGTGCCGAATACGCTGGCAGCGCCGCACATGTCGTACTTCATCTCGTCCATGTTGGCGGCCGGCTTGATGCTGATGCCGCCGGTGTCGAAGGTGATGCCCTTGCCGACCAGGGCGAAGGGTTTTTCGTCCTTCTTGCCGCCCTGGTAGTGCATGACGATCATCCGCGGCGGCTGCTCGCTGCCCTGAGCCACGGCGAGGAAGGCGCCGGCGCCGAGTTCCTTGAGCTTCTTCTCGTCGAGGATTTCCACCTTGAGGTTCTTGTGTACCTTGCCCAGGGCCTTGGCCTCTTCGGCCAGGTAGCTGGGGTGGCAGAGATTCGGCGGCAGGTTGCCCAGATCCTTGGTGAAGGCGACGCCGGTGGCGATGGCGCGGGCATGCTGCAGGGCGCGCTCGGCATCGGCCAACTCGGCCTTGTCGACGACCAGGGTGATTTTCTTCAGCGCACGCGGGTCGCTTTTCTTGCTCTTGAACTGTTCGAACAGGTAGCTGCCATCGGCCAGGGTTTCTGCGATCAGGCGAATCTTGCCGTAGGCGTCGCGGCCCTTGACCTTGAGTTCACTCAGGGCGAGCAGGGCATCGCTGCCGCCCAGGCCCTTGAGCACACCATGCACGCTTGCAACCAACTTGCGCAGTTGGCGGTCGGATAGATCGCCCTTGCCACAGCCTACCAGCAGCACGCGCTCGGCCTTGAGCCCTGGCAGGCTGTGCAGCAGCAGGGTCTGGCCCGGCTTGCCGGCGATGTCGCCGCGCTTGAGTACGGCGCTCAGTGCGCCGCCGCTGGCCTGGTCCACGGCCTTGGCAGCGTCGCCGAGCTTGCGGCCTTCGCCGATGGCGACCACCAGCGTGGCGGTTTTCAGGGTTTCCGGACGGGTGCTTTTGACGAGGAATTCCATAGTGAGCTGTCCCCAAGACAAAGAGTCGGGTTTGACGGATAATGGCCGCCATTTTTCGAGGGTCCACCCTGCGGTGG
>Ga0114984_1001124_pt1 | contig 10040 bp, 12 predicted proteins | sample Shrwel1BS1Day1_FD_96987 | JGI IMG/M metagenome (GOLD analysis project Ga0114984, IMG submission 96987) | Subsurface microbial communities from deep shales in Ohio, USA - Utica-3 well 1 S-1-Day1 | ecosystem: Environmental > Aquatic > Deep subsurface > Shale gas/oil reservoir > Produced water/Flow... | reverse complement strand
AGCTGCTCTACTGCTATTTAAATTATTTAGTTATAGCTCCTGCTAATAATTGCTTTCTTTACTCACTACTTGTTGTTGAAAAATATCATAAAAACAAAAATCCACTTCCTGAGTAGAAGTGGAGTACACAACTACTTATCTTTCAGGCTCAACCTGCTGGATTTAGCACCGGGCAGTATATAACTGCTGGTTGCCGGGTTTCGCAGGGCCAGATCCCTCCACCACTCTTGATAAGACAATATTCTATTTTTAATCACTTTACCATATTAAAAGATTTGTGTCAAGAAATTTAATCCCTGGCCAGCTCAGAATAACCTGCTTCTTTTAAGTCATTTAGTATTTCAATTAGATCAATTAAATGAGCTGCTGCTGATTGTTTACCAGCATTTTGATAATATTCTCGGTGTGTTTTTAAAAATTCACTCTTTTCATACTGCCTGATGGAACTTCCGAGATCTTTAAGGGAGGTATGGAGATCAATTAACTGAGAAACAAGCTCTGGAGCCAAATATTCAGAATATTTCATGTTTATGACTTCCCAGATATCTTCAGCTTTTTCATCAAAATAATCATAATTATCTTCAGTAAAAAATACTTCTATATTTAAACGGCTTAACACTTCTTCTTCTGATAAATTTTCCAGCTCATTTAAAAACTCTGCTCTTTTTATACTTAAAATTTTCGCATTCTGATCATGATCCTGGCTGCTAAAATCAACATCTGCTTCAAAGCTAAAGGCTCTGGTAGCAATTCCATCCCGCAGACGATTAATATTGCGGCTAATTAAATAGTCAATATCGACATGAACAATCTCCCATAATTTATTTTTTGATCTAACCAGGAGGGTATCGATGATAAAGAGAGTAAAGGCTACCCCGACTAATTCCGAAAAAAGATTTAAAGAAAGATCCGGGCTGTATTTCCGCATTCTCCAGACAAAAAATAGACTAAAAACAACTGTTAAAAAAACAATTACCGGAATATCTGATTTTTCCAGCAGCTTTGAATTGAGTTTTTCTCTGAGAGTCTTTTTCTTCTGCACTGTATTAACCTCCTACTAAAATTTTGACCTATCTAGGCCTTACAATTTTCATTTTCACATTCCTCATTTTGATATTCTATTTCTACTGTTACATGATCTATTTTTTCTGCGGCCAGTAATTCTTTAATTTTCGATTTAAGCTCCATTATTTCTTCTTTTGAAAATTGATCTGGAATAATTACATGGGTACTGAGAAAATTCTTTTCTCCATCTAAGGTCCAGATATGGGTATGATGAGCTGCAAGCGCCTGGGTCTCTGCTGCTATTTTCTGCTGCAGTGCTCCGATCTCAATTCCAGGTGGAACTCTCTGTAAAAAAACATTTAAGATTTTTTTCAACTTAGCAATTACATTATATAAAATGTAGATGTTAATTGCTAATGAAAGCAGTGGATCTAAGATTGGAAGATCTTTGTAAATTAAAACAATACTTACTATTAGTACTGCAACCCAGCCTAAAACATCTTCTAAAAGATGCCAGCTGACAACATCTTTATTTAAAGAGCCCCCACCTCTTAATTTAAAAACAGCAATCCCATTAACTATTATCCCTAAAATGGCCAGGTACAACATCCCTTCTGGACGTAAAGCCTGAGGAGCAAAGATTCTGGGAATAACCTTTGTTAAGATAAAGATAGATCCTAAGATTAAAACTATACTATTGATTAAGGCTCCTAAGAGCGAAAAACGAGCATAGCCATAACTGAATTCTTTATCTGCTCCTTTTTGAGAATAATTTTCTAAATACCAGGACATTGCTAAAGAAAGTGAATCTCCTAAATCATGCAGGGCATCAGATAAAATAGCCATACTGTTAGTTAAAAAGCCACCAATAATCTCAATAATGGTAAAGGATAGATTTAAGAAAAAAGCCGTTTTAATATTTGAGACATCTGAATGGTCATGATGATGTTCAGCCATTATTTATCACAATTATTATCATAATTTAATCTCCTTCTGGATTTTTTATCTTCCAGAGATAATTATATCATAAAAAAAATAAGCTGCTGTTAAATTATTAATATTATTCTTTTATTTTAAATTAAAAATTTTAAACAGCTCAGCTTATTGACATTAAAGTCTCATTCTGTTAAAATAATTTAGGTAATGCCCCCGTAGCTCAGTGGATAGAGCAAAGGCCTCCGAAGCCTTGAGCGTAGGTTCGACTCTTACCGGGGGCACCATATATCATTCCTGCTATAACAGCGATTATAGCAGTTTTTCTTTTTCAGTATCTATTCTCATTAAGCTTCCCACCGTGATTTCACCGCAGTACTTTCTATCCACCTCAATCAAGCATCCAGAAATTTAGAAGCTTTTTCAGCAGCTTCAGCCTGTAAAGTCGGAATTAAATGAGAATAAGTATCCATTGTCTGAGTGATTGAGGCATGACCCAATCTCTCCTGAACAATCTTAGGATGTTCATTTAGCTGCAGAAGAATCGAAGCATGTGTATGGCGAAGTGTATGGAGTGTTTTTTCTTTATCTAATCCAGCTTTATCTCTTAATTCAGCATATCTAACATTATATCTGTCTGGATAATATTTTTCACCATCTTCTTTACAGAACACCAGATTATACTCATCGTGATAATTATCTCCCAGGAATTCTTTGAACTCCTTTTGTTTCTCTTTTCTTTTCTTCAGTACTTCTACTATTTCGTCAGTAATATCGATATTCCTGTTACTATTTGCCGTTTTAGTACTTTCTCTTAGAACAGAGCCATTACCCTTTTCACCTACCAGAGCCTGTCTCACCCGAATCTTCTTATTCTCAAAGTCAACATTATCCCATTCCAGGCCTAAAAGCTCACTTTTTCTCATCCCTGTATGGACTGCAAGATAGATAAAATCATGTAATAGCGGATCATCCTCTTTAGCAACATCTAACAGTTTACTTATTTCTTCTTTTGTTAAAGCAACAATGGTATTATTCCTTCTCCGATCAATTTTTGGTGCTTCAACAGGATCAGCCGGGTTAGCTGCAATATATCTGTTTCTGACTGCAAAGCTCAAAGCCTGCTTCAGCTTCTTATAGTGCTTTAATAGAGTTGCTTCTGATAACCCGCCTTCTTTACCGTCTTTTCTCCCGTCTTTCCGCTTCTTCTGCAAATATACTCGAATGTGAGCCGGACTCAGTTCTTTTAACTTAATATGTCCGAGGGCAGGAATCAGGTGAGTTTTAAGTATGATCTCATATCTATCATGAGTAGTCTTTTCTGTCTGAACAACCGCGTACTCCTCAAACCACTTCAGTAACAAATCCTTTACTGTCATGTCCGTCTGTACTACAACTCCCTGATCAGCCTGCAATTCCATTTTTCTAGCCCATTTTTTTGCATCTCTCTTACGGGTAAATGTCTTATACTCTCTCATTGTCTTTCCTGTCTCTGGGTCCTTCCCAATATAAACTTGTGCTTGCCAGTTTCCTGACTTTAACTTTTTAAAGCTTCCCATATTAATTCCTCCTATTATTTTATATATTGTCTTCCTACAAAAACTACTAATCCTTTAACTTCAATTTCTGTCTTATCAATTTCACCATAGTTCTCAAAATCTGGTTCTAGCCTCACCTTATCTTTATTAATAATGTAGTATCTTTTTATTGTTCTGTTGCAATCACCACCTTTTCTGATAATCACTAATATTGTAGAGCCATTCTCAGGCTCATCATTCATGGGTCTAATTAGAATGTAATCACCTCTGACAATTCCCCAATCCTTAAATTTATTATCTGTCATCTTTAAAGCATAAGAGGAATCTGTAACATACCCTTCTGGAAAAGTGAAATAGTCTTCTTTAACACATTCTTGCTTCTCATCCCAAAAAGCTTCATTATTATAATTGTAACTTGTAACCATTTCTCTAGGGTTCTTCTTTTCTACCTGCTCAAGATAAGTTGAAAGTAACCCTTTTGCTCCTTGAGTGTCTTTTTTTTCCTCATATTGCCCCTCGTCATCCTTATCCATAACTAAAAGATACTTCTCATCCAGATAACCTGCGGCTACCATTAATTCAATATAACGAACTTTATCATTATTCTCGGCTATTTTTTCTAAAATATCTGGCTTAGGATCAAACTCAAGCGACCCGTTTTTGAGTTTAGATAAATAAGATCTGTGTATGTCTGCTTCTTTAGCAAACTTCGTGACTGATTTATCACCAATTGCTCTACTTACTAAATTCATTAATTTCACTTTATCTTTTTTCACTTTCTCTCACCTCTAAATAGATTGTAACACATTTTCGGGATTATTACAAACACTTTTTTAATTATTTTAGGATTATACTTTACAAAAAGAAGGCTTCATGCTATAATATTATTGTAATAAAGCAAATAAGCAGCAATTGATTGTTGTTCAATATTTGCACACACTAATATTTTAGGAGGATTTAAGATGAAAGATACTAAAACAGATCTGATAATTTATTTTAAGAATGCAGTAAAAGAACAGATCAACTTTGACTTTGAGCAGATACCTTTTTCTTTAGGTGTGAGCGACTTAAAAGAGCTTTTACCCCTATCTGATTCTAAAATTTATATGATGCTGGAAGCAGGAGAAATTCCTGCAAGAAAGATGGGAGGTAAATGGACAGTCTCAAGGGCAGAGTTCCTTGCCTGGTTTTACGGATCTGAAGAAAATCTAGATTTGGAAGAACAGGTAATCGTTTAATTATAATAGTAGGGGGAGAAAGAAGAGTCTCCTCTCCCCCGAAATTATCACACTCAGAATAGTGAAGTAATAATCTGAAAATCCTCCAACAGATCCAGGTCTTAACGGGCCTGGGTCTTTTTTTATTTACTAATATTTTAACTTTCATTCTAAATGAACATATGCTCTTTTAGTGAGCTTGAGTAATTTTATTATCAAAATTTGAATTTCACTGTCAAAAACGGCCTTTTAATCGGTATTATATATATAGAAGCACTTTTTAAAATGGGGGGATGAAGGTAGAGGATCCCAAGCAAGGTTCTCTGCCTTCAGCCATAAAAAAAGACCTGCTGTTAAGTTCTTTTAAATAACTACTTAAGTACTTACGAAATCCTGTGATCGGATTAAGGAGGCTTCTAAAACAGTGAAAGTAGACGAAATCTTAAAGTTAAAGAAATCTAAACTCAGTAACATTCAAATACTTAGTTTGCTTAAAGAAGATATATTCCAGAGCAGAAAGAAACAGGAAAACAATAACGGAGGTAATAACAATGACAGTGACAGCTCAAAATCTCAGAACTACCATGAAAAAGAATGAGGATAAGGCGGAAGGCAGAAATGTAGCAACATTAAACTCTATCGAAAGGGATATTAAAGGAGTATGGTACTCGAGAAAGCTAGATCTATACGGTAATATTCTCGATGAAATAAGTTATGAAGATGAAATATACAGGGGCGGAGAAAAGGAAAATAAATGGAAGTCTAAGACAAATGATAACAAACCATCAAGAAGTAAAAGTACCTATACTCCAACTCCAGAAGAAAGAATAGCTTCTAATATCAATCAACTGAAAAAGAAGACCTGGAAATTGACCATTGCTAATATTGAAGACATGAATACTTTTACCACAGTAACTATGGGAGATGTAGACTTCTACAACCTCTTTTCTTCAAAAAGAAGCGATAAAGATAAAAATGAACTCTACCTTGCTGATCAGTTGAGTGAAAGTGAATTGCAGCTTCTTAAAGGTAAGACCAACCTGAAGTATAAAAAGGAGAAAGATAGAAGATACTTAAATAACAGTGAGGAAGAAAATTATCTACGTAAAAAAATTATAAACATCTTAATCAAGCAGGCTTCATCTATGATTTCCAAAATAGAAGAATCTTTTGTAAAGGATGAAAAAACATTCAAAAGTGTCAGTGCTCGTAATCAAGCTATTAAAAGAGAACTTGCTTCAAGAATCAACTCTCTTCTGTCTGGTAAGTCTCCGTATAATATTGAAAATGCCTACTCTGCTTTCAGTAAATTCATTGAGAATCTGAAGAATTTATCAGAAGCCTATGAAGGTGACTTCAAATACATAGCAGTGTTAGAATTCCAGGAAAATGGTAGACCACACTTTCACATGCTGTCTAATCTAAAGTACCTGGAGCAATCTAAACTTCAGGATAAGTGGGGTCACGGAATAGCTCATATTAGCTCTCTTAATTCGATTAGTAGACCTGGCCTACACATCAGTAAAAAAGATAATTTAAAGGCAAAAGCGACTAAGTTGTCAAATTATCTCTGCGAAGAAATTAGTGAAACTAGAAAAGATTCTAGAACTAAAAATAGAAAAATACTTTTGAGAAGTAATGACTTACTAAAACAGCCACTGGAGGTAATTACTCCTGAATTACAACGACAGGTGGACCAATATGTGTTTAGTAATTCTGTTGGGGTAGACTGGGAAAGTGGGTTAATCGAAGGTAAGGGAGAGTATTCAAAAAGCTCCAACATAAAAAGAAGAGTTATGGAAGATTCTAATCTCTACTCAATGATAGAACAAAGAGCAGGCCAGTTACTGGATAAGATTCTAGAAATAGCAGAGAAACTTAATAGTGACATCATAACCAAAGATATATACTATCAGGCAAAGCATGAACTTTTCTACAAAGATCAGGGATATATGCCAGCTACTATTGCAGCATAGTGTCTCTCCTGCTTGAACATTGACAACTAAATATTTTACTCTTACTCCCTATTAGATAACACCTGGATGCGCGCCGCAGGATTTTAACTGCCGGGCTATAACCAACAGGAGATCTATGTCTAAAACTTATATAATAGTGGTTCAGCCGGCCAGAGAAAGAAAAGGTCCATTTCTTGCTATACTTAACGTTTATTCAAATACATCAAATACCAGTGATTCAGGTATCCACATGTATTCTACTCCTTCATCATTTAAAGGAAACTCAAAATAGTACCAATTACCTTCCAGATCAGTCTTGTATTGATCAGTACCCTCTAAACCTTCCAGCCACTGTTCTTCAGCAATGACTAGTTCTTCTTCATCATTAACTGGCTTTTCAGGAAATCCTTCCTGGATAATTTTAAGGTGATACTCTCCTTTTGGAAAGTTATAGCCACTGTCTCTATAATTCTTTGCCTGGTAACTTGCGCCAACTTCAAATTGCTTTGTCATGCTTATCAGCTCCTGATATTTATATTATGTCTCTAAAACAATTGATAACTCTTGTCATAATGCTGATTCATCTTATCTTCTTTATCAAAATAGATAATATCGTAATCGACATACTGCTCGAATTTATAAAAATGAGATGATGTATCTTAAAAAATTAGTCTATTACTTCAACATTATCAAAATAGTAATCAAGTGCTTCTCCATGAATGTATGACTTATTGTGGCCAGATCTCTCACTTAGTTCATTAACTTTATCAATTCGTTCTTGAGTTAATTGAATACTAACCTGCTTCTTATCACCACCTTTTTTCTTCTTTTTTAAGATGAAATGACAATCAGATTTCTTTTCCTTCTTCCCCACTATGATCACCTCCTTCAAGAGATTTGCCAGTAATGAAGGAATTAATGAGTTTTAGGCATTCTCAACATCAGAAGCTAATTCTTCTGGGTCCATGTTTATCATTTCTACACCATATCTGTGCAACTCTAACAGAAATGCGGCTCGATCCATCCCAACCATTTCTGCAGCCATACCCGAAGATATTCGTTTAAGTTCAAATAATTTGACCGCCATTGCCAATTTAGCTTCTCGTTCAAATTCTTCAGGACTTTCTTGAAGTAAATCAGGCAAAGTGTCAGGATATTCTATCTCCATTTTTCTAGGCATGTCATTATCCTCCTACTGGACTTATTATACTCAGATGCGTATTACTAACTCTATTATAGCACATATCTGCAGTAGAAAAAAAGACTTAACAACCAATATACTACAGGGAGCGCACAAAGGCTATTTAAAGCTGTTCTTAACCGTTCTACATAAGAATCTCCAGCATAAATACAGGTCTTCAAACAGCTATTCTCGAGCCTTCTCAGCCCTTTTTACATAGGAACTTAGAGCACTATCTATTTTCTAACTTACAGTTCAAATTCTCGCATTGAATCATCCATCAAATCTTGATTTACCCCTATATAATCTAGAGTAATGCTCGGAGCAGAATGGTTAAAAAGCTTCTGCAGCATTGCTACATCTTTGTACTGCTGATAATGGTGGTAACCGAAGGTTTTGCGAGTGGAATGGCAGCCAATGGATTCCAGACCAACTTCTTTACCTACAGAACTTAGCACTCTATATGCCTGACTTCTAGTGATCGGTTTGTTGGCCCCATTCCTACTCTGAAAGAGGTACTCATGATCAACCATGTTTTTAATGTATTGATCTAAAGCATCTCGCAATGCACCATTAATAAAGAACTTCTTTGACTTTTGAGTCTTTTGTTCTTTGATCTGGATGTGTGTCTTATTCCTTACATCAGAAACTTTTAGTTGCAGCATGTCTCCAATTCTAAGGCCAGTATTAATTCCGAGCACAAAAAGCAGATAATTTCTGTAATTATCCATCAGCAATAAGCGTTTAATCTCCTCAATCAATTCCTTGTCTCTGATCGGCTCAACTTTTTTCATAGTTTAATCCCCTCTCTAATTTGTTTAAGATACATAAAGGCTCATTTAACACAGTATAGACATCTATTGAAGTGATTTCATAAGCAAAATATTGGGCCTTCACCGCCGCTAAGGTTGCTATAACAGCGATAAAGACCACAAATGTCAACTCACCTTATTAACTATTGTGGTGAATTAAAGATTATTAGAAATTGTATCAGCTATTTATCAAAAAGGTACGTCAAAATCTTCTTCATTAAATTCCTCATCAAAATCTTCATCCCAATCATCTGAAGTTTCATCTTCAAAGTTATCTTCTTTATGTTCTTCTAAAGAATATTTCTGTAATAAAAAAAGAATGATGCTACTAGATAGATTTAGAGCTAATTCTGCATATTCAACTGAAACAGATATTCTATCATTTCCTTGACCATGTCCCCCTAACTTATTTCTTAAAAAAGGAACAGCCATTAAAACTTGACTAGTAAATCCACCTCTATACTCCTCTGCTAAGTCTTCAATAAATCTTGAGTCTTTTAGTTTGCTCAACAAATAATTAGCATTACCTTCATCAATATCTAAAATTGTTTTTAATATGCTCTCCATACTTTTACAAGAATTCAAAATAGAACTTTTATAATTATGTTCCTTAAAATCTTTTTTTGCTTGGGTATATTCATCACAAGCCCCCTCAAATCCTTTCTCTTTTAATATACTATATGTTTTTTCGGTAACATCTCTAATAAAAAAATCATAATCTATCTGATAAAATTTCCCTTCACTTAATCTCCACGAAATTCGCTCATCTTCAAATGCTTTATTAACAGTTTTAGTCACTTCCGCTTTTTTACGGAATAAATCTATATCTGCTTGATTCATTACATAATAATATATTTCTACTACATCTAATACCTTTGAAGGATAAGTGGTTTCTATAAATTGTTGAAGTTCTGTTTTATTTTCTTTAACATTGGTGATCAAATTGTCTTTACCATAAACTTCTTTAATCAACTCTACCGTTTTGCTTAAAGTGTTCTCATAATAAGTTGCACCCGTTTCTGTAGATTCTAGCCAACTAGAATCTAGCCTTTCTAAAATCATCCATATTCTTTTGTTAAGGCGTTTAGGAAAAGAGACCTTAAGCTTTTTATTATATATTACTTCTTGATGCCTTATTGAAAAGGGACTTATCATTATTAACCTCCTCAAGATTTATTAACTATTGTGGTGAATTAATCATCTAATCGTTTCTTAGTTTTAATTCTACTTCATCATTAATCTTTTTAATATTTTCTCCATTTGCCCTCCACTGCAAAAGGTAATCACCTGGCTTTGCCTCCAATTTTATTGACACAATTCGTTTTGTTTCTGGTTTGAGACTTTTAAAAGAATAATTAAAAGAATTATTATCAAAAACAACAGTTGGAGTACTGAATATT
>Ga0114984_1001123_pt1 | contig 10051 bp, 6 predicted proteins | sample Shrwel1BS1Day1_FD_96987 | JGI IMG/M metagenome (GOLD analysis project Ga0114984, IMG submission 96987) | Subsurface microbial communities from deep shales in Ohio, USA - Utica-3 well 1 S-1-Day1 | ecosystem: Environmental > Aquatic > Deep subsurface > Shale gas/oil reservoir > Produced water/Flow... | reverse complement strand
TCGCCGAAAATCTGTACCTCGACGTGGCGCGCCTGATCGACGAAACGCTCTAGGAACACCCCGGCATCACTAAAGAACTGCTCGCCCATGCGCTTGACGCTTTCATAGGCGCTGGCCAGCGCCACGGCGTCGCTGCAGCGGGTCAGGCCGATGCCGCCACCGCCGGCGGTGGTCTTGAGCATTACCGGGTAGCCGATGCTGTCGGCGGCGCTCAGTGCTTCTTCCAGGCTCTGCAGCAGGCCGGTGCCCGGCGCCATCGGCACCTGGGCCTGGGCGGCCAGTTCGCGTGCTCTGTGTTTGAGGCCGAACTCGCGAATCTGCGCAGGCGTAGGGCCGACGAAGGCGATGCCGGCTGCTTCGCAGGCATTGGCGAACTCGGCGCTTTCCGAGAGAAAGCCGTAACCGGGGTAGATCGCCTGGGCACCGGTTTCCTGCGCGGCGGCGAGAATCTTGTCGATACGCAGGTAGCTGTCGGCCGGCTTGTCGCCGCCCAGGGCGATGGCGATATCGGCGTCGCGTACATGCTGGGCATTGCGGTCGGCGTCGGAGTAGACGGCCACGCTTTTCACGCCCAGGCGCTTGAGCGTACGGATGGCGCGGACGGCGATCTCGCCACGGTTGGCGATCAGGACTGTTTCAAACATGGCGGTTCTCCGTGGCGAGATCGCCGTGACGGGCTACGCCCGTCCGGCACTTTGACTTCGTCGCTGCGCCGCTGCGCGGCTGGTCGCCACGGTTGGCGATCAGGACGGTATGGAACATCTGTTGCGGCCTCCTGGCTTGCTGCGCGCATGTGCGGGCAGGCGCTGATCTGTTCCCTCTCCCCTCGGGGAGAGGGCTAGGGAGAGGGGGGTATGCACGCCACCCTCTCCCCCAACCCCTCTCCCGCAAGCGGGAGAGGGGAGTAGTCACTTCCTGGTTTCGGCGATAAAGGCGCGCCAGCCACCGAAGCTGGTGATGTCACGCGCGCCATCCAGCGCGTAGGGCTCGCAGATAAAGCCCTTGACCCAACGGCCATCGGCCAGCTCCAGGTTGCCGATGCCCAGCGGTGGCGGGATCTCGGCGACGAACTCGCCGAAGCACGCCTGCGGCACGTCCCACAGCTCGACGATGATCTCGGCGCCGTTCTCGGCGACCCGCGCCAGGCCCGGTTTGGGCGGCACGGTGCCGGGCAGTGCGAAGAGGCGGTAATGCGCGGCGCTGGTGGTCTGCTCCACCAGCACGGCATCACGCGTGGTGAGCTGGAAGTTCAGCGGCATGCCGGTCAGGTGCGCGCCGACCACCGCGACGCGGATGCAGCCCGGCGCCGGTTTGTCGCTGGCGGTTTGCGCTGGCAGCGGCTTGCCGGTAGCGCCCAGCGGCAGATTGATCGCCTGCTGCCAGCGCTGGCCGAAGGCGGCCAATGCCTGGTCATGCCAGGCCGGGGCGATCAGGGTGATGCCGGCCGGCAGGCCGTCGGCACGCAGGCCGGCCGGTACGGCCAGGGCGCACAGGTCGGCGAGGTTGGTGAAGTTGGTGTAGGTGCCGAACTGGCTGTTGAACAGCACGGGTTCTGCCTGCATCTCGGCCAGGGTGCGGATGGTCGGTGAGGTCGGCACCACCAGAGCGTCGAAGCCGGCCAGGGCGTCGTTGATGCGGCGGCTCAGCTCGGCGCGGATGTACTCGGCCTTGTAGGCGTCGCAGGCGCTGTACTGCTGGCCGTTTTCGACGATGCCGCGCACCACCGGATGGATATGCGCCGGGTCGACCCCTTCCACCGCGACGGTACGTTCGGCGACCCAGGGGCCGTAGTAAAGCTGCTCGGCCAGTTGCCGGAAGGGAGCGAAATCGATCTCCACCAGCTCGGCGCCCAGTTCGCGCAGCTTGCCCAGGGCGGCCTCATAGACGGCCTGGTTCTGGCTGTCGCCGAAGAACTCGGGGTTGGCCGGCACGGCCAGGCGTGGCTGGGCCGGCATGCCGACCCTGGCGCTGTTCGGGTTCTTGCGGCTGTAGGCGTCGGCGGCGTCGTAGCCACCGGCGATATTGGCCACGCTCAGCGCATCGGCCACGGTCAGGGCGAACACCGAGATGCAGTCGATGCTGCGGCAGGCCGGCACCAGGCCGGTGTTGGGCAGCCAGCCCTTGGTCGGCTTGAGCCCGACGATATTGTTGAAGCCTGCCGGCACGCGGCCGGAGCCGGCGGTGTCGGTGCCCAGCGAGAAGGGCACCAGGCCGCGCGCGACCACGCTGGCCGAGCCGGAGCTGGAGCCGCCGCTGACGTAATCCGGGTTGAAGCTGTTGGGCACTGCACCGTAGGGCGAGCGGGTGCCGACCAGGCCGGTGGCGAACTGGTCGAGGTTGGTCTTGCCGATCAGGATGGCGCCGGCGGCGCGCAGGCGGGCGACCACGCTGGCGTCGGCAACGGCTTCGTAGGCGAACTCCGGGCAGGCCGCGGTGGTGGGCCAGCCGGCGGCGTCGATATTGTCCTTGATGGCGAAGGGCACGCCGTACAGCGGCAGCTTGCTCAGGTCGCCGGCGGCCTCTTGCAGCGCGCTGGCCAGGGCATCGAGTTGGGCGTCGAGCTGAGCTTCGCTGGCCAGGGCGATCCAGGCGCTGTCATCTGTGCGCAACTTCAGGCGCAGGGCGTGCAGCAGTTCGGCTGGCGATTGACCGTCGCGGTAGGCTTGCTGCCACCCGGCGAGGGTGAGGGCGGTCGGTGCGTTGGACATGCTTCGAGATCCCATCTTGTATCCAAGTTGGGATCGCTAGAGCAATGACGGTGCCAGTTCTGCGAAGGCTTTTGTTTTCAGCGGGTTAGGTGATTTTAGCGCGATGGGCAAGGGCGCTGGCAGGGTGGGGTGCACCGCGGTGGGGCCGCCCTGCAAGCGGATGGTGCGTAGGGTGCGCCGTGCGCACCGCCGGGTTCCGTGATGACCGCTGGTGCGCATGGAGCGCCCACATTTACGGCGCCAGGTAGTTCTTCACGCCGGTAAAGATGATCTGCGCGGCCAGGGCGCAGACGAACAGGCCCATCAGACGGCTGACGATCTGCAGCCCCTGGTCGCCGAGCAGGCGCTCGAACTGGTTGGACAGGTACAGCACCACACCGACGGTGAGGCTGGCGAGGAAGATCGCCGCCACGGCCACCAGCTTGTCGTCCCAGTGCGGCTGGCTGGCGCCCATCAGCAGCAGGGCACCGATGGTACCGGGGCCGACGGTGATGGGAATGGTCAACGGCACTATGGTCACGTCCTGCTGCACGTTGTCGCTCTGCACCGCCGGCTTGCCCTGGGCCATGCCGAGGGCGGAGATGAACAGCACGCTGCCTGCGCCGATGCGGAAGGCGTCGATGGTGATGCCGAACAGAGTGAAGATGTGCTTGCCGAACAGGTACAGCAGCACACTGGCGATCAGCGTGGCCAGCGCCACCTTCCAGGCCAGGCGCTTGCGTTCCTTGAGGGTGTAGCCGCGGCTCAGGCCGATAAAGCAGGAAAGGACGAAGAAGGGGCTGTAGAGCACCAGCATCTTCAGGTACAGGCTGAACAACTCGGACATGTGAGACTCGTTTGCTGGGGCGAGAGTAGGGCGGGTGCAACCCGCCATCGATAGCCAGGCGGGTTTCGCCCGCCTTATGACCTTACGACACCTCGCGCTGGCGACGCAGTTCGCGTTCGGCGATCCAGTGCTCGATCAGCTCGCGCAGTTGCGACAGCTCCACCGGCTTGGACATGTGCCCGTCCATGCCCACGGCGCGCGCGCGTTCCTTGTGTTCGCTGAGGATATGCGCGGTCAGCGCCACCACCGGCGTGCGCGGACGCTTCTCGCTCTTTTCCCAGGCGCGCAGCTGTTCGGTGGCGGAGAAACCATCGAGCACCGGCATTTCGCAGTCCATCAGCACCAGGTCGTAGGGCTGCGCCTTGATCGCGCTCAAGGCTTCCTCGCCGTTGCTGGCAGTGTCCGGCTTGAGGTTGAGCTTGCCGAGCATGCCGCGGATCACCTTGGTGGAGATGCTGTTGTCCTCGGCCACCAGGATGCGGAAGTCGGCCGGCACGTTCAGCGGCGTGCTCACCGGCGTCGGTGCGGCCTGCGCGGGGGTGTCGTTGGGGCGCTGGGCCAGTTCGTCGGCCAGGGTGGTCTTGAGCGTATAGCCGGCCACCGGCTTGGCCAGGATGCGCTTGATCCCGGCATTGCGTGCGATCACCTTGCTCGGCGCGTTGCTGATGCCGGTGAGCATGATGATCAGGATGTCGTGGTTGAGGCTGGGGTCTTCCTTGATCTTGGCCGCCAGTTGCATGCCGGTCATGCCGGGCATGTCCTGGTCCAGCAGTACCGCGTCGAAGTATTCGCGCATGTGCGCCTTGGTGCGCAGCAGCGCCAGGGCCTCCTTGCCGGAGGGCACCGCACTGACCTGCATGCCCCAGGCATTGCACTGCTGCATCAGCACCTTGCGGCAGGTGTCGTTGTCGTCCACCACCAGCAGGCGCGCACCCTGCAGCGGGCTGTCCAGGTCGGTTTCCGGCTGCTCCAGGCGGGCGGCGTCCAGCGGCAGCGTCAGCCACAGGGTGGTGCCCTGGTTGCCGCTGCCCTGGATGCCGAACTCTCCGCCCATCAGGCGCACCAGCTGGCGCGCGATGATCAGACCGAGGCGCCCGCCCAGGCGGGTGGCGGAGAGGAAGTCGCGGCTCTGCAACTCGGCGTTGAGCAGGGCGTCGCGTTCTTCGGCCAGCAGCGGCCGGCCGCTGTCCTGCACAGCGACGCGCAGGCGTTGCTGGCCGTCGCTGCTGTCGAGTGCGGCCACCAGCAGGATTTCGCCCTCGTCAGTCTGCTTGAAGGCGTTGTCCAGCAGGCTCAGCAGGGCCTGGCGCAGGCGCGTGGGGTCGCCGCTGATCACCCGCGGTACCTGCGGCTGGATGAAGCTGATCAGCTCCACCTTCTGCTGCTCGGCCTTGGCGCGGAAGATGTCGAGGCAGTCCTCGATCAGCGCGCCGAGGTCGAACTGCACGTCGTCCAGTTCGATCTGCCCGGATTCCAGCTTGGAAATGTCGAGAATTTCGTTGATCAGGGTGAGCAGCTCGTTGCCCGAACTGTGGATGGTCTGCACGTAGTCGCGCTGCTTGGCCGACAGCGGCGTGCCCAGCAGCAGCTCGGTCATGCCCAGCACGCCGTTCATGGGGGTGCGGATCTCGTGGCTGATCTTGGCCAGGAACTCGGCCTTGGCGCGCAACTCGGCGCTGCTGGCGGCCAGCGCAGTGCTTTCGTGCAGGGTGTCGCGCTGGATCTGTCGCTGGCGCTCGGTCAGCGACACGCTGAGGATCAGCCCGGCCAGGGTGGCGACGCTGAACACGCCGAGCACCAGCCAGCCCGGGTTGAGCTGATCGAAGCCGAGCAGCACCGGCACGAAGAAGCCGAAGCCAAGGTTGAACACCACCATGCCCACGGCGATCAGGCGCGCCGGCTGATAGCCCGAGCGCCAGTGCAGGCTGCTTACCAGCAGCAGGTTGATCGCGCTCAGGGCCACCAGCAGGTAGACCAGCGAGCTGTACCAGAACAGACCGGTGAGCGTGATGCACAGGGCGTAGGCCAGAATCAGCAGGGCATTGCCCTGCAGCAGGCGGTTGAGCGGGCTGTGCTGCACCGGCGTGCCGTGCATGAAGCCGAGGCCGAAGGCCAGGGCGCTGAACGCAGCGAACAGGGCGGAGAGGTCGGCGATCAGTGATTGGTTGTAGCCCAGGCTGGGCAACCACTGGGCGAAGATGCCAAGGTTGGCCGACGAGCACACCGCCAGGCCGATATTCACGCCGGCCAGCCACAAGCCACTGGCGCTGCGGCTGTAGAAGAAGCGGATGAGGTTGTACAGGGTCAGCAGCAGCAGGGCGCCAAAGAGCATGCCGTAGAGGTAGGCGGGCTTTTCCAGGCTGACCAGCTCGGCCTGATCCATGACCTTGAACCAGGTCATCAGCGGGTGGTTGGAAGTCAGGCGAACGTAGGCGACGCGGGCCTGGCCGTCGTTGGGCAGGGGCATCAGGTAGAAGCGTGATGGCAGCGGCCGTGAAGCCAGCGGCATGGCCTCGCCGGTGTGCAGGTTCTGCTCCAGCTGGCCGTCTCTGAGCAGGTAGTAGTCGAGGTACTGCACCCGTGGCGAGAAGATCCACAGCCAGGCCGGCTGCTGCTGCGGCGCGAGCTCGACGCGCAGCCAGACGGCGTGATCACTGGGCGGGAAGGTGAAGGACTGTTTGCCGAGCGGTTTGAACTGCTGGCGCTGGGCGCGTACCTCTTCCAGCCCCAGGCGGGCGCTGGCGTCGACCAGATAGGACCAGCTCTGGGTGCCCGTCGAAGCGGAGGTGGCGCTGGCTGTCAGGGCAAGGCCGAGCAACAGCAGGCTGGCGAGTAGTCCGATGGCAATCCTGAGCCGGCGCACGGGCAAGTCCTTCTAAATGAGTGGCCGGATTATAGCCAAGCATTTGCTCGGGGGAATATGGCGCAATGAGCCATTTTTAGACTGCCTTCCCTGGCAGTCACCCGGCTGGCTTGCGCCATCTCCCGGCAATGGCCGTCAGCCTTCGCCACGCTCGCGGGCAATGGCGCGATAGCCGATGTCGTTGCGGTGGAACATGCCGTTCCAGCGAATCTTCTCGGCCAGGCGGTAGGCCTGCTGCTGGGCTTCGGCCACCGTGCGACCGATTGCGGTGGCGCACAGCACGCGGCCGCCAGCGGTGACGATCTGGCCGTCCGAAAGCTTGGTACCGGCGTGGAATACCTTGCCGTCGAGTTGGGCGGCCTCATCCAGACCTTCGATCACGTCACCCTTGGCGTAGTCGCCCGGGTAGCCGCCGGCGGCCAGTACCACGCCCACGGTGGGACGCGGGTCCCAGGTGGCTTCGACCTTGTCCAGCGCCTTGGCCAGCGCGGCCTCGACCAGCAGCACCAGGGAGCTTTCCAGGCGGCACATGATCGGCTGGGTTTCCGGGTCGCCGAAGCGGCAGTTGAACTCGATGACCTTGGGCTTGCCTGCCTTGTCGATCATCAGGCCGGCATAGAGGAAGCCGGTGTAGACGTTGCCTTCGCTGGCCATGCCGCGCACGGTGGGGTAGATCACCTCGTCCATCACCCGCTGGTGCACCTCAGGCGTCACCACCGGTGCCGGCGAGTAGGCGCCCATGCCGCCAGTGTTGGGGCCGGTATCGGCGTCGCCGACGCGCTTGTGGTCCTGGCTGGTGGCCATCGGCAGCACGTTCTGGCCGTCGACCATGACGATGAAGCTGGCTTCTTCGCCGTCGAGGAACTCCTCGATCACCACACGCGAACCGGCTTCACCGAAGGCGTTGCCGGCGAGCATGTCGCGCACGGCGTCCTCGGCTTCGGCCAGGGTCATGGCGACGATCACGCCCTTGCCTGCAGCCAGGCCGTCGGCCTTGATCACGATGGGCGCACCTTTCTCGCGCAGGTAGGCCAGCGCCGGCTCGATCTCGGTGAAGTTCTGGTAGTCGGCGGTGGGGATCTTGTGCCGGGCCAGGAAATCCTTGGTGAAGGCCTTGGAGCCTTCCAGCTGGGCGGCGGCGGCGGTGGGGCCGAAGATGTCCAGGCCGCGCGAACGGAACAGGTCGACCACGCCCTTCACCAGCGGCGCTTCCGGGCCGACAATGGTCAGTTGCACGTTCTTCTCGGCGAAGTCGGCGAGCTGCTCGATGGCTAGCACGTCGATGGCGACGTTCTCGCACTTGGCTTCCACCGCGGTGCCAGCGTTGCCCGGGGCGACGAAGACCTTCTCGACGCGCGGATCCTGCGCCACTTTCCAGGCCAGGGCGTGTTCACGACCGCCGCTGCCGATGATCAGTACATTCATTGCGTTCTCCTCGAGGAGGTGGGCCAGGGGCCCCGATGGTGGATGAGAAAAGCGTCATCCACCCTACAAAAGCTTATTTCTGCAGACCTTCGGGGGCGCGATGGAGCGGGTAGATGCAAGGCGTCCGGGCCCTCACCAAGCGGAGTTGCCTTCTGGCAATGAGCATTGGCGAGGGGCCGGACAACGCAGCAGATGCCTGCTTCAGTGCGTCCCTGTCACTCAGTGCCGGAAATGGCGCATGCCGGTGAATACCATGGCAATGCCGGCCTCGTCGGCGGCCGCGATCACCTCGTTGTCGCGCATCGAACCACCCGGCTGGATCACCGCGGTGATGCCGGCCTTGGCGGCGTTGTCGATGCCGTCGCGGAACGGGAAGAAGGCGTCGGAGGCCATTACCGCGCCCTGCACCTGCAGGCCGGCGTGCTCGGCCTTGATCGCGGCGATGCGTGCGGAGTTGACGCGGCTCATCTGGCCGGCGCCGACACCGACGGTCTGGCGGTTCTTGGCGTAGACGATGGCGTTGGATTTGACGAACTTGGCCACTTTCCAGGCGAAGATCAGGTCATGGATTTCCTGCTCGCTCGGCGCGCGCTGGGTGACGATCTTCAGGTCGGAGGCAGCGATCATGCCGATGTCGCGGCTCTGTACCAGCAAACCACCATTGACGCGCTTGAAGTCCCAGCCAGCAGCGCGCTCGGCCGACCATTCGCCGCATTCGAGCAGGCGCACGTTGGCCTTGGCCGCCAGCACTTCACGGGCGGCGGCGGAGATTTTCGGGGCGATGATCACTTCGACGAACTGACGCTCGACGATGGCCTTGGCAGTTTCGCCATCCAGCTCGCGGTTGAAGGCGATGATGCCGCCGAACGCCGACTCGGTATCGGTGGCGTAGGCCAGGTCGTAGGCCTTGCGGATGCCGCCTTCGTCTTCCGGTACCACGGCCACGCCGCACGGGTTGGCGTGCTTGACGATGACGCAGGCCGGCTTGACGAAGCTCTTCACGCATTCCAGCGCAGCGTCCGTGTCGGCCACGTTGTTGAACGACAGTTCCTTGCCCTGCAGCTGGATGGCGGTGGAAACGCTGGCCTCGCCCTTCTTCGCCTCGACGTAGAACGCCGCGCTCTGGTGCGGGTTCTCGCCGTAGCGCATTTCCTGCGCCTTGACGAACTGGCTGTTGAAGGTGCGCGGGAAGGCGCCACGGCCTTCGGTGAACAGGGTTTCCGCCGCCTGGTCGATGGTGCCCAGGTAGTTGGCGATCATGCCGTCGTAGGCGGCGGTGTGCTCGAAGGCCTTCAGCGCCAGGTCGAAACGCTGGGCGTAGGTCAGGCCGCCTGCCTTGAGGGACTCGATGATGCCGGCGTAGTCGCCGGTGTTGACCACGATGGCCACATCTTTGTGGTTCTTCGCCGCCGAGCGGACCATGGTCGGGCCGCCGATATCGATGTTCTCGATGGCATCGGGCAGGGAGCAATCAGGCTTGGCCACGGTGGCTTCGAAGGGATAGAGATTGACCGCGACCAGGTCGATCGGCTTGATGCCGTGCTCGTCCATCACCGCGCCGTCCAGCGCACGGCGACCGAGGATGCCGCCATGGATCTTCGGGTGCAGGGTCTTGACGCGGCCGTCCATCATTTCCGGGAAGCCGGTGTAGTCGGCGACTTCCACTGCAGCCACGCCGTTGTCCTTGAGCAGCTTGTAGGTGCCGCCGGTGGAGAGGATTTCCACGCCGAGGGCGGCCAGTTCGCGGGCGAACTCGAGGATGCCGGTCTTGTCGGAAACGCTGATCAGCGCGCGGCGAACGGGGAGGCGGGTGGTCTGGTCGGTCATAGTGATTCCAGTCAAGGCTTCAGGCTTCTGGCCACAGGCTGCAGGCCGTGGCGGTCTGCCTGCCGCCTGTAGCCTGAGGCCTGTCGCCGCTTTTAGAGAAGGTCGTACTGCTTGAGTTTCTTGCGCAGCGTGCCGCGGTTCAGACCGAGCAGCTCGGAGGCCTTGGTCTGGTTACCCTTCACGTGGTTCATGACGGTTTCCAGCAACGGCGCTTCGACTTCGGTGAGCACCAGGTTGTACACGTCGGTGACGTCCGCGCCCTCGAGATGGGCGAAGTAGTTGTGCAGCGCCTTCTCCACGGCGCCGCGCAGGGTCTGGCCCTCTTCGCTCGGCGTGTTCAGGTGCTGTTTAAGGCTGGTGTTGTCACTCACGGGTGCAATTCCACTCACTAGGGTCTCTGTC
>Ga0114984_1001122_pt1 | contig 10053 bp, 9 predicted proteins | sample Shrwel1BS1Day1_FD_96987 | JGI IMG/M metagenome (GOLD analysis project Ga0114984, IMG submission 96987) | Subsurface microbial communities from deep shales in Ohio, USA - Utica-3 well 1 S-1-Day1 | ecosystem: Environmental > Aquatic > Deep subsurface > Shale gas/oil reservoir > Produced water/Flow... | reverse complement strand
GGTAATAGATGAAAAATTTGATGAAGGCTTTTTTGGTAACAGCAATGTTATGTGTTTTTATCAGTGCACCTGCAATGGCTGCAAAAAAAGTGGTAGTTGGCGGTAAAAATTACACCGAACAGTATATTCTGGCTGAAATGGCAAAACAACTGCTGGAAGATGCAGGCTTTAAAGTGGAATCCAAAACGGGAGTGGGCTCTGTAGTCGCCAGAAAATCTCTGGTAAACGGACAGATAGACTTGTATTACGAATATACAGGGACAGCGTATACAGTTTTTTATAAGAAGAAAGACACTGAAATAATGACGAATCCGGATAAGTGCTACAACTGGGTAAAAGAAGCTGATGCCAAAAAAGGGCTTGTGTGGCTGGAACCTTTGAATTTTAACAATACCTACACTCTCATGATGCGCAAAGAAGACGCTAAATCAAAAAATATCAAAACGATATCGGATCTTGCAAAATACATTAAAGAAAATCCGGGAGAAATTAATTTTGGCATCGATTCTGAATTCTACCAGCGTCCAGATGGGTTTAAAAAGCTTATGAAAACTTATGATTTTCGTGTGGGAAGAAACGATATTAAACTTATGAGCATAGGCTTGACTTATATGGCGCTCAAGGAAAAAGAGGTGTCTTCTGCAATGGGCTTTTCAACTGACGGCAGAATTTCATCTTTCGGTTTTGTTAATCTTGTTGATAACAAGAACTTTTTCCCTGTTTACAATCCTGCGCCTGTTGTAAGAAAAGAGGTTTTGGAAAAGTATCCCGAGATAAGAGATGTTTTGAAACCCTTAACCGAAAAACTTACAACAAAAGAAATTCAGAAACTTAATGCTCTTGTTGATATAGAGCACAAGGATATAAAAGAAGCGGTAAGTGACTGGTTGAAAGCAAATAACCTTATTTAGCTTTTTTATAATAAGGCGGCTTAGTAGCCGCCTTATTGACTATTATATTTTTTCTCCTTTTGGTTGCTTTTTCCTAAAAGAAATTCTGTCCGTGGAAAAAAATTAAAATAATTCTGAGTTTTTCAAATTACTTTTTTAAGAATAAATCTATGAGCTGCTTTTTGCTTGTTATGTTAAATTTCTCATAAATTCTACTGAGATAGGTTTTGACTGTTGATTCAGAGATTTGCAGTACACTTGAGATTTTTTTTATCGTATTTTTATTTAAAGTATAAAGTAAAACCTGGTATTCCTTTTCAGAGAGCCGGTAATAAGCCCGATTTAAAATATCCCGATCGACATATTGCAATCCAATAATTGTTGCATTGTCAGTAACATTAGGCTCTGCTTTATTTGAAGGAAGGATTTTTTCCTCAGCAATAGGTTTGGAAAAAAATAGAATAAAAAGGGTAATAATCATGACGATATTTCCTGCAACAATCCCTATACTAAGCAAAATTTCCTGGTTTAAAGTTATTGTTATTAATTGACCGAGAAAAATACCCAGACACATACTGAAAAGTAAAAACGCAGCTTGTGTATAATGTTTGATTTTTATAACAATGAAAAGAATAATGAATATTTCGATAAAACCAAAAGAAACATGCAGAGTGAAATTACTTAGAAAGTGAAGCAGAGGCTGTTTTTCCTGAATAAAGCTAAATGCAAGTATACCTGATGCTATTGCTCCTAAGACAGGCGCTTCTTTTTTGTTTTTAAACATCCAGGCACCTGCAAAAATGCCAATTAAGTAATAGAAATGCTCAGGGATACTTAGAAACGTTTTTTGTATGAGATTTTGGATTATATAAGAGTACAGCATGCCACCGGTTATATAATATACAGTCAAAAGAAAATAATAGGAGCCAAGGTTTATTTTTTGGTAATTTTCTGAAGCTGCAGGCTTCAATGAGAGCATTCCTGATGCAAAAATTAGCAGAACAAATATGATTTTAGTCTGATAATTGATGGGAGTTATTTCTGTTAAAAAGCACAAAGAAAATGATAAAACAAAAGCACTTAAAGCAGTTAAAAACAATTCCCTTGTATTCTTGAGATATAGAATTGCAAACAGTATTAGAGGGGAAGATGATATACCTATCGTAATTAAAATAATATTTAGTGCAAATGCATTGTTTATGGGGAAAAGTAATAATGAGAAAACCACAGTCAGTATTATTGAAAGTGTTTTTAATTTTGTGATCAGATTCCAGCTTTTGGATATTCCAATAATCAGTAATGCAATGCCCTGGCCTGAAATAAAAGAAAAAGAGGGGTTATTTATTGAAATATAGCTGCTCAAATATCCGTTTAACGGGATGAGCCACATCCAGGTTAAAAGGGCAGCAAATGGGAAACTGCATTTTAAAAAATCAACATTCTTAAAAAGCCATTTGGCCGGTATTTTTAATTTCATACAGTTAAATATAATAAATTCCTTAAAAAGTCTACAGAATGTCTACAGAAATAGAGCTGGTTTACATTTAGCTGACTGTATTATGACGGCTTTTCTGATATGATTCATTAAAAAATATAGGAGGATTTTTAATATGCGCAGAATAATACTTTTGGTTCTTATTGTTTGTTTTGCATTTTATTTCACAGGCTGCTCGAACAGCTCTGACAGCAGTTCTAATAATGTTAATGAACAGGTTCAGTTATCCGGAAAAGTGATTGACGGTTATGTCAGTAATGCTGAGGTAAAAGTTTATTCAGACAGCAATTTTGAAAGTGTAGTAGGAAGTGGCACAACTGATGCAAATGGAAATTTTGATATTAATGTAGACCCCGCAGATATGCCTTTAAAAATTTACTTGAAATCTTCCGGTGGAATAGATAATGACACCGGTTTGGTAGCACCAACGATGGTATTTATTGGCGAGCTAAATGACAATAATACTTATAATATCTCTCCATTGACAAATGAAGTTTTTAAGGATTTTGCTTTTAAAAATACCGGTCTTGATATTACACAAGCGGCTCAAAATATAGCAGATCGAATGGGAGTTGGAGTTACAGTAAATGATTTATATTCTGATCCGGTTTCAAATACAGAGTTAATGGGTAAATTAAACGAAGTCTTATTCTCAGGTACTTCACTTTCCAGTTTAGTTCCGGAGGAATACAAAATTATAGGTTATGGTGTTTGTGATAACATTAGTCAACAAGGTGGGATAAAGATCGGAGATACGGGATATTCGAATTTATGGGATAATTTAACAGATTTAAGTCTGATGTATAATAATGTAACTGTTGATAACCAGGGAAAGATTTTATATCAGGGTGATGAAATCGGCCTTATAAATGGCGGAACTATGATGTTTGGTTCTACTTTTGCTACAGGTGTTATGAATCTGGAAGCATTAGGCGGCGGATCCGGGTTGGTTGTGAGTGCTGGGAATCAGACTTCTAAGCCAAATATATGCCTTGCTGTTACAAGTATACTGCCGTCAAACTTTCTAACTTCGCAAAAATTAATGGATAAATTCCAGTCCTATTATTCAGGTGAAAAAAGGTTCATATCTTCTGATGTTTTCGGTGATGGAAATGATGTCGTGTACGGTAGTTTAAATATTCTTGATATTCATGATAACGGTACAATAACTGCAGATAATATGACTGTTAGTCTTGTTTCAGGAGGAGGAGTTATAAAGCCTGCTTTTGAAAAGGGGCGGATACTTCCGGCGGGAAGTGGTGTTTTAAGTAATGTTGCTATGCTTGAGTTTAGTGACTCAAATAATGTAGATATATATTTGCTGCAACATATAGGCACAAGAGCCGGTATATCCATTATAGTTGATAATGGTACGATTGAGACTATAGGAACTATATATATGTCAAACAAAAATTCCTTTATAAACTTAGATAACGGCAGTTACAAAGCTAATTTTGCCGATCTTGATTTAAGTTCGGGCGAAATTGTAGCATACACTGAAAATATAACGATAAATACTGATAATCCTATTATTAATTTAGACAATGAAACGCTCTATTTAAACGGTGATATTATTGGGTTTACTCATAGTGAAGGGCACGGTATTTATGAGATGTTTGAAAGCGGAGCCGGCCAGGGCTGGGAAGTAGATAATAGTACCGGCAAAAAATATATGGCTCTTACGGTGGGCTATTTAAGAAAGGACGGCGAAAACGTTCCTGATTTTAATGGAAAATTGAACTTAGCTGTTAGAAGAATTCTGGATATAAACGATAACGGCACAGTCAATCTGATTACTACCCTACCTTTTGAAAGGGGAAATATGGTAATAGATGGTAATAAGGCATATACATCAATAACATATAAAGAAGGAAATAAAGAAATAACAGTAACCCCGACTTTTGATGTGGATAAATCTGACGGCTTGTATCGTATTTACGGTTATGATGCTCAAGACAATGATAATGTCAGTTTTTATTGGCCGGTAGGAGGAAATAAAGCTTTATTCAGAGTAGATTATGAGGGAGGAGTTGAAGTGGGTGAGGCGTATATAACCTATTAAGCATATTTGCAGTAATTATTAGTATATATGGCGGGATATTTTCTTTTATCCCGTCATACTTTTCTAATTTTTCCCTAACTTTTGGCCTGATATCTGAAAAGTTTAAACACATTTATTTGCAAAGTTCTTTTTATAAAAGGATATTCCTAATGAATTAAGTTCTTTCAGTAGAGTTTCTTCGACCTTTTCTATGCCTTTTTTGGATGTTTCTGTCAAAGAATCCCCGATTTCCATTGATTCCGGGACGATTCCCATAAATTTTAGATTGTGTGGCGATGCATTTCTCATGTCACACATGAGAAGCATTTCCTGGACCCCGATTTGATGAGGGGAGAGTTTAGCAGGCATTTTATTCAGCCTGATATCGTCATAATTATAAATCAAAACTGTACCGGGTTTTTCCTTTACCTCGATCACATCGATAATAAAAACATAATCATAATTTTCAATAAAATTGGATGCAAGCATCCCCATTGTACCTGCATCCACCAAATCCACATTTTCCGGGAAATCATATTTGTTTTGTAAATATCTTACAAAATGAACCCCGAAGCCCTCATCTGTGAGAAGGATGTTGCCGGCGCCGAATATACTTATTTTCATAAAACTTTAACTTTTACAATGTCCCCACCGTCCGGATCAACGGCATGAACGGCGCAAGCAATGCATGGATCATACGAGTGTATAGTCCTTAAAATTTCCAGAGGTTTTTCGTTTTCAGCAAGTTTTGTGTTAATTAGTGAGTTTTCATATGGACCCATTACTCCGTTTTCATCTCTTGGAGAGGCATTCCAGGTTGACGGAACAACAGCCTGATAATTTTCAATCTTTTTGTCCTTTATATGTATAAAGTGACTCAGCATACCCCTCGGCGCCTCATGAAAACCGACCCCTTTGTATTCACCTGACGGTATTTTTGTAGGGTTGGCGTAATCACTATCGCCTGCCGCAATATTATTTATCAGTTTATCTAAGAAATGTCCGGCTGTCTCCGCTGAAAATTTAGCTCTGTAACCTCTGGCCAGTAATCTGCCCATGGTTGAGTTGTATTTGCTGTTGTCTATGGAGAGTGTTGAGTTGTAAAAATCCATTTCATCTTTAATAAATTTGTTGCCTGTATAATATCCGGCGAGAACCTGTGCCACCGGCCCAGTTTCTATTGCTTTTTCTTTAAATCGTGGTGCTTTGCACCATGAATATTTTGAATTATAATCATATCCTGTAAATTGTGGATCTGAACTGCCTTCCCAGGGGTGAAGAGGGGCAGGGTCTTTATACCACGCAAATTCGGAAGATTCCGTTATATTGTTAATAAGATAATCGTCTGAATGCCCCAATATCTTGTGATGAATATTTTGTTCCTCGTTAAAAAAGATACCACCCTGTATAAGAAATTCTTTACTGTAAGTATCCACAGGGTATTCAGGAACTGCAATATAATTACCAACGCTACGGCCGATATCGAACCATTCTTTGTACCTGTTGGCAAGAAGAACGAGGTCGTTCATATAAACTTTGTTTATGAAGTTTTTTACTTCGTCCAGTTTTTCCCTGATTAGGCTGAGGCGCTCAACATTGAGGGTTGCCATATTGTCCATATTAACTGCTGTGGCAACTCCGCCCACCACAAGATTTTGGATATGTGGGTTCTTGCCGCCTATTACAGCAACAGCCTGAGCGGCTTTTTTCTGGTAATCCAGTGCTATAAGGTAGTGTGCGAATAATAAAAGATTTTCTTCCGGGCTGAGCCTCATAGCCTGATGTCCCCAGTAACCGGATGCAAAAATTCCCAGTCTTCCGCTGTCGACAAAGTGTTTCAGTTTTTCCTGAACATTCTTAAAATCCCCGACGCCGTGACCGCCGAAATCGGAAATGCTTTCTGCCAACAGTGAGGTTTTTTTGGGATCAGCTTTCAGGCATGATGTAATGTCCACCCAGTCAAGTACTGAGAGATGATAAAAATGAACAATATGATCCTGCATCGAATGCATAGCTATCATAAGATTTCTCAGATATTGTCCATTTAACGGCACCTCGACATTAAGCGCGTTTTCAACAGATCGAATGGAGGCTATAGCGTGAACAGTGGTGCATACTCCACAAAAGCGTTGAGCATATGACCAGGCATCTTCCGGACGTTTACCTTTTAATATTGTTTCAATACCCCGAAACATCTGTGCAGATGACCAGGCATTTGTAACTCTTTTGTTGTCAACTTCCACATCGATTCTCAGGTGTCCTTCTATTCTCGTTATAGGATCTATGGTTATTTTTTTAGACATTGCTTCCTCCTATTGCTTCGTTTTTGTGAGCTGCCGGGAGTACCGGGAAAATTTTAACAAATATGCTGTATAACAGAATTTCAAAGGAGACGATTCCTACAGTTATCATAAATTCGCCGAAAGCAGGAAAATATGAAAAACCTACACCGGGATCAAAACCTATAATATACGTATTGAAGCGGTACAGACCACCTCCGAGAACGATAAGACAGGCACTGATAAAAAGCTTTCGGGGTGATTTAAGGTTGTGCCTGGACATCAGTATGACAGAACCTAATATTATCAGGCCGGATTCTATGAGAAACATAACAGAATAGTAGTCAAAGCTGAAAGCTTCCATTAACTGATTTCTTACAAAAAGGTCGGTGAGCCTTATTACGATCCAACCCAGAGCCAGGAACCGGGCCACTCTGCCAAGTCCTGCCAGTTGACTTGTTTCGTAAGGTCTTCCGAATTTAAATGATGAGGTGATTGATTCAAAAATCACTATTGAATATCCGATGAAAATACAGTTTATCAGAAAAAGCAGCGGCAGGATAGGGGTATGCCAGTTCGGATGCAGCTTGAATGCAGCAATTATCATCATTGAGCCCAGAGAGGACTGATGCATTGTGGGAAGTGTGATCCCCAGAATTATAAAAAAGATGAGGTATTTATCCAGGAATATTGAAAATTTTTCCGAGAGTCTGGCCAGCCCGTAATTTTCTGATTCCTGAAGTTTTTCGAAAATAGCCGGACAGAATTCGAGAAATAATACAAATGTGTATGTCATAACACACATTGCGACTTCGAACATTATAGAATTCAGCTGCCAGAACTGCGGCTTTAAAAGGTTAAACATATTCCAAAACCTTCCCAGGTCTATAACTACCGAAAAGCCGGCCAATCCGTATCCGAAAAGGCTTGTCAGCATAGCTGAGCGCATCAGGGGGTGATAATGATTGTTGTTCATGATATAAACCAGTATAGCTACAGCATACCCTCCGCAGGCTATTGCAGTGCCTGTGGCTACATCATAAGCTATCCAGATACCCCAGGGATAAGCATCGCTGAGGTTTGATACGGCACCGATTCCTTCGAAGAATCTTACTCCTATAAAATAAAAACCTATTGCCGTAAGAATAGAGAGTATTACGAAAGAGGGGGTTATAATTTTTCTGTTTAAAATCTCGTATTCTTTATGACTGCTCATTATCACCCTCCTTTTTCGACTTTCTGTTGCGGAAAGCTACGAAACAAAGTGTCCCATACAGAGCAATGGGCGCTATAAACCCTTTGTAAATGGTGTGCTGAATATTTTCTGAGAGTGCGGCTGCAGAAGGATTGGGTAGATTTGGAAAGGAGAGTTTATTGAAATTCACTCCGGCCAAATAAATACAGTTTGCTCCTCCAACTTCGTGTTCGCCGTAAATATGGTTTATGTAAATGTCAGGATGTTCTTTTATCCGTTTTTTTGCAATTTTGATCAAATCACCGCGTTTACCGAAAAGAATGGCTTCTGTTGGACAGACTTCGGCACATGCTGTGATACCTTTGTGTTTAAAATTCGTGAATTTGCACATATCACATTTAACAATTTTTGGTATAGGTTTTTTCCATTCGAACTTGGGGATATTGTATGGACATGCTATAAGACAGTAACGACAGCCTATGCATATATCTTTGTCATAAAATACTATACCGTTGTCAGCTTTCTGCATAGCCGATACCGGACATGCTGAAACACAGGAGGGTTTTGCGCAGTGCATACACTGCTTTTTAACAAACGCATGCTTTTCAGGTGATTCCTTATAAAGCTTGATTATTGTCCGTGTATTACTGTCCAGTTTTTCCGGGGAATCCCATAAATTTTCCTCGTCAAATTTTCCCTGTTCGCTGGCGAGGTCATTAACCTGCTTGCAGGTTGTAACGCATGCCTTGCATCCTACACATATAGTGGAATCATAAAGCATAGAAAAATCTTCATTATCGGTGAAAACCTTTTTATTTGAAGCATTTGCGGCAGCAGGGACAGTTGCACTCAAAGCAGAGATTCCACAAATTTTCAGAAAATCTCTTCTATTTTTCTTCATTGTCATCTCCCTCATCGGGAAGTTTCTTTATCATAACAGCACCTGCTCCGAGAGCAACGCCGGCAAGTCCGCTGACAGCGGCCACAGCTCTTAAGTCAACGGGTTTATCTTTTTTCTTGGGAGCAACTGAAGGATAAAAATTGGGAGGTGTCTGATTGTGGATTCTAATGTGGTCGGAAATTTCTCTTTTGAAAAGGATATCTTTTTCCGTGCAGCCGATACAGGGGTGACCAATCGAAACAGGCCAAACTCCCACATCGTTAAAGCGCTGAACTGAACAGTTTGCAAATGTTGCAGGGCCTTTGCAGCCTAATTTATACAGACAATATCCCAGCCTGTGTCCCTTGTCACCATATTCTTCCGCAAATCTTCCGGAATCGAAATGAGGTCTTCTTTCGCAATGCTCATGTATAACTCTTCCGTATGCAAACAGAGGTCGCTTCTTATCATCCAGCTTTGGAAGTTTCTCAAACGAGAGCAAATATAGTATGGTAGAGAGAAAGTTATAAGGATTGGGAGGGCAGCCGGGAATATTTACAACCGGTTTGTCTTTTATCAGTTCTTCCACACTCCTTGCATTTGTTAATTCAGGTATAACAGCCGGTATTCCTCCGAAAGACGAACAGGAGCCGATTGAGATTACTGCTGCTGCATATTTTGAGGCATCTTTGAGCATACTGTATGCTTCTTTTCCTCCTATTTTGCAGAAACCGTTATCATCAGAAGGTATAGAGCCTTCGATTACCAGCAGATACTCTCCTTTATACTTCTCAAGTGCCTGATGTAAAATTTCTTCAGCCTGAATTCCTGAGCCGGGCATAAGAGTTTCGTGATATTCCAATGAAATCATCTCAAAAAGTAGTGAGTCCACATCTGGATGAGTGGATCTTAAAATACTTTCCGAACATCCTGTGCATTCCTGAAAGTGCAGCCATATTACAGGTGGTCTGTTTTTGTGTTCAGCGGCTTTCGCCATTTTGACACCACTGGCGTAGGGAAGTCCCATTATTGATGCTGCTGAAACAGAAAACTTAAGAAAACTTCTTCTGGATAACCCTCCGGATTGTAATGAAAACATATTCATTCCTCCATAAATAAAAATCCTAATTAAATGATTGAACTGGAGAATAATATTAGAATTACAGAAGTTGTAAATATTTTTTTGTAGTATTTTCAGTGGTGTGCAAAAGAATAACAGGGTTTTAGATATGTCGGATTTGCAATCACTGGTAAACAGGACATTAATAAAAAT
>Ga0114984_1001121_pt1 | contig 10071 bp, 12 predicted proteins | sample Shrwel1BS1Day1_FD_96987 | JGI IMG/M metagenome (GOLD analysis project Ga0114984, IMG submission 96987) | Subsurface microbial communities from deep shales in Ohio, USA - Utica-3 well 1 S-1-Day1 | ecosystem: Environmental > Aquatic > Deep subsurface > Shale gas/oil reservoir > Produced water/Flow... | reverse complement strand
CTGGGGTTTGCGGACGCAAAACTGTTCATCTGTTCGCCACACTCTTGTGAAGTTTGTAAAAACCGTTTTTTCACGCTCTTTTGGAGCGGTGAACCTCAAAAGCTCGACTGCCTAGGCGCGCTTTTGCCCGTGCAGAACATGCAATGCATGGCTGCTATCGGCTCTGCATATGGGCTAAGAAGCGGCTGGCCAGGCCTGGCAGCGCGAAGTGGGCGACTCTCTGAGGCGGGGCGATGACGTTGCATCGGCGAGGTCGTGCGGCCCGATCAGGAGACGTCCTTATAATCGGGGCGTGATTATAGCGGTGAATGGGGGGAAATTGATCGCCCCCGCGTGACTTTTATTCTTCCGCCGGTCAGGCCGCCAACGGGCGAGTGGCGCGTGCGTGCGTGACGACCGGTGTGATGCGGGCTCCGGCAGGCAGGGGAGCGCCCAGCCAGGAGAGCTGCGGTTCACGCACTTCCACCCAGCCGGCCTGGCCCGGATGTTCCTGCATCTGGCGCAGCGCGCAGCACAGACCCTGGGCGTCGATCAGGGCGAAATGGCGCATCGGACGAGAGTGGCTGAACAGGCGGCGCAACAGCATGGCGGAAGGCTCCGGCGTGGTGACAGCTGCCTTTATGCCAGGGGGCAGTGACAGGCTGATGACAGGAACCGCAACGGCCCGCCGACTGTCCCATGCAGCGCTACTGTCGGCCTCAGGCCGCGCTGGGTATACTGCCGGCCACTTTTTACCTCACTCGGAGAGATGAGCATGCTGCACCGTGCGTTGATCGCCTTGCTTGCTGCCGCCAGTCTGACTCTGGCCGGTTGCGCCCTCAGCCCTCAGCAACTCACCCCGCAACCCAAGCTCACCAGCTCGCTGACCCCGGTGGGTCAGGGCCAGCCGGTAGTGGTGCGTGTGGTCGATGGTCGTCCTTCGCCGGTGCTGGGCACCCGCGGCGGCCTTTACCCGGAAACCAGCTCCATCAGCGTCAGTGCCGACTACGTCCTGCCCCGTCTGCAGGCCGAGGCCGAGGCGGCTGTGCGCCTGCTGGGTTTTACTCCGTCGCCGAACGCCTATAACGCGCCGCAACTGACCATCACCCTGGCTGAGTTGAAGTACCAGTCGCCGAAGGAAGGCATGTACGTCACCGAAGCGGATATCTCCGCCTCCATTCGTGCCGATGTGCAGGGCGGCAGCCGCCGCTACACCGGTCGTTACGGTGCCTCGCTGAATCAGCGCTTCGGCAGCGCGCCGAACCAGCAGACCAACTCCAAGCTGGTGGGCGATGTGCTCAGCGATGCACTGACCCGCGCCTTCAAGGATCCGACCATTGGCCAGATCCTGCTGCAGTAGCTCGTAGCTGCTACAAAAACGCCCCGCATTGCGGGGCGTTTTCATTTGTCAGGGCTTCACGCCGCTTCGGCGTAGAACTCCGGCAGGCTCATGCCGGTACGGTTGTCGATGTCCGGCAGGTCGTAATGCTCGTGGCCGCCAAGGGCGCAGTACACCAGCCAGTGCTGGTCCTGCACGTTGAAGGAGAGTTCGTCGACCACGGCGTCCACTTCATCCAGCGAGTCGATCAGGTAATCGCGATCCAGCGGTTGTGAATTGAGCATGGCAGGTCCTCCGAGGACATAGGGGATTGGCTCCAGCAACAGTCGTGACTGTTTGGTCACTGTCGGAGATACAAACCCTAGGCCAGGCATATGACAGTTTTCAGACGATTTCGGGATAGCCGGCTGCGTTCGTCGGAAACGAACCTTATAAAAGCGGGTTTTCAGTACACTGCGCGGCGACTTTTTAGCGGGCTGAGACGCAGCTTTTTCAGCCGAAATCCCCATTCTGGTGCGGTGGCGCGGTTGCTGCACCATGCTGTTCTCGAGGTGTTGCATGTCGCTGCAGATGTTGTGGTCGCTGTTTCTCGCCCATCCGGCCGGGGTCGTGAACTCGCTGGCCTTGTTCTTCGCCGTGGCCGGTAGCTGGCTGTGCCTGATGACCCGTTTGCGCGAGCAGCGTGGCCTGGTGCGCGCGCTGGTTCAGGGTGAGCTGGACGACATCGAAGTACAGGATGAGCGCGCCCTGCGCATCAATCGCTTCTTCTATCGCTTCGGTGGCATCTGCCTGGGCGCGGCGCTGCTGCTGTCCTGGTTCAGCACGCGGCTTTGATGCCCGAGCGATAAACGAAAACGGCAGCCATCAGGCTGCCGTTTTCGTTCATGGCGACGCCCTCTACAGAGGCAGGCCGGCCCTGATCCGGTACTGATTTCGTACCGGGTTGGCGTACTGCAGGATCAGGAACGGCTTTTCCTCGGCGCTGCAGGCGTTCAAGCGCTTTTGCCACTCGGCTTCGGCCTTGGCCAGCTCCGCGGCCGGGAACAGCTCACTCGCCGCCGGCACGTTCAGCCCGGCCTCGCGCCCCTCCCACATGGCGTACGCCAGGTAGTGCACGGGGAACAGGCGGTATTGGCCGAGAATGTGGCGATCCAGTGCCTGCGCCAGTTGCTTGGTGTCCTCCAGGCCCTCTACCGGCGGGCCGAAGTGCAGGTGCACACGGCCCTTGTAGCCGGTGATGCCCAGGGCGATGCTGGCGTCGTCTTCGCCCGGTGCCTTGGTGTAGCTGCCGGTGGCGGCGCGTACGCAGAGTTCGCGGGCCTTGGCCAGGTCGCAGGGATCGTACTCGTAGCTGATCGACACCGGGATCAGGTTGAGCGAGTCGATCACCGCTGCGAACGGTTCGTCCTTGCGGCTCATGTGGAACATCTTAAGGATGGCCGAGTCGGTGCGGTCGTCACCGTCCTTGGCGCGGCCTTCGGCCTGGGCGATCCAGATCGATTCGCCATCTTCGCGAATCGAGTGGTTGATGTAGGCCGAGAGCAACTGGTAAGCCGCCAGCTTCTCGCGTCGGCCGCTGATCGAGCGGTGCACGATGAAGCTCTTGTTCAGGCGCATCAGGTCGCTGACGAAGGGGCGCTGCAGCAGGTTGTCGCCGATGGCGATACGTGGCGTCTGCAGGCCTGCATGGTAGACGGCGTAGTTGACGAAGGCCGGATCCATGACGATGTCGCGGTGGTTGGCCAAGTACAGGTAGGGTTTGCCCGGTTGCAGGTGTTCCAGGCCGGAGTAGCTGATGCCGTCGCTGGCGTGCTCGATGGTGCGATCGATATAGGGTTCGATCCTCGCCTGCAGCTTGGCGACCGAATCGATGCTGGCGAATTCGCTGCGCAGGCGTGCGGCGATCAGCGGCTTGAGCAGCCAGCCCAGGGGGCCGGCCAGTCGCGGGAAGCGAAAGCGGGTAAGGGTACCGAGAAACGCCGGGTCGGCGAGCAGGCGCGCCAGTACGGGGCGCACTTCTGCATCGGCATAGGGTCGGATGGCATCGAATGCGCCCATCATGCTCTCTTGTTCTAGAACGGCCAAGGTTGAAGTGAAGTCTGTTTGAAAGGGTGAGCAGTAGACCGGCGATTATACCGCCAAGTCACACGCAATCAGCGAAGCCCGATCCGTACGCGGGCAGCGGGGGCGCGCAGATGCTGCCCGTGACCTGCTCGCGAGGCGGGAAGATCGGCCGTGGGGAATAGGCGATCCTCAGAGCGGCCGATAAAAAAATCCCGGTTTGGAGGCGATCCAAACCGGGACTTTCAGGCTGTCTCTGAGCGGTAAAAGCGGCTAACTACTGACCATTGAGCTTGCGCATTTCCCACATTCTTGAACAGCGAGTGCGATAAATAGGCTGATTGGCAAAGGTCGGAAGAATCTTGGGTCCGTAGTTCTGTACGGCTTTAATGACTTCTTCCTGGCTCTTCATTTCAGAAAGTTCAAACTTAATGGAACGAGCAACCTCTTGTATCAAACAGCTATGGTCGACGACACGCCTGATCTTGCGATCTCCCTGCTTTACCGAGATAAGAAGAGAGCCATCTGGTCGGGGGCTGGCGGTCACGACACAATCGCTTGCCAATGGTTCAGCTTTCTTTTCCGCGGATGTAGACATTTAAGTTCCCTCAATGGATTTTAAATGACTGAGCCAGAGCGGAACGTAGTGGATAAAAAAACGCATGCAACTCCAGGCGACGAATGGTAATTATTGCCATTATTATGATTGCGCGCTGTATAGGCTTTGTTGAGCTTTATAACTGTCTGTATCGTCCATGTATAAATATGCCGCTTCGCTGCAAAGCGAAACGCAGTGCCTACACTGCTGGATGTTGATTTGGTTTTTGCAGTCAGGCGCGTTGGTAATGAAATCAGGGCTACCAGGAGGCCGCGATGCTGGAAAGCGAGTCGTATCATTGCCCCTATTGTGGCGAACCGGCCGAGGCGTTGCTCGATCTGTCGGCCGGCGATCAGTCCTATATCGAGGACTGCCCGGTGTGTTGCCGGCCCATCGAGTTCGAGCTGCGTACCGATGGGGGCGAGTGGCAACTGGACGTGCGCGCGGAGAACGACTGATGCAACGAATCTACGAGCCGGAAAATCTTCTGGAAGGCCAGATGCTGGTGGACATGCTGGCCAGCGAAGGGGTCGAGGCGCACCTGCTCGGTCAGCATCTGGTCGGTGCGGTGGGCGAGTTGCCGGCGTGCGGCCTGCTCGGTCTGCTGGTCGCCGATAGCGACGCGCAGCGGGCGCGTGCGCTGATCGCCGAGTACAATGCCGCGCAACCCGTGCCTGGCGACGAGCCAGAGTCTTTCCAGGGTGTGTTGCTCTGCTGACCCGCCCCCTGCCTGTCGAGCCGTTTCATGTGTGGACGTTACGCCCTGTTCCGCTGGTCGCCCGCTTTTGCCGCGCTGCCCGGTTTTCCCGCTGATCAGCAACCACACTGGAATCTGGCGCCCAACGGCCAGGTGCTGATGCTGCGTGCCGGTGAGAGCGGGCCGCAGGCCGCCACTGCACGGTGGGGGCTGACGCCGGCTTGGCTCGAGGATCTGTCCAGGACCCCGGCGCATGCGCGTGCCGAAACCCTCGCCGAACAGCCGATGTTTCGCGAACCCTTTCGTCAGCGTCGCGCCCTGCTGCCGGCCAACGGTTTCTATGAATGGCGTGGAGCGGCGCGCAAGCGGCCGTACTGGATGACCAATAGCGACTCGCTGATGTATTTCGCGGCGCTGTGGGAGGTCTATCCGGTCGGCGGGCATGAATACCTGAGTGTGGCGCTGATCACCCAGGAAGCGGCGACGCTGCGCCGCCCCTTGATCCTTGGTGAGCATGAGCAGGCCCTGTGGTTGAGCGCCGACACGCCGTCCGAGCAACTGAGGGCGCTGCTGGCCAAGCCGCAGGTTGCGCTACGTGAGCGCGCCCTGGCCACGCTGGTCAACGATCCGAAGCTGGATGCGCCGGAGTGCCTGACTCCGGCGTAGGGTACGCACCGTGACGGACACTTGGCTTGATGCTGGTGCGCACGGCGCACCCTGCCTCCCTTACACCTTGAACTGGTTGATCAGCCTGCGTTGCTGTTCGGCCAGCTTGGTCAGCTGGGCGCTGGCCTGGCTGGCTTCGTCGGCGCCGCCGGCCACCTCATTGGCAACCTGGCCGATGTTGGTGACGTTGCGGTTGATGTCTTCGGCTACCGCGCTCTGCTCCTCGGCTGCGCTGGCGATCTGGGTGTTCATGTCGTTGATCACCGATACGGCCTGAGTGATGGACTCCAGCGATTGCGCAGCCTGGTTGGCATGCCCCACGCTATCGTCGGTCTTGCTCTGGCTCTGCTCCATCACCTTGACCACTTCGCGGGTGCCCTGCTGCAGCTGCTGGATCATGTTCTGGATTTCTTCGGTGGCCTGCTGGGTCTTCTGCGCCAGGTTGCGTACCTCGTCGGCGACCACGGCGAAGCCGCGCCCCTGTTCGCCGGCGCGGGCGGCCTCGATGGCGGCATTGAGCGCCAGCAGGTTGGTCTGCTCGGCGATGCCGCGAATGGCAACGAGGATGGCATTGATGTTCTCGCTGTCCTTGGCCAGGTTCTGCACCACGCCCACGGCGCGGCCGATCTCGCTGGCCAGTGCGGCGATGGCGGTGGAAGTCTGTTGCACCACCTGTTTGCCCTGGTTGGCCGCGCGGTCTGCGTGGTTGGCTGCTTCCGCGGCATGCGTGGCGTTGCGTGCCACATCCTGTGCGGTGGCGGTCATCTCGTGCACCGCAGTGGCCACCAGCTCGATCTCGGCCAGTTGCTTCTGCACGCCCTGGTTGGTGCGGATGGCGATGTCGGCCGTGTGCTCCGAGGAGTCGCTGACCTGCTGAACCGAGGTCACCACGGCGGCGATCATGGTTTGCAGTTTGGCCAGGAAGGCATTGAAGCCCGCCGCGATCTGTCCCAGTTCGTCCTTGCGCTCGACCTTCAGGCGTACGGTGAGATCGCCGTCGCCCTTGGCGATATCGTCGAGCATGCCGACCATCTGCCGCAGCGGACGGGCGATGCCATAACCGACGAACCAGATCACCAGCAGGCCGAGGCCGGCGATCAGCAGGCCGACCAGGGTCATGCCCAGGGTGTCGCCCTCACGTTGCGCGGCCAGGTCGGCCTGCAACTGGTAAAGGTCAGCCATCACCGCCTTCAGCGGTAGCACCAGCATCAACACCCAGCGGGTGTCGCTCTGACCGATGTTGAAGCTGAGGAACAACTCGATATGGCTGTGCTCGGGATCGTCCTGAGCGTCGACGGAGTACAGCGGCTGGCCGGGCTGCAGCTTGCCGAGGTTGGCCACTTCGTTTGCGTCGAGCAGGACCGTTGCCGGCTCGCCGAGCTTGTCCGGCGCCTTGGTCGATGCCACCAGGCGACCATTGCTGGCGATCAGGGCAATCTCGCCAGCGCCGCCATAGAGCTGGGTGTCGGCCTTGACCAGCAGGTCCTGAATGAAATTGACCGCCAGATCGGCGCCGGCGATGCCGCGGAACTCGCCATTGACCAGAATCGGCGAGGTGAAGGAGGCGAGCATGGTCATCTTGCCGCCGACGTCATAGGGCGCCGGGTCGATCACGCAAGGGCGCTTGCGCTCCTTGGCGCAGAGGTAGTACTCGCCCTCACGCACGCCGGTGGGCAGCAGCTTCTCGCTTTCCATCGAGCCGATGGCGTCGATGCCGAGGCTGCCGTCGGCATTGCGATACCACCAGGGCAGGAAGCGGCCGGTGCCGTCATAGCCGTTTTCCTGGCTGCCGGCATAGATGTCGTCGCTGGCATCGAAGGCATTCGGCTCCCACCCCAGGTAACTGCCGAGCAGCTTGGGATTCTGCGCCGTGGTTTCATGTACCAGATTGGCCAGCTCCTCGCGGCTGATGCTGAGCAGGGGGCTGCCCTTGTCGTCGGTCATGCCGAGCATGGCGTTGACCCGCGCCAGATCGGCGGTGATCAGCAGGGGCGCTTCCAGCTCACGTTGAATTTCGCTGGCCTGCGCTTGCGCCAGTGCGTACAGGCGCTGCTCGATGACCTGCTCCAGCAGCGCCTGGGTGCGTTGTTGCACCAGATTCTGGGTTCGTCCGCTGGCGAACAGGGCGTACAGCACCAGGGCCACGACCACCGCGAGTACGCTGGCTCCGGCAAGGAAGGCGACGGAAAACTGGATCGACTTGAACTTCATGGGAGCTCCCGGACGCAGAATGCACCTGTCACGGCCTATCGGCTGCGGCAGACCAAACCTTAACGGCCTGGTGCTGACGAACAGGCGGGTGTCGTATTCAGCAAAGATGTCGCACGCCCATCGCGCAAGTGCTGCGGTTGCCTGTACCGAGGCGGCGACCTAGCATAGTGCGCTCGATTCAAGGAGATCGCTCGATGAGCAAGGTTCTATATCTGGGTGGCCTGGCGGCGGCCGTGCTGCTGGCAGGCTGTCAGGCCGTCAATACCACCAGCGGCGGTGCGGTTGGCGTGGAGCGCAAGCAGTACATGTTCAGCATGCTGTCAGCCGAAGAAGTCAATCGGATGTACGCGCAGTCCTATCAGCAAACGCTGAGTGAAGCGTCGAGCAAGGGCATCCTGGACAAGACCAGCAACAACGCCAAACGCCTGCAGACCATCGCCGGGCGTCTGATTCCGCAGGCGCCGCGCTTTCGTCCGGACGCGGCCAACTGGCAGTGGGAAGTCAATCTGATCAAGAGCCCCGAGCTCAATGCCAACTGCGGCCCGGGCGGCAAGATCATTTTCTACAGCGGCATCATCGAGCAGCTCAAGCTGACCGATGACGAGATCGCCGCGATCATGGGCCATGAGATGGCGCATGCCCTGCGCGAGCACAGCCGCGAGGCGATGTCCAAGGCCTATGGTATCCAGGTGGCCAGGCAGGGAGCCGGCGCCTTGCTCGGCCTCGGCGAGAGCAGCATGGCGCTGGCCGATACCGTGGTGCAGTACAGCCTGACGCTGCCCAACAGTCGCAGTAACGAGAATGAGGCCGATCTGATCGGCCTGGAGCTGGCGGCTCGTGCCGGCTACGACCCGAACGCAGCCATCAGCCTGTGGCAGAAGATGGAAGCCGCCGGCGGTGGCGCGCCGCCCGAGTTCATGAGCACGCACCCCTCGTCCAGCAGCCGAATCGCTTCACTGCAGGCAGCGATTCCCAAGGTCATGCCACTTTACGAGCAGGCCAAGGCCGGGCGCTGATTCGCGAGGTCGAAAAAAGCGGCGCGACGTGAACATCACGGCGCGCCGTTTTCGTTTCAGGGCAGGGCCGTTTCGGCCAGCGGACGGGTTTGCAGGCCCAGTTGGGCGCGGAAGCTTTCCATGTCGAACATGGTGCAGATTTCCCGAATCTCATTGCCGGGCGTCAGGCTCCAGTAAGCCATGGCCGATATGCTCAACACCTTGTCACTGGGCGGGTAGCCCAGTGCAGGTTTCTGGATGGTGCCGATCAGCGTGCTCCAGGTCATGACCTTGTAGCCTTCGGCGACGCACTCCTCAACCACCACCTGCAGGTCCGGCATGGCGTGGCGGATGTCCTGCACCATCCGCGAGAAGCCGGCGCTGTCGAGCGGGCGGCCGATGAACGAGCTCTTGTAGAGAAAGTCGCTGCTGTGCAGCTGCTCGGCCAGTGCCAGGCGGCCCTTGTTCCAGGCAAGGTCGATATGCTGACAAACCACCTTCTTGCGATCATCCACTGACATGACGCCCTCCAGACTGCTGGCTCAAATTGCCTGACGTGCTGCGCAATTTAGCAGCAGGCGGGAGGGGGCTGGGATTGGCCGAAATGCCGCTTCGCTGGCGTCAGCGATGTGTCATAGCAGGCCGCTCAGCTTCAGCGCCTGGTAACCGGCATACACGGCCAGTGCCGCGAAGGCGCAGGCCGCCAGACGGCGAATCAGGGTCAGCGGCAGGCGCTCGGCGGCGAAGTTGCCTGCCAGCACCACCGGCACGTTGGCGATCAGCATGCCCAGCGTGGTGCCGATTACCACCAGGATGAAATGCGGGTACTGGGCGGCCAGCATCACCGTGGCGACCTGGGTCTTGTCGCCCATTTCGGCGAGGAAGAAGGCGATCAGCGTGGTGAGGAAGGGGCCGTATTTCTTCAGGCTCGACTCTTCATCTTCATCCAGCTTGTCCGGCACCAGGGTCCAGGCCGCAACGGCGACGAAGCTGGCGGCAAGGATCCAGCTCAGGGTGGCGGGGGAGAAGAAGCCGGCGACCCAGTTACCGACAGCGCCCGCGGCGAAGTGGTTGGCCAGGGTGGCGACGACGATGCCCCAGATGATCGGCCAGGGCTTGCGGAAGCGAGCGGCCAGCAGCAGGGCGAGCAACTGGGTCTTGTCGCCGATTTCGGCGAGGGCAACGATCAGGGTGGGGACGAACAGGGATTCCAGCATCAGGTTTCCTAAAGGGGGCGGGTCGACACGGCTTATGACACGAACGACCTTCCCGCCCCGGGTGAGGTTGTGCGTGTCATAGGTCTTGTCAAACCGCAGGCCTCTCTGTGAAGGCCTTGGGTCGCATGCGCCATGCTCTGCGGAGCAAGTGTGTTGACGCATGCCTGGCGAGCAGGGCGCTCGCGGGAGACTACTCCCCTAGGACGGGCGCCATTGTGCCCAAGCGTTGCGCTCGGAGCAAGCCCGCTCAGCGCCGCGCGCTGTAGATGCGAAAACCCTCGGCCTCGGCCAGGGTGCGGCAGGGGCCG
>Ga0114984_1001119_pt1 | contig 10073 bp, 9 predicted proteins | sample Shrwel1BS1Day1_FD_96987 | JGI IMG/M metagenome (GOLD analysis project Ga0114984, IMG submission 96987) | Subsurface microbial communities from deep shales in Ohio, USA - Utica-3 well 1 S-1-Day1 | ecosystem: Environmental > Aquatic > Deep subsurface > Shale gas/oil reservoir > Produced water/Flow... | reverse complement strand
GTCGCGCAAGCAGTCATCTGCAATGGACCAGATGAACGAGACGATCTTGTTATGTGCTGCGTGATCCATGAATACCTAGCAAATCGGGGGAAATCGCGATGGGCATGATTTTCCACCCAACCAGGCTTCGATTGGATCACCGAATGTGGGGTGGACATCCATTGACATGGCAATCTACAGGGCCCTTACAAGTCCCTTCTTATGTGGGGAACTTGACCAGCGGCTAACACGGCAACGCAACGGTCGGCGAAGGCGATTGGCACCGCAAGCGCACCGAGATGCTGGGCGCGCGTCAAGCCGACATAGAGCACGCGCTTGGCCTCAGCATCGGTGCGGGTCTCCCACGATTCGAAGAGCGCTTCGACCCGGCTTTCAGGGGCACGATTGGGTGGAATCACGACGCACACGGCGCCGTACTCACGGCCTTTCGCCTCGTGAATCTTGGCGCATGTCAGGCCGAGATCGACCGGTATTTGAAGGTGGTTCGACCATTGCGCGTTGGTAGGCCGCCGAAAGAAATTACGCACGGTCACCCCGGCCGGCAGCGGCAGGTTCAGTCGTTCCACCTCCACATGCACACGGGCTATCCAGGCTAGCCGATCTGCGTCAGCATTCCCACAGGACTGAGGAAGGCTCATGAGGAAACTAAGCGCACGTCTTCGATGTGCTCGCCGTTCCAGGCCAACGCGTTCGACGGTACGCAACAGATGCTCGCGCTCCTGGCGCAACCCCATTAGGTCTAGCAATAACGTCTCCACCGCCAGAATTACAGCTTCCCTCGATCGCGCCGTTGCAGCAGGTGACCAGAACTCTGCCGTTCTGCGAGCCAGCGACTCGATCCGCGAGCTTCCGTTCGAATCGCTGGAAACCACGCCAGCGGCACGCTGTGCGACCTTGCCCGAATGCGCCAGGACGATCGCGTCCGTTGAATCCAAGCCAAGTTCAGCAAGCCGATCAAGGAAAGCCCGACCGATCGTCGCCGTCGGACTTCGGCTGGCGTATGTCAGAAGCAAGACTGGATGCCCAACATTCGCGGTGTAACCGACAGACTGATCCACCTGGCCAGCGCTTCTCAGGGTGGCAGCTATTCGGCAGACAGCGGGGCTGCTACGAAAATTGCCCGTTAACCCCAGATGCGAATCAACGAGGTACGTTTCTTTGAATGTCTGAACACCCGCAGGATCACCGTTGCGGAATTCGTAGATCGACTGGTCAGGGTCACACACGAATGTGACATGCACGCCATGCGCTCTGAGCCAAGAAAGGATCTGCAGATCGAGCGGATTGCAATCCTGGCCTTCGTCCACCATGACTTCGTGGAAACGTGCCGCCAGTGCGCGGCATAGTGCTCCGCCTTTCAGTGGATCACTAATTAGCTGCAGCGTTTGAATTCTGGCATCGCCGGCGCTCAGATAGCCGGCCTGCAGCAAGCGACGTCGCTCGCGTGCCGCCGCCTGCTGATACCGAACTTGATGCTGGAGGACATGGTTGCGCAGCCCGGTTTGTCCAATCTTCATCGGATCAATCACGTTGGTCCCCGGGTCGAACATGTCCAAGCTCACCGCGTCACCGCGGAAGGCATATTGCCCGGCCAACCGGATACTGATGTCCAGGCGATCCCAACTGTCGAGAATGATCGGCCGCATCGTGCTTGCAGTTCCACAGGCGGGCAGCACCATGAAATGTCGGACGAAAGCATCAAGCGTTCCCATGAAACTGGGATGCTTTAAGAGTGAGTCGAGGCCGGCAGCCCGACAACGCTCCCGAAACTCATCGACAGCAGAGTTCGTAAACGAGAGTACCGCCACACCCCGCCGCTGTGGTAACGTGGCGGCGATTTTGACCAGTCGAGCAATGATCGTGCGAGTCTTTCCGGCGCCGGGACAAGCATGTACGAAGGCGCCACCGACGTGCGCGGCGAATGCTTCCTGTTCTTCCGTCAGCCCGTGAATGCCCGTCATGCTTGCGCAGCGCCACGAATCGCGTCAGCGAGGTAGAGCGGTACGACAAACGGCTCGCCCGCCGCAATACGTGAAGCGATGGCCTGCGCCAGGTCGCCCTTGCGGGTCTTCTTCGCCTCGATCAGCTTGAGGAACGCGTCGGGACGATCCTGCACTGCGGCACCCTCGATCCGATCCGTCCAGTCGCGACGAGAGTTGCGATGCAGACGAAGAAACACACCCTTTAGAAAGGCCTCGTTGCCAGCACCGAAAATCTCGTGCTCCAGTGTGTGCTGATTGGTTAGTACCGTCAGCGCCTGCGGCGCACCGTGCGTCGCGGCGAGGTTTTCCAGATCGATCTTCCGATTCCCCAACACCGTTGGGTCTGCGTCGGTGACAACGATCAGTCGGTCGGCAATACGCGCGTCGCCGTGCGGTCGCAGCAGCACCTCGACGTAAGGGCGGAAATCCACGCCTTCGATCGGTACGATGACCGCTCCCTTGAACCGGAGCCATCCATCGGCATCGCCTGCGAGAACAAGCTCGTGTGCCAACACTGGCAATAGCAGCGCCTCGGCGATTCCTTCCACTAGGATTGCCCGGTTGCCGAACAACAGCGCGGAGCGAGTAACATCCAAATAGCGGCTGATCTTATCCAGCGTCTTTGGCTTGAGCCCGAGTTCTGCGATGGGCACGCTGACCGATTCCGAGACTGCCACCCCGTTTTGATCGCTACGACGCGAACGCATGACCACCAGATGCATCGGAGAGACCCATGCCGTCAGGTTCGGCGAATGGGTCGTCACGACGATCTGGATGCGGCCTTCCGGTTTGCCAGCCTCGACGGCACGATCCGCCGATTGGCGTGCCTGGTCCAGCAGGAATTCAAGTACCAGCACTTGCAGTTGCGGGTGCAGATGTGCTTCCGGTTCTTCGACGAGAAAGATCGTGAGGTCAGCTTCCTTGGCTTTCGCCAGTTCGACGACCACCGTGGCCATGTAGAGCAGATTGGAGTAGCCAAGACCTGAGGCCCGGATGTCTTCGGGCACAAGGCCGGAATCGGCCAGACGAAACCTCAAGTCGCGAGCGACATCGAGCAGGGTTTCGGCACCAAAGTCCAAGGCTGCCGTCTGCGGACGGACCCCATTGGTCAGCATCCCCAGGGCGTTGCCGATCTCCGTGTTCATCGTCGCCAGAATGGCTGGCCTAGCGTCCGCGCGACTGACACCAGCAAGGAAATCCTGCTCTTGATCCTTCGGCAGAAAATGGCGAAGCAGCGCCATAACACGTGTTCCGCTGCCCGTGCCAAGCGCCTGATGCGCATCGCGCAAGGGCGGCAAGTAGACATGTCGGATCAAGTCAGTGGAGCCAGCCTCTGGTTCGTTGGTGTCGAAGCGTCCGGCCCAGACAGTGGTCTTGCCACGTGGTGCGCGCTCGGACCGCGACTCATACCGATAGCCGAAGACGGCTTCGTTCTTGGTGGGATCAGGGACCGCCGAGATCAGCAATCCTTTGAGAGTGTCGCCGAGTTCTCGGAAAACACCTTCGATCTGGAAGTTCGGGACGGTGGCGTAGCGTCGGACGTCTTCATCTTCCGGGTACCGCTCCCGGCGCCCGCTCAACGGCAAGGTAAGCAACCGAATTGCGTCTACGACATTGGACTTGCCGCCATTGTTTTCGCCGACCAAAACGGTCAAATCGGGGCGGAAACTGACCGTCACATTGTCGCAAGATCGGAAACGCGAAATTTTCAAACTGCCCAAATACATGAAGCCTCCTTGCCGACTCTACAGGTCCGGATATCCCATTTTTAACTTCGTTTGTCCCCCTCGCGTGTTGGCCAACGATGGCCGCCAATCGTCATCGGGGTCTTCCTAACCGACCTTCAAAGCGGCTGAGAACATAACTCGATCAACTTCCCAATAATCGAGCAAGCAATAAAGCATGCTGCGAAGCTCCGGGGTCGCACTTGCATCAGAGGAGAAATCTCTGCTCATCGCCATTTGCTCGAATTCTTTGGCCACAGAAAAGAGCGTTCTGGCAACTTCATTCTTCGAAAAGAATTCGCCTAGTATGGCCGTATTGAGATCTGCCAACTGGCGATCAATGCTGGACCGCACTTGCCTCGATATCACCATACCGTCGTTGGCATGTTGCTCTATGAGGCCCATGGCGACGTTCAATATTTTCTTGAGACCAGCACTACCTTTTGAGCCATATGTGAACCCATCCTTGATGAGCGTGCTGCGTTCAAATTGCTCGTGGAACGAAAGTTCTTTCATGCAATAGTCAACGGCAACGGCAACGAACGAACACACCATATACAAGCAGCGCAACGCGGTCTCACGCTGGTTATTTTTCGTGATAGATTGTTCGGCGAAGAACTTGCCTTGTGAGAGCCACTCGTTGCAACTATCGAAGGACAACGATTTCGCCAACAGGCTTTTGGAGAGAACCATACGACCTCGCCAATCGCCGTCAAGCTTGTTCAGCGAATACTCGTTAATCTTCGAGAAAAATTCTTCTTCCGATAATCGGAGGGCATTAGGGTCGTCCGTTTTATCCAGCTTACCCAAGAAAGTTCCATCTAGAACTAGGACGCCCAGCTCCCGGCCAAAATCCTTCACTTCCTGACGTTTCTCTGTCGTCGCCACGACCGCATTGGTGGCTTTGGTTGCGACACGCAGCCCTTGAACCCAAAATATTCTTTCTATGGCCTGTGGGGTCTTCTTGTTCTTGGCGTCCACTAGCGTGATTTCGCGCGACACAGATGAGGTCCGGCTATAGAGCCACAGATCGATGTCGGTGACGTCAAAACCTTCATAGATAAACGGCACCCCTCTGACGACGTAATAGCCTGCCTTGAGAAAATAACTTCGCAGCAACTCCTCCATCCTGGGGCCCTTCAGCAGGACTTGCGGACTCTTGCTCATATGCCGCCCCCGGTACGAAGAATAGAGAGCATGTCATTGGTAGCCTTGGGGCTCACCTTGGTTTGTGCTCTTCGGACTTTCTCGCGGTTGTGTTCAGGGCCACTAAAAGTAGTGACTGCTGCCGTTGGAAGCGAGCTTAGGGAATGTTCACTAACATCACCCTGCCGAATGGCTTGGAGAGCAAGTTCGCCGACTTCCGTTTTCAACAATCTCAGCATCGGTCCTGTGCGTCCCTTCTTGGTGCCTGTCTTGACCTCGACAACGCCCTTCAATTCGAGCACTTTATAGTCTTGTGCGATGGCATTCACCGGACCGACGCTTTCTCCTCGGACCAAGGCACTCAACAGGGCATCGACCATTTGTATCTGCCCTCTGGCGTATGAGCTTTTCGTCATACCATAGGTTACTGAGCTGACAAATGCTTTGGCAAGATCGAACGCGTCATCAACCATCGAGTTGCTGTACTTCGAGAACGCCGACGGTAGTGTCAGGAATCCAACGTCTTCGGTTGAATTGCTGACAACACTGATGTCAAACAGTCCGATGGACGTAACTTTTTGGAAGAGTGGCTCGCCGAGAAGTTTGCTTGCGAAACCCGCATCGACGCAGGCTTGCTTCTTCAGGGTCTCGGTGAGCTCATTCAATTTTGATTGTTCGGCCGAAGTGAGCGAATCGAGCACCGCTTTTATTTTCCGGGTCGTTTCGCGACGGAACAGATTGCCGTTGAATAACAGGGTTTCGCTAGGACTGAGCTTTTCCGCATCCACAAATCCGATCTGTTCCGCGTCCGACATTAATTGACCAATTTCTGCCTTACCGAGTTTGTAGGAGTCGGCCAACTCTACGGCTACATGACCGGCGAGTACGGGCTCAAGTGAAGATAGTTCCGCGAGCGCGATCGTGGCGACTTCCGTCGACCCGGGCGCAAGAGCATCAAAAATATCTGATGTGTGTTGCAACGTCTTAGCAGTCGTGACACCGAGGACTGCAATTCCACCGCTTGCGGTGTCGATCAATCGCTGCTGCTGTAGAACTTCGATGAGTTTTGGAAGTTCAAACGTCGTATTGATATTGGCGGCTTTCGCCAGAACCGTGAGCCGATCATTGTTGACGACGACCTGATTGTTGGACGAGATAGCGGAAAGCAAAATGCCTGCTTTCCCAGCGAGAAACGTCTTTTCATAGCCGGTCTGATTAGTGACACCCTGGAGCTTGTTGGTATGGTGAATCAGCCATGATCCCTTGGTCTTCTTATCCACTGTTATCCCCTATATTTAGCCAAATCTTATTCCGAACAATCCGCCATCTTCGGTGGCATCAGTCAGACGCGTTGGAAGCACGTGGTCATTTAGGTCGAATCCCGCTATGTTTTCTTTGAAGGCGTCATCTTCGTTCATCGTCACGATGTACTGAAAACCAAGTTCCTGCGAAATTTCCGAGCCAAGGCGCAGGGCACTGATCACTTGCCGACCGTCTACGCCGTCAAACATATGGCTGTCATGGATCAGGAAACGCGGACCAATCTGACGCTTGGCACACAAGCGCATCAGCATCATGTCAAAACAAAAGATCTGCATGTTCTTGATGCCCTTGCTGCGCTGACCCTGCATCGGAAATTTGAACATCGGGCCGTTGGAGGTTTCGTCAACAGTCATGCTGCCGGCCGACTCGTATAGCCGCTGCGATGTTTCCTCGAAGGCGACGATGGCTTCGGCCAGCCGATCATTTTGCTCGGCAAAATCACGCCTCAGTCGGATCGTTAGCCGGTTGCGCTCAATTTCCAATTCGTTTCTTGTGCCTTCGAGCTGTTCGGCGGCTTCGAAACGCTGCCGTAGCGATTCCACTTCTGATTCCAGGCGGCCAAGCTCTCCCTGCAACTTGAGGAACTGATCCAGCGCGCCATGGCTCTTGAGAATGCCCATGATTTCCGCGCGGCGCTGGTCGAGGTGCGCCTTCTTACCGTCGCGAAGCTCGATGCGCAACTTGGCCGCTTCGAGTTCGCTGGAGAGGTAGTCCTTACGGTTGCGCACCACTGATTGGTGGAAGCTTTTCACATCCTCATAGCGGCGCTTCACGAGACCGGGAAGCGCAACACCTGCTTCCTGATAAACCGCGTCCAGATCTTCCAGGTCGGGGGGGATCTCGGACGCCAGGGCTCCTTCGAGATCCCTGATAGCAGCGAAATCGATGGCATTGGCATTGGCCAGTTCATTGAGCTGGCGTGTCAGCTTGGCGCTTTCGACTTCTAGCTCCCGGTATTCGGGCAACACTTGGAAGGACTCGATTTCCGCATAGAGTCTCTTTAGACGGGCCTCCTGAAGGGTCAACTGCGTGCGCAACTCAGCGGCCTTGCCAATGATCGAACCGAATGCGCCCGTACCGGCTGCCTTTTTTAGCTCATCCAATGTCTTTTCACGATCGCGAACAGCTTGCCAATCGCGTGCAATCTGCCAGTCCAATCCAAGGAGGAACATCAGCGCCATTTGCATGTCGCCTGTTCCTTGCATGGTGGCCTGCTTCTCCGGTGTGGTGAATGCGCCGCTCATCTGGCGGCGTACAAAGTAGGCGAAAAGTGACCGGAATGAAGGGGGCTTGCTGCCTGCCGCTTCGAGGCTACTCAAGCCGAACATTTCCTCACCGAGGAATGTGACCCAATCGGTTGCCGACAGTTTGCGTTGGGCCTCTGGTGGTGTCGTCACGTAGATCTTGGCTTTAGCGCTGCCAGTGCGCTCGACGACGGTACGCGCATCCTTCAAATCGAAGTCCATGCCGAAGGTGTATTCGGCTAACTCCGGCGTGCGGAAGATGGAATCCGGGCCGGCTTCCGAGCCCGTCAGGAAATGAATAGCTTCAATGAAACTGGTTTTGCCTGCACGATTGCGTGTCTGCTTACTGGTTGAGCCTTCTGTTTTTTGGGCTAGCAGCACGTTCAGACCCGGCTTCAGTTCGCCGAGATTCTTGAAGGTAGGCAGCGTGCTGAATAGGTTATAGATCAAGCTGTCCTCCGTGCAACCAGGCCGTTTTCAAGTTCGATGGTTCCAAGGGAGTACAGCAGGTCCAGCGCCAGCACGAACCAGTCGTAGGTGATCCGGCGAGGACGCGTGGCCCCCCCCCCTTCGTCCTGTTGGTTCAATTCTTCCCACAGTGCGGAGACCGTCTTGGGACGTGCGAGAAAAGTCAGAACATGACCGCCCACAGTCAGCAGCGCACGGTCTTGCGGGAGATGCTTGGAGGGCAAGATCATGTTGCCCTCACTGCTTGGGCGTCTTCGAATATTTCGCACTTGTCGAACAAGTAGGCCATGACCGCAAGCACCGCCGCCTTGTGGGTGGGTGTCGTGTTCACGACTCCCCCAGCCCAGGTTTCAAGTTGTCCAAAGATTTCATCGGGATGAAGCACCGGCGTCGCTTCCCTCAGAGACACGTATTGGCTTTTGAAGGCTGTGGCAATTTGTTCGCCATACACGGGGTTCTTCCAGCTATTGAAGAACTGCATGACCAGCGGCGACTTCTGCATACCGATCTTCAAAAAATCGGCGACCACCTGAGACAGAAGGTTTGCCTCGATCTTCCCGCGCGATACGTCCTTGACTTCGCTAGTTGCTGGCGCAGGTGCAACGCTGATATGTGTGAGTACGGCCACCAAATCGCTATAGCCCAGATTGACGTTTGCTTCCATGGTCAGCGATGGGCCTAACCAGGATTCGAGATCCTGCAGACTGAGCTGGCGAAACTTCGCCAGCATTTCTTCCCAGCCGCAGTGGCCGATCTTGATCTTTGGGTTTTCTTGCGCGAGCTTGGCCAGCGCTTCGATGATGTGGGGCCCGAGGCGCCCATCGGGTGCATTGTGGACAAAGGTCCATTCATCAAAAAATTTTTCCCATTGCTCTTTTGCGCCCCCGAAATCCTCATTGATTTTCTTGATGGCTTCGGCTGCACTCAACTCATTGGGCGCATAGCTCTGAAAAAGGGTTCGGGTTGAAGGCAGGTACCCGTCATTTTTCCGATCGCCGACATTTCCCCATGGTCGGCAGGCCATGAAATCATTAGGGTGGGCCTTGGCCATCAGCTTCTCGAAGAGGCGCTGAAATCCATCTCCCTTGGCTTCAAGGAAGATGATGCGGAAATCTTTTTCGTAGCTGAGCTGTTGTACGCGATCCATGTGGTTCAGGGCCAAGAACGGTTGAATGTCTTCAGGCGCAACCTCATGGCGTCTTCCGATCCGAATGGGGAAGCACACGATTGACGTCAAATGGCAGCGCTTTGTCCGCCGCGATGCGGGTCAACAGCATTCGGATGGCATCCGAAACGGATAGACCCATTTCAGCCAAGACGCTGGTCGCCACTTCTTTGATATGTCCGTCAATTCGGGCACGAACGACATCGGTACTTGCCATTGCATATGCTCAAGGATGGTTGTAGCTACATTGTGGCTCATCTGAGCCTTTAAATCATTTGCTTTTTGTCCCATGTGCCGTGGCATCCCGGCGTTCCGCCGTCGGCGTCGCGGGCGTTGCACCATGCCTCCGTATTGAGCAATGCGTCCGCATTTGATCTCAGATGCCGCTGGTCGCCTCTTCGTTCCTGACCTGCGCGTTGCATTTGCCCTCCAGGGGATCGGCTTTGCAGCCGTCCCCGCCACACTATGTTTGACGCCGCTCCAAAGCAGCTGAAGAAGTTGCACCTGATCGGCCAGTTCGCATCTGGCTAGCCCAAAGAGCATCAAATCGTATGAGGTGAAGCTCAGTCAAACCCATCCACCACAGTCAAAGGCCCCATTGCGTCGCCGATTGAACATGGCATCAGCCGGTAGGCGACAAAGGCCCCTTGAGCAACGCCACCCACCCCGTCCATACTGCGATTGCTCCCTGTGGACATCGCGTTCACGAAGCCTTCAATGGAGATTTCGGTCTCCCTGAAGTCCAGCCATGCTGGCGTCGCAGTCGTGACCTGCCTTGTAGAAGCTGAACCTCGGTTCAGCTAGGCCATGCCAATGGCCTTGTGCCTCGTTCAGTCCTCAAGCTGAACACCGTGTCATCGGCGCACCTCACCGTGCCGCCGCCGAGTCGCTTCACCTTCCAAGGCTGAAGCATCCCAAGTTGGGGAACCACCATGTTCCCCATCGGGACGAGGCGTTCCCCTTCACACCCTGAAGGAGAACGTCATGAACGCATGCCCTCATGCGACAAGGGAAACGCGCG
>Ga0114984_1001118_pt1 | contig 10080 bp, 10 predicted proteins | sample Shrwel1BS1Day1_FD_96987 | JGI IMG/M metagenome (GOLD analysis project Ga0114984, IMG submission 96987) | Subsurface microbial communities from deep shales in Ohio, USA - Utica-3 well 1 S-1-Day1 | ecosystem: Environmental > Aquatic > Deep subsurface > Shale gas/oil reservoir > Produced water/Flow... | reverse complement strand
TGCAGATTGTGGGTCGCCGAGTATGCCTGTAGGCAGCGTGCTCAGGTCTCCGCTGGCGACGACCAGATCGGCGGCAGTAATTGTCTGTCCGGCTACGAGTGGTCGGCTGGTCGTCAGGTAGTTTCCGGTGATGGCAATGTGAACCGGGACCAGAACGCTCCAGATCGCCGGCCCCAGACAACGCACGCCAACGTGCGTCTTGCCGCTTAGACGCGTACCCGAGGGTGAAAAGGCCTCATGGGCAGTGCATGGGGGCAGGCGGGTGACGTCCAGTGACCCCATCTTTATTTGGACCTTGCCCGGCATCCCTTGGGTCTGTTGGCGCACGTAACGTTCCGCCGTGTCGAGAACGACGTCGGTTTCTGCAGCCTTGCACAGGCCGGAAGCGAGCAGGAAAAGCAGGAATGCCATGTATCGGGTCATCCGTACATTTTGCCTGAGCAAACCGGAAGCTGCATGTCTTCCGGCAAGAATTGCCGAAGGAGCTGCCGGCGGTGGGAGAAATCGCCTGTTGTAGGTCATGGCACGGAGCATGCTATCCACAGACTGATCATCCGGAGTCCATCATGCCAAGCATCCAACAAAGCGTTTCCGTTTTCAGCCAGGCTCTTAACCTGCGCACCCAGCGCCATCAGGTTCTGGCCTCCAATATTGCCAATGCCGATACCCCGAATTACAAGGCGCGCGATTTCAGTTTCGAGGCTGCGATGCAGAACGCGATCGGTGGGCGCATGCAGGGCGGTGGCGTTGCCTTGGCCCGTACGTCTGCCGGTCACATCCAGGGGGGCTCGGCCAGTGGGCCGGCGATGCTGCAATACCGCAAGGAAACCCAGTCGGCTGTGGACGGCAACACGGTCGATATGGATGTCGAACGTTCGCAGATTGCCGAGAACGCCATGCAGTACCAGATCCTGACCCAGTTGATCGGCGACAAGTTCAAGGGCATCCGTAGCGCCTTGGCCTCAAACAACTCCTAAGGAACGACGATGAGCCTGTTTAACGTATTCAAGGTTTCGTCCAGCGCCATGACGGCGCAGTCGATGCGACTCAATGCCGTAGCTTCGAATCTGGCCAATGCCGACAGTATCGTGTCCTCGGACGGCAAGCCTTATCGCGCCAAGCAAGTGGTTTTCGAAGCCACGCCGATGGGTGGCGCCGGAGAACTGTCCAAGGGTGTTCGTGTTCGCCAGGTGGTGGACGATGCTTCGCCTCCACGCATGGTTTACGACCCGAAGAACCCGGCGGCCGACGACAAGGGCTACGTTGCGTTTCCCAACGTCAATGTGGTCGAGGAAATGACCAACATGATTTCTGCCTCGCGTTCCTACCAGACCAACGTCGAGGTCATGAATACCGCCAAGGCGATGATGCTGCGTACCCTGCAGATCGCCCAGAGCTAATACTCGTACAGGAGAGTTCACATGGCTTCCAGCGTGACCAACACGACATCGAACACGGCAGCGGACATTTTTTCCGCCATCAATGGCAACCGTGACAAGAAAACCGGAACGACCAGCGTGGCCGAGGAATCGGAAAACCGGTTCCTCACCCTGCTGATGACGCAGATCAAGAACCAGGATCCGCTGAATCCGATGGACAACGCTGCGGTGACAACGCAACTGGCTCAGTTGAATACGGTGAGCGGAATCGAAAAGCTCAATGCCACCTTGGGGCAGCTGCTGAGCGGTTACAACGAGGCGCAGGGTCTGCAGGCGGCAGGCATCATCGGCAAAAATGTGATGGTTGCCGGCAATAGTTTGCCGCTGGCTGCCGGCAAGTCGGCTTTTGCCGGTGCTTCGCTGGCAGCGGCGGCTGACAAGGTGACGCTGACCATCAAGGACGCCAGCGGAAAGATCGTGCAGTCGAAGGAGCTCGGGCCTCAGGAGGCCGGCATCATGTACTTCTCCTGGGATGGCAAGAACGAAGCCGGAGATGCCATGAGCGAAGGTAAATACACCTTTACGATCGACGCTGCTGCAGGTGGCAAGAAGGTCGACGCCACAGCAATGAAGATTGGCACGGTTTCTGCTGTTACTCGCAGCAAAGACGGATTCATCCTCGACTTGGGAGCCTTGGGCGATGTGGCCTTCAAGGACGTCCAGCAAATTCTGTAAGGGGTAATAGCAATGGCATTCCAACAAGCATTGAGCGGCCTGAACACTGCCTCCAAGGCGATCGACGCCACCAGCCACAACATCGCCAACTCGAGTACCGTCGGCTACAAGGCTGCCGTCACCCACTTCGGCGACGTCTATGCTGCCTCGCTGGCCGGTGCCGGCGCCAGCCAGATCGGTATCGGTGTGAACCTCGCTGCCGTCCAGCAGCAATTCACCCAGGGCAACATCACGGCGACCAGCAATGCGCTGGATGTTTCAATCAACGGCGCCGGCTTCTTCCAGATGGATCAGAACGGGGCGACGACCTACACTCGCAACGGCCAGTTCCATCTCGACAAGAACGGCTACATCGTCAATGACCAGAACCTGAAGCTCACCGGCTATGAGGCACAGTCGGGTGTCATCGTGCCCTCGACCCCGGCGCCGCTGCAGATTTCCGCTTCCGCGCTGTCGCCCAAGGCCACGGGCTACAACACCAGCAGCAGCTTCAACGGCATCAAGGCCAACGTCAATCTGGATTCCCGGCAATCTACGCCGAGCGCGGCCTGGGTCAATGGCGGAGCAGCCGGTTCGACCACGGCATTCACACCAGACCCGCTTACCTACAATTACTCCACCGCATTGTCGATGTACGACTCGTTGGGCAACGACCACACCATGACCTTCTACTTCCGCAAGACTGGGGTAGCGGGGCAGTGGGACGTTTATGCCAACGTCGATGGCACGACTAATCAGAACAACGGTGGTGCCGGCCCGATCGGCACGCTGACCTTCGGTACCAATGGACAGATTACCGCCGGTTCGCCGATGAACGTGACGGTCAATATCAGCAACGTGATTACCAGTCAGAGCAAGCCGCCTAACGGCGCGCAGGCGACGCAGACCTTCCCGATCGACTTTACCGGCACCACCCAGTTTGGTAGCCCGTTCGGTACCAATCGTCTGGAGCAGGACGGCTATGCGGCCGGCAATCTGATCGGCCTGTCGATCGGTAGTGATGGCGTGGTGCAAGGGCGCTATAGCAACGGTCAGACCTTTGCCCAAGGGCAGGTCGTGCTGGCCAACTTCACCAATCCGAACGGTCTGCAGGCACTGGGCAACAACCAGTGGTCGGAGACCTCGGTGTCCGGCCCGGCGCTGGTGGGGGCTCCCAATACGTCTAACCTCGGGGTGATTTCGTCCTCGACGATCGAAGAATCCAACGTCGACCTGACGGGCGAACTGGTCAACCTGATTACCCAGCAGCGTAACTATCAGGCCAATGCCCAGTCGATCAAGACGCAGGATCAGGTCATGCAGACCCTGGTGAATCTGCGCTAAAGCATCGATTGAGTCGCTGACATGGATCGCCTGATCTACACCGCAATGACCGGCGCCAAGCATGTTTTCATGCAGCAGGCCGGTACGGCAAACAACCTCGCCAACGCCAGCACCATCGGCTTCAAGGCACAGGAGCACCGCTTCCGCGCGGTGCCAGTGCAGGGTGAGGGAATGCCGACGCGTGCGTTCACGGTGGATGCGTCGGTCAGCGACGTGATGGATGAAGGGCCGTTGATGTTTACCGGCCGCAATCTTGATGTGGCGGTACGAGGCAGGGGCTGGATCGCCGTCCAGTTGCCCGATGGCAGCGAAGCCTATACTCGTGCTGGTAGCCTGGATGTTGATGTAACCGGCTTGCTGCAGACCAAGAGCGGCTACACAGTCGCTGGTGACGGTGGGCCGATCAACATTCCGCCCGACAACAACATCGAGATCGCGCCGGACGGCACGGTCTCGGTCGTGCCTGCCTTCGGCACGCCGAACAACGCCAACGCCATCGGCCGCATCAAGCTGGTCAATCCGCCGGAAGCCGATCTGGTACGCGGTTCGGACGGCCTCTTCCGACTGCGCAACAACCAGCCGGCCGATGCCGATACCAACGTCAAGCCGGTTTCCGGCACGCTGGCAGGCAGCAATGTGAATGTCACCAATGCGCTGGTCAATCTGATCAGCCTGTCGCGTCAGTTCGAAATGCAAATCAAGATGTTGCAGACAGCAGATACCAACGCCCAGCGCGCCGATCAGCTGCTCTCCCTGAATGCCTGATAGGACCTGAATCATGATCCGTTCCCTGTGGATTGCCCGCACTGGCCTGGATGCCCAGCAGACGCAGCTGGATGTCATCTCCAACAACCTGGCAAACGTCAGCACCAACGGCTTCAAGCGTTCGCGGGCGGTATTCGAGGATCTGCTCTACCAGACCATGCGTCAGCCCGGCGCCCAGTCGTCTCAGCAGACCCAGGTTCCGGCCGGTCTGCAACTGGGTACGGGCGCCCGTCCGGTGTCCACCGCGCGTATCTTCACGCAGGGTAATCTGCAAAAGACCGATAACACGCTTGATCTTGCCGTGCAGGGCAACGGGTTCTTCCAGGTGCTGCTGCCGGATGGCACGACGGGCTATACCCGCGACGGCTCCTTCCAGAAGGACAACCAGGGGCAGATCGTTACCTCCGACGGTTACCCGCTGCAACCGAACATCACGATTCCGGCCAATGCGCTGAGCATGTCGATCGGCACCGATGGTACGGTGACCGTGACTCAGCCTGGATCGGCCGCGGCCACGCAGGTTGGCAGCATTCAGCTGGCGACCTTCATCAACCCGGCCGGCTTGCTGAGCATGGGGCAGAACCTGTTCCAGGAAACCGCAGCCAGCGGCACGCCGACACCCAATACGCCGGGCACCAACGGCGCAGGTATCGTGAATCAGGGTTATGTCGAGACTTCCAACGTGAACGTGGCCGAGGAGCTGGTGACCATGATCCAGACCCAGCGTGCCTATGAACTGAATTCCAAGGTGGTGTCGACCTCCGATGCAATGCTCGGACGCCTGACGCAGCTGTAAGGTGATGTCATGAAACGCCTCGTATTGATCTCGTTGTTGCTGTCGGCCGGCTGTTCGACGGTGCCGCCGACCAATGTGCATCAGCCGATGACGGCGCGTCCGTCGCCACGTTTCGAGATGCCATCGGGCAATGGAGCGATCTTCCAGGCGGCCAGTGCCCGTCCGTTGTTCGAGGATCGCCGCGCTCGCTTTGTCGGCGACACGATCACGGTCAAGATTACCGAAAGCACAACAGCGTCCACCAAGTCCAACAATAAGCTGGATAAATCGAATACTGCTTCCGCTTCCATCTCGGGCTTGAACAAGCTTCCTGGCAAGGGGCTGGTCGGACTGAACCTCGAGGCCGAGAGCGCCAATGCCTTCAGCGGCAAGGGTGAAGCGGCGAACAACAACATCTTTACCGGCAACATGACGGTTACGGTGATCGACGTCATGCCCAACGGCAATCTGCTGGTGTCGGGCGAAAAGCAGGTGGCGATCGGACATGAACAGGAGTTCGTCCGTATCTCCGGGGTGATCAACCCGAGCTTCGTCGATGCCTTCAATACCGTCGAATCCTCGAAGATTGCCGACGCCCGCTTCGAGTACAAGTCCGCAGGACAGATCAGCGATGGTCAGGTCATGGGATGGCTGGCACGGTTCTTCCTTAGTGTGATGCCGTTCTAAGAGATTTTCTCGGGAGACGGATCATGAAGACGAAAAGCGGCAAACTGTTCCGGCAGGCGGCAATTCTGGCCGCCTGTCTGCTGCCGCTGTGGTGTCAGCCGGCATGGGCCGACCGGATCAAGGATCTGGCTAGCATCCAGGGCGTGCGCAACAACCAGCTGATCGGTTACGGCATCGTGGTCGGCCTCGACAACACCGGTGACCAGACTACCCAAACGCCGTTCACCACGCAGGCAATTGCCAACATGCTGTCGCAGCTGGGCGTCAACCTGACTCAGGAACAGTCGCAGAAGCTGCAGCTCAAGAACGTTGCCGCAGTCATGGTCACTGCCAACCTGCCGCCCTTCTCGCGGCAAGGGCAGAACATCGATGTCACTGTGTCGTCGATGGGTAATGCCAAGAGCCTGCGCGGCGGCACCCTGTTGATGACCCAGCTCAAGGGTGCAGACGGGCAGGTTTATGCCATTGCCCAGGGCAATGTCATGGTCGGCGGGGCGGGCGCATCCTCCGGTGGCTCCAAGGTGACCGTGAACCATCTGTCGGCGGGTCGCATTCCCGGTGGTGCCAGCGTTGAACGTGCAGTACCAACGGCCGTCGGTCAGGGCGGCGTGGTCTATTACGAATTGTCGACGACCGATTTCGGGACTGCCCAGAAGGTCGTTGATGCGATCAACAAGAACATGGGATCCGGCACGGCCCAGGCCATAGACGGGCGGCGTATTGCGGTACGTACTCCGGACGATGCGGATTCGCGGGTCGCCTTCCTCGGCCGGGTGGAGAATCTCGATGTCCAGCCGGTAGCCGGCATGGCCAAGGTTATCGTCAATCCGCGTACCGGTTCGGTGGTCATGAACCAGAAAGTGACCCTGGAAGCCTGCGCCGTGGCGCATGGCAGCCTGTCGGTGGTGGTCGATGCCGGCCAGCCCCAGTTCGGACAGGGGGCTGATATCCAGGTCAAGCAGGACAACGGCAGCCTGATGAACGTCAAGGCAGGCGCCAACCTGGCCGACGTGGTCAAGGCCTTGAATGCACTGGGGGCCAACCCCCTCGATCTGCTCGCCATCCTGCAGGCCATGAAGGCCGCCGGGGCGCTGCGCGCCGATCTAGAAATCATCTGATCGCGCCGATGTCGATCAAGATCCAGAACACGCCTAACCGCGCGGCTTTCGATGTCCGGTCGGCGCAGGACCTGCGTGGCCAGTTTGCCAAGAATCCGCAAGAGGGCCTGAAGGCTGCCGCACAGCAGTTCGAGACCATGTTCCTGCAAATGGTCATGAAGAGCATGCGTGATACGGTGCCGGACGACGGCATGCTCAACAGCGAGCAGTCGAAGTTCTACACCAGCCTGCTCGACCAGCAGATGGCGCAGAATCTTTCTTCCACGGGCAAAGGCGTCGGGTTTGCCAAGCTCATCGAGCAGCAGTTGGGACGCACCATGGTCGCCCCTCCATCCGAGACCAACGCGGCAGCAGCGGCAAACACTGCCGCCAATAACTTGCCGCTTGCCGCTTCCGATGGTCGCCACCTGCAGTACAAGACGGTGCTCGGCAATCTGCCGACTTCTGCTGCCTATCCGCGTGCCGACGTGACGGCTGCGCCGGCCGTTTCGGTCGATGTGCCGGCAAGTTCTAAGGAGTTCGTCAATCGGGTATGGCCGCATGCTGTCGAGGCTTCGCGCTCGACCGGTGTGCCGCCTCAATTCCTGGTTGCTCATTCGGCGCTGGAAAGCGGGTGGGGGCGTTCGGAAATTCGCCGTGCTGACGGTTCGCCCAGCTACAACCTGTTCGGTATCAAGGCTGGCAAGAGCTGGAGCGGCGCTACCGCAGATGCGACGACGACCGAGTACGTCAACGGTCAGCCGCAGCAGTCGGTCGAGCGTTTCCGAGCCTACGGCTCGTATGAGGAAGCCTTCCGCGACTACGCCAACCTCTTGCGCAACAACTCGCGTTTTAGTGCCGTGATCGGATCTCAGGATGGCACGGAGTTTGCGAAACGTTTGCAGCAGGCTGGCTATGCCACCGATCCGATGTATGCCGACAAGTTGTCGCGCATCATCAATGGCCCCGCGTTGCGGCAGGCGTTGATCGGTTGATGGCAGCCTAAACTTTACGGTGATTTGGCCGTTAACCTCTTAGAGGTGACAGTATGGGTACAGGAATTTTCAGCATCGGGATCAGTGGCATCGCTGCAGCGCAGATGGGCTTGCTGACGACCGAGCACAACGTTGTTAACGCGAATACGCCGGGCTATAGCCGTCAGACGACCACTCAGGCGACCAATATCGCGGTAAATACCGGCGCCGGATCCATGGGGCAGGGTGTTCACGTCCAGACTGTCAAGCGGATGTATGACAGCTTTGTCGTCTCCCAGGTCAATAGCGCCCAGACCCAGGTCAGCCAGCTGGATGCCTTTTACAGCGAAATCAATCAGATCGATAACCTGCTGGCCGATCCCAATGCCGGTCTTTCTCCTGCATTGCAGAGTTTTTTTGCCGGGGTGCAGCAGGTTGCCTCGAATCCCTCGCTGCTGCCGGCACGGCAATCGATGATCAGCAGCGCCCAGACGTTGGTTACGCGTTTTCAGGATATCAATACCCGACTCAGCGAGATCGCCGATGAGGTCAATGGCCGAATCACCAATGCAGTCACTGAAATCAACGCCTATGCGGCCCAGATCGCCGACGTCAACCAGCGTATCGTGGTCGCCGAAGCCGCCTACCAGCAACCCGCCAACGATCTGCTCGACCAGCGAGACCAGTTGGTCAGCGAACTGAACAAGTTGATCAAGGTGCAGACGAGCACCAATTCCAATGGCAGTTTCAACGTCTATATCGGTAACGGCCAGCAGTTGGTGGTCGGGTCGCAGGTCATGCAACTGACTGCGACGGCATCGACTTCCGACCCTTCCAAGATTGTTGTTGGCTTGAAGACGAATGCCGGCACCCTCCAGATGCCCGATTCGCTGATCGTCGGAGGGCAGCTGGGCGGTCTGGTCGAGTTTCGCAACCGTTCGCTGGACTCGGTAGGCAATGAACTTGGGCGCATTGCTGCGTCCGTCGCGCTGACCTTCAATGCGCAGCACGCACTCGGCCAGGATTTGCTGGGCAATATTTCGGGTGATGCCGCCTTCGTCGGTAATTTCTTCTCGGTGCCGTCCCCCATGGTATTGCCGAATTCGGGCAATACAGGGAGTGGCTCCGTGTCGGCCAGTCTTGCCGCACCGAGCAATTCCGGGAATTTCTATACCAATCTGACCAACAGCAACTATCAGGTGGCGTTTGGTGCAGCGGGTGCCTACACCATCACGCGTTTGAGCGACCGACAGCAGGTTGCCAGTGGCAGCGGAGCCGGCTCCGTGACGGTGGACGGTGTGGCTATCACCATTGGCGCTGTCGGCAATAATGGCGACCTGTTCGTCATCAAGCCGGTAGCAGACGCAGCGATGACGGTCAGTGTCGATAGCAGGATCGCTGCCGACCCACGCCTCGTTGCCGCCGCCGGACCTGTTCGCACGGCTCCCAATCAGACAAATACCGGGTCGATGACCCTCTCGCAAGGAAGCGTTGCCACCGGCTATAGCGCGGCTGGATTACCGGTAACCTTCACGGCTACGGCGACTACGCTCAATGGTGTTCCGGGTACCTGGACGGCCGTCTATTCTGATGGCAGCAGCCCGGCTCCGGCTTCAGGCAACGTGCCGTTGACCAATGGCACGGCAACGCTGGCGAAGATCACCTTCAATGGCATGAGCTTTGACATCAAGGGAACTCCGGCGGCTGGCGACCAGTTCTCGGTGCAGCGGAATACTGCGGGTGTTCAGGATGGTCGAAATGCGGTGCTTTTCGCTAAGCTGCAAACCCAGAATACCGTTTCCGGTGGAACCGCAACCTACCAGGGGGCCTTTGCGCGCCTGGTGGCCGACAACGGCATCATGACCCGGGAAGCCAAGGTCAAGATGGATGCCCAGGGCGCCGTTCTCAAGCAGGCCCAGGCGGCCCGCGAATCGCTATCCGGCGTCAATCTCGACGAGGAGGCGGCGGAGATGCTCAAATTCCAGCGCGCTTATCAAGCTTCTTCCAAGATACTGGAGATCGGTAATCAGTTGTTCGACACGATCCTGTCGCTTGGCAGATAAGGAGAATTCTCATGCGTGTCAGTACCTCGTTGATTTTTACTAGCGGCAAGCAGGGTATCCAGGACCGTCAGTTCGACATGTACAAAGCTCAGAATCAAATGTCGACCGGGCGCCGCGTACTGACGCCGGCGGACGATCCGATTGCTGCTTCGGAGGCTCTGAAGGTCGAGCAGTCCAAGGGCGTAACAACCCAGATGCTCGAAAATCAGAACAATGCGCTCTCTTCCCTGACCTTTCTTGAGGGGACCCTCGGTAGCGTAAACAACGAACTCGATGCCATAT
>Ga0114984_1001116_pt1 | contig 10082 bp, 9 predicted proteins | sample Shrwel1BS1Day1_FD_96987 | JGI IMG/M metagenome (GOLD analysis project Ga0114984, IMG submission 96987) | Subsurface microbial communities from deep shales in Ohio, USA - Utica-3 well 1 S-1-Day1 | ecosystem: Environmental > Aquatic > Deep subsurface > Shale gas/oil reservoir > Produced water/Flow... | reverse complement strand
GTGGGCGTCAAGCAGTCCACCTCCGACCTGCTGACGGCCAACTGCGACGAGTTCATCTTCTACGACGACCTGGTGCGTGAGAGCGCCCGCGTAGACGCACGTCGCAACACGCGTAACAACCAGCCCGCCGTCAAGCGCACGCCCGAGGAAGAGCAACGCCGCCGCGCCGAGCTCGACGCCCGCCGCACCAAGGCGGTGGAAATGGCGCTGGAAACCTACGAAGCCCTGGTCACCGACCGCGACGAAGGCGGCAAGATCTGGGCCTCGGTGCTCAAGGAGGCCATCAAGCGCCGCAACCCGGGTTTCAACGAGAACTACTACGGCTTCCGCACCTTCGGCAATCTGCTGGAAGAGGCCAAGGCCCGCGGCCTGCTGGAGTTTGGTCGCGATGAGAAGTCGAGCGCCTTCGTGTTCCGCGGCACCGGCTTGGTCGCCTTGCCCGAGGCCGTGAGCCCCGAAGCCCTCGCCGAGGATCTGGCAGAGAACGGCCATGCCGAGTTGGTGGCGTCCACCGACACCAGCGATGAGGGCAGCGCCCCCGCACAAGAGTCCATCGTCGCGGAGCGCGAGCCGCGCGGCGAAGCCAGCCGCACCGGCACGCGTGAGGGTGAAGGCCGCGGACGCCGTCGGGGACGCGGCCGTGACCGGGACCGTGAACGCGGCGAAGCGGTGGACGGCGCACGGAACGCATCACGCGAGTCGGCACCTGCACCGACACCGGCCCAGGAGACCCCTCAGGCTGCGACGCCTGCGGCCTCCTCATCGGCACCGGCTCAGGAGGCCCATCAAGCAGCAGAACCGGCCTTGAGCACGCCCGAACAAGCGCCCAGCGCCACAGAAACGGGAGAGGCACGTCGTCGCAGTCGTGGTGGACGTGGCGGCACGACGACGCGTCGCAGCAAAGCTGATGCGGCCACAGCCGAAGCCCCGAGCGCCGCGGCGCCTGAGCCAGCACCGGTGGTAACCGATGCATCTGCCGCACGTGCCGAAGCCCCTGACACCGCAGCCCCCCCCAAGGCAGCACCTGCAGCCAAAAAGGCCCGACGCGCGCCTGCCAAGAAGGCCGCCTCGCGTGCGCGCAAGGCCAGCGCGTCGAACGAGGAAGCCTGAAGCGCCCAACCATGTCAGGGTACGCCGAGGTGCCCTGACAACCTCAAATCACCGCCGCGCGCGTACAGACCGTGGCGCCGCGGGGTGCCGTCCGTCAGATGGCCGATTCGGTAGCCGGCAGCCAGAACCAGAACGTGGCACCCTGGCCTACCTGGCTTTCGGCCCCGACCCGGCCACCATGTCGCTCCACAATGCGCTGCACCAGCGTCAGACCCAGTCCCGTGCCCTCGAAGTCGCGGTCTTCATGCAAACGCTTGAACGGTGCGAACAAATCTGCACGGCGTGCCGCATCAAAGCCGACACCGTTGTCCTGCACAGTCACCTTCACGCCCCCATCATGGGTCTCGGCCCACACCCGCACCTGCGGTTGTGCCGAGCGACGAGAAAACTTCAAGGCGTTGCCCAGCAAGTTGATCAAGGCCTGACGCAACAAAGCCTTGTCCCCCTGCACCACCGGCAACGGGGCCACTTGCACTGGGCGGGCATGGCCTTCACCGTGCGACAACTCCAACTGCTGAACCGACTCCTCGACCAGGGACTCCAACGCCACGGTCTGACGGCGCAACTCGACGTGAGAAACCCGCGCCAATGCCAGCAGGTCCGACACCAGATCGGACAAATTGGCCGACTGCTTCTGAACGGCCTCGAACAAGCGCTGCGCACGCGGTACATCGCCCTCTGCCAACGCAGACAAGGCCACCGCAGACAGACCGGACATGCCGCCCAAAGGCCCCCGCAGATCATGAGACACCATGCTGTTGAACGACTCCAGGGAGGCGATGATGTCGCGTAACTCGCGCGTGCGCTCCAGCACACGCTGCTCCAGCGACTCGTTGAGGTCACGCAGATGCGCCCGCATGCGCCCCATGGTGCCCGACATCACGCCCAAGCCGGCCAGGGCAAACGGAACGGCCGACCAGTACCGCATCTCCACCTGGTTCAACCCCAGGGCTGCTGCCCCGGCAACCATCGGGATGTACAGCCCCAACATCGCGGCGGCAATGCCGTGACCGGCACCGGGCTCACGCCGCATCGCACCGATGCTGAGATAGCCCAGGTAGGCAAAGATGGCGGCCGTCAGCGCATTGGCCATGAGATTCTCGTATCCCGGCCACAAGGGGCGAGCCGCGATCACTCCGACGTACAACAACCAGGTCACGGCAAAAGAGACCCAGGGGCCAGGGCGCGGATGCCCGGTGTACAGGCGACCGCCCGCGACCAGCGCCCCCATCGCCGAAAGGCCCAGCACCATGGTGACCAATTGGACCCCATCGCCAAACGGCGAGTGCATGGCTGCCAACAAGACAGGCGCGGCAGTGTTCATCACGCCCGCGGCGAAGTAGGTTGCACCCCACCAGCCCAGGCCCCATTCCGGGCGACCGTGACGAAAGCGCAAGAACACTGCGGCAACGAACAACTGCACCAAACCGGCAGCAATCGCGAAACCTTCCGAGAACGTCAAAGGAGGCATGCTGAGACCGAGGAATCTGACGTGCAGTGTCACGCCATTCTCAACACCGCTCGGTCGGTTTTTCCCTCGCACCCCACCCAAATGGGGGATGCACTCGTGCTGGAAGACCCGCAGTGCTCAAGGCCGCTTCATCGGTCGCGTGGGGATGCGCCACACCACGATGCAACCAACCAAGCCCGCCATCAGCACGGCCGCCTGCACCACAGGTCGCTCTGCCAACTGCCAGGCCGACACGCCCACCATCAAGGCCATCATCCCTGACGCCAGCCACTTGATGCGCAGCGGCAAACTGTGGTTCGCCTCCCAATCGCGCACCATCGGGCCCAGCCAGCGGTGCTGCACCAGCCACCGATGCAAGCGGGGCGAGGCCTTGGCAAAACACGCCGCGGCCAACAAGACAAAGGGGGTGGTGGGCAGGCCCGGCAGCACGGCGCCCAGCACACCCAGCAACAGCGAGAGCAGTCCTGCCCCGACCAGCAAGGCGCGCTTCAGTCGCACGCGGGCCGACAGGCGATCAGGTGACAGGGCAGGCTTCGGCGGGGGCATGCCGAGCATTGTCGCCCAGCGCGATCGTCCGTCACCCCATGCACGGGGTGGCACCTGAGCGCATCAGGCGCAGGCACGGGCCCAGTGGCGTGCCAGGCTGGGCTGAACCGCAGCGGGGTCTGCCAACAGCCCCATGTGCCCCAAGCCCACAACGGTCTCGACCACGGCGTGCGGATTGACCTCGGCCAGCCGGCTCACCATGTCGTGCGCAGGCGGCGTGGTGTGTGCACCGCGCACCAGGGTCATGGGTACATCCAACTGGTAGTGAGAGAAAGCCTGCGGCTCGGTCGAGACACTGCACACCTCGCGGAACATCTTCCAGGCCACGGGACGGGTCATGGCCTTCGCCTTTTCAGGCATGCTGGCCCACATGCCAGGGTGATTCCAGTAGTCGATGAAACGCTCGATCCAGGCCTCCGTGCCCCCCTCGGTCTCGTCCAGCATCGAGTTGGCCCCGTACAGCTCGGCGACCTGTGCGGCCGCTTCGGCGCTCAGCCGCTCGGGCTCTTGACGCAAGGCCCCGAACAGCACGGGCTCGTACAGCCACAAGGAACGCACGGGCAGGCCGCATTCCCGCGCCAGCGTCAAGGCCGCAAAGCCGCCATACGAATGCCCGCCCAGGTGAATGCCGGTGGTGCCCGGCTGAATCTGGGCCTTCAGGTGGGCCACTTCATCGTGCACCGAGAAGGCCGAGCCGCGCGGCAGCAGGTCCTGCGGGGTGTAGCCCCGGTTCACCGGCGTCAGCGGCGTGATGCCCTCGGGCAGGTCCACCAACAAGGGGCGCCACATGAATGGCCCCGTGGCCGTGGAATGGATGAACAACGCGACTTCGGACATGGCACACCTCATCTACTTGCATCAAAGAAGTAGATCAGAGATTAACACCACCAACTTGCATCAAGCAAGTAGAATCGAATCCATGCGTCGCACCTCCTTTGCCGACATGAACTGCTCGATTGCCCGCGCGCTCGACCTGATCGGCGAGTGGTGGACCTTGCTGATCGTTCGGGAAGCCTTCCTGGGCTGCCAGCGTTTTGGCGAGTTCGAAGCGCGCCTGGGCATCGCGCCCAATGTGCTGAGCCAGCGCCTGAGTCGGCTGGTCGAGGGCGGCATCCTGCAGGTGACGGCCACCAGCCAGAGCGGCAAGGCCCTGGCCTACCGCCTGACGGACAAGGGCCGCGATCTGCACCCGGTCATCGTGGCCCTGGCCCAATGGGGTGACAGGCATGCAGCCGCACCGGGAGGACCACCCATCCAGTTAGTGGAGCGCGCCACCGGCATGCCGATCGCGCCCCTGACCGCGCGCTCAGCCGTCACCGACCAGCCTCTGCGCCCGCGGGACGTTGCGGTGGTTGCCGGCCCGGGTGCCTCCGACGCCGATCGTGCGCGGCTGAGCGCTCTCAGGGCGCAGGAGCAGGCGCAAGGACGGCCGATGCCGGCCGAGCCAGCACCGGATGCGTGTCAGGGCAACAGACGCTGAGCCTGACCGAACAGCAGGCCACCCACCGCCACCACGTGAACCACCAGCGTGGCCCAATAGGTGGTCTGAAACGCTTCCTTGCGTGATTTGTGACGCAGGATCTGCTGGGCGATCCGCGCCCCGGGCCAACCACCCAGCAAGCTCCACAGGTGCAGGCTGTTCTCCGGGGTGCGCCATTGGCCGCGCTGCGCCGCCCATTTGTCGCGCCAATACACGACAAAGGTCCAGACATTGAGCCCCAACCAGGCCGGAACGACCCAGGCCGGCAAACGCTGGGTCGCGCTGGCCCAGCCCAGCACGGCAGCCCACAACAGCGCGGCCCACAGGATCGGCCTCAGCCAGGGGTCGCGTGGTGCGGACGCAGGGGACGCCGCGCGCGCACGGCCACGCATGGGCGCATGGTTGGAAGCAGGCACCCGCCCTGTCGAGCGGGGCGCAAGCCCCTGCACGGCCACCGCACGCGGCCCCTTGCCGCCCACATGGACCAGCTCATAGCGCACAACCTGCCCCACCTGCGGCGTCCAACCTCGCTGCACGTCCTTCACATGGAAGAACACATCTTGCGTGTCAGCCGTGCCTTCGATGAAACCGAAGCCCCGGCCTGCCTCCCAGCGGATCACCTTGCCTGTTTTGTTCATGATGCAAAAAGGGGCCGAAGCCCCTTTGAATGGTGTCAAACTGTGATCACTTGGCCCAGTTGCCGTCCTTCAGGCCCGTGATCTTGTTGAACACGGGCTTGCCGGGCTGGTGGTCCAGGCGATCGGCCACGAAATAGCCGAAGCGCTCGAACTGGAACTTCTGATCGGGCAGCGCCGCAGCCAGCGAAGGCTCGACATAGGCCGTGACCACCTTCTTGCTGTCCGGGTTCAGGGCGGCCAGGAAGTCCTTGCCACCGGCGTCGGGTTGCGGATCGGTGAACAGGCGGTCGTAGATGCGCACTTCGGCAGCGACCCCATCGGCCACGCCCACCCAGGTGATGGCGGCCTTGACCTTGACCGAGTCGGCGCCCGGGGTGCCGCTCTTGGTGTCGGGCACCAGGGTGGCCAGTACCTCGGTGACGCGGCCGTCAGCGTCCTTGACGCAGCCAGTGCACTCGATGACGTAGCCGCCCTTCAGTCGCACCTTGTTGCCGGGGAACAAGCGCTTGTAGCCCTTGGGCGGCACCTCTTCAAAGTCCTCGCGCTCAATCCAGACTTCCTTGCCGATCGTGAAGTGACGGGGCGGCGCTGCCTGGCCTTCGGGCGGGTGCGGCAGCGCGGGCAAGGTGCAAGGCTCCAGGTGACCGGCACCCATCACCTCGTCCCAGTTGCTCAGGGTCAGCTTGACCGGGTCGAGCACGACCATGCCGCGGTGCGCCTTGTTCTCCAGATCGTCACGCAGGGCGATGTCGAGCGTGCTGTAGTCGATCCAGCTGTCGGACTTGGTCACGCCGATCCGCTCGGCGAACAGTTGCAGCGCCTCCGGCGTGTAGCCGCGGCGGCGCAGGCCCACGATGGTCGGCATGCGCGGGTCGTCCCAGCCGCTCACCGTGCCTTCGTCCACTAGCTGCTTGAGCTTGCGCTTGCTGGTGATGACATAGGTGAGGTTCAGGCGGGCGAACTCGTACTGGTGCGGCGTGGGTTGCTGCAGCAAGCCGCCTTCGGCCAGACGCGCCAGAAGCCAGTCATAGAACGGACGCTGGTCTTCGAATTCGAGCGTGCAGATCGAGTGGGTGATCTGCTCGAGCGCGTCCTCGATGGGATGCGCGAAGGTGTACATCGGGTAGATGCACCACTTGTCGCCCGTGTTGTGGTGCGTGGCACGACGGATGCGGTAGATGGCCGGGTCGCGCAGGTTGATGTTGGGCGAGGCCATGTCGATCTTGGCGCGCAAGACCATGCTGCCGTCGGCATGCTGACCGTCGCGCATCTCCCGGAAGCGCGCCAGGTTCTCGGCCGGCGTGCGGCTGCGGAAGGGGCTGTCCTTGCCGGGCGTGGCGAAGTCGCCGCGGTTGGCGCGCATCTCTTCGGGCGTCTGCTCGTCCACATAGGCCAGACCGGCTTCGATCAGGTACTCGGCGGCGCGGTACATGAAGTCGAAGTAGTTGCTGGCGTAGTACAGGTGCTCTTGCGCCTGGCCGTTGAAGTTCGACGTCCACTCGAAACCCAGCCACTTCACCGCATCGATGATGGCGTTGACGTATTCGGTCTCTTCCTTCTCGGGATTGGTGTCGTCAAAGCGCAGGTGGCAGACGCCGCCATAGTCACGCGCCAGCCCGAAGTTCAGGCAGATGCTCTTGGCGTGGCCGATGTGCAGGTAGCCATTGGGCTCGGGCGGGAAACGGGTGCGGATCTTGGCCGGATCGGGCTCGCCGGCGGCGTGGTGGGCGGCATCGCCCGGGGTGCCGGCCCAGCGACGGCTGGCGTAGGTGCCCTGTTCCAAGTCGCGGTCGATGATCGCGCGCAGGAAATTGCTGGTCTTGGCGGAAATGGTGTCGTCAGTCGGGGCGTTCATCCCTTGATTCTACGGGGCCGCTGGCCAGATGAGGCCACGCGCGCTATAAGGAAAGCCTGTTCACCTGCACTCTCGACCACCATGGGCAACGGCAAAGACAACGGTAATAACAAGGGCAAGAACAAAGCCAAAGGCGGCAGCCAGACCGGTGGCAAAGGCAACGACACGGCTGGCAAGAACGGCAAGGCCGCGAGTGGCTTGAGCAAGAAGGATTACGAGGCCTTGCTGGAGCCGCTGCAGATCGAGCTCAACGGCATGGCCCGCTGGCTGGCTCACCACAGCAAACGCCTGGTCGTGATCTTTGAAGGGCGCGACACGGCCGGCAAGGGCGGCGCCATCAATGCGATAGCGGACTGCCTCAGCCCACGCCAGTGCCATGTGGTGGCGCTGAGCAAACCATCGGAAGACGAACAGGGACAGTGGTACTTCCAGCGCTATGTGCCCCACCTGCCCACCGCCGGTCAGATCACCCTGTTCGACCGCAGCTGGTACAACCGCCCCGGCGTCGAAACCGTGATGGGCTTTTGCAAACCGCAGGACACGGAACGCTTTTTCAAGCAGGCACCGGTGTTCGAGCAGTTGCTGGTCGATGATGGCATCCTGCTGTTCAAGTACTGGCTCACGGTGGACCAGGCCCAGCAGGAAGAACGCTTTGCCGAGCGCCGCGAAGACCCGCTCAAGCGCTGGAAGCTGTCACCGATCGACCTGGTGGCGCGCGAGAAGTACGAAGACTATGGCCGCGCCCGTGACCGCATGCTGGCTGCGACCCACACCCCGCACGCACCGTGGACGCTGGTGGATTTCAACGACCAGCGCCTGGGTCGTCTGACCCTGATCCGTCATTTGCTGGACCACCTGCCGGACACGCAGGTGCCCGAGCAGACGATCGAGTTTCCGCCGCTGCCGGGCAAGCCCGCCCAGGAATCTTTCAGCGGCCCTTTGAAGCCGATCCCGCCGTTCAAGCTGCCGAAGTCGGTGGATTGAAGCGCCGCAGTGCGGGTCAGGGTTGCGGCTTGGCCCGCTCCTGGGCGCGCTCGGCGTAGCGGTTGAAGCGCCAGGCCGTGCCTTCGGCGGTGATGCGGCGCCAGGTGGCGCGCTTCTCGGCCGGGCTCATCTCGGGCCAGTGCTGCACCTCGGCAAAGGTGCGGCCGCAGCCCTTGCACAGGGCGTCACCCTGACTGGTCGAGCAGATGGCGATGCAGGGGGTGTCGGGCAGGCTGTCGTACCAGGCCAGCCACGGGCCGCGGAAGTGCGCAGGCATGCTGGCCTCGTCGCATTCGACTTCCTGATGGCGGTCGAGCAGCGCCAGCAAGGCGGTCAACTGGGCCACCGCGTCCTGCGGCGTCCAGCCGTACGCGGGGGCCTCGCGGCCACGCCACCATTGCAGCGCAGCCTCGATGTCGTTGCGGTGGATGCCAGCCATGGCGACAGCGTTGAGCAACAGGCCCCTGACCCTCAGGCCTGGGCCGCCTTGCTCGCCTTGGCGGCCAGCTCTTCGGCCTCATGCGCCTGCAGCGCAGCCAGCGCGGCGTCGACGGCTTCGCGGCTGACGCCTTCGGCCAAGCTCACGGGCGCATCAGCCAAAGGCGCAGCGCCTTCAGTCTTGAAGCGCTTGACCCAGCCGCCGGCGGCACGGCCGTCGGCAAAGGCCTGGCTTTGCAGCAGCAGGTCGCCGTGGGCGGTGGTCAGCTTGAAATAGAACTGGCCATCGGCCTCACGGTATTGCTTGAACACGGCCAGCTCGCCCTTGTGTACGGGGCCGGTCTTGGTCTCCACGGTGCCCGAGGCCACCATGCGACGCAGGCCCACCGCGTGGCGCAGTTCCTTGAGGAAAGGCGTGGCTCGTGCACGGGCCTTGTCGGCACCGGCTTGCAGCACGGACTCGATCTGCTCCGGATGGGCCACCAGTTCGGCATAGCGGGCGCGCATCGGACCCACGTGGGCTTCGATCAGGTCGACCAGACGCTGCTTGGCCTCGCCCCAGGCCAGGCCGGCACGCAGGTCGGCGCGGAAGGCCTCGCGCTGAGCGGCGTCGGCAAAGGCGTCGAACAGGGTGACGAGGTGGGCGCCTTCGGGGTCCTTGGGCTCACCGGGCAGTTTCGAGTCGGTCACCACGCGGGCAATGGCCTGCTGCAGCGCCTTGGGGCCGCCTTCGAACAAGGGCACGGTGTTGTCGTAGCTCTTGCTCATCTTGCGGCCATCCAGCCCCGGCAGGGTCGCCACAGCGTCTTCGATTTCCGCTTCGGGCAGCACGAACAGGTCGCGGCCAGCCCCGTAGAGGTGGTTGAAGCGCATCGCCACGTCGCGCGCCATCTCGATGTGCTGGATCTGGTCACGGCCCACGGGCACGCGGTGGGCGTTGAACATCAGGATGTCGGCCGCCATCAGGATGGGATAGCAGTACAGCCCCATGGTGATGTTGGCGTCCGGGTCCTCGTCCTTGGCCACGTTGGCGTCCACCGAGGCCTTGTAGGCGTGGGCACGGTTCATCTGGCCCTTGGCGGTCACGCAGGTCAGCAGCCAGTTCAGCTCGGTGATCTCGGGGATGTCGCTCTGGGCGTAGAAGGTCACGCGCTCGGTGTCCAGACCGGCGGCCAGCCAGGTCGCGGCGATTTCCAGGCGCGAGCGGGCGATGCGGGCCGGGTCGTCGCACTTGATGAGGGCGTGGTAGTCGGCCAGGAAGAAGAAGCTCTCGACCCCCGGCTCGCGGCTGGCCGCAATGGCCGGCCGGATGGCGCCGACGTAGTTGCCCAGGTGAGGGGTACCCGTGGTGGTGATGCCGGTGAGAACGCGTTGGGTCATGAGAGGGTGGCCAAAGGTCGGAACAAGGGGGAAATTGTAGGACGCCCCCGCTACACTCTAGGCCGCATGAAAAACATCGTCATCCTGATCTCCGGCCGCGGCTCCAACATGGAAGCCATCGTCAACGCCTGTCAGCGCGAGGGCTGGCCTGCCCGCATCGCGGCGGTGATCAGCAACAAG
>Ga0114984_1001115_pt1 | contig 10082 bp, 11 predicted proteins | sample Shrwel1BS1Day1_FD_96987 | JGI IMG/M metagenome (GOLD analysis project Ga0114984, IMG submission 96987) | Subsurface microbial communities from deep shales in Ohio, USA - Utica-3 well 1 S-1-Day1 | ecosystem: Environmental > Aquatic > Deep subsurface > Shale gas/oil reservoir > Produced water/Flow... | reverse complement strand
TCCACACCCAGCCCGGCCAGAATCCCCGCGAACTCCACGGCTATGTAGCCGCCACCCCAGACCACCGCATGTTTCGGGAGCTGCGGCAGGTAGAACATTTCGTTCGAAGTGAGGATGTGATCTTTGCCGGGCACATCGGGAATAACCGGCCAGCTGCCCGTGGCAACCGTAATGTGTCTGGCGGTGTAGGGTGTATCGCCAACCAGCACGGTATTGGCATCCTGCAGGGTTGCTGTGCCCTGGATAACCGTTACCCCGGCGTTTTCCAGAAGGCGCCCGTAAATGCCGTTGAGCCGTTCGATTTCAGCGTTCTTGTTGGCCACGAGTGTGGACCAGTCGAAACTGACGTCGCCCAGGGGAACGTTCCAGCCGTAACCTGCCGCGTCTTCCAGTTCATCGTGAACGTGTGCGCCGTAGACAAACAGTTTTTTGGGGACACAGCCGACGTTTACACAGGTTCCACCAAGATAACGGGACTCCACTACAGCTACCCGCGCGCCTCGTTGGGCGGACATCCGGGCCAGACGGACACCGCCGGAACCGGCGCCAATAACGATCAGATCATAATCCAGACTGTCAGACACAGTTTCTCCTGTCGATGAAAATGACTTCAATCGGGTCCGGAGGCGGTAGCTTTATTCTCCGGTTTCAGCTCCCGGAACAGCACGTGGTCCTCGTAATCACCCAGACGAACCTTGCCCAGGCTCCTGAACCCTTCGGATTCGTAAAACGGCAGATAGCGGCTGTTGCCGGTATCCAGCACCAGGCCACTGCCCCGGGGATTTTCGCTACAAAGCCGTTCAACTGTCTTCAGCAGCAGCCGGCCATAACCACGGTTCTGGTATTTCGGATCCACCCCCATCAACGGCAGCTGGTGCGCCTGGGGTTGGGGCAGCATGTTTCGTATTTTCTCGTGATAATCGAGGTAGCGACGGGTGGAGGCAAAACCGGTGGTCAACACCATGCGGATGCGCCAGCTGAACTGTTCCGCCAGGTTCATCCGTAATTCGGGCTCGCCCACGAAAGCCACCGCCACCAGCGTATTATCCACCATTACGCCGATAGCGTCCTGATCATACTCAAAGTACAGGTCTATCAATTCCCGTACCGTGGCACGGACACGCTGATCATAGCCCGGCCGGCGGTGATCAAACAGGTACTGGAACGTCGGCTCATTCCGATAGGCATGGTAAAGAATGGATTGTGCTTCGTTCCGGGCGGTATCGTCCAGACGCACAATTACCGGCTCAGGATTGTTATTGTCGTCTTTGCCGTCAATCATCGCCTTCCCCTTTCTCAGATGGTCAGTGTCAAACGAACTGAAACCTTACCCGGGTTGTTGCCCCGGTCCATGGCAGCCTGGTCGATAACCACGCCATGTTCTGTATTGAGTCTTTCAAGCCAGGATGCAACATCGGCGTAGGGTACGCCATCCATCCAGACACGAATTGCCTCGTCACCACTGGGTTCGAAACGTTGCAATGCCAGCCCTGCCTCGCGCGCGGAGCTGGTCACCAGGGCCATCAGCGCCCGGCCATCAGCAGGCTTGTCTACCGCTGTCGAGGAGGTGGACGACGAAGTTCCCGCCAACCCCCGGATCACCGGTTCGTTCGCCTGCATCCAGCTCAGCAGTTCCGCTGCGTTATCGCGGGCGCTGACCGCCCGGTCATGAAATCCCGCAACCGGCTGCCACACGGCAAAATAGAGAATCCCCAGCAGTACGGCGATGGCCAGCACACTTAATGCTTGCTGGTCGCGTCCGGGCAACTGATCGTATTGCGCAATTAGCTTGCCGACGGTGGGCTGTTCTTTCAAACGTTGCAACATTCCGTTACCCTCCCGATACCGTCAGCCGGCCACGGGAGCCGCCGGATTCATTGACGACCGAACCGATCTGCGCTTCAAGCCCCTGCCCTGACAAACCGTTACGAAGGGCACTCATTCGATCGTAGCTGTCAGCACGGATATCCACCACCAGTTCGCCTCGATCCTTACTGTAATTGACCGAGTTGAAGGTGACTGAACCGGAGGACGGTAACTGTGAGTATTGCTGGCCGGTGTATTTCATCAACGCGATGAAGTCGAGTTCCGGCCCGCGGGACCCGGCAACCCGTAGCTGACCCTCGAGAACCCGGCGGACATTGCCGGCATGGGTACGGCGATCCTCAGGGAAGGCCTCCCGGTAGATGGCCATGGCCTGGGCTTCAAGTTCCTCCGCCTGCCTCTTGTAATAAAAGCCCATTCCGGCCTCAAGTGCCACCTGAACGACAAACCAGATTGAAGCCACGGCAATCAGCGGCTTCCAGGGTTTGAAGGGACTATCCTTCTTGCCGGCCCTGAACGAAAAGGCGCCCTGACAGAGATTAATGGGCTGGCAGCGGTGCTGGTGGTGGGCGTGGGCAAGCAGCTCCAGCGGCATCAGATCGAGCTCTTCCTGCCGCACGACAAGCCGGCCGGGAGCCTTCAGGTCCGCGATCACGGACTGGTGATAGTCCAGCTCGTCGGGTGTGCCATACAGGGTAACCGGAACCTCGGCCGTCACCTCCTCGGTCGGGGGTACAGCCAGAGTATGGGCGAACATGCCAAGATTGGCGGCCTGCATACTCAACCACTCGCCACGGTCGCTGACCAGCATGGCCACTTCACCATCCAGGCAGATACTCCAACCACCGTCCGTCGATGGCAAAAGTGAGGCATCCGGGTAGATGGCATCCAGGCGGGCATTCTCCCATCCGGAGAACAGGGTAATCCAGTTGCCCATGCGCTCCCGATCGATGGCAGCGACCTGGTAACCTTCGTCCGAGTGCTTGCCCAGGGCCAGATGAACGGAGTCAATGTCCTGGGCAATCTGCTCTTCGACCGCATAGGGCAACGCCTGAAGGATGAAGCGGCTCTGTTTGGCCGGGATATCGGCGACACAGAAAAGCGCATCCTCACCCGGTATCAGCCCCACCAGCAACACCTTCTCCAGCGCGTTCCGGGCCAGGGTCTGTTCGATGGTATTCCGGTTATCTCCGGTACCCCGGGCCTGGGCATCGCCGGTGGCGTCCTGCAGCACCCAGTTGAACAGCTGTGCATCCGGATTCTCATCGACATCCGCAAACGGCGGGACCGGCCGGACAAAAAGGCGATAAGACATGACTATCCTTCTGAAATGGTAAAAGGCTCTTTGGTAATTCGGTTTTTCTGTCCGGTATCCCTGTGAACCGTCCGGACCTCACCTTCCCCGTTACGGAAAACGGTGCTGACCATGTTTACAACACGATTATCGTAGGTAATCCGTGAAACAACTTCAAAAAAACGGGTTTGCAGGGTCAGCCCCGTGGTCTTGAGCCCCAGGCCGGCAAATTCCGGCAAGGCGAGGAAATCCTGAAGATTACTGAAAGATTCCTCTTCCCGTTTTTCCAGCACGGAGGTGATCGCCGCTTCGGACAACTCCTCATGGAGGGATTGCAGCACAGGACCGGTCGCGGTGTTGACGTTGATCCCCGCGCCACTGACCGGCAGGGCGGCGACATGGGGCCGCAATGTCTGGTAGATTTCCTCGGTCATGCCCTCGATCAGCCGCAATTCCGTGACACCAACAAACGGCTGGTTACCGGCCCGATAACCGGGATCAGCCATCAGGTACTGGCCATCTTCCGCGCCATAGGCACTGATGGTCTGGTCGTTACTGTCGATCCAGTCTATCAGGACATCCGCAGTAATGCTGGTAACCCCCAGAACCATGAGCAGTCGGGTAAACCGGTCCTTCGCCAGAGTGTCCACCTGCCCGGCCGGCGTTACCAGATCGTTCAGGTTGAACCGGCCACCAAGATCATCAATCTGCACCTCAGCCACACTGTTACCGTCATCAAGGGGAAGGATGGCCGCGTTCATCGCCCAGAACTCATCGAGGCTATCGACCATCGAACCGTCCTCCTTGTCCTCCTCGAAATCCCGGACCAGAATGCTTCTGGCGAAAGCCTCGGCACCCAGGGCAATGCTCTGCCCCTGCTGCTGGGCCAGATAATGCCCGGCCTTGAACACCCGGATGTTCAGTTGCCGGGTCATGCCGGAGGCAAGCATCACCACCAGGGCCATTGCCAGCAGTACCATCACCAGTGCGACACCGCGCTGCCTGCTTTCCAATTGGCGATCCCGAATCCATATCATCTTGCAGCTCCACCCTGCTGGGTAGTGGTTTCCTGCCAGGGCTATTGGCCTGGCTGTTCGGGCTGTTGCTCGCCCTCTTCGTCTGTCCGGGTTGCCGCCTCATTAGCCTGGTTGACCAGGCCCTGGGCGGCGGCCGGATCAAAGTCCGGCAGGGCAAAAGTACGGACCAGCTCGCCAAACCGCTCATGCTCTACGATGACCTCAATGCCCAGAGGGAACGGAAAATCCGGCCGCTCCCCCGGAGTCAGGCCAGCGAGGTCATCGTCCGACGGCCAGTCTTCCTGCCAAATGCGCTCGCTGTTCAGGAAACGCACCTCAAAGGCTGTAATGTCCTCAAGAAGCAGAACATTCTCGCTGTTGTCTTCCTGGCCCTGGTCTACGGTGGGCCAATAACGGCGAAAGAGCTCGGTTCCGGTGTATTCCCAACCCACCCTCTGCAACCCGCTGCGCCGTAGTCCAAGCGGATTACGCCAGCCCTGACGGGTCAGTAACAGGGCATAGCCTTCTTCCCGGCTGGTCAGCGCCGGCTGGAAGTCACCATAGACATCCCGCGCGGAACGATTCACCATCTGGGTAATGTCCCTTTCCAGAAGCAGCATGGCACGCTGGATGCGGTCGAACTCCCCGGCCAATTCGTTCACCCTGTCCCTGGAATTGACCACGCCGTTGATAACCTGCCAGACACCGAGACCGATCACCGCGGTGATGGTTACCGCGATCAGCACTTCCATGAGGGTGAAGCCGGACTGGCGCATCACTGCTCCCCCACGAATGCAGATAGCGTGTGCAGTGGCGCCGGATCACTTCGCTCGTCCGTGTACTTGGCCACAGACACCTCGATCCGGCGCATACCGGGTTCCCCTGTTGCTTTCACCGTGGTGGTGACCTTCCATCGAAAAGGGCCGTACTCGGTATCGGTGGAGTTCTCGGAAATGCCGGGCAGTTGTTCCTGGAGTCGGATAGCGTTGATCCTGTTATCGGCAATCCAGCCGGCCAGGGTTTTGTCCCTGATCCGCTCGAAACCGGAGATATACTGGCTGCCCACCTCGGCCGCAGCAGTCGCAACCAGTCCGAACACCAGCAGTGCGACCAGGACCTCAATCAGGGTAAAGCCACGGGTCCGGTACATCATGCGTCACCCTCTGACCCGGGTTTGCGCCAGTGAATACCGGTAACTCCGTCAGATTCCAGCACATGCATGTAGTCGGTGTCCGAGCCCACGGTAAACTCGATCTGGAAGGGGGTGGTTTCGCCACTGGAGAAAAACACGACATCAGGTAGCTCCCGGTCTTCTTTCGAGGCAAGCCTGGGGGCATCGTTCTCGATATATTCGGTTGCAACCAACCAATCCGGAAACGCTCCGGGCTGAAATATCCTCTCTCCGGAGGCCTTCCACCGGGCAGTCTGATCCTGAAAGGCCACGAACTGGTAGCCTCCTTCCTCCAGCCTCACGCCCATCTCGAGGTTGTTGAGCACCGCCTGTTCCGATGCCGTCTGCATCAGCAAGTAAAGCTCCCGGACTTCGTTTTCCAGCTCCCGTTGGCGGGAACTGCCTCCCAGGGTAAATACCGCAAGGGAGGCAAGCAGCCCGACGACGATCAGGACAACGAGGATTTCTATCAGCGTAAAGCCGCTATTCGTCGTCCTGGATTGCACAGCCAGTCAGCCCTTTGTTTTCCAGACACTGATATCAGCATCGTCGTCATCGCCGCCTTCCTGGCCGTCAGCGCCATAGGTGTACAGATCGTAAGGGCCCTCGGTACCGGGGCTCACATACTGGAACTGGTTGCCCCAGGGGTCTTCCGGAACACTTTTCAGATAGCCGTCCGGATTCCAGTTCCTGGGCTCAGGGCTGCCGCTGGGCTTTGAAACCAGCGCTTCCAGGCCCTGCTGGGTAGACGGGTAATGGCTGTTGTCCAGGCGGTACAGATCCAGGGCGCTCTGAATGTTCTTGAGCTGGGTCTCGGCGATGGTGACTTTGGCCTGATCACTCCGGCCCATGATATTGGGGGCCACGATCGCCACCAACAGGCCGAGGATGACCATCACCACCATGATTTCGATCAGGGTAAAACCGCGTTGTGTGAACCGTTTGTGCATAGTCTTGCTCGTCATTTTCTCACTCGTCGTTGCTATGGATTCCTTTCCCGGAAAAGCACTACCGGGCCTCCTCGGGCCCGGATGTCAGCCAACCAGGTTGCTCATATTCAGGATCGGCAGCATGATCGCCATTACGATGATCAGCACCACCACACCCATGACCAGCAGCATCATCGGCTCAAACAGGCCGACCATGGCTGCAATCCTGGACTGCAGGGTGTTTTCCTGCATCCGGGCGGTTCGTTCCAGCATGCTATCAAGTTCACCGCTGGCCTCGCCGCTGGCAATCATGTGCAGCATCATCGGCGGGAAATAACCGGTCTGCTCCAGTGACCGGTGCAATGACCCGCCTTCGCTCACCTTGCGGGCGGCATCCCGTAGCCGTTCCCGAAGGTAATCGTTGGATAACACTTCACCGGCGATTCGCATGGCCTCCACCAGCGGCACACCACTGGTGGTCAGGATGCTCAGGGTACTGGCATAACGGGCGGTATTCATCCCCCGCACCATGCCGGAAACCAGTGGCAGATGAAGTAACCGCTTGTGGAACCGCTTCCGGAAACCGGGTTTGCGCAAGGCCACACGGAAGCTGGTCAGCGCTGCGATCAGGATGATCAGAAGGTAGACACCATAAGTGCCGAGAAATTCCGACATGGCCAGCATGGCCAGGGTCAGTGCCGGCAGCTCCTGCCCCTGCTTCAGGAACACCTCGATGATGTCCGGAACCACGTAGGTCAGCAGGAAGACTACGATGGCAATGGCCACGAAGCTGAGAATGATCGGGTAGATCGCCGCCAGCTGGATCTTCTGACGGGCTTCCTGCCGGTTCTCCGTGTAATCGGCCAGGCGGTTCAGCACCAGGTCCAGGTGCCCCGCATGCTCGCCGGCGGCGACCGTGGAACGATACAGGCGGGGAAACGCTTTCGGGAACTCGCCCAGGCTGTCTGCGAGGCTATAGCCTTCCATTACCCTGGCCCGGATGGCAATGAGCATGCTGCGGATCGGGGACCTGGTGGATTGCTGTGCCACTGCGCTGAGCGTCTGCTCCACCGGTATCCCGGACTGGATAAGGGTGGCCATCTGGCGGGTTACCAGCGCAAGATCGGAGGCGCTCAGTGACCCCTGGCCACTGAGCGGACTGGCCCGGCGCTGTTTTTCCACCGCCGGCTCAACCGCCAGTGGCGTCAATCCCTTTTCCCGGAGTTGCTGGCGCACAGCCCTTGGGGCATCGGCCTCAAGCACACCCTGTTTCTGTTTGCCTCGGGCATCCAGGGCCTTGTATTCGTACGCTGGCATGATTTACTGGCTCCGGTGGGTTACACGGAGAACCTCTTCCACTGTGGTGACACCATCCAGAATTTTCTGAACGCCATCGGCATGGATGCTCGGGCCGCCCTTGCGGGCCTCTTTTTCCAGCTCGAGCTCACCGGCGCGTTTGTGAATGAGCGAGCTGATTTCCTCGTTGATCTCCACCACCTCATAGATACCGATACGTCCCCGATAGCCCAGCTGGTTGCAGTGATCACAGCCTTTGGCGCGATAAATCGTCGGCGGACTGCCCGCATCCTGCTGCAGGAACTCACAATGCTCCTCGCTCGGAGTATAGGGTTCCCGGCATTCCCGGCAAAGCACCCGGACCAGACGCTGGGCGACAATGCCCACCAGGCTCGAGGAGATCAGGAAGGGTTCGATTCCCATGTCCATCAGACGGGTAATGGCGCCAACCGCCGTGTTGGTGTGCAGGGTCGAAAGCACCAGATGACCGGTCAGACTGGCCTGCACCGCAATCTCGGCGGTTTCCAGGTCCCGGATCTCACCGATCATGACCACATCCGGGTCCTGGCGCAGGATCGCCCTCAACCCGCGGGCGAACGTCATGTCCACCTTGGTGTTGACCTGGGTCTGGCCGATACCCGGCAGGTTGTACTCGATGGGATCCTCGACGGTAAGAATGTTACGACTGCGGTCGTTGATCTCCTGCAGCGAAGCATACAGTGTGGTGGACTTACCGGAACCGGTGGGGCCGGTCACCAGCAGGATGCCATAGGGTCGATGAATCAGTTTGCGCAGGACCTTGAGGTCCTGCCCGGCCATACCGAGTGATTCCAGACGGATGGAGCCGGCCTGTTTGTCCAGCAAGCGCAGTACCACCCGCTCACCACTGGAGGACGGCATGGTGGAAACCCGGATATCCACTTCCCGACCGGCCACCCGCAGGGCAATCCGGCCGTCCTGGGGAATCCGTTTCTCGGCGATGTCGAGCCTGGCCATGACCTTGATCCGGGATACCAGCAGCGGCGCCAGCGCCCGCTTGGGTTGCACCACTTCCCTCAACACTCCGTCGATCCGGAAACGCACCACCAGCTGCTTTTCGTAGGTCTCGATATGGACGTCCGAGGCGTTGGTCTTTACCGCCTCGGTCAGGATGGCATTGATCAGCCGGATAATCGGGGCATCGTCTTCCTGCTCCAGCAGGTCTTCGGTCTCCGGCACCGAATCCGCCAGGGACGCCAGGTCCATGTCGTCGCCGATGCCCTCAACCATTTGCATGGCTTCGGCGGAATCGCTCTGGTAGGCCGCGTTCAGCGCCTGATCAAAGCGGCCGGGATCGATGGCGGAGAACCTGGCCCGGCCACCGCTGAGACGATTGGCCTCTGCAACAGCCGAGTGGGACGCACCGGGACGTACCAGGATGACCGGCTCACCGTCTTCGGAACGCGTCAGGATCACCCCGTTGCGCTTGGCGAAGGTAAAGGGAAGACGTCCCAGCGGAGCATCCTGCGGCTGAACTTCGGTCTCGATGGTCAAGGTCGTCCTCGTTTTCGTCGGGCAATCTTCTTGTCGGCAACCGGGCCCACATCGGCCCGGAAACCCTTTTTGATTCAACTAATTCAGAAAGGCTACCACAGGATATGGACCCGCTGAATAACTCTATACACTATACTGCCACTAAAACGTTGCAGTCTGATAACCTGTGGCCCTTTTAATGGTCCATCAAGCACTCAGGAAGATCGATGCTGTCAATTCACCCACGGCTCCCAATGGTTCTCGCGATGGTTGCCGGAGCAGCCATGCTGGCCGTAACCTCCTGGCAGGGTTACCGCTTCTGGCAGACAGAAAGCCAGCCAGCCCTCTCCGCCACCGGCCAGCCCGCTCAACAGTCCCCGCCGGGTACCCGGGATGTTCCCGAAGTAGATTTGGCAACGCTCACCCTGTTTGGTTCCCCGAACGCCGATAGTGGTCCTGCCGAACTGGGTACCGAAAATCTGCCCGAGACCAATCTCAGGCTTTTCCTGCGTGGTGTACTTGCGGCCAGTGGTGAGTTTCCCGGCAGTGCGCTGATCGAGGATGACAAGAGCAAGACCGAAGTCTACCTGGTGGGCGATGAACTCCCGGGCAATGCCACCCTCCGATCGGTATTCCCCAACCGGGTAATTATCGAACGCTCCGGCAAGTTGGAGAACCTGTACTTCCCCGAAGAGGCCGATCGCTCCGGTATGTCGTTTACCGCTGACGACCAGGCCCGGCAAACCGAAGCCGCCGACACGGGTTCCACGCAGACCACCACCGCGCCCACCACCCCGAGCGCCGACCAGCAACGGCGTGAGGAAATCCGACAGCGTCTCGAACAGCTCCGGGAACGTCTCCGGAACAATAACTAGGTCCAGCCATGACCACGGCAGCGCCAGCATTGTGCCGCCGCACCGGTTGCATCCCCCTGCTGCTTGCTGTCTCGTTGGTCAGCGCCCTGGAGCTGGACAATCGCCTGATGAATTACGTGCTTCAGGAGTTTGGCCAGGAGGCCCACCAACGTCTTGTAGACTGGC
>Ga0114984_1001114_pt1 | contig 10084 bp, 10 predicted proteins | sample Shrwel1BS1Day1_FD_96987 | JGI IMG/M metagenome (GOLD analysis project Ga0114984, IMG submission 96987) | Subsurface microbial communities from deep shales in Ohio, USA - Utica-3 well 1 S-1-Day1 | ecosystem: Environmental > Aquatic > Deep subsurface > Shale gas/oil reservoir > Produced water/Flow... | reverse complement strand
TGGCTGGCGGCCTCACGCTGTCGCAGATCGAGGCAGTACTGAACCTGCCTTACGGAAACAGCGTCGACCCGAGCGACTACATCAAGACCCCAGCGGAGGTGGCCTGATGCGTCTACCTGAACTGATCTTCCTGGGCGCTCTGCTGCTCTGGCCTCTGGTTCCCCTGGTGTACCTGCTCTGCATCGTCTGGCAGACAGACTTCAAACTGGTAGCTCGATCCAAGCAGAGAATCACAGAAGGGTCTCGCTTATGAAGAGCATCGCCAGCGAAGTGAGGAAGGCCAGGAGTCGGAGCAATTCGGGCTTGGCTGCAACTACCGGAGGCACCTTCCAGCATCCGCTGCTGAGCGAGATCCTCGCCGCAGACAAGCGCAGATGGAAAGCAGCCCAGCAGATGAACCTTCCGGTGCTCCGGCTGGCGCCTACAATCAGCGACTAACAGAACCCCCATCACCCTTCGCCTGGACAGCCAGGAGGCCGATCTATCGGCTTGGTGCTGGGGGTTATTTTTTGGTTCATCGCGGATAAGCGTGAAAGCGAAGGGAGACGGCGGTAAGAAGGGCTAAGGTGGTGTTCGCCAAAACATCCCTGACCCAACCACCGCCGTCGCCATGGATGCTAGTTTGCTCACCCTTTTCTGGGAAGGCTTCGAGCTGGATAGCTACGAGCTTCTCGGTACCCATAGCCTGCTGATCAGGCTCAAGCCTGATCCCTCAAGGCTGCCTTGTTGCAGCGGTTGCGGGCAGTCCACATTTCGCCTTCATGACACCAGTTGCCGCCGGGTTCGCGAGCGCGATCTGCTGCAATACCGCGTCTGGCTGGAGGTTCCTGTTCGCCGGGTTCGTTGTCCTGCATGCGGTCCTCGGCGCGAACAGATCGATTGGCTAGCCGGTCGCCAGCCGCTTACTCGTGCGATGGTCGGCTGGGTGGAAACCTTGGTTCGTCTGCTGCCGATCAAGCATGTAGCCGATCTGGTGGGGCTTCATTGGCACACGGTCAAGGCCATCGACCTTGGCCGTCTCCACCGGGACATTGCAGCGCCGGACCTGAGCCGAGTCCGCCGCCTGATCATGGACGAGTTCGCCCTGTACAAGGGGCATCGCTATGCCACCGTAGCGATCTGCGCCGATACCCAGCAAGTGCTGTGGATTGGTGAGGGCCGCAGCCGCGAGGCTGTGCGCCCCTTCTTCGAGTGGATGGGCAAACAAGCCTGTGCTCGGATCGAGGCGGTTGCGATGGACATGAACACGGCGATGGACCTGGAAGTCCAGGCGCACTGCCCCAACGCTCGAGTGGTCTACGACCTGTTTCACGTAGTGGCCAAGTTTGGCCGAGAGGTCGTTGATCGGGTTCGAGTCGATCAGGCAAATCGACTGAAGGCTGACCCTGCCGGTCGGCGGGCGATCAAGCGCTCGCGCTGGTTATTGCTGCGTAACAGGCAGAATCTCGATAAGCCCCAGACACTCAAACTCGATGAGCTGCTGGCAGCCAACACGCCGCTGATGACGGCTTACCTGCTCAAGACCCAACTGAAGGAACTCTGGTATGCACCGAGCGAGCATGAAGCGCGGCGCCGGTGGAGCGAGTGGTTCAGACTCGCTCAGGAAAGTGGCCTGCAACCTCTTCAGGCCTTTGCCAGGCGGTTGAAGGCCTACGTCGAAGGCATCGTGTCCAGCGCGCGGTTCCGACTCAACACCAGCGTGCTCGAGGGGATGAACAACCGCATCAAGGTCATCAAGCGAATGGCGTACGGTTACCGGGATAACGCCTACTTTTTCCTCAAGATCAAAGCGGCGTTTCCCGGCAAGGTGCGATGAACCATAAAAAAGCCGGCTTGTGGCCGGCTTTTTAAGGTTTCTGTTTGCTCCATGTTGTTGCTATTGGTTCTGCTGAAAGCGCCGTAAAATCTGGCTTGTGCCTATTCTGTGTTTCATAATGTCGCTATAGATTTTTCAGCGTGCCACTGTTTAGTGGCAGGTGAAGTGGCAGGTGAGGGCGAGATGGCCAAGCTGACAGCGCGGGCGGTAGAGAAGCTAATTAGGGCAGCTGTCCCAGGAACTACAGGCGATGGACAGGGGCTGTATCTGCAAATTGCCAAGAACGGAACGGCTAGTTGGCTGTTCCGCTATCAGCTGCATGGTAAACGCCGCAACATGGGCTTGGGCCCATGTGCCGACGTGACGCTCGCTGAGGCGCGTAATAGAGCTGCAGATGCGCGAAGGCTGTTGACTGTCGATAGGGATCCGTTGGCCGCTCGCGATGAAGAGCGCGTAGCGCAGCGTGAGGCGCAGCGCTTGAAAGAAGCGCGGAGAATCACTTTCGAGACCCTGGCGAAGGAGTATCTGCAAGCGCATGGCGGAGGTTGGTCAGATAAGTGGCGGAAGGGGTGGCTTCGAAAACTTGAGCTGCACGCATTTAACAGGATCGGCAAGCTTCCGGCCTACGAGATAGGAGTCGAGCAGGTCTTGAGGGTCTTACAGCCGATGTGGTCGACGAAAACCCGGACGGCTGATGAAGTGCGCGGACAGATTGAGCAGATCCTCGATGCCGCTAAAGTTCGGGGGCTGAGAGAGGGGGAGAACCCGGCGCGGTGGAGAGGGAATCTCGATAACCTCTTGAGCAGAGCTGAGAAGAAGAAAGCTCGCATCCGCGAACATTTCCCCGCAATGAGGTGGCAAGACGTGCCGGCGCTAATGGCGAAGCTGACAATATGTGAAAACGTCCGCGATTCAGCGGCAGCGCGGTTGTTGATATTCACAGGGGCCCGACTGCATATGGTCAGGTTTGCCAGTTGGGAGGAGTTCGATTTGCCGGCCGGCATTTGGTCGCTCTCCGCTGAACGAATGAAAATGCGAGAGTCATTTGATATCCCGCTGGCCCCCGAAGTTGTCGCGCTATTGCAGTCACTGCCACGCACTGAGAGCCCTTATCTGTTTCCCGGCCAGGGGCGGGCTCGCGTGATACATCAGAATGCTATTCGAAACCTTCTTCACTCCCTTGGACATACCGACATCACCAGGCATGGTTTCCGGTCAAGTTTCCGCGACTGGGCAGGTGATCGTACGACCTACTCGCGGCAAGTATGCGAGCTGGCTATAGCTCACGACGACCGCGATCAAACCGAAGGGGCGTATTCCCGCTCAGATTTTCTAGAAAAGCGGCGGCCTCTGATGGCGGACTGGGCACGGTACTGTGCTGGTACTCCGGGCGAAGTGGTGCAGGTTGCGTTCGGAACTCGGAGTAACCCTGCATAGGCCACCTAATGAAAAGCCCGCGGTGTGAGCACCGCGGGCTTTTCATTAGGTGGTAAGTCCCCGAAGAGGAGGCGGTGTCATTGAGAACACCTTGCTCCGTGACTCACTGCCGGTGTTATTGGCCACCGCCGGCTGGGCCCGCTTCTATTCACCCTAGAAGGTGAGCTGCAATCAATGTTTGGGATGTTCACATAGATTCCGACAGTTGCAAGACTGGTTACAGGCAAAGTCTGGGCCGTGAGCATGGCGCATCGGCACAGAAGAACATGGCACTCAGCTAGATAAATATGTGTTTCACAGAGCTTCTTCCATAGTCACAGCGTAACTGCGCGTTTTCCGCGTTTAGACAGAACACAGCGCCAACCCAGAGCCTTAGGCTGGATCCAACGGCAACAGTTGGAGGTTTTCCGTATGGCCGATGTATCCACGTGTACCTATGCTCCCGCGGCTTTTTTTACCGCTGAATACTCTGTCTCGCGCTCCACGTGGTGGAGGGTAGCCAGAACCCCTGGTTTTCCTGCTCCGGTCCGTTTCGGACGTGCAGTTCGGTGGGATGTGGAAAAAGTTGCGGCTTTTTTGGCGGGAGGTGGTAGGTGATCCGGCCTGACGCTATCCCTGTTGGCCAGCCCGTACGCACGCCAGCTCCAGCCAAAGACAGCTTTAGGTTCGTGCGAGCCAATGAACTGCTAGTGAACGCGGTGCATTGGCTGATTCACGGCTATTTGGAGTGCGATACCGTAGCGGTGATGTACGGGCAGCCCGCGACTGGGAAATCTTTCCTTGCCTTGGACCTATCCTGCTGCATCGCGGCTGGTCTTCCTTTTCATGGTCATCCCGTAACACAAGGCGCCGTTTTTTATATCGTTGGCGAGGGTCATGGAGGGGTAGCCCGCAGGGTGAACGCGTGGGCACAACACAGCCAGACTGAGGTTCCCCGCTCGCTGTTTATCTCCGAAACGGCTGCGGATTTTTTCGATAGCCGCAGCACGGAGTCGGTAGCCGACGCCGTCGAAAGTATCGCGAGCGCAACAGGAAGCCACCCTGCGTTGATTGTTGTTGACACGATGGCACGAAACTTCCGAGGCGAGGAGAACAGCGCCACCGATGTCAGTTGGCTTGTGCATAACTTGGATGAACTGCGCCGGCGATGGCGGGCTGCTGTTTTGATCGTTCATCACACCGGGAAAGATAGTGATCGTGGTGCGCGGGGCTCAACTGCATTGAAAGGCGCGGCTGATGCTGAATATGAGGTGACCCGCAGCGATAGGGATAGCGTGGTTCGCCTGATATCAAAAAAGATGAAGGACGCGGTCCAGCCAGCTGCGCTAGCGTTCAAACTAGAACCAGTTTTTGTAAGTGACACACGTGGAGCGCTTACCCAGGCCGCGGCGCTCAGCCGGGTGTCGTATAACCCAGCGAGCGAGGCTGCTCAGCCGCAAGGCAAAAATCAGCAGAGAGCTCTGCAGATTCTTAGAGATATGCACGCGGAGGCGAAGGATAGCGCGGAGTCGGTTTCTGGACTTTCGTATGAGGCATGGAAAAAACGTCTTGCGGACGACGGAGCCGGCCGCAACCGTGCAAAAGAGGCATGCGAAGGCCTTGTGAAGCGGGGAGTGGTCAGCGTTGAGGACGATAATGTAACGCTGGCGTTGGAATAAGTTACGCGTGTGGCGCTAGCGCATGAACCGAAGCGGAGTACTGGTGAGGAGCAGCTATGGGTGCGACGAAGCCGCACGTAGGAAGCGGTCCGCGGCGGTATAGCTGAAGAAAGGCGAAGCGACGGTCGTGGTATCTGCGCTTCATCAAGGCTGTCACCTTCGCTGCTGGATAGCGGAAATGGGCCAAATGGCAACGGTGTTAGCAAGGCATCCTCACAGCCCGAGCGGCGGTTGGGTAAAAGGAATATTGATCCATCGAGGTCCGATCGCGTCTAAACAGTTACACTACCGCGACGTTAAGGTTGAGCATTATGGCTAGCAGCGAACATCTGAAGGCGCTTCTGCGTTCACACGTCAAGGGAGATGACGCCCACTTCTTGTCCGTCGCGATGCAGCTTGCGGCACACGAAGCAAAGCAAGGGCATGGAAAGCTTGCAGAAGATCTCCGGGCCATCATTGACTCGGCCAAGAAAAACCGCCTGCCCTCCAGCTCACCGGTTCCGATCGGTCAGCCACGGGGCGAGCTGGGCAACCTGCTGTCTGCCGTACTGCCTCGCACTCGATTTGCAGAAATGATCTTAGATGAGGCCACGCACAACCGCTTGGCTCGGATCATCAATGAGCAACGAAACTTCGAGAAGATACGTGCTTATGGCTTGTCGCCACGTCGTAAGCTCCTGCTTGTTGGTCCGCCCGGCACCGGCAAAACCATGACTGCCTCCGCTCTCGCGGGCGAACTAGGCATCCCTCTCTATGTAGTTCGCTTTGACAGCCTCATCACCAAGTTCATGGGCGAGACCGCGGCGAAGCTTCGCCAGATATTCGATGCTATCCGCGATACGCGCGGCATTTACTTCTTTGACGAGTTCGACGCGATTGGCTCACAGCGCGGCCTGGCCAACGATGTAGGCGAAATCCGTCGAGTCCTGAACAGCTTTCTCCAGATGATCGAGCAAGATCAGTCCAACAGCCTGATCATTGCGGCCACGAACCACCCCGAAATTCTAGATTACGCCTTGTTCCGCCGCTTCGATGATGTTATCGAATACGGGCTGCCTAATCAGGAGCAGACTGTAGCGGTGCTGAAGAGCCGGCTTGCAAATTTTTCGAAGCCGATTCGAAACTGGGGCAAGCTCTGCAAAGTTGCAGAGGGCCTTAGCTATGCAGAGCTGGCAAGGGCAGCGGACGATGCGATCAAGGACGCGATAATTCAGGACCGCACACAGGTCGACATCAAGGACGTGGAAAAGCATCTTGAAGAGCGCAAGGCTTTCCATGGGAGACAACGCTCATAGGGTAGTAGAGCCTCTCGATGACAGAACCAAAGGCAGGACAGCGACCACACTTTCACTTCCAGGGAACGGGCCATCCAGAACGGTTCCGCTCTACAGCATCCGCAACCAGGGAGCCGCGGTTCCCGCAACAAGACCGAGCCCGACACGGCGGAGTCTTGCTTGGCCAGCTGCGATACGTTGGCGAGCAGATGATCGAGGCCGTCAATCTTCAGCGCCAATTCGGTCGAGATAGTGGGTTTGGCCTGCAGATCGAGTTCAGAAGCTTCCCTGGATTCGAATTAGCCTTTGAGGGGCTTGCTCGTGGCGCTCAGCGCATCGAACTGCTGAACTTACGCCGTGACCCCCAAGCTCAATCCGACATGGCGACCGTTTTCGTCCCCGATGGACAGCTGAAAGCTTTCGAAAGTCTTATTCGCCAGTACCTGGAGGCGAACACGTCCAAGGGGCTGCCGCGTAACGCACCGCTGCTTAACCCTATTCAGGAGATTCGGTTCGCCGCATTCAGTGCACTCTGGACCGATGATCCCTCAGTGCTACCTGCGGACGACACAGAAACGATCTGGTGGGAATTCTGGCTGCCGGTCCGACAGGACCGTGAGGCCGTGCTTAACCGCTTCCGCTCCATCGCAGAAGCCTCCGGCTTCATCACCTCGCAAAAAACTCTTCACTTCCCTGAGCGTACAGTGCTGAATGTGTTCGCCTCGAAAGCGGCGATTACTCAATCGATTCTGCTCCTCAATGAAGTTGCTGAAATTCGACGGGCTAAGGAAACCGCTGAGTTCTTTGATGCTCTGCCCCCAGCAGAGCAGCACGCATGGGTCGATGATCTGCTTGCTCGCACCACCGCAGGCCAGAATAACAGCGTCCGTGTCTGCCTTCTCGACACTGGTGTTAACCCAGGTCACCCGCTTCTGGCTCCGCATATTGGTCTCAATGATCTGTATAGCGTCGATCCTGCGTGGGGTGTCCAGGACAACGTAGGCCATGGCACCGGCCTGGCCGGACTCGCCCTATACGGCGATCTCGTTGACTCGCTGTCCGTGCAAAGCCCCATCACGATCCAACATCGGGTCGAATCAGTGAAGCTGCTGCCGGCCGCAGCGGGTAATCAGAAAGAGCCCTATGGCGCGCTCACCATGTCAGCAGTCGCCTTGCCGGAAATCGCTCAGCCGAACGTGAGCCGCGTCTTCAGCATGGCCATTACGAGCACCGATGCTCGTGATAGAGGGCGGCCCTCTGCGTGGTCTTCCGCAGTCGATGGACTGGCTTCCGATGTTCTCGGCGAGCGGGCGAATCCGCGACTGATTGTGGTATCGGCCGGCAACGCGGATCAGAACCAGGCGTTGCTCTACCCCAACAGCAACGCTACTGACGGCATCCATGATCCAGGCCAATCTTGGAACGCGCTATGCGTCGGAGCGTACACACAAAAGGTCACGATCGATCCTCCTAACGCGACGCTTCAGCCTGTGGCTCCCGCAGGAAGCTTGAGCCCATTCAGCACCACGTCGCTGACCTGGCAGCGTACGGCCTGGCCACTCAAGCCTGACGTGGTGTTTGAGGGCGGGAATTTGTTGAAGGACCAGTTAGCCGCCTACAACTATCCATCCGTTTCCCTGTTGACGACTTCCCACGCTCCAGCAGCGCGGATGTTCGACCTCACCAGGGCCACCAGCGCGGCTTCCGCACTGGCAGCTCGGATGGCAGCGCAAATTTCAGCCAGATACCCGGTACTCTGGCCGGAGACGGTTCGAGCACTGATGGTCCATTCTGCTGAGTGGACAGACCGCATGAAAAACGACTTCCTGGGTGCTGGATCGAAAGGCGACTATGAGCGTCTGGTGAAAACCTGTGGTTTTGGGGTGCCCGACTTGGGACGAGCCCTGTGGAGTGCCGGCGACTCGCTAACCTTGATCGTTGAGGACGAGCTGCAGCCGTTCATGAAGCCTATTAAGGGCAATCCCACGGCTCGGGACATGCACCTTCACGATTTGCCTTGGCCGAAGGAAGAGCTCCTTCATCTGGGCAATACCAACGTAGAGATGCGGGTCACGCTTTCGTATTTCATTGAGCCCAATCCAGGGGTTGTGGAGCGTGGCATCAAAGGTCGCTACCGGTACGAGTCTCACGGCCTCCGGTTCGATGTCAGCCGGCCGACTGAAGAGAAGGCTCAATTCCGGCAGCGCATCAATAAACGCGCACGCGACGAGGAAGATGGCACCTACCAGGGTGGTGGATCAGATCCGAATTGGCTGTTGGGTACCCAGACGCGGCACAGGGGGTCACTGCACTCGGATATCTGGCGTGGCACCGCTGCAGAGCTGGCAGACCGCAGCATGATCGGCATCTATCCAGCTCTCGGATGGTGGAAAACCCTGTTGAGGCAGGAGCGTTACAACGATCGCGTCCGATACAGTCTTGTAGTTTCAATAAAAACTGAGCAGTCGGAAGTGGACCTCTATGCCGCGATACAGAACGTAGTCACGGCTAGAACAGCGATTATGAACGCTGTGTAGCGCTAGCCTCGGGTAGTCCGATCATGCCAGCCTCGTGGGTATGATTGAGCAAAGTTACGTGGATTTTCTCTGCACACACTGCTCAATGCCGTGGCGCCCTTGCCACTAGTGCTCTTCATTGACATCGACCCCACCCGTCCGACGGAATTTTTCTTAAGGGGTTTCGGTTATATCGGACAGTAGGTATCCCCGTAGCCCATGCAAATGACTACCTGGCCAGGCTCATACATACAACGGCTCGGTGCAGTCTTAAAAAGCCAAGCACCCCTGGCCAGGGCAAAAGGTATCGATCGTCGCTGTGTTCAGCCGCGGCAGTTCCGCCTCGGTGAGCGGCTGGCCTGCTTCTAGCTGGCCGGGGGCTTTTCGCTTTTAAGAGCAATCCGTCCGACGAAAACGAAATCCTCTAACTGCGCAAATTCGGAACGCCGCGTTCGCCGGGACGGTATTGCATCATCGTTTCGATCAGCGAGGATTGCGTCTCAGCATGTTGGAGACGAGAAATGCGCAAATTTGCCGAGAAGGTCAGGGAGCTCCTCTGCGAGGCTGAGAAGGCCGATGGGTTCCATGAGGCGGAGGTTACGTTTTCCATTCGATTGCAAGGCGGAAACGAATCGTATTTTCTGCGGTTGATGTCGGAACGCGACAGGCCCGGCGATGAAATCTCGTTGGCAAAAGAGAATGAGCCGGAGAATGGGCAATGGTTCTAAGAAATCTGGTCGCATGGTTGTGGTGCAGCTTTCGGCCACAAAGTCCGGTGGCAGATGGCTACATAACAATAATCTATCCGGAAAGAACTAATGGTATCGTCGTACATGATTCCCTGTCCGAACCCGACGGGATTTTCATTTCTCCGATAGAAGTGAATGAGCTGAACGTAGAGGAAAGCTGGGCGCCAGAAGAAAGTTTCGACGACTATGTCATGGCGCGGATGGAGCCGACGTCGCTTATCAATCCTGCGACCGGACTGTTAATGCTGAACGAGCATATAGATGTGGGCGGCAATTTTTTTGGTTTCGGCGACGACTGAAGTCTGTTAGCAAACGGGGCTGGCGATCTAGTAACCAGCGCATGCACCGGATGTGCTTGGTCCCTCTTGTCGCCAGCTATTGCTATCCCAGATTTGGTGGGGTTCTACCGCGTTTTCGCGGACGGTTTGAAACTGGTGACATACCGTCCGCGGAAGCTAACGCGATTTAGCATCAGCTTATCGAGTCTGCTCGAGCGCATGACTCACCCCATAAGCGCTTGAGGAGAAGGCGGGGCGGTTCAAACCGACTCGGGTCAACAATTTAGCCAGCCACCGCATGAAACATTCGGCGGTACTCTGAGGGCGTCGTGCCTAGGTGGGCAGCAAACTGTTGG
>Ga0114984_1001112_pt1 | contig 10093 bp, 10 predicted proteins | sample Shrwel1BS1Day1_FD_96987 | JGI IMG/M metagenome (GOLD analysis project Ga0114984, IMG submission 96987) | Subsurface microbial communities from deep shales in Ohio, USA - Utica-3 well 1 S-1-Day1 | ecosystem: Environmental > Aquatic > Deep subsurface > Shale gas/oil reservoir > Produced water/Flow... | reverse complement strand
GGAGACTGTAAAAAATTTTGTGTAAATGGCTGTTTGCACTGTTAAATCCGATCCTGATACATGATCTCGAATTGCGCCATGGCCGGTTTCCAGTTGCGTATGGGCATCGTCCACTTTTTCGATGCCTGATGCAAGGCTAAGTACAATACCTTCATGATGGCCTCATCATTCGGGAACGACCGGCGAGTCTTGGTAATTTTACGCAATGACGCGTTCAGCGATTCGATGGCGTTAGTGGTGTAGATAGCCTTACGTATCTCCGCCGGGTATTCGAAGAATACGCTTAAGCGTTCCCAGTTTGCCCGCCATGAGCGGCTTATGGTCGGATGCTCTTCATCCCACTTTTCAGCGAACTCTTCCAGCGCCTGCTCTGCTGCAGCGCGGGTGGCAGCACCATAAATTAGCTTTAAGTCAGCTGCGATGATCTTGCGTTGCTTCCAGTTTACGTAACGCATAGAGTGGCGAATTTGATGCACGATGCACAGCTGTACCTGAGTCTTCGGGTAAACCGCTTCAATGGCTTCGGGGAAGCCCTTCAAGCCATCGCAGCAGGCGATAAAGATATCATCGACGCCGCGATTTTTAAGCTCGTTCATCACAGATAACCAGAATTTAGCGCCTTCGGTTTGCGCCATCCACAGGCCAAGGAGCTCTTTTTCACCGTCGGTGTTAATACCAAGCGCCAGGTAGACTGACTTATTTTGAACAACGCCAGAGTCACGGCTGCGAACCACCAGGCAATCAAGGTAAACGACCGGGTAAAGCTTTGCCAGTGGTCGATGTTGCCAGGCCTTTACTTCGTCCATCACCTCGTTTGTAACCTGAGATATGAATGTGGGAGATACTTCAACACCGTAGGCTTCTTCAAGGTAAGCCTGGATATCCCGGGTAGTCATGCCTCTGGCATAGAGCGCGACGATGCGCTCATCGAATCCGTTAAGCTGACGTTCACCTTTGCGAACCAGTTTAGGCTCAAAGCTACCGTTGCGATCACGGGGAATATCCAGCTCGACGTCACCGTTGGTGCTACGAACAGCCTTCTTGGTTTTACCGTTGCGGGAGTTACCGCTGTTATTGCCGGCCGCATCATTTGGGGCGTAGCCTAAATGGGCTTGCATCTCGGCTTCTAAAGCGCGTTCAGCGACTTTTTTGGTAAGCTGCTTGAGCAGCCCAGCTTCACCTAAAATGTCGTCGGGTGAGTCACAGCCATCAAGCAGCTGATCGATGAGTTTGTCTGATATTGGCATTCTGATATCCTTCTTCGATATTGCTAAGAATGCCATTTACACAGATATTTTTACACTCTCTTAGTCCGCAACTTTAACGTTTGCCGCTAGTTGAAAACACCGTACTCCAGGCGATGAATTAGGGCGAGTACCTGCTGAAGCTCTATGAATGAGTTCAGGTTTTCGATAGGCGAGCGTCCACCGAGCCCTCTACAAGGCTTTTTAAGCCAGTTAAAAGCAGCACATGCCTTGCCCTCAAAAAGCGACTCAGAGGCCTCTATGGCTTCAATTAACGCATAAACACGATTGCTTTCTACCCTGGTAAAGCGTCTGTGCTTTCGTCTCTGTACTTTATTCCGGTCAGGAAGGTTAAGCGCATTCAATATCTCAGTTTCTGACAGCTCCGTTTCGTGCGCGAGGGAAGCGACAACGCCAAAAGTGAAACCTTGCACGATAGCATCGCCCATTGCCAGGTAGTCTTCAGGTAGCCCGAGCTTTTCCTTAAAAGTCAGCTCTAAAGGTTGTTGCACAGTTTTGGGGATGTTGTGTTCGTGGTGCATTTGAGTGCCTCAAGGCGAAAGTTCAGTTAGAGCATTTCTTCTTGCTTTGAATATAGGTTATAAGCAAGTGAATACCCAGCATAACGACCGGCATCACCGCCACCCAAATTAGTAATGATTCGTCGCCCATCCGATACTCCAGCCAGTTAACCAGGTACTAAGAATAGCATTTTCTGTTGTTTTTACAGCGACTATGAGGTCGAGAACTCGGACGCGTGTGGCACAGAAACAAAAAAGCCACCGGTGACGGTGGCTAGGTAAGTATCGCATAGCATGACATGGCGGCTCCGATTGCCAAGTGTGAGAGGCTAGCGATGTGGGCATATTAACAGAGTAAAATTGTAAGCGGAAGAAAAAGACACTAACGGACTCAAAATACGCAATGTCTGTTAGCCCCGTTGAAAGCTCAAAGGCAGCGTGTAACTCTCAACTTGGCTTAATTTTTAACCATGTTATAAAGAACCTTTCCTGATTAACCGTCTTGTTATTAGTAAGTGTGAGCGTCGCTAGCGATGCACGGCACATTTACTTCGGCAATATTGCGCGTTTTGTTGTTGTGTTGTGTATTTAAGTCGTTTACTGTCAATGACATAGTGAAGAATGAAAGTTGGATATTGTGCGCTCGGTAGAGTGTTACTGATCATGCTCAAACTGCATTGCTAACTCGGGATCTGTAAAGTTATAAATCACTTACTTATCAGTAAGTTAATAGCTGTAAACTATCAATTGGACGAGTTTCTAACTGTGCACGCACAATATACAAATGTTAGCACCGAAAAACAGTTCACAACATGGAGAAGCATAAATGGAAACTTTCAAAGCATCAGTTCAGTACAACGATCTAAAGGGTAGCGTAGCTGCTGACAATGCTGATCAAACCGATGCCAGCAAATACCTCAAAGATAAAGGCCTGATCAACGACGACGAATTCATCATTGGGATCAGAATGTGGGCCGGTGAAAACCATGGCAAACATGATGATCCCGTCAGCGTAAGGTTCCTAGTTTCTGACTTGAAAGGCTACCCTGACTTGCCTGACATGCTTAACGCCGAAGGTGAGGGTGTTGGGTTACGAGAAATTCAGCAGGATATGGATCTTCTAGATTTCTTTGCGTTGTTCAAGCGGTTGGAGCTAACGCTCTCAACAGGTGGAAGGATTGAGGGGATCTCCTACACGCCGGAGTGAGGCTCGTGCTAACAAATGCAGGCACGGCGACGCCCTTTCCATTGCGCCTTTGGCTCCATTCCATGGGCGCGCATGCTGCAGGCGTTAAATGGCCATGATTGTTGAAGCTCTGAGAAAAATCCATCTACGGCATCGGCTGCAGGAAGGCGATGTTTCTGCACATACCAAGTCCGCGCAGATCATCACGAAGGAGTGGCAAGCAGCAGTCTGCGCGAATGATGTGTTGGGTGAGGTGAGGGTTTCTAGAGCGAATAATGAGCGAATCGATGTCGTCGATTTGAAAACCAACACAGCATATGAACTCAAGGTTTCTGGCAAAAATACGCACCACGAGTTCTACAAAGATCTGGTAAAGGTGCTCACCTACAATGAGTACCAAATTGCAGAAAATAGGCTGACAAAGCTGGTGTTTATCAGTGAGGAAACCGGGATCCGTTCGTTGATGGTGCGGTTAGATGAAATGTTCCTCAAAATGCTTGAATCAAAGCATAAGTTAAGCATTGAGCTTGTAGCCATTTAACCAATGGGTGAAGCCGACCGGCACTACGCTGCGCTCCGTCCCGGCAGCTTACCCAAGGCGTTAGCCAGAAAAGGAGCTTTTGTGCGCCTGATCTACTTCGATGAGGTCAAGTATCAGAAGGGAAAGCAGCCCTACTATTGGATAGGCGGCATCGTGGCTACTCCTGAAGCCATTTGGCACCTTGAAAGGGCCGTTTCAGACCTATCTGAGCAGTGTTTCGGAGTTGGCACCCTCTCGCAAGAGACCGAGTTTCACGCGGCTGAAATTTTTCATCGAAAGCGCAACTTCAAGTCTTGGAAGGATATTGAGAAACGTGTTGCGGTAATCAATAGCTTGGCCGACATACTGAACAGCCAAGAACAGTTAGCGAAAATCTATGTGAAAATTGAGCCAGCCCGAATGCTCTCGGAAACTGAGATCGAAGACAAAGCGTTCATGTTTTTTGTTGAAAAAGCGGAGCAGTATCTGCGAGCTCAAAGGTCGCCGGGAATGCTCATTGGTGATAGAGATAGTCAGAGAGTTTCTAAGCAGTTTGCTGAAACGCTATCTCAGTATCGAGCGCACGGAACCTCATATCAATTCGGGATAGAGTTAACGCATCTGATTGATACCGTGCATTTTACAGACTCTCATCATAGCAGGATGCTGCAGCTGGCGGACCTATATGTATGGCTCCTCCAGCTTCGAGCCAATTCCAATCCAGAGACATATCCCCACAAGCTAGTGCTAGAGCACGTGGAAAATAATACAAGCGTGTTCCTTCCGCAGAAATACAAGGTGTGGCCAACCGATTTGTCCTGGTATCAACATCAGTGAAAATGGCTAACAAACCGCGTCACTCGGATGGCCTTTACGCCGCTTCGCTCTGTAAACGCCACCGGTGCGCTTTGCGTTAGGCATTACTTGAGAGACCTGCTACATTATGAGAGCAACCAATATCATAGAGTTGATATATGAATCGAACCGATAAAGTCGGAAGCGAATACCTTCGTACACATGTGTACGAATCTAGTTTTCTGTTATAAGTGGTGTTACTTAGCGATTTATAATAAAATTCTTATTGGCTATTACGTTGAGCTTCAACGGCTGAAAAGGTGGAGTGCGGTCATGGAAAATAAACTCGCAAAATATGGTGTTAAAAAACGGGTTTGTGGGCCGAAGATCAAACCAACTAAGCAACTGAACCTAGATACTCCAGAGGGGCAACGCCTAGTTTACACCGAGGCGCGAATGATTCTTGCGCAACACAAGAAAACGTTTAGACGCTTGGCGTCTATGTGATGCAACTTTTTCAACTCCCAGCAACCCGCGTTATTGACGAAAAACAGTTTGCCGATCTACTTTACGATTGTTACGCAAACAACTTCGAGCAGTAAAAAGCAGGTTACACTTCCGCCGACTGGTGAGTACATCGGTGAGTATAGTCAAAATGAATCTTGATAAATATATCCTAAATTATTGATCTTTAAGGGCTATTATATTTTCAATCAACAAGCAGATCCAGAACACCGAGTAGGTCGCGCCTTTGGCGCGACTTAGCCCACCATCACCTAACCACCGAAAATTCTTGAAATAGATGAGCAGGTAAAGGGTGTGCAAGACGCCATGTGATGCTCATTGGGGCGGCGCCTTCGTGTTTAACAAATTCCACAGGTCCACAAGGTCTGTAAGGGGAGTCCTTGTTCAAACGCACGAATAGTTGAAACTGCCAGCCTTCTTCAGCTCCTTGTATATAGCGGAGTCCCGCTGCTGTTGCTGGCCCTGTCGTATTTTGAGATTGCCAATGAAATAGCTCGGGGCTTATTGCGTAGTCGTTGTACTCGACGCCTTCATGCAATGCATTTGATTTATCTAAAGTTACGAACAAAGCTTCAATTTTCCGTTCGAAGTCGCGCCATACGCCAGCTTGGAAAGGGCTGTAGCGGGTCTCAGTATAGTATTCAAATGCGGTTAATATCTCTCTAATTTTGTAGCTACTGTGTAGCTTCAAGCCGGTCCACTTAATGCCCGGTACTTCATAAAAGCTTTGATTAGTCCGTGCGTCCAAGGCATCACTGAGCTCGATGAGCTCTTTTGCAAGTTCAGGACACTCATTGAGTTCTGTTTGTAGCTCGGCAACAGACTGTATTGAGCGACCGCCTTTTACCTGATAGGTAAACATCAATGCTCTTTTATACTGAAGCGAGGTTGGTAAAATACTGGCGTGTTGTCCAAGCTTTCTGATAACGTCGATATAGTCTGTGTCGTCGAGATGCAGTACATCTTTAAAGCGTCGATTGATTGACGTTTCTTGTGCAGTAAATGTGGGTGAGATAATTTCTGCGTCACGCTTGAGCCGCGTCCAGCCCGATGCAGTTTGCCCACTACCTTTACGATAAATGTCAGTTAACTCAATCGCTTGATCATTAACGAAATCAGTGAGTTTTATTTCGTCTTGCGGGTGGCGCAGTTGATATTGGACAAGCTCTTGTTTTAGGCGACTCCAGTTTAGATTGATTGTTTGTCGTAAATTGGTCAGAATTTGCTGGCGCGCTTGCTTATTCATTTGCAAATAGCAACCTGGCGGTAAGCGTGAAAATCCATTTTCCACACCGTCGAGAACTTCTTTTTTACTTAATCCTGTAATCGCACTGTATAAAATATCGAACCGGAAATGAGTATCGTATTGCCCTACAAAGTCGAGGATGAGACAACTCTCTTTACCCTCGAATAATCGTAATCCTCGCCCAATTTGCTGTTGGAATAGCGACACACTTTGTGTTGGTCGCAGTAATAGGAGCGTATCGACATAGGGTAAATCGACCCCCTCATTAAATAGGTCAACGGTTACAATGATATTAATGTCTCGCTGCCCTAGCTCTCTTTTGATTTGTTCGCGTTGATTTTGTGGGGTTTCGCCAGTGAGTAGCTTGGCTTTAACGCCCTTGTCACAGAAGTAGTCAGTCATGAATTGGGCATGCTGCACTGAAACACAGAATGCTAGCGCTCGACACTCGTTGATGTTGTTCACATGCTCTTGCCAAGCACGCAGGACTGCAAGTGCTCTTATATCACTTTCAGATAATAGGTTATCAAGCTGTGAGCGTTCATTCGCTGAGCGCCAATTTATACCTCGATAGTTAATGCCGTCGTCGCACGCATAATATTCAAATGGCGCTAGCAGTTGCTGTTCTAGTGCATGCCATAAGCGCAACTGAACAGCAGGTGAGCCATCAGGCCGGGGATCGAAATGACGCATGATATTCAATCCGTCCGCACGCTCTGGTGTTGCAGTTAAACCGAGTAGGTATTTAGGCGTTAATGCTTCGATGATGCGTTGGAATGAGGCCGCTTCAATGTGATGACACTCATCGATAATGACCATATTCCAATAGTTTTCATCGTGCCGTGTTGTGTAATCGCGCGAATTCAGCGTTTGTATCGTGGCAAACAGATGCGAGTCAGAGTCAGGTTGGTGGTTTCCCGAGAGTAACTCACCAAAATTAGAGTCTCGTAAAACGTGACGAAATACTTGTAGAGACTGCTGTAAAATCTGTTCTCGATGAGCAACAAACAATAATCGAGGCTGTCCGCCTTCTTGTGAGCAGATCCGCCGATAATCTAAAGCGGCCATAACGGTTTTACCCGTACCGGTCGCTGAGACTAACAAGTTTTTGTAGCGTCCGTGGTCTCGCTCATTTTGAAGTTGATCGAGGATAATCTGTTGGAATGGTTTAGGCCGAATGTCAAAGAAAGTGGTAATGATATCGGCATTGTATTCTGGCTTGCCGCTCTCGCGCGTCAGTGCTTTTTTGAGTTCAGTTTTGTGTGTTTCATTATTAGGGTCGTAAAGTTGAAACTCTTCATCCTGCCACAGTGTTTCGAAGTGCGCACGGGCGCGTTGATATAACTGTTTCTGACCCTGTTCGGTGAACTTAACCGTCCACTCTAAGCCCCCCATCAGTGCCGCTTTAGAGAGGTTTGCACTACCCACGTAAGCGGAACCAAACCCTGTGTCTCGCTCAAATATCCATGCTTTTGCGTGTAAACGAGTGCGACGTCCATCCAAAGACACTTTAACCTGGCAATTGGGTAGTTGAGCTAACATATCGACTGCGGACTGTTCAGTCGCGCCGATGTACGTCGTGGTTATAATTCTTATGCTGGTCTGCGAACGTTGTTCGGCGTCTACTGCGGTAATTTCCTTGAGGATATTAATGATTTTTCGTACACCTGACATGGTGATAAAACTCATCAAAATATCAACGTGATTGCAGTGCGAAAGCTCCGCTTGTAACTCGTTGAGTAATCCTGGCGAGTCTTTTCCTGATGTAAACAACCAAGGTTGCGACATACCTATTTGCGGTAAACTTAATGGCTGATCAGGAGAATGCAGAGCACGCAAGACTGAAGGCGGATTTAAGTAAGTCGGTGTGTTGGTCTCAGTTTGGCTGAGCTGTCGAGTAGTGACTAACACTTCATTAAGAACTTCGATTTGCCGTCTTAACCTAGCATCATTAGCAGACTCATTCTCTTGAGTTTGGGTAGTGAGCTCAGACAGCGCTTGGGCGATTTGTTCAGTTAGAACTTCTGCTAAATGGCGACTGCTGGTGGTGAGGTCAAGCTCTTCGCTCACCTCTGTATAGCCCGACTGCTCTATGGCTTCTTGTAGCTCTTCGCTTTTGAGTAGCTCGTAAAATCCCTTTTTCATTACCATGGTCCTTTGAGCCCAATACTTAGGCATCTCAAGATGCCAGGTTTGTCGGGCTAGGGCAAGGAGGTTAGAATGAACGCATCATTTTTACGTAGCGACCAACCATGCCCCCAAAACACAAACAAACCGAACGTGACATTATTCGTGCGCTGACCGAGGTCTGCGAGGATGCCAAAGTTGAGCATGAGGGCTTCGTGTGGCTCACGCACGAGGTGAACTATCAGCGTTTTCCACAGAGCTTAGTGGTGACCTTGGTGTTTGATGAGTATGTCAGTGAGCCGGCGATGTTGTCGGCTTTGGCCGCGTTAGTGCCAGAGGTGCAGCGCGCGTTGAAATCTATTGTGGGTGGTGAGTTGCCTGCACGTCAGATTGAGGCGCGCTACGAACACACGATGCATTAGCAGATGGTGCTTGCCGAGTTTCCTCCCCGCCGTTTGGCGTTATACATGGCTTGATCAGCGTGATGTAGCAGTTGCTCAATGCTGTGACCGTGCTCGGGCCACATGGCCACGCCAATGCTGGCAGTAATGGCTAACGAACCATGTTTCATGATGTGGGGTGGCTTTAACGCAGCCTGGATCTTATTCACCACCTTATCAATCGCACTATCGAGTCGTCGGGTATGTGAAGCATCCACCAACACCACAAACTCGTCTCCACCTAAGCGTGCTGCGGTATCGGTATTACGGATCGCGGATTGAATTCGAGTGGCGACTGCTTTTAATAATTCATCGCCCGTGGCGTGACCGTAATGGTCGTTAACCTCTTTGAACTTATCGAGATCGAGATAGAGTATCGCGAGCCCACCGGCATCGCGCTCTGCCCGCGCTTGTGCGGTACGCACGCGATCATAAAATAACGCCCGGTTAGGGAGTTGAGTCAGGGAGTCGGTGAGTGCCATGTGCTCTAACCGCTCGATCAGTGCTTCGCGTTCTTGTTCCAACGCTCGCTGTGCAGTGATATCGCGTGCCACACCAATACGCATTTGGTCTTTTTCGGACCAGCGTGCTGTCCAGTGCAAATGAATTACAGAGCCATCTTTGTGTATGTAGCGATTTTCAAAATGTAGCACGTCCCGTCCACTATTGACCTGCTCGGCACGCAACAGCGTCTCGGCATGATGATCCGGGTGCATAAAGTCAAACATTGAACGGCCAATCATTTCTTCAGGCTCATAACCAAATACGCGTTTGGCGCCTGGGCTGAGGTAACTAAAGCGGTGGTCTGGATCCACAACGCAAATGGCATCAAGGAGCAGATCCATATATTCGGCAAGGGCTGCAAATGCAGGTTTATTCATAAGCCGCCTTAGATTTTGTTAGTATGATTGTTCTAAAACCTTATGTTTGCTTAGATTAGCCCGTCTGTCTATGCTTTCCATCTTTTATTAGTGAGTGATGAACGGATATGAATATTTGGGTGGACGCCGATGCGTGTCCGACGGTCATAAAAGAGATTTTGTATCGCGCCGCTGAGCGCAAGCAGGTGCCGCTTATTTTGGTCGCTAACCAAGCGTTGCGCGTGCCACCCTCTAAGTTCATTCGCTCAGTGCGCGTGGAGTCGGGGTTTGATGTGGCGGATAACGAAATTGCTGAACGCTGCGAGGCCGGCGATTTAGTGATCACCGCAGACATCCCGTTGGCGGCGGATGTGATCAAAAAAGGTGGGCAAGCGCTGAGCCCAAGAGGCGAGCTTTACACCAAAGAAAATATCGGTGGGCGTCTTAATATGCGCGATTTTATGGATACCATGCGCAGCAGTGGCGAGCATACCGGAGGTCCTCCCCCTTTGCATGCCCGCGATAAAATGGCGTTTGCGAACCAACTCGACCGGATTTTGACACAGCTCACTCGCTAATCTATTTCGACTGGCTTTAAAATACATTTTAAATGTATGATTGCTCTATAG
>Ga0114984_1001111_pt1 | contig 10096 bp, 8 predicted proteins | sample Shrwel1BS1Day1_FD_96987 | JGI IMG/M metagenome (GOLD analysis project Ga0114984, IMG submission 96987) | Subsurface microbial communities from deep shales in Ohio, USA - Utica-3 well 1 S-1-Day1 | ecosystem: Environmental > Aquatic > Deep subsurface > Shale gas/oil reservoir > Produced water/Flow... | reverse complement strand
GTCGCACGATGACCAGTCAGAAAACTTGCCGGCTTGGCGCGCCGAGACTAACGATCGCGCCCTGGCGCGAAAGCCAAGACCCGACCGTTACTTTTGGAGGGCTTGGCTTAGTGCAGGCTCAAGCCGACAAGCCGAAATGCCAAGTTTTCGGGCAGCGGTGACCCTTCAAGTTTAGCTCCCAAGTCACCCATGCCGAGTTGGTAAAAAAACGCGACGCTTACTGCGCCACCCACCCGCCGTCCATGTTCCAAGCCGCGCCCCGCACTTCCTGCGCATCATCGGAACACAAAAACACCACCAAACCACCCAACTGCTCCGGTGTTACAAACTCTTGCGACGGTTGTTTCTCGCTCAACAAACCCACTTTCGCCTCTTCAACAGAAACACCTTCCCGCACCGCACGTGCATCCACCTGTGCCTGTACCAAGGGTGTTAACACCCAGCCTGGGCACACTGCGTTACAGGTGATGCCGGTTTTGGCATTTTCCAAAGCGACTACCTTGGTCAGCCCCACGATACCGTGCTTGGCAGCGACATAGGCCGACTTGTTGGCAGAGGCCACCAAACCATGGGCCGACGCAATATTCACAATTCGCCCCCAGTTGCGTGCCTGCATTCCCGGCAACACCAAGCGAGTGGTGTGAAATGCCGCACTCAGATTGATGGCGATTACCGCATCCCATTTGGCAGGATCAAAACTTTCTACTGGGGACACATGCTGAATACCTGCATTGTTCACCAGCACATCCACTTGGCCAAACAACTGCTCAGTGCTGTTGACCAGGTCCTCTACTTCGGCCAATTTGGTTAAATCGGCACCGTGGTAACCCACTTTCACACCGTACGCTGCAACGCTTTGTTTGGCCGCTTCAATTTGTTCCGGCGTGCCAAAACCATTCAGCATCACATTCACACCCTTGGCCGCCAATCGCTGGGCGATGCCCAAGCCGATACCACTGGTTGAGCCGGTGACCAACGCATTCATGTTCTTAAAATCCACGGATGAACCTCTTTCGATAATGAAACTCTGAAATACTGATTAAAACAATTCAATGGAGGGTATTGAACAATGCTGACAGCGAGCTTGCACACCGTGCAATGGTTAAGTCCACATGGTTTACACAAATTAGCCTACCGCGAATGGGGCGACCCCGACAACCCACGTGTGTTGTTGTGCGTGCATGGCCTAACCCGCAGCAGTGCTGATTTTGAAACAATGGCCCAAGACCTTGGAAGAGACCTGCGCGTAGTTGCTGCCGATATGCCCGGCCGGGGTGGGTCAGATTGGCTAACTGACTCGGCCCTGTACGGTGTACCCACCTACGTAAGTGCCTGCGTGGCCCTGGTCGCCCGCTTGAATGCCGGCACGCTGGATTGGTTTGGCACTTCCATGGGCGGCCTGATCGGCATGGCTTACGCAAGCTTGCCAAATAATCCGATTCGAAAACTCATACTGAACGATGTCGGCCCGAGTCTGAACTTTAGCGCGCTGCAGCGCATTGGCGACTACGTTGGGAAACCCGTTCAATTTCAAACACTTCAAGAGGCAAGACAATATATTCGCGCCATCTCACAACCTTTTGGTCCCCACACCGAATCGCAATGGAATGAATTGTGCGACTCGGTGCTGGTCGAAAAAAACGGACATTGGCAACCCCACTATGACCCGGCGATCGGCCAGGCGTTTCAAAACCTGTCAGAATCCACCACCTTGCTTCATGAAACAGCCCTGTGGGCTGCATTTGACGCCATCAAGGCCGATACATTGGTGGTGCGCGGAGAACATTCTGATCTTCTGTCAAAACAGACCGTGGCGGAAATGAGTCAACGTGGTCCCAAGCCACGCGTTATCGAGGTGCACGGTGTTGGCCATGCCCCTACTTTCATGCAGAACGAGCAAATTAATATTGTTCGCGATTTTTTGTTTTAAACTGGTCTTAACGAATCCACCCAAATACACATGGTTTCAGTTTCATCAACACTGGGCTCCGAGAAAAAAGGCAGCGCTTCTGCGCCAGCCCTGGTGTTGTTGAACAAATTTGACGCAGCCCGAGTCGAAGAAGCACTGAATTACGCACGGCTTCACGCGGCTGACCATATTCTGGACACTCAAGAACCCGCTATTCAACACATGTTGGCTGTGGCCGACCTGTTGGCGGAGTTGCGTGCCGATGCCAACACCCGCATTGCAGGTGCACTGGGGCCACTGGTGTTTTTTGACAAACACCTTGAAAGCCAAATGGAGAAAAAGTTTGGTGATGAGGTGGGCCGCATGCTGGCCAGCTTGCGCAAACTCTTCAAAATGCGATCCATGGTAGGGCCCAGCGCCACGCGTACCACCATTGAAACCCTGCGGTGGGCCGACCAAATTGAAACCTTGCGCAAAATGTTGCTGGCCATGTCCACGGACATTCGCGTCATCATGATCCGTTTGTGTTCTCGACTTCAAACCTTGAGGCACTTCACCAGCCACGAAGACATCAAAAACGAGAAAGGTCCTCTGTGGCCTTATGCGGTGTCGCATGCGCAGGAAACCCTCGACCTGTATGCCCCCCTGGCCAACCGCTTGGGCCTGTGGCAGTTGAAGTGGGAACTCGAAGATTTGTCGTTCCGCATCTTGCAACCCAACACGTATAAAAACGTGGCCAAGATGCTGGATGAAAAGCGCGTCGAACGTGAAGCATTCATTGAATCGGCCATGGCCAGCATCAAGGAAAATTTGTTGCTGGCTGGCATTCATTGTGAAATCAGTGGGCGCCCGAAACACATTTACAGCATCTGGAACAAGATGCGAGGCAAGGGTATCAGCTTCGACAAGCTGTACGACGTGCGTGCATGCCGTGTGATTGTAGACACAGTCGATGACTGCTACACCGCATTGGGCATTGTCCACAATTTGTGGACCCCCATCCCTGAAGAATTCGACGACTACATCAGCAAGCCCAAGCCCAATGGCTATCAAAGCCTGCACACCGTGGTGCAGGACGAGACAGGCAAAACGCTGGAAGTGCAAATTCGCACGGAAGCCATGCACCAGTTTGCTGAATATGGTGTGGCGGCGCACTGGCGATACAAGGAATCGGGCAAAGACGGCTACACCGGCGAAAGTCGAGCCGAGGGCCAGTTTGAAGAGCGTATTGCCTTGTTACGCCAGCTCTTGGCCTGGCAAAAAGACGTCACCGACACCATGGGTGAAGCCAGCGACTGGGCGCAGGAAATGAAAACCAGCGCGCTGAACGACCGGGTATACGTATTCACGCCGCAGGCCAAAGTAGTTGAATTGCCCACCGGCAGTACGCCACTGGATTTCGCTTATCACGTGCACACTGAATTGGGCCATCGTTGCCGCGGTGCCAAGGTCAACGGGCAAATGGTGCAACTGAATACGCCCCTGGACAATGGCCAAACGGTTGAAATTGTGAGTGCTCGGGGCGATGCGGCCACCGGTCCCTCCCGCGACTGGCTAAACCCCACTCAAAAGTACCTGATCAGCCACCGTGCTCGTCAAAAGGTAAAGCAGTGGTTCGCCCAGCAAGAACGCAAGGAAACACTTGAACGCGGCCGTGCGATTGCTGAACGTGAACTGCAACGCATCGGGCAGACCGCACAGAACCTCGAGCTTTTGGCCCAGAAGCTGGGGTACGAAAAACCAGATGACTTGTATGTCGCCTTGGCCCGTGAAGAAATACGGCCCCGCGCCATTGAAAACGCATTGCGCGCCGACCTGCAACCTGCTGGACCATTGTCAGACGAAGAGCAAGTTGAGTTACTTAACAAACGCAAACCAGGCTCATTGGGTAACTCAACGGGCAAGGAGTCCGGTGTGCTTGTCGTCGGTGTCAGCACACTAATGACCAACTTGGCGCGATGCTGCCGCCCCGCCCCACCCGATCCGATTATTGGTTTTGTTACCCGGGGCAAAGGTGTCTCTATTCACCGGCTGGGTTGTTCCAACCTGGCTGAGGTAATGCGTCGACAACCCGAACGGCTGATTGAAACCACTTGGGGAGAATCATCGGGCTTGCACTACCCCGTGGACATTGCAGTAACCGCGAACGACAGGCAGGGTTTGTTGCGCGATATCACCGAAGTGTTTTCAAAAGACAAAATCAATGTGATCGGCGTGCAAACAGAAACCCAGCGCGGCATCGCCAAAATGCAATTCACCGCCGAAGTGAGCAGCGGTGAGCAGTTGCGTGGGGCACTGACTCACCTGCTGGAAATCAACGGTGTGTTTGAAGTACGGCGACGTTAGTACCCACAGTGCCAATCCGACAAATCATCAAGGCTTATTACCGTCAGGAGAAGGCAAACTTTGCTGAAGTGCGGGTGCTGGTTGCATTGCTTTCATGTCCGCCTTTTTAGGGAAAAAACGACAACATTTCTCAGCGACTTCCCTGGATTGTTTCAAACGCCCCCCAATATGAGCATACATACCACCGCAAACCGCAGTTGGAATCAATGCTACGACGCCCAGTGAACCGCTAGTACCACCGACTATCATCCCCGCATCAGTACACGTCATGGATGAAAGCAAACCAGCACCCATCAATGCCGCCGTGAGGTAACCACTGACTTGATAGCACTTTTTGAGTGTTGCCAAAGGCTTCGTTTTCTCAATTGAATCAATTGACGCTTTTTCCTGTGTGATGCAATCCTCATAATTCAAACCCTCTGCATAGGAATCCAGAATGCCTGACTTACAAATAGAGTTGTAATCGTAAGGCTCGGGTACGGTTGGCTGGTCAGCCGATTGCAGCAAACGTCTGTCATTCGGGAAACTCCGAAGACCCGCAGCCTGTGCACCACCAGACAAAGCAAGTGCTAAAACACCCGCGGCTTTGACCAAATGCAACAGACTCGGAGAACGAGCCGATCGACTTTGAGCCGTATGACTACGGGCGTCAACAGGCGATTGAGAGGAAATATTCACGCTTGAAACTGCGGTCATTTGGATGTCCTTTAACGGAGTAGAAAGGACTCCTCGGTAACGTTTTGTTTTAGCGTAGTTCCATTTAATTTAATCAATCAAACTGGATTACTTGAAACAGGTTCGCTCTGCTCCACAAAACTGGCCGCAAGTGTACTCAACAAATAATTCTGTGAATTCATTCGGCGTGCGCCTGTCGGCTTTCGGCGTACATAATTGCCATTGGAGTCCATGGTCCACGCCAAAATGTTGTCGGCCAGTAAAGCCTTCAAACCCTCATCAATTACCCGCTTCTTCAATTTTTTGTCGGTCACTGGCACAGCCAGCTCCACGCGCCGGAAGAAGTTTCGGTCCATCCAGTCCGCACTGGAAATGTACACCTCTTCTTCACCATCGTTGCTGAAATAAAATACACGGCTGTGCTCCAACAATCGGCCAACCACCGAACGCACGGTAATGTTGTCGCTCAAGCCCGGTACGCCTGGGCGCAGCGCACAAACCCCCCGAACAATCAGATCAATTTTCACCCCGGCCTGTGATGCGGCATACAGTTCATTGATCAGGTGTGGCTCCAGCAAGGCATTCATGCGCGCCATGATTCTGCTCTTTTTGCCAGCCTTGGCCAACTCAACTTCCTTGCGTACCGAGATCACCACATTGCTGTGGAGGTTAAATGGTGAATTCCATATTTTGTTCAGCTTTCGGGCACGGCCCAAACCAGTCAGGTGATTGAACACCTCGTGCACGTCATGGCCCAGCGATTCATCGCAGGAAAACAAGCCAAAGTCGGTGTACAAACGCGCTGTTTTTGGGTGGTAATTGCCAGTACCCAAGTGCACATAGCGGCGCAGCATCACCTTGCCTGTTTCAGTTTTTTCACGGCGAACCACCATCAACATCTTTGCATGTGTTTTCTGGCCAACCACGCCATACACAACGTGTGCGCCCACGCGCTCCAGTTTCGAGGCCCAGTTGATGTTGGCTTCTTCATCAAAACGGGCCATCAGCTCCAGCACCACTGTCACTTCCTTGCCACTGCGCGCGGCGGCCAGCAGGCTGTCCATCAGAACCGATTCGGTACCGGTGCGGTAAATTGTTTGCTTGATCGCGACCACATCGGGATCAGTCGCCGCTTTTTTAATGAATTCCAGCACTGGGCTGAAACTTTGATACGGGTGGTGCAACAGCACATCACCTTTTTGAATTGCCTTGAAAATATCGGGCTGCTTCACCAGCGCGTCGGGGCGACCCGGAGCAAATGGCGCAAATTTCAAATCGGGACGATCCACCCAATCAGGCAACTGCATCAGGCGAACCAGATTCACGGGACCATTGACCCTGTACAGGGCCTGTTCGGGCAGTCCAAACTCTTTCAACAAGCGGGCAGTCATGTCAGGCGAAGTTTGATCACTCACCTCAAGGCGCACAGCATCCCCAAAATGTCGTTGCGACAATTCACCCTGCAAAGCCACACGCAAGTTGGTGATTTCTTCTTCATCCACATACAGGTCGCTGTTGCGGGTAACGCGAAACTGGTAGACACCATGTACTTCCATACCTGGGAACAACTCTGGAATAAAGGCCTGCAGAATGGAAGTCAACATGACAAAGCCATGCTCATAACCCGACAAATTGGAGGGCATGCGAATAAGCCTTGGCAAGGCCCGAGGTGCCTGAACAATGGCCACATTCGATGCACGCCCAAAAGCGTCATGGCCAGTCAGCTCGACTGCAAAATTCAGCGATTTGTTCAACACACGCGGGAACGGGTGTGCCGGGTCCAGTCCAATGGGCGTTAACACGGGTAACACTTCATGCCTGAAATACTGGCGCGCCCAATGCGCCTGCTCTTCATTCCAGGTGGCAAGGGTCATCAGGGCGATGCCCTCGTCCCGCATGGCGGGCAATACTGATTCATTGAGTAAACGGTATTGCTGCTCCACAATTTCTTGTGAGGCCACTGAAACCTTGTGCAACGTTTCAAGGGCGCTCAACCCGTCTTTGTCTTTGAATTCCGGGTTTTGCCGGATTTGTTCCTGCAATCCCGACACCCGAATTTCAAAAAACTCGTCCATATTGCTGGACACAATACACAGGTATTTCAAACGCTCCAGCAATGGCACGCTTTGGTCTTCTGCCATGGCCAAAACCCGGCGGTTAAAGGCCAAAACGCCCAACTCGCGGTTCAAAAACAATTCTTTGTTGGGTGCTACGTCAGAGACAGCGGCTACTTTCAAGCAATACTCCAAGTGTGGGTGCGTTACCCTTGATGGTATTTCAAAATTGTGACAAACATTTGAAAGTGGTCAAATGGCTACAAACAAAGCCAGTGTGCTGCATTTGTGGCATCCTAGCGCCTGACCTGAAACACAGAACAAACAATGTCCAAGCAACGCCAGTTGATTGCCGCCGTAGACATGGGTTCGAGCAGCTTTCGCATGATTGTTGCCCGGGTAGAAGAACTCAACGGTCAATCTCAGATTTACATCATCGACACCCTGCGCGAACCCGTTCGTTTGGGCGCGGGCCTGAACGCCCAAAAGTACCTGGACGATGCTTCCCAAGAACGCGCCCTGGGTGCACTGAGCCGCTTTGGCGAACGCCTGCGTTCATTCAAGCCAGGTGAGGTACGCGCCGTGGCCACCAACGCCGTGCGTGTGGCTCGAAATGCTGTGGAATTCATCGGCAAGGCCGAGGCTGCCCTTGGCTTCCCGATTGATGTCATTTCAGGCGTGGAAGAAGCTCGATTGGTGTACTGCGGCGTGGCCCATCAGTTGCCAATTAGCCAGGGCAAACGCCTGGTGGTCGACATTGGCGGTGGCTCTACTGAATTCATCATCGGTGAAGACTACGAACCCGAGGCCATGGAGAGTTTGTACATTGGCTGTGTCAGTACGGCTCAACAGTACTTTGCTGACGGCAGCATCAGCCCCCGAGCCATGAAAAACGCAGTCATGGCAGCCCGCAAGGAAGTGGCTGTATTGCGGCGGCAAATGCTGGACATGGGCTGGACCCACGCCATTGGGTCTTCAGGCACGGCCAGAGCCCTGGCTGAAATCTGTATCTCAAACGGATTCACGCAACATGGCATGTCCGCAGAGGGTTTGCGTTTGATTCGTGAACACGTCACTGCGGCTGGGCATCTCGACAACATCACATTAGAGGGATTGAAAGTGGATCGCCTGCCGATGATGCCAGGCGGACTGGCCGTGATGAGTGCAGTATTCGAAGAACTTGAAATCGAACACATGGATGTGACCGACGGCGCGCTGCGCCAGGGTTTGCTCTATGACATGTTGGGCCGCCAGCACAACGAAGACATGCGCGAAATTACAGTGGCCCAGTTTCTTCACCGATACAAAATTGACAGCAAACATGCTGGCAAAGTCAAAGTACTTGCCGAGTTGTTGTTCAAGCAACTGATGAAGCAACTGCCCGAGTTGAAAGAACAACTGCCCATGCTGCATTGGGCAGCCATGTTGCATGAAATTGGCTTGTCGATCGGTCACAACGGCCACCACAAACATGCGGCATATATTCTCAGCAATGCCGACATGCCCGGGTTTTCAAAACGGGAACAACAGCTGCTATCCACTTGGGTATTGGCCCACAACGGGAAACTGGGCAAGGTCAGCGACATTGCCAATACTGCTGTTCATTGGGCCGCGCCCATGTGCTTGCGCCTTGCAGCGCTTTTTTTGCGCCGCCGGGAAGTAGAGGCTTTGCCAGAGCTCAAGGTGAAACTGCTTGAACAAGGCATTCAAATGAGCGTGCCGAAAAACTGGCTGATCACCCACCCCTTGACGCAATACAGCCTTGAAACCGAGGTTGAACAGTGGCAAAGAATCGGACTGCAACTTGAATTACTGACCCGGCGCTAGGCCAGGTCAGACTCAGAACTCAGATGAATCCAAAGTGCCTTGCATAACGCGGGCTCATTCGGTCGATTGACAACAACATCATGAAGTCGGCGGTGTTGAAATCCGGATCCCAGGCTGGCTCGCCACACACCACTGCGCCAAGGCGCAAGTAACCCTTCACCAAGGGTGGGGGCTCAATTTCCACATCGCAACGCAAGCGTTCAACAGGCAAGCGGTTCTTGGGGAATACCTGGCAACTGGCTTCGGCCAGGTGTGGCTCAAGCTGCTTGAACAGGCTAGCCGCCTGGTGGCCCCCATCGCGCAGGCTTACGCTTGCGCAACCAATCAGGTGTTTGTAGCCGCCCAATTTCATATATTGCGCAATACCGCTCCACAACAACATGATGGCAGCGCCATTGCGGTAATCGGGGTGTACGCAGGAGCGGCCTACTTCCACCGTTGTTTTGCGAAGCCGTTCAATGCGATTCATGAAAAACTCGGTTTCCGAATACCAGCACTTCAGGCGCGCAGCGTTTTCTGGCGCAAGAATGCGGTAGGTACCCACCACCTCGCCGGTTTGGCTGTTTCTTACAAGAAGGTGATCACAGTAGGCATCAAACACATCATGATCAATCCCGTTACTACCCAGATCTGCACCATATTCTTCAGAAAAAATATTGAAACGTAGTTTTTGGGCTTCCAGCACCTCAGCAGCTGTTTTGGCCAGACAAACCTCCAACGAAGGGGCTTGTGCACGCGCGGGCGTACTTAGGTACAAGGCATTTCTCAAGGCATCTTGCTTGGTGACATCGTGCTTGATCGCTTCCATCCAAGGGTCCATTTGTCATTTCGATGACACGAAATGTACGGACTACATGTGACAGAGCTATAAAAGAAATATGAAGAAAAGGTGACTGAACTGAAAATGTTGCTTGACAAGCCTGAGGAAAAGCCTAAACTGACTTCAGCAAAAAAAATTTGGCGCTACTTCAGGTCAGTTCAATTCAGGCAAACCGCTTAAGCAATAGTTCTGTTTCTCGAATTTCACCCAGTTTTTTAGCTATTTTGTTCAATTCAGAAATCCAGGATATTGCTATGTCTGATACCGTAACCGGTCAAGTTAAATTTTTCAACGAATCCAAAGGCTTTGGCTTCATTTCCCGTGAAAACGGTCCTGACGTGTTCGTACACTTCAGCGCCATTCAGGGCAACGGCTTCAAAACCTTGGCTGAAGGCCAGAAAGTGTCTTTCACTGTGACTCAAGGTCAGAAAGGCCCACAAGCTGAAAACGTAACAGCGCTGTAAT
>Ga0114984_1001108_pt1 | contig 10117 bp, 10 predicted proteins | sample Shrwel1BS1Day1_FD_96987 | JGI IMG/M metagenome (GOLD analysis project Ga0114984, IMG submission 96987) | Subsurface microbial communities from deep shales in Ohio, USA - Utica-3 well 1 S-1-Day1 | ecosystem: Environmental > Aquatic > Deep subsurface > Shale gas/oil reservoir > Produced water/Flow... | reverse complement strand
CTTCATCGACTCCACCGGCGTGGTGTCCTGGCGTTTCTTCAGCGCCATGTCCCGTTACCCGTTCAGTGACTGGAACTTCTCCGGCACCAATGAGGAAGAGGCCGATCTGCTGTTCGGTATCCTCGCGGACCTGGGCAAAGAGGTTTACGTGGCCGTGCACGAAGACCTTGGGGCTCCGACGTGCCGCATCCTGGTGCCGGGCTACTCCGAGGTCTATCCGGTGGAGGATCTGATCTGGGACAACACCAACATGGCCCTGGACTACCGGGAAGACATCCTCAACCTGCACTCCCTGAGTGATGAGCAACTGGCGGACCTGGCGGAGCGGCTGGAAGCCAGCCAGCTCGACAATTACATGACGATCATCACCCTGATCGGTGTCGAGTTTGACGAGAACACCGTGTGGGGGCAGCTGACCATCCTCGAGCTGAAGCTGCTGATCTGCCTGGCCTTGGGCTGGCATGAGGAAGCGCTGGAATTTGTCGAGATGTTCCTGCAGTTCAACGACAACACCGTCGAACGCGGCCTGTTCTACCAGGCCATGCAGGCGGTGCTGGAAGTGACCCTCGACGAGGAACTGGAGCTGGACGACTACATCGTCAACTTCCGCCGCATGTTCGGCGACGAGACCATGGATGCGGTGGTCGGCTCTGTCGAGGGCACCGTGCGCTTCCACGGCCTGACGCCGACCAACATGCAGCTCGAGGGCCTGGACAAACACCTGCGCCTGGTCGAGAGCTACAGGAAGCTGCACGCCGCCCGGGCACGAGCGGCGGGCCTGGCCGGGGGCTGAGGTTTGACCTCAGCCGAACCGCTCCCGGTAGGGCGGCTCACCAAAAAAAACCGGGAGTCGACCCTGATAGGGCCGGGGAGCGTTTTTTCGGAGTGACAACCATGCAGACAAGTACCGATGTGCTGTTCATTTCTCACGGCGGTGGGCCGATGCCATTGCTGGGAGACCCCGGTCACCGTGAGATGGTGGATCGGGTTACCGGGATTGCCGGCGACTTGCGCAGGCCGTCGGCCATCCTGATGATCAGTGCCCATTGGGAAGAGTCGGTGCCGACAATCACGTCCGGTGCTACTCCGTCGTTGATCTACGACTACTATGGTTTTCCACCCGAGTCCTACGAAATTCGCTATCCCTGCCCGGGCGAGCCGGTGCTGGCGGGACAGGTACAGGCAGCGCTGGACAAGGCCGGAATTCCGGCGAGGCTGGATGATCAACGCGGCTTCGATCACGGCCTTTTCGTGCCGCTGAAACTGATGTATCCGGAGGCGGATGTTCCCTGCGTGCAGCTGTCACTGGTGAACAGCCTTGACCCGGAAACACATCTGGTTATTGGCCGGGCCTTGCAGGCATTGGACTACGACAACCTGCTGGTGATCGGCTCCGGGTTTTCATTCCACAACATGCGGGCATTTTTCACGCCGAACACGCCGGATATCCGGCAGCGGAATGAGGCTTTCGAGGCCTGGTTGGAGGATACCTTGATGAATGTGACGATCAGTGAAGCCGAGCGGGCTGACCGTCTGACGCACTGGGTCCAGGCGCCTTACGCCCGATTCTGCCATCCCCGTGAGGAGCATCTGTTGCCATTGCATGTGTGCTATGGGCTGGCGGGGCAGGCTGCTCAAAGGCGCTTCAGAGCAACGATTCTCGGGAAGCAGTCGGGGATGTTCTACTGGCGGTTAGGCCCTTAAAGCAGTTGACCACGGAACGGAAGTCTTTCCGGGCCAGACTGTTTGTGGGTGTCTGCTTTCGCCCGGAAAATCTGGAACTCTGATTAGAGACTGGAACCCGATTGAACGTTTTTCAACCATGTCCGGTGCAGAACGGCTGGTGTAGCGAATGCAGGAGGCAAACCATGACTTCGCAGGAAGACGGGCATAAGCCTGCTGGCCAATGGTCACAGAAAGTGACGGAAACCAGTGACTCGCTGGATCTCGAAGAGGGTGTTTTTACCCTGGAGGATCCGAAGGAGATTGCATTATCCCTGAAGCGTTCAGCAGAGCGAAGTTCGCGACGCAAATCCGAACCTTTCCGATCCGCCATGTCGATGCTGACGTTCTACATCAACCGTGCGGGCAAACATCTACCTGAAGAGCAACGGCAGCGGCTCGAGCAGGCGAAGGATGAACTGCGGGTCCTGTTTGGTCGGCCAAGAAAGGGATAGCCGGACCGCCGACCGGTTTTGGTTGCGCAGATTTGCCGGTTCTCTGTTAAGTTTAAAAAAGATACTTGGTATCAAGGAGCAGGGAGACCGCCATGTTTGTTGCCGAGAAAGCCACCGGGCACCTGAAAGGAGATTGCAGTGACCGAGCGAAGAGACGTCACCCTCTTTTATGACGAACGGGTTCTCAATCACGCCCCCGACGTGAACGCGGCATTCCTTCCCGGCCGGCTGGATAAGCGCGTCCGGGCCATCCTGTCAGGCCTGGCTGTGCAATGGAAGTACCCGGAACATCCCGGTCGGATGCAGCCCGTTCTTGATCTGCTCAAGCGTGAACCGGTCGAGGGGGTCCGTTTCGCCACCGGGCAGCCGGCAACCAGGGAACAGCTTGCCCGGGTGCACACCACTACTTACCTTGATGAAGTGTTTTCCCTCAGAAACAAGAACGCATGGCTGGATGTCGATACCACAGCAGTATCGCCGGGGAGTGTCGAAGCGGCCGAGGTGGCCGCTGGCACGGCCATTGCTGCGGTTGAGGCGGTGGTTTCCGGCAGCACGAACAGTGCTTTCGCTCTGGTGCGCCCGCCGGGCCATCATGCCGAGCCGGTCCGGGCCCGGGGCTTTTGTCTGTTCAATAACGTGGCGGTGGCGGCGGCCCATGCCCAGGCCGAACTTGGTTGCGAAAGGGTGCTGATCCTGGATTGGGATGCCCACCATGGCAACGGTACTCAGGATATTTTCTGGGCCAATCCGGATGTCATGCTCGTCGATATTCACCGGGCGGCGCCATTCTACCCGGGCAGCGGCGGTTTACAGGAAGTGGGGGCCGGGCTTGGGGAAGGGACCACCGTGAACATCCCCATGCCGGGTGGTAGCGGCGATCCGGCTTACCTGAAGGCGATGCATGACATTCTGGTTCCTGCTGCGGAGTACTTTAAACCCGATCTGATCCTGGTATCGGCGGGTTTTGATGCCCACTGGTACGATCTGGCCATGAATGTCACCTACGAGGGGTTTGCGGCGATGACAGGTGTGGTGCAGTCACTGGCGGATCGGCTATGTGAGGGCCGGCTTACCCTTGTGCTGGAAGGTGGCTACAACACTGAATCCCTTTCCCATGGCGTTCGTGCGGTGATGGACGTTCTGGCCGGTGGCGAGATCCCGCAGCCCCGGGTTTGCGGTATGGCGGAGGTGGAAGAGGCAACCGCGTTCCACCTCAGCGCATTTAAGGACGATTCGACCGGCGATTGATTATGCACATGCCGGTACGGATGTGCGCCGGATTGCCTGCTTTGCGACATCCTGGCGAAGAAACGGAGCAACGTGGCTGCCATCAAATCGTCACCGAAGGAAAATATTCTGGATTTACACAGGATTGAACTTGCGGGACAAGACCCCATATAAACAACCGCAGTTACTTTCCGGGGCGGAAACGGCTGCGGGTTGTTGGTGTGAAATTCGCCATGATAGTCTGACACTAATAGATCATTGGAAATTATCAATTTTAACGAAGCCGAAAAATCCGTATCTTTGTATCCCGTAGATTCTTCAACCCTCTAGTGCACCAAACAGGAGTTATCTTAAATGGGTATCATTAACAGCGAGATCAAACCGTTCAACGCCACCGCTTTCAAGGACGGTGAGTTTGTCGAGATCAGCGAAGCGGATGTAAAAGGTAAGTGGGCCGTCTTTTTCTTCTACCCGGCCGACTTCACTTTCGTGTGCCCGACCGAGCTGGGCGACGTAGCGGACAAGTATGAAGAGCTGCAGAAGCTGGGCGTAGAAGTGTTCTCAGTGTCCACCGACACGCACTTCACCCATAAGGCATGGCACGACACTTCCGAGACCATCGCCAAGGTCAAGTACTACATGGTGGGTGATCAGACCGGCACCATCACCAACAACTTCGGTGTCATGCGTGAAGGTCAGGGCCTTGCCGACCGCGCCACTTTCCTGATCGATCCGGACGGCATTATCCAGGTCGTTGAGATCACCGCCGAGGGTATCGGCCGCGACGCCGACGACCTGCTGCGTAAGGTAAAGGCTGCCCAGTATGTCCGAAACCATCCGGGTGAAGTATGCCCGGCCAAGTGGAAAGAAGGTGAAGAGACCCTGTCTCCGTCCCTGGACCTGGTCGGCAAGATCTAAAGATCCAAGTTTCCCGTTATGGTGAAACTGAATGGATACGAGGTCTGCTGAGCGGACCTCGGATTCCCGAAGAATCCCGGTCAATCCGGGGTTCTTTGCGTTTGGGGGACAGCAATTTGCTCAGTTCACGCAGCCAAAGCACGGAGCTGGCCACTGCGGCACAGAACAGCCAGTCCCTGAAAGTGAGACTCACTGTGGAGAACGCCTTCTGCAAGAATGGCAGAGTAGGTGTGAGGGTCACAAGGAACAGTGTAGACGCAGGATATGACCGGAAAGGAGCTCCCTGTCAGGCGCTGGCGATCTCGCTGCCGTAATTGGCGCCGCGGGCCTTGAGCCGGTAGAAGTCCTCGATCACTTCCGCCATGGCTTTCGGGCAGTAGGGGCGCAGTCCACTCAGGACCAGGCGTTTGGTCACCTCGCCCACGGGCTTGCCATCGGCCTTCAACAGGTACTCCAGGGTCACATTGCCCCGTTTGCCGGCAGCTTCCAGCTCGGCGTTGCTTAGCTCCAGTTCCGGGGAGGAGGCATCCACCGTGTCCAGGGCCAGGCTCATGCTCTCATACATCACCATGGGGCGATTCGGATTGAACATGACCCCGTTCGATTCCATCAGCGGTTTCAGGGTGTGCGGAAAGTTCTTGCCCGAGGCCGCCACGTAGCAGCGGGTAAAATCCTCGATGAACTGCTTGTTCCGGGTAATATCGCCGCTGCGGGTGACTTCAAGGTAGACCTTGCCACTCCCGTCACACATTTCGATGCTGTTGTCTCCGTTTTCCCGGAACAGGAGTTCAATACCATCACCGACCAGACTGCGGAACCGGAACGTCATCTTCTGGGAAAGCCCGAAGCGGGACAGAACCACGGCAAACAGCAGGTCTCCTGGTACGCAGAAACGCCGGGCGTCGGGATCGTGGATCGGGTTGAAGTCCCCGGCCACTTCCTTGGCGAACTGGCTGGCCTGGAGCGCGGAAATAGTGACACGTCCGTCCTGGAGGGAGTGGAAACGTTCTAGAAACATGGTTCGCCTTATAGAGGTCGCGGGGCTGACAATGGGAGATTAACTCTTCATGATCCTATGATAGTGGAGTCGCATCAATAGCAAAATGCGCTATTTGTCCTACTGTGAATATAAAGCAGGAAAAGTCACGGGGGGACGGGTCAAGGGCATTACGGCTATTCCGGTAGACCAGCGGGTGATCGATATCGATTCCCGGCGGTATCACCATCCAGCATGGGCGCCACCAGAAGGGTGTCATGCTGGTCGTTGCTGACCAGGCCGAGGGCATGACCTGGCAACAGGCCCTCACCAGCCTGACCTACGGCAGTGCCCACAGCCCACTGGCGACTGGTGGATAGCAGGCCCACGGAGTTGCCGGTGTCCCGGCTGACCGACCGGAACCGGAAAGTGTGGCCGCATTCCATGCCGCCAAGAGGGATATCATCCGGCGCTACGGCAGCGACATTCATCGCTCTTTCATCAATGCCTGACAGTCTGCCAGGGAGTGGATGGCTATTGCTGCATTCTGCCTTATAGGGCTGCCCTATCAAACAGTTTGGGGCAATTAATTTGAGGCCTGGCTCCCGAGTCCTTATCTTACCTACAACTTGAGTTATTGATTCAACTTGAATTCAGGCACTTAGCTTTACGACATATCAAGGGGAAAACCTACATGTTGGACGCCAATATCAAGCAACAGCTCCAGGCCTACATGGAAAAACTGCAGCAGCCGATCGAGCTGGTAGCGGCCTACGATGACAGCAAGAAGTCCCGGGAGCTGAAAGAGTTGCTGGAAGACATCGAGCCGATGTCCTCGAAAATCAGCCTGCGTATCGAAGAAGATCCGGACGTGCGTCGCCCGTCCTTTGCAATCAACCGGGTAGGTACGGACATTGGAGTCCGGTTTGCCGGTATTCCCATGGGCCATGAGTTCTCCTCCCTGGTACTGGCCCTGCTGCAGGTGGGTGGTCATCCGTCCAAGGAATCCCGGGAACTGATCGAGCAGATCAAGAATCTGGAAGGAAGTTTCGAGTTTGAAACCTATTTCTCCCTTTCCTGCCAGAACTGCCCGGACGTGGTCCAGGCCCTGAACCTGATGGCTGTCTTGAACCCGAACATCAGGCACACCGCCATCGATGGCGCCCTGTTCCAGGAGGAAGTGGAACAGCGTGAAGTAATGGCTGTGCCCAGCGTGTTCCTGAATGGTGAGCCCTGGGGCCAGGGCCGGATGACCCTGGAAGAGATCGTGGCGCGGCTGGATACCAGTTCCGCCGGGAAGGAAGCCGAGAAGCTCAACCAGAAGGACCCGTTCGAGGTGCTGGTCATCGGTGGTGGCCCGGCCGGCTCTGCCGCCGCGATCTACGCCGCCCGTAAGGGTATCTCCACTGCGATCGCGGCGGAGCGTTTCGGCGGTCAGGTGGCCGACACCATGGGCATCGAGAACCTGATTTCCGTGCCTTACACCGAGGGCCCGAAACTGGTGTCTGCCATGGAGAAGCACGTCAAGGAATACGATGTGGATATCATGAACATGCAGCGCGCCGAGAAGCTGATCCCGGCCGCCAGGACCGGTGGTCTGCACGAGGTGCGCCTGGCCAATGGCGCCACCCTCAAATCCCGTACCGTGGTGCTGTCCACCGGTGCCCGCTGGCGCCAGCTGGGCGTGCCGGGGGAGGAAGAGTATCGCAACAAGGGCGTAGCCTACTGCCCCCACTGTGACGGCCCGCTGTTCAAGGGCAAGCGCGTGGCAGTCATCGGTGGTGGTAACTCGGGCGTGGAAGCGGCCATCGACCTGGCCGGTATCGTCGGCCACGTGACCCTGATCGAGTTCGGTGCGGAATTGCGCGCGGACGAAGTGCTTCAGAAGAAACTGCGCAGCCTGAAGAACGTGGAGATCATCACCTCTGGCCAGACCACCGAGATTACCGGTGAGAATGGCAAGGTGAACGGCCTGACCTACACCGACCGTAATACCGGCGAGTTCCACCACGTGGCGCTGGAAGGTGTGTTCGTCCAGATCGGTCTGGTACCGAATACCGAGTGGCTCAAGGGCGATATCGAGCTGAGCCGGCACGGCGAGATCATCGTCAACGACCGTAACGAGACCTCCATCCCGGGTGTCTTCGCGGCCGGCGATGCCACCACCGTGCCCTACAAGCAGATTGTGATTTCCATGGGTGAGGGGGCCAAGGCGGCGTTGAGTGCCTTTGACTTCCTGATCCGGAATTCTGCTGACGAGTGAGGCTGGCGTGAAGAAAAAGGGGTCAGAGGAAAGCCTTCCCATGACCCCTTTTCATCCCCGATTCAGCGCCCGGAAACATCCCGCTCCAGACTGCCGACAACCTCCAGACCCTCTCCATCTTCCGGAAAGAGATGTGCATACGCTGCCCGCACTCCATCCACGATGAGCCGGTGTGGCACATCGTCAAACACCCCGTGGTCTTTGATGTATTCCATGTGCATCTGGCCATCCTCGGTGAATTCCTGGAACACCGAGTCATTCACACCGTCAAACTCCAGCGGCTCTACCTTCATCAGCTCGCACAGCTGCCTGTTGAACGCCGGGGTTGCCTTTACCCACTGGCCATTCAGATAGAGCTCGATAAAGCCGTGCATCCGGAAAATGTCCGAGCGCAGCCATTCGATCAGTTTGGGGCTGGACAGGTGGTTACGCACATCCGCCAGGCCCAGCCGGCTGGGAATGCCGATGGCGCGGGCGGCGGCGCCGAGCAGGACGGCCTTGGGGATGCAGTAGGTCTCGCCGCTGGCCAGTGCGTAGCTGGCGGACAGGCTGGCGGGATCGGTACAAAACACGTAAGGGTTGTAGTTGATGCTGTCCCGGACCGCGAGGTACAGCACCTTGACCTGCTCCACAGGGTCATCGGAAGCACCCTCAAGTTGCCGGGCGATCCAGGCCTCAAGTTCGGGCTTGTCGTAATCGAAGAAGGCGGTGGGCTGAAGGTAGCGTTCCATAGGGGCTCATCCAGGGTTCAGGCATTAAAACCCGATCCTCGCTGATCAGCAACCTGCGGGCAATGGCGATTTCCGCCAAAGCCATTGCCCGGTTTGCTCATCGTGGCAGGTTGTAGCCATTGTCTTCCCGCTCGCGGCGGCGGTGCTCGGCACCGTGGGCATGTTCATGCTCCGGGGAATCGCGCTCAGAATCGTTCTGGGTCTGGCGGCTCTGGCCTGGATGCTCAACAACATCGTGATTGGCTCGATGGGCGGCACTCTTGCCGAGGCCATGGTTCTGGTGACCAACATCATCACCGTCATCCGGCTCTACCGGCTGCAGAAAAAATACCCGGAGTTCCGCCCCGGAGACTGATCGGAAGAGACCTGCCCAACTTTTCTCATGGTGAATTCTGGGCTATTGTCAGAGAGGATTTACCACACGAAACCACTCATTTCCGCCTGAAAAGGATCAGACTATGGCCAACGGAAGCTACCATGAACCTGTCGAAGAGCTGTCCGACGATACCAGAGACATGCACCGGGCAATCAGCTCGCTGATGGAGGAATTCGAGGCCGTCGACTGGTATAACCAGCGTGCATCTTCCTGCAAGGATTCGCAGCTCAAAGCGATTCTCGAGCACAACCGCGACGAAGAAAAGGAACACGCGGCTATGGTGCTGGAATGGATCCGCCGGAAAGATCCGACCATGGACAAGTACCTGCGGGAATTCCTGTTCACGGACGGCCCGATGGGGCACGGTGACTGACCCTCCCAACAAGCCTGTTGCGCGACATCGGCCAATTTGTGCCGAAGCGTAACTCGCTACTGTTGAACCATGATCCGGGCCAGTTATCCTGTTCGAAGGGCCCGGAATGTGTTCAACCGTTTACAAGGTCGCATCCATGAGCCAACATCATTTTGACGTCCTGATCCTCGGCGCCGGCGTTTCCGGCATTGGCATGGCGTGCCACCTGAAACGCGAGTGCCCGGGCAAGTCCTTCGCCATCCTGGAACGCCGGCAATCTCTTGGCGGTACCTGGGATCTGTTCCGCTATCCCGGTATCCGTTCCGATTCCGATATGTTCACCTTCGGCTACAACTTCCGCCCCTGGACTGGCGGTAAAATACTGGCGGACGGCGCCTCCATCAAGAATTACGTGCGCGAAACCGCCCGGGAGAATGATGTCGAACGGCATATCCGCTACGGCCTGGCGGTGAAAACAGCGGACTGGTCGGGTGTCGACAAGTGTTGGAAACTGACCGTCCTGAATGAAACGACTGGTGAAACCGAACACTACACCGCCAGTTTCCTGATCGGCTGCACCGGCTACTACAACTATGACCACGGCTACAAACCGGATTTCCCGGGAGAGAGTGATTTTAAAGGCCAGATTGTGCATCCTCAGCACTGGCCCGAGGACCTGAACTATGCCGGCAAGAAGGTGGTAGTGATCGGCAGTGGCGCCACTGCTATTACCCTGGTGCCGACCATGGCGGAGAAGGCGGCACACGTGACCATGCTGCAGCGCTCCCCCACCTATCTGATGCCCCTGCCATCCACCGACAAGATCACTCTGGGTCTGCAGAAGGTGCTGCCGGAGAAGGTAGCGTACCGGCTGACCCGCGCCCGGAATATTTCCATCGCCAGGCTGCTGTACCAACGTTCCCGCAAGAGCCCGAAGGCGATGCGGAGGTTGTTCCTCTCTATCATCCGGCGGCAGCTCGATGGCAAAGCCGATATGCGCCACTTTACGCCGGACTACAACCCCTGGGACCAGCGCCTGTGTGTGGTCAAGGATGGCGATCTGTTCGAAGCACTCAAGGCCGGCAAGGCTTCCATTG
>Ga0114984_1001107_pt1 | contig 10128 bp, 13 predicted proteins | sample Shrwel1BS1Day1_FD_96987 | JGI IMG/M metagenome (GOLD analysis project Ga0114984, IMG submission 96987) | Subsurface microbial communities from deep shales in Ohio, USA - Utica-3 well 1 S-1-Day1 | ecosystem: Environmental > Aquatic > Deep subsurface > Shale gas/oil reservoir > Produced water/Flow... | reverse complement strand
TCGCGCTGCTCGTCGGCGCCCTGGTCTGGGGGCTGATCTGGTATCCCTACCGCGTCCTGCGCGACGCCGGCATCGACGGCATCGCCGCCACGGCGGCCACCTACGCCGTCGCCTTCCTGCTCGGCCTCGTCTTCTTCCGCCGCGCGCTCGCCGGCTTCCGCCCGTCGTGGAGCCTGTTCTGGCTGGCGCTCGCCGCCGCCGGCTGCAACCTCGGCTACGTGCTCGCCACGCTCAACGGCGAAGTGATGCGCGTCCTGCTACTCTTTTACCTCGCGCCGCTGTGGACCGTGCTGCTCGCGCGCCTGCTGCTCGGCGAACGCCTCAACCGCTTCGGCGCCTTCGTCGTCGCACTCTCGCTGGCCGGCGCCGCGACCATGCTCTGGCACCCGGCGCTCGGCGTGCCCGTGCCGCGCGACGGCGCCGACTGGCTCGGCCTGGGCGCCGGCTTTTCCTTCGCGCTGTTCAACGTCCTGTCGCGCCGCACCGCCGGCGTTGGCATCGACATCAAGTCGCTGGTCGCCTTTTCCGGCGTCCTCCTGGTCGGCATCGTCCTGCTCGCGGCCGGCGCGCAGCCCCTGCCGGCCGCGCCGCCGCCCTCCGCCTGGCTGCTGCTCGGCCTGATCGGCGGCGTGCTGGTCGTGGTCAACCTCGTCGTTCAGTACGGCCTGCGCCGCGTCGCCGCCAACCGGGCGATCGTCATCATGCTCTCCGAAGTCGGCTTCGCCGCGCTCGCCTCCTGGCTACTCGTCGACGAAGCGCTCGGTCTGCGCGAATGGGCCGGCGGCGCGATGATCGTCGCGGCCAGTCTGTTTTCGGCGCGGATGGAGGGGGAATAGCGGGTTCGCGTCTTGTGGGCAGTTTTGTGATTTGGTCCGCTTTCGGCCATCAAGAGACGTAGCGGCAGTGAAAAATCGTCTAGTGCGAGCGGCGGGTTCCGGATCAGTTAACCGCCGCTCGGAACCGCAATCTGTCGGTCCCGTCCTCGGCCAATGCCGACCGTCGGCCTGCGGTCGGTGTCGGGCGGCAATGCGTCGGTCAGCAATCGTTCAACCCAAGGTCACGGTGGCCGCATTGTTTATCCGCAGACTAACTCGAACTTCGAACCTAGTCTGAAATGCTTTACTGGAAAGCAACCGCATCCTTGTCCGACAAGTGCAATGGGGAATGAGTCAAACTGCCGGTAGTATCAATGACGCTTGAAGCCCACCCAATGAGGATTTGGTCAACACCAAATCACCACCGTACATTCGCGCCAGGTCTGCGGTGATGGCAAGCCCCAATCCCGTACCGGGAACCTGCTCGTCTGCGCGAACCCCTCGTTTGAGTACATGATCGCGTTCGGTCTCGGCAATACCCTTGCCGTCATCATCGATGCTCACCCGGAGTTTGCCAGACTCGTCCGAGACTTGAATCTCGATCCGTGATCTGGCCCATTTCGAGGCGTTGTCGATCAGATTCCCCAGCATTTCCTGTAAATCCTGTTCCTCACCACGGAATGCCAGATTAGATGGATCGGGAAACAATACAATTTCGATCTGGCGGTCTGCATGCACCCGACGCATGACCCGTACCAGCCCCCGGATGACAGGTTCAACGGCGGTGCGCATGCCCGGAACTTGTACCGATGCGGCAGCTTGTGCCCGGCTCAGGTGGTAATCAACCTGCTTGCGCACGGTATCGACTTGCGATGCGACCAGACGTGCCAAGTCGTCATCTCGCTTCTCAGGAGCATTGGCGGCATTGGCGAGAACACTCAGCGGTGTTTTAAGCGCATGGGCAAGGTTGCCGGCTTGCGTTCGGGCACGCTCGACCACCTCGGCGTTCTGCGCCAGCACCGTGTTGAACTCATTCACCAGGGGCATGATCTCGTTAGGGAACGTGCCTTCCATGTATCTAGCATCGCCATGCCGGACGCGCCTGAGTGCATCCTGCAAGCTGCGCAGCGGGGCAAGCCCGACAAATACTTGCATCGAAGCTGCGAACGTCAATCCTACTCCCAGTATGCCCAGTGCCAACCAGAGATGGCCTTTGAATTCCGCGATAGGCTCTGTCAGAAAGTTTTCATTGGCTCCAACGATCAACCTTAGAGAATCCGTTTCAATGGTGACGGAACGTTCCAGCACTCTCAGGGCAGCACCCTGGGGCCCATCGATCCGATGCTGATGAATCTCTCCGTCCGCCGGGGCATCTGCCGGCACTGCCAATCTTTCATCCCACAATGAGCGGGAGCGCAGCAAAGCCCTGGCTGGACTCTCACCCGCAGCGGCGATCCGGTCGATCTGCCAATACAGACCGGACAGGGGTTTGTTTAGGCGCGGGTCACTCGGAAGTGATTGAATCTTGGCTTGGTTCTGCTCATCCAGAATCAGTTGGGCCGTCAAATGATCCAGATGGTTCTTCAGTTCCGCATCGAACTGGGCCTCGACGTGCTGATGGAAGAGTTGGCCAAGCCCCCAGCCTGCAACCAGGATCGAAATGGCGATCCAGATGAGCGTCCCCACCAAGAGGCGCATGCGCAGGGAGTTACGCAAGAGGGCAAAGTTCATTGCGCTTTGTTGAGTCGGTAGCCCAGTCCGCGCACGGTTTCGATCAGGCCCGGCGGTAATTTCTTCCGCAAGCGCGCGATGAATACCTCGACCGTATTCGAGTCGCGATCGAAATCCTGCGCGTAAATATGCTCGGTCAGTTCCGCACGGGAGACGATTTCACCCGGATGGTGCATCAGGTAGGCGAGCACACGGTATTCATGGCTCGTCAGCGTCAAGGCAGTTCCATCCACACTGGCACGGCTGCTGCGGGTATCCAGTGTTAGCGGACCGCACACCAGCTCGGTACTGGCATGTCCGCCGGCACGGCGAATCAGGGCGCGGAGCCTGGCCAGCAGTTCTTCCATGTGAAAGGGCTTGGTCAGGTAGTCATCCGCACCGGCATCGATGCCGGCCACTTTCTCCCGCCAGGTGTCGCGTGCTGTCAGGATCAATACCGGCAATGTACGACCCGCCGCACGCCATTTCTTGAGTACCGTGATGCCATCCATCTGTGGCAGGCCAATGTCGAGCACGATGGCGTCGTACGGTTCAGTTTCCCCCATGAAGTGGCCATCGACTCCGTTGTGTGCGACATCCACGACATAGCCGACCGACTTGATGCCTTCGACAAGTTGTGCAGCCAAAGTTGGCTCGTCTTCGACAACCAGGATACGCATCAGCGAGATTCTCCTTGGCGATGCGGCTTGCCCTGCTTTTCCTTGATGCCGAGGATGGTGCCATCTCGAGCGTGAATTTTCAGTTTCATCAAGGCGCCTCCCTTGCGCAATAACTTGATTTCATAAACCCACTCCCCCACTTCACGGTCGAGTTCAACCTCCATGACCTGGCCGGGATACTCGCGTTCGACCCGATCAAGAATCGTGCGCAATGGCAGAACATCTCCAGCCTCAACGGCTTGACGGGCACGGTCATGGTCAGCGTTATCTGCTGCGTAACTCACTCCCGTTCCCGGCATCGCCAGTGTCATCAACATGACAACACTTGTCAGCGTAGGACGCCATTGGGTGGTGATTCTCGACGACATCTTTAACTCCGCAGTTTTCCAGCCTGATCTTTTAACGCTTTGAACCTGAACGCAGGATGAACAAGCGATTCAGCATTCATTCAGACAGGGTGGCGCAAAGTGCGCTCCACAGTCCGATAACCGCCAGGAGAAACGCATGAAGAACATGTTGATCGTCACCTCAGGAATTGTTGCCATGATACTCAGCACCGCCACCTTTGCCGGTCCGCGCGAAGAACTGCTAGCCCAGTATGCGGCAGCCGCCAAGGCAAGCGGTTTTACGGCGGCACGCGGCCAGGCCTTGCATACGCAGAGCTTTTCCGGCGGAAAGCCTGACACACCCTCCTGTACCACCTGTCACGGCAAGGACACCCGGGGAGCGGGTCGGGCGCTGACCGGCAAGACCATCGAACCGGTGGCTGTGTCGGTGACGCCGACTCGTTATACCGACCCCGCCAAGGTCGAAAAGTGGTTTAAGCGCAATTGCACCGAAGTATTAGGGCGCGAATGTACCCCGCAAGAGAAAGGTGACTGGCTCACCTTCGTGATCGGTCAGTAATCCCATTCATAGGAGACTCCCGTGCGTATTCCCTATCGCCCGCTTGCCATCGGCCTCGTGACCTTGGCTTTTTCTGCCCTTGTATTAGCCCGTGCCCAGGCCGGTGACCGCCATTTCTTTGCCCCGGTGGCCGATCCGATCGTCAAAGAGGAGTGTGGTAGTTGCCACCTGGCCTTTGCCCCATCGATGCTCCCGGCTCGGTCCTGGCAACGCATGATGGGCGAACTGGACAAGCATTTCGGCGACAACGCCAGTCTGGATGCAACCACTGCCGAGAAGATTACGAGCTATCTCGTTGCCAATGCAGGTGATGCGGGTGGCCAGCGCTTCAGCAGCAAATTGCTCAAGGGAGTTGCCCCAGGGGCTGCTCCACAGCGCATCACGGAATTACCCAAATGGGTGAGCGAGCATCGCAAAGTTCCCGACTGGGAGTGGCGCCACAAGGAGGTACGCACCAAAGCGAACTGTGTCGCCTGCCATGCCGCAGCAGAGCAAGGCTATTACGAAGAATGACTATTTCAGACACTTTCCTGAGCAGGAGGATTTCACCATGCGACCATTAACCATCACTGCACTGCTTGCCACTGTTTTCTTCTCCATGTCGAGTCATGCTCAGGATGTCCGCTCTGCCAATACCGACAAAGCGAGATGGCTATCGATTCCCGAAGTGCACGCCAGACTGGAATCTGCCGGCTATCGAAATATCGAGAAAATAGAACGAGAAAGCGGCAGCTATGAGGTCAAGGCCACCGACCAGGCGGGCCGGCGTATCAAGCTGTATGTGCATCCGCAAACGGGCGAGGTCATCGATCAGCGGCAGCGTGACGTCAAGCGTGACCAATACAACGCCCACGACGGTGGCTATGCGAAAAGCAATCAGCGCAATTCTGCTGACTGCAACGAACGACGCTGCCGAGATGACTTGCCCCAAACGGGAACCATCCAACCCGCCGCTGGAAAATGATCCATCAGGAGTCCTGACATGAAAATCTTGCTCGGTTCGCTTCTTGCCATCGTCTCACTGGCTTGGGGAATGGATGTGCTTGCCACGGGCGGTAGCAGTGGTGGCACTCTGCCATGGGTTATCCGGCAGGAAGCACTCTATCTGAGTGGCCTTCTATCCATTTCACTGATGTCGTTGGCGATGTTTTTGTCCACGCGTCCCGCCTGGCTCGAAACCCCGCTGGGCGGTATGGATCGAGTCTATCGGACCCATAAATGGGCCGGCATTCTCGCGGTGAGCTTCGCCGTAGTGCATTGGCTGGTCGAGGAAGTCGTCGGAGACATTCTCAAAGCGATGGTCGGCCGCGAAGGCCGCATACCCAAGGAGCAATTCACCGGCTTCTTGGAAGTGATGCGCGACCTGGCGAAGGACATGGGGGAGTGGGCGTTCTATCTTGTGCTGGCGATGCTGGTCATCACCTTATGGAAGCGGTTTCCCTATAAAACCTGGCGGGTTGTACATCAGGCCATGCCGGTGCTTTATCTGATGTTGGCGCTGCATGCCGCCATGCTTGCCCCCGTCGATTACTGGACCCAGCCCGTCGGCATTCTCATCGCGTTGCTTGGCGCTGGCGGGATTTATGGCGCCCTGTACTCGCTGGTCGGTCGGATCGGGAGATCACGCCGCGCCAGCGGGACCGTGACGGCCATCGAGCAAGCTGCCCCGGATGTGCTTACTGTCAGTTGCCAACTTGACAGCCACTGGCGAGGCCATCGCCCCGGTCAGTTTGCGTTCATTACCTTCGACGAGAAGGAGGGGGCGCATCCCTTCACGATTGCCAGCGCGGATCGGGGTGATCGAAGCATCAGTTTCCAGATCAAGGCGCTGGGTGATTACACCCGCACCCTGGGCAAGCGACTGGTGGTCGGTCATGCCGTAAACGTTGAGGGTCCTTATGGTCGCTTCGACATGGCACGGCAGGATTCGAACGCCCAACAAATCTGGATTGCTGGCGGGATCGGAGTGACGCCGTTCCTCGCCTGGCTGGATGCCTTGCAACAGACGTCGAGCCCAGTTTCCGCAGATCTTCACTACTGCACCCGTGATCGAGCGAATGACCCCTTTGTCGCCCGCCTCGAGGCAAGCTGCGCCGCGTTGCCTGGCATCCATCTGCACATTCATGGCGCCCAACAGGGTGAAACATTGAGCGCTGCCGATGTAGCTGCTGCGCAGGCTGGCTCACGCCGATCGGAAATCTGGTTCTGCGGGCCTCAAGGTCTGGCCGATAAGCTCAAGCAAGAACTCGGGCGTATCTGGCAAGGCCGGTTCAGTTTTCATCAAGAAGCATTTGAAATGCGGTGACACCCGTTATCCATCTGACCAAAGGAAATGAAATCATGAAAACCATCTCGACCATCCTGCTTGCTCTGTCCATGACGACCGTACATGCCGCCACCCCAGAGGTCCAAGCGGAATCCTGCGATCAAATCAGGAAACAGATTCAGGCGCATACCGGCATTCCCGCCAAACCGAATACCTTGTTGCTGAGCAAAGTTGGAGCAAACAAGAAATGCCGTTTCACTTCTGCCGAGTCTTATCGTGCGGCTTGGGGTGACAAGCCATTGCCCAAGGACGATCGACTTGATCGTCGCTCGAAAGGGCGCGAGCACGACGATTGAGAAGGTGATGCTCGCTAATAATGAAGTGCTTGCCCATGCCCCAGTTAAGCAACTCTTAATCATGGGTGGCTATGGTTCAGACTTATTCTTCTTGGAGCTGTGATGACGCGATTTGTTTTCTTTTTGCCCGTATTGCTGGCCGCCTTTTCTGCGCAAGCGAACGAGAGCCAGTATGTGCCGGTTTGCATGAGTGGCAATGCTGCGGGACAGGGTACTTGTTTATCACAACCAAAGCCGGGCAAACAACCGGGTGACTGGGCGTGCACACGTGACAACAAAACCAATCTGACATGGTCAATAGAAAGTCGCAAAGGAACATGGGATTACGCGAAGGGCGAATACTTCAAGGCCGCGAACCAAGAATCACGTTGTGGTTTTTCATCAGGCTGGCGACTACCAACCCACAACGAATTGTTGACAATCCTGATCAAGGACAGCAGTTCCGTCGCGCGAATACAGGCTCTGTGGAGTCGCAATATCAACCAACCAGCGATTGATACCCGCTTCTTCCCTGAAACACCGGCGGATGCATACTGGACAGCGGATTCATTTACGCATGATCCGAGTTTTGCCTGGTTTGTATATTTCAAACCAGGATTCGACAATGAGGGAAATACCTATACTGACTTCAAGTCAGAGACAAAATTCATCCGCCTCGTTCATGAGGCTCGCTAAGCGAGCTAGGAAACGGATGTTGATTAAGGGTTCCTTAAGCTGAACGTGAAAGACTGCCAGAATCATGACGCCACCTGAAATGACCTCTGCCTCCTTGCTCCTCTGGATCGTATTGGGGATTACGCTGCAACTTGCTTTGTGGCTGGGCATCAGCTTCTTGCGGCATTGGGGTGAGTATCAGGCGCTGCGCACAGACGTGGGGTCTGATGGGGGAATGGTCGTTCCCGTTAAAGAGACTTTGCCTTCAGCATCCGAGCCGGCATCTGTAGCGGCGTGGAGTGGTTTCAGGAATTTTCGGGTTGATCGCAAGGAAATTGAGGACGGTGCCCAATCCATCTGCTCGTTTTACCTGGTACCAGAAGACAAGCAGCCACTTCCGGCGTTCAAGCCAGGTCAATTCCTGACGTTTCGCCTCGACGTACTCGCGCCCGACGGCAAGACAGAGCAGATTACTCGCTGCTACTCCTTGTCCGATGCACCCCACGCGGGGTATTACCGCATCTCCATCAAGCGCGTACCTGCACCTGCCGGCGGTACTTATCCACCGGGCCGCTCGTCGAATTTCTTTCATGACCACATTCAGGTTGGTGGCCAACTGCAAGTCCGCGCGCCTGGCGGTCACTTCCATATCGACTCCAGTGACGCACCAGTCGTGTTGATTGGCGGCGGCATCGGGATTACTCCGGTGCTGTCCATGCTCAACTGGTGCGTAGCCGAACAGCCGGGACGGGAGGTCTGGCTTTACTACGGCGTTCGCAACAGCAGCGAACCCATCAAGCGATCCCATCTCGAAGCGCTGGCCGCGACTTACCCGAACTTCCATCTACGGCTGTGTTTCAGTGATCCCTTGCCGGGTGATCAGCTTGGACGCGACTATCACCACCAAGGGCGCGTGGATATCGCGCTATTCAGGACGGAACTTCCCCTCAAGCCCTACCATTTCTACATCTGCGGACCGACACCGATGATGGAAAGCCTCGTCCTGGGCCTGGAAGGCTGGGGCGTTCCAGAGAGTCGTATCCACTACGAAGCCTTTGGTCCGGCATCGATCAAGCGCTCGGCAAACCCGAAAGCCGTTGAACCTGTGGCGGCAATACAAAGCGACATCGTCGTCAACTTTGCCAAGTCGGGAAAACAGATTCCCTGGCAGCCGGGCATGGCGAGTTTGCTGGATTTTGCCGAGGCGAATGGAGTAAAAGTTGAATCCAGTTGCCGGGCCGGAAGTTGCGGATGTTGCCAAACCACGATCAAAACAGGCGAAGTGGCTTACGGTCATGCGCCAGACTTTGATCCCGAACCGGGGAGCTGCCTGCTCTGCAGTTGCACCCCGAAGACCAGCGTGACTCTGGAGGCCTAGATGACCGACAAGCTCTGGCGCAATCATATCCTGCCCTTTACGCTGCTGGTTGGCCTGCTCGGTGTGGCGACCCTAGTGGGCGATTATCTGCTGCACCGCTTCAATCTGGTCTGGATCGGGCGCTACCTGGGCATTCCGGGTACCTTGCTCATCATCGGTTCCCTGATCTATTCGTTGCGCAAGCGCAAGATGATCACATCGGGCAACATGAAATCCTGGCGCAGCATGCACGAAGTCGGCACCTGGCTGGGTTCCCTGATGGTCTTGCTGCATGCCGGCATTCATTTCAATGCCATCCTGCCCTGGCTGGCCACAGTGGCGATGGGCGTGAATGTCATCAGCGGCATGGTGGGCAAACTGCTTCTTGGCCGCTCACGCGAGCATGTCCTCGGGCAGCGTGACCACTACCAGCTGAGGGGCATGTCCAAAGAGGACATCGAGCGAGCGGTGTTCTGGGATGCGGTCACCCTGGATGCCATGACCAAGTGGCGCAAAGTCCATATCCCGATCTTCATTGTCTTCGCCGTCCTGGCACTGGGCCACATCATCAGCATCTTTTTGTTCTGGGGCTGGGTATGAGCCGCACACTCAAGTGGATTCTTGCCGCCAACCTGATTTTGTTGGCTATTCTGGCTTTCGTCTATCCCCACCTCATGATTGGCCCGGGCAAGTTGATTCCCGGCCATGCAAAACTGGAATCGGACTGCTTTGCCTGTCATGCCGCCTTCACCGGTGCCGAATCAGAACGCTGCGTCAGTTGTCACAAACCAGAAGAGATAGGGAAACTCACCTCTGCAGGTCTGCCAGTCCAGAAACCGCTGACGTCGACGCCGTTCCACCAAAAACTCGTCAGCTCGGACTGTATCGCCTGCCATAGCGATCATGCCGGGGTGAAACGTTTCCGGCCGACCGGAAAGTTCAACCACCGCTTGCTGGAGAAGGCGACGCGCGCCGAATGCCAGGGGTGCCACAAGTCACCCAAGGACAGCCTGCACCAGCAGATCACGGGTAATTGCAGTCAATGCCACAGCCAGGACAAATGGACGCCTGCCACCTTCGATCACGACAAGTATTTTGCGCTGGATCGCGATCACAACGTGAAATGCGCGACCTGCCACGTGCGCAATGACTACAGCCGTTATACCTGTTACGGCTGTCATGAGCATTCGCCCGAGAAAATCCGGCGCGAGCACATCGAGGAAGGCATCCGCGACTTCAAGAACTGCGTCGAATGTCACCGTAGTGCCGACGAACACGATATCCGGATGCCGGGACGAGGCGACGAGCGTGAAAAAGGCCGTGGCAGGGAGAGAGATGATGACTGATACGGGCGTACCCAGTCTGCAACGCTATGCGTGGATTT
>Ga0114984_1001106_pt1 | contig 10130 bp, 12 predicted proteins | sample Shrwel1BS1Day1_FD_96987 | JGI IMG/M metagenome (GOLD analysis project Ga0114984, IMG submission 96987) | Subsurface microbial communities from deep shales in Ohio, USA - Utica-3 well 1 S-1-Day1 | ecosystem: Environmental > Aquatic > Deep subsurface > Shale gas/oil reservoir > Produced water/Flow... | reverse complement strand
CTTTCTGTTGCACTTTCCGTCGGCTCACGCCGCCCAGGCGTTACCTGGCACCTTGCCCTGCGGAGCCCGGACTTTCCTCCCCCGGCGGACCGGCGGCGACTGTCTGGCGAGCTCGGGCGTGACAATACTCTGCCCGTTCCGGCCATGCAAGGAAAACCTGCCCGGCCGGTCAGCGGTCCTTGAGCTCGAGCGCCCGCTGGTACAATTCGTTCTTGGAGCCACCGGTCAGCTCGGCAACAATCTTTGCCACCTTCTTTACCGGCAGTTCGGCCAGAAGCAATCCAAGGAGCTTGTCCACATCCAGCTGGGACTCCGCTTCAGCCCGGCCTGATACCTCGGCGCCACGCACAACCATCACGAACTCCCCCTTACTGCCATGGGGGTCCGCCTCAAGTTCTGCCAGCACGCCCCCGGCGTTACCACTGTAGAACGTTTCGAAGGTTTTGGTCAGCTCACGCCCCAGCACCAGCTCGCGCTCGCTGCCCAGTACTGAGACCAGATCGGCCAGTGTGTCCAGAATCCGGTGAGGTGACTCGTAAAATACCAGCGTCGCCCGCTCTCGCTTGAGAGCTTCCAGTGCGGCTTTTCTGCCAGTGCGTTTTGCCGGCAGGAAACCGGCAAAAAGGAAACGGTCGGTAGGCAGCCCGGCTGCGCTCAGCGCTGTCACCAGAGCACAGGGGCCAGGGATCGGGCTGACCCGGATTCCCGCAGCCCTGGCCTCGCGAACCACCACATATCCCGGATCGGAGATCAGCGGCGTACCGGCATCGGAGATCAACGCCAGGTCCTTGCCCGCCTGCAACTCCCTGAGGACACGGTCGACTCGCTCACGCTCATTATGCTCGTGCAACGCAATCATTGGTTTGCTGAGCCCCAGATGCTGCAACAATCGACCGCTATGACGGGTGTCCTCGGCAGCAACGACCGCCACCGATGACAACACCTTTTCTGCCCGCGGAGACAAATCCCCAAGGTTGCCGATCGGTGTTGCCACAATATACAGGGTGCCCGGCCCACCACCTGCCGGCCCGGTTTCTTTCAAAGCGTCCGCCGTTTCTCTAGCCAATCTTTGCACCCTATGCCTGTTTTGGAGTCGGACCATGACAGCGTGGTCATGTGAATTGCCCCCGGAGCTGTTAAACTTGCCACCGTTAATGCGGCGTCTCAAGCCCAATCATCCGGAGTGAGCCAAGCTTGTCATGATCAAGAAGTCTATCAATCAGTCTGTTCTGGCCAGTTTTCTGTCGGCGTCCCTGCTGTTGTCCGGGTGCGCCAGCGTCAATCTGGACTCCCACGTTGCCCAGACCCCGAACGAAGCCCTTGAGCTTGCTGCCGGCGAAGACAACCGGACAATGGCGCAGCAATACCTGCTGCGAATTGCCAGCCGCTTCCAGAGCGCGGGCAAGCATGAAGACGCACGCACCATACTTGAAAGCAACCAGCTGGACCAGATGGCGCCGGGACTGGAAGGCGAGAAGCGCCTGTTGGCAATGACCAGCGCGGCCGCTCTCGATGACAGCAAATGGGCGCAAGCCATCACGGCAGGACTCACTCCGGACGCATTCATTGGCTACGCGCCGAATCAGATGGCCACCGCGGCAGATCTTCAGGCCCGGACCTATGAGCTCGCCGGCGACCGCCTGGGCGCGGCAATGACTCTGATGATGCTGGCGCAGACCGACCCCGGGGCCGACGTACAACAACTGCATGATCGAATCTGGCAACTGCTCCAGTCCCTGTCAGACCAGGAGCTGGCCGATGCCAGCGCGAAGGCAATCGGCTACGAAAGCCAGGGCTGGCTGGAACTGGCCGCCCTGATCCGGGAACCGGGCACCAACCTGGACCAGCAGGGGCGCATCGTGCGTCGCTGGCAGAACAATTGGCCAGGACACCCGGCGGCCCAGGTTCCGCCATCGGAGCTGCAGCTGATCGCCACGCTGGCAACCAGCCGGCCGGAGAAGATTGCCCTGGCGCTGCCGCTTGAAGGCCCCTTTGCCAGCGCCGGGAAGGCTATCAGAGACGGTTTTCTCTCCGCCTATTACATGGACGAGTCCGCCGACCGGAGCAAGACCGACATTCGGGTCATCAATACTTCCGGTGAAGATTTCGCCAAGCTGTACAACGAGCTTTCATCCGGCAATTTTGACCTGATCGTTGGCCCCCTCGAGAAAGAAGCGCTCGCAAAACTTGCCACCATGAACACTCTGCCGGTTCCGGCGCTGGGCCTGAACTATCTTCCCGAGGGCTCCATGCCGCCGGACGGCCTCTACCAGTATGGCCTCTCCGCGGAGGACGAGGCCCGGCAGATTGCGGATCGCCTGGTGGATCAAGACCTCGAGCATGTATTGGTCCTGATTCCCCAGGGCGAGTGGGGCGACCGGGTGGAACGCGCACTGCTAAATCGGCTGAAGGAGCGTAATGGTGTTGCCCTTGATATCGAACGGTTCTTCCCGGAAGACAACCTGCGCACGGTGACGGCAGACCTGCTTGGGATCACGGTGTCCCGAAACCGCGCTATCGAGGTTGAGCGCACCATTGGCATCGACATGGAATTCGAAGCCCGTCGGCGCCAGGATGCGGATGCCATCGTGATGGTGGCAGAGCCCACGATCGCCCGCCAGTTCAAACCACTGTTTGCCTTTTACTTCGGTGGCGACCTGCCTGTCTATTCACCTTCGATCGTCTATGGCGGCAGCCCCAACCCTACCCGTGATCGCGACCTTAACGATGTCATTTTCACCGACATCCCCTGGGTACTGGGCGAGGATAACGAGCTGCGGAACCAGGCCCGCGAACACCTCAATGGAACCCAGGGCCAGCTGGGCAGACTGTTTGCCATGGGCGCGGATGCCTGGCAACTGAGCAAGCGCCTGCCCCTGCTGCGCCAGCTGGATTCCGCCTCCATTGACGGCCAGACCGGCGTTCTGACCATGACCCGCCAGGGCAGTATCCACCGGCGCCAGCTATGGGCCCGGTTCAGAAACGGCTCACCGGAACTCCTGTCTGAGCTGCCGCCTTCCGAAGATGAGCAGGCTACGACCCGAAACCCTGACGGCGAGGACGCGCCTCAACCCGGGACAATCTGAACCAGGGGAAAACCTTCGCCATGGATGGCAAACGAGCACTGGGCAACCACTACGAGGGTGTCGCCGCACGGTATCTGCAAAGCCGCGGAGTCACGATTATCGAGAGGAATGTCTACAGCCGGGGCGGAGAAATCGACCTGATCGGCCGGGAGGGTGACACCCTGGTGTTCTTTGAAGTCCGCTTCCGCGGCGAGGGCAGCCTGACCGATCCGGCGGGCTCAATCACCTACGGCAAACAGCGCAAGCTGCTCAGGGCGGTTTCCTTTTATCTGCACCGACATGGCCTATGGAACGCCTGCAGCAGGATTGATGTAATAGGCATTGTGCCGGGGACCACCAGCAAATATCGGGTACAATGGATCAGGAACGCCATCCAGGCAGAGTAAGAAACGCAATGGACACAACCGAACAGCAAATCAGCCAGTGGTTCGCCACGCACATGGAACACACGGCCCAGGCCGCAACCACGGTAGCGCCCCAGATCGAGCCCGCCGCCGATGCCTTTGTCAGCACCCTGCTGCAGGATGGCAAGCTGATTACCTGCGCCAATGGCAATGCCAATATCCTGGCCCAGTATTTCTGTACCGCCCTGCTGAACCGCCTGGAACAGGACCGGCCGGCACTGCCCGCGATCAACCTGGGAGCGGATGCCACCACCTACTCTGCCATTTGCCGGGATAACCGCTTCAATGACACCTTTTCACGACAGGTTCGCGCCATCGGAAAGCCCGGGGATCTTCTGTTCGTGGTGGTGGATGATGGCCACAAGGCCAACCTGATCCAGGCGATACAGGCTGCCCACGACCGGGAAATGCAGGTGGTGGTACTCAGTGCCCGGGAAAAATCCGACATCACGTCTCTGCTTCACCCGGAAGACCACGAGATTGCCCTGAACAATCTCGATCCGGCGGAGGCAACGCCGCTGCTTCTTATGATTATCAACACGCTTTGCCGGCTGGTGGACGCCAAGCTTTTCGGAGGATAAAAAAAGCCAGCTTGCGCTGGCTTTTCGGATAGAACGGAAGAGTCGATTCACTTAACCACTTTCAGGGTGGGCCTGCCTGACGGACGATCGTCGGGGCCTCCTTGCGAGCGCCCGTCGTCCTTGTCACCGGGACCGTCCGGATCCGGGGTGCCCGGCTCACTACCGAACACCATGCCCTCGCCATTTTCCTTGGCGTAGATAGCCATCACTGCCTGAAGCGGAATAAAGACCTGCATCGGAACACCGCCGAAGCGGGCACTGAACTCCAGTGCGCCATTACCGATAACCAGGCCCCGAACTGCTCCAGGGCTGATGTTCAGGACAATCTGGCCATTGGCCACATGCTCGGTCGGCACCTGGACTCCCTGAACGCCCGCGTCCACGACAATATAGGGCGTACAGTCATTGTCCAGAATCCATTCGTTAAAGGCCCGCACCAGGTACGGCCGACTGGATGTCATGGCGATCTTGTTGTCAGGCACTACCTACTCCTGCCCCGTTAACCGGGTTTGCCGAAAATCAGCTGCGAATATCTTCTTCCAGATCAGACAGGCTTGCCTTGAAGCCTTCACGGGCGAAGATGCTGTCCATGTATTTCTGGATCGGTTTCGCCTGCTTTTCATTCAGCTCGATACCCAGCGCCGGCAGGCGCCAGAGGATCGGAGCAATACAGCAATCGACGATGGTGAACTCCTCGGAGAGGAAGAACGGCATCTCGCCGAACAGCGGCGCGGTTGCGAGCAAGCTCTCACGGAGTTCCTTACGGGCAACCTCGGATGCCTTGGCATTGGGCTGAGCCAGGATCTGGTCCACCAGGCCGCACCAGTCTTTCTGGATCCGATGGATCATCAGACGACTATTGGCCCGCGCCACCGGATAGACCGGCAGTAAAGGCGGGTGCGGGAAGCGCTCGTCCAGGTACTCCATCATGATATTGGGCTCGTAGAGCACCAGATCCCGATCCACCAGCGTCGGCAGGGCGTTGTACGGATTCAGGTCGGCCAGTTCCGCCGGCGGATTGTCCGGGTCCACATCCACTATATCAACGGTAACGCCCTTCTCTGCCAGGACAATACGCACCCGGTGACTGTAATGACTGGCCGGATCAGAGAAAAACGTCATTGATGACCGCTTGGTCACAACGCCCATAGAACTACCTCACGAGTAAACAAACCGAAATAACCCTGAAGAAACGCAAAAATCCAGCGGGCCCTAAAGAGCCCGCTGGAATTCAGGAAACGGGATTATACCCTATTTCTCAGTGTACGTCCTTCCAGTACTCACGATTGAGCAGGTACGCGAAGACGAAGAAGATCGCCACGAAGATCAGCACGAAGATACCCAGGCGCTCACGCTCAACCCGGACCGGATCTGCCATATAGGACATGAAGTTGGTCAGGTCGTACATGGCCTGGTTGAATTCCGCCTCGGTCATGGAACCTTCGCTTGCGTACTGCGGACAGAGATCGCCGTTGTTGATGTTGCCGCTGAGCGGTTCAACGGAGGCTTCAACCCCGACATTCGGGTGAACGGCACACAGACCCTGCAGCTCCACCATCACATGGGGCATACCCACATTCGGGAAGACGACGTTGTTCACACCCAGCGGGCGACTCTCATCCTTGTAGAAACCACGCAGATAGGAATAGACCCAGGATTCACCACGCAGGCGGGTTTCCAGAGTCAGATCGGGTGGCGGTGCACCAAACCAACCCGCTGCCATATCCTTGCTCATGGAGTTCTTCATCAGCTCGCCAATCTTGGCGCCGGTGAAGATCAGGTTCTCCTCATACAACTCCTGAGGAATACCAAGGTCATCGGCCACACGCTTGTAACGGGCGTATTCCATGGAGTGGCAACCCATGCAGTAGTTCGTGAACAGGGTCACCCCCCGCTGCAGGGATTCCTTGTTGGTGTGATCCGTCTCGATATGGTCGAGCGGAACTGCGCCGCCGGCTGCCAGCCCGAGAGCCGGCAGGACTGCGAAAACGAGACCAAAAATCAGCTTTCTCATTATCCTGTCACCCTCTCTGGTACTGGCTTGGTTTTCTCCATGCGCGTATAGAACGGCATCAGAATGAAGTACAGGAAGTACAGCACGGTCAGGATCTGCGCGACCATGGTGCGACCTTCTGTTGCCGGAACCAGGCCGAGGTAGCCCAGGATCACGAAGCTGACAGCAAAGATCGCCAGGGCAATCTTGCTCAACCAGCCCTTGTAGCGGATGGAGCGGACAGGGCTGCGGTCAAGCCAGGGCAGCACGAACAGGATAGCGATAGCACCACCCATCACGACCACACCCCAGAACTTGGCCGGCAGGCCGAACAGGTCGATGGTGACTGCACGCAGCATCGCGTAGAACGGTGTGAAATACCAGACCGGTGCGATGTGAGCAGGCGTCTTCAAGGGGTTTGCCGGTTCGAAATTCGGTTTTTCGAGGAACAGCCCACCCATCTCCGGGAAGAAGAACACCACAATGAAGAAGATGAAGAAGAACACGGCCACGCCCAGCAGGTCGTGAACGCTGTAGTACGGGTGGAACGGGATGCCGTCTTTCGGGATGCCGTTCTCGTCCTTGTTCTTCTTGATATCAATACCATCCGGGTTATTGGAACCAACCTCGTGCAGCGCCAGGATGTGCAGCACCACCAGGCCCAGCAGAACGATCGGCAGTGCAACCACGTGCAGGGCGAAGAAGCGGTTCAGGGTGATACCGGAAATCAGGTAGTCACCCCGAATCCACAGGGACAGGTCTTCACCGATCACCGGAATGGCACCGAACAGGTTAACGATAACCTGGGCACCCCAGTAGGACATCTGGCCCCAGGGCAGCAGGTAGCCCATGAAGGCTTCGGCCATCAGCACCAGGTAGATCAGCATCCCGAAGATCCAGATCAGCTCACGGGGCTTCTGGTACGAGCCGTACATCAGACCGCGGAACATGTGGAGGTAAACCACGATGAAGAAGGCCGAAGCACCGGTCGAGTGCAGATAGCGGAGCAGCCAGCCCCACTCCACATCACGCATGATGTACTCAACGGACGCAAAGGCGCCCTCGGCGGAGGGGTTGTAGCTCATGGTCAGCCAGATACCGGTCACCAGCTGGTTGACCAGTACAAGCATGGCCAGGGAGCCAAAGAAGTACCACACGTTGAAGTTTTTCGGCGCGTAATACTTGGCCAGGTGTTTGTTCCAGGCATCAACGATCGGGAGACGGTCGTCTACCCACTGAATGAGTTTCTGCATTACGCTGCCTCCGGATCAAGACCAACGGTGAGGGTCGACTCGTCATCGAACCGATACGGCGGCACTTCGAGGTTCAGGGGCGCAGGCTGCGCTTCATAAACCCGGCCAGCCAGGTCGTAGCGGGAGCCGTGGCACGGACAGAAGAGGCCACCGAGCCAGCTCTCACCGAGATCAGCGGGGGCCACTTCAGGACGATAGGAAGGGACACATCCCAAGTGTGTGCAGAGGCCAACCAGCACGGCAAACTCGGGCTTGAGGGCCCGGTAGATACCGTCGATGTAGGGGGGCTGTTGGGGAGCTTCCGACTGTGGATCTTTCACCACGTCGTTCAGCTTCTCGATATTTTCCAGCATTTCCGGAGTGCGGCGGATGATCCAGACAGGCTTACCGCGCCACTCAACAGTGATCTGCTGGCCTGGTTCAATCTTGCTGATATTGACGGTTACCGGTGCACCCGCTGCTTCCGCCTTGGCACTGGGATTCCAGGATGCCACGAAAGGAACTGCTGCACCGACGACGCCGACTCCACCCACCACGGACGTAGCGCCGATCAGGAACCGGCGCCGGCCTTGGCTCACGTCGCCATTACTCATTATGGTTTTCTCCCATCAGGCGATGCCACAGCCCGCCCGAAAGCCGGCAATGTGCATCTTAAAGGACTTCACAACCCAAAAATATAAGCGCTCAAATGGTAATGAAATTGCCTCGGGCTTACAAGTCGGAAAGGCGCCGTGCGCGGCGCTTCCCTGTTCCAGATCAATTTGACGGCAAATCACCCGGACACAAAAAAACCCGGCCAGAACGGACCGGGTTTTCGGATTCTGCAAAGCAGAATTAACGCTTGGAGTACTGCGGGCGCTTACGTGCCTTGCGCAGACCAACCTTCTTACGCTCGACTTCACGCGCGTCACGGGTAACGTAACCCGCTTTTCGCAGTGCCGGGCGCAGAGTCTCGTCGTAATCCATCAGGGCACGGGTCAGGCCGTGGCGAATGGCGCCGGCCTGGCCGCTGGTACCACCGCCCTTGACGGTGATATTGATGTCGAAACGATCGGTAGACCCGGCAACCACCAGCGGCTGACGAACGATCATGCGCAGAGTCTCACGACCGAAGAACTGCTCGATGGTGCGACCGTTGATAGTGATGTTACCGCTACCCGGCTTGATAAAGACGCGAGCCGTGGAGTTCTTGCGGCGACCAGTACCGTAATTTTGTGCTACAGACATATCCGCCTTCCGTTAAATGTCGAGTTCTTTGGGCTGCTGGGCTGCATGGGGATGCTCAGCGCCGGCGTAGACTTTCAGCTTCTTGAACATGGCGCGGCCGAGCGGGCCTTTCGGAAGCATGCCTTTGACAGACTTCTGGATGATTTGCTCGGGAGCCTTGTCTACCAGCTTCTCGAAATTGATGGACTTGATTCCACCCGGAAAGCCGGTGTGGCTGTAGTACATCTTTGCAGATGCCTTTTTGCCGGTAACCTGCACCTGGCTGGCATTGATTACAACGATGTAGTCGCCAGTGTCCACGTGAGGGGTATACTCAGGCTTATGCTTGCCCCGCAGACGACGGGCGATTTCGGTTGACAGACGACCCAGCGTCTTGCCGGCTGCGTCTACAACGTACCAGTCACGTTTTACTGTTTCTGGTTTCGCACTCAGAGTCTTCATTGATTCCGCCTTGAACGCTATAAAAGAAACGTTAAAAACCACCACCGGTAAATGCAAGGCATCCGGAGGAGGTTCATACCTGTAATGTTGGCAGTGACACCATTCGGGGCTGAGATAGTGACATCGCCTTGAAAAGCCAGGGCGCGAAGTATACTCGAACCCACAGGGAAAACCAACCCCGACCCGCCTTGTTTCGCTATTCCCTTATTCTGGCAGATCGCCGCCGGTCCAGCCATAGAGCGAACAGACATTGGCGAGCAATTCCGGCGCAATGTCCGACGCATCCACTCCCCGGAGAGTCGCCAGCGCCTCAAGTATCCGCGGCAGATAGACCGGGGAATTCTGCCCGGGTTCCACACCCGCCGGCGCCATATCCGGGGCGTCCGTTTCAAGCACCAGGGACTCCAGCGGGAGCCGTGCCACCGTGTCCCGGGTCTTGCGGGCGCGAGCATGGGTGATAACCCCGCCGATCCCGATGTAACAACCCAGATCCACCAGCTTGGCGGCCTGCTGGTAACTGCCCGAAAAGCCGTGGATCAGCGCCTTCCCCGACCAGTTGGCCCGGCGGAGGGTGGCATGCACTTCATCATGGGCCTTTACCGAGTGAATGATCACCGGCAGATCCAGCCTTGCGGCAATGGCCACCTGACGTTCGAACCAGGGCTGCTGCTCATCCAGCCTTCCGTGCAGGCGATCCAGACCGCACTCCCCGAGACCGACACAACGTTCAGGCCGCAATGACAACAGGTCCTCCAGGGCCTGAAGATCCTCTTCCCTGTGTTCCTGCACAAACCAGGGATGTATACCCAGGCAGTACCACAGGCCCGAGTGAGCACCAGCACCATCCCGAACCCTTGACCAGTCCGGCCTGCGAACCCCGGGGATCACGACACCCAGAACGCCGACTGCCCGGGCCTCGCCCAGCACTTGCGCTCGCTGACCGTCGAAACGGGGAAAATCAAAGTGGCAATGGGCGTCGATCATTCTCATGCTCACCTCCGCCCGGCACCGATTCAGTGTTCCCGGGTTTTCTGGAACCGGATATCCGGGTAACGCTCCTGGGCCAGGTTCAGGTTGACCATGGTCGGCGCAATGTAGGCCAGGCGGTCACTGCCATCGAGGGCAAGATAGTCGTTGTTCTTGCG
>Ga0114984_1001105_pt1 | contig 10134 bp, 12 predicted proteins | sample Shrwel1BS1Day1_FD_96987 | JGI IMG/M metagenome (GOLD analysis project Ga0114984, IMG submission 96987) | Subsurface microbial communities from deep shales in Ohio, USA - Utica-3 well 1 S-1-Day1 | ecosystem: Environmental > Aquatic > Deep subsurface > Shale gas/oil reservoir > Produced water/Flow... | reverse complement strand
GGAGGCTTTATTATGAGAAAAGTTAAAATTAGGAAAGAAGAATTTGAAGAAAAAGTAAAAAAGGAATATGCAGCGAGGAAAAAACGCAAATCTCACCCGGATGGAATTTTCGAGAAGGGTAACCGCTGGTTCCCAAGTGATGACGAAAAATGTGATTGTTGTAAAGAGATTAGGTGGCCTTCATGGAACTATCCGTTTAGTCTTATGGTGCATTGCAGAACAAAGAAGCATGTGCGTAATTTGTTTTTAAAAGACCATGAAATAGTTGAAGAAGATGCACAAAAAAAAGAATTTGGAAAGAAAGTTTTTTTGGCATCAATATGCACCTCCATAAAAAGACCCGTTGTTTTATATCCAACTGGACTAGAGGACTAACAAGCAGGAGGAGGTTATACATTATGAATTTATCAGAAATGAGAAATGAAGAATTGTTAGGTTTAATTGAAAATGCAAAAAAAGAACTGGTTAATCGTAATGAAAATTATGTTGTGTATGAACATGATTGTTCAAATGCGTCTAAGCATCATTTCAGGAAGTATAAACACTGGGCAAAAATTGTTAGATATGTTGGTACTACTAAAAGCAACGGTTATGCATTTATAGGAGAGTTTTTAAGTGTGAAGGAGAGACAAAAAATTCCTGCACCCGCTATTGTTGTCGAAATGTGCGATCCTTCTTTAAAGGCTTATAAATATAATAAAGAAGGCGATTGTGAAGAAATAGTTTCAATGCGGAAGTGTAATTATATCGAGTTTATCGAAGAAGTTGCAAGGTATGTTTAATTTTACGCACTTAATAATATTTGACTGTTGGTACTTACAGTCTCTACCGAAGAAAAAAAATAAGTATTTCATTGACTGACCTCCTTTTTAATTCATGAAGCTTTTGATGGCTTCAATAATATGTAAGGAGGAATCATATGCAGGAGAAATTACTAAGAATTTGGGAAGTACTGGAAATTATACCTCTGGCAAAATCGACTTGGTGGGCAGGGGTAAAAAGCGGGCGTTTTCCGCAGCCAGTGAAACTTGGGCCACGGGTATCTGCATGGAGAGAAAGTGACATCAGAAAAATTCTGGAAAAAGGTGCTTAAGTAAAAAAGCCCCTAAAATCAGGGGCTTTTTTATTCATTTAACAACTTATCAAGGTAATTTGACCACCATTGCATCATTTCTGTTCGCTGATTTATATACTCTGCTTTATTATACGCGCGTGCCACCTTATTTTGCGTTTCATGTGACAACTGTTTCTCAACTATATGCGGGTCAAAACCGTTTTCGTTTAATAACGTGCTAGCGGTTTGTCTAAAACCGTGGGGTACTATTTCATCTTTTTTGTATCTCATCACCCTCAATCCTCTAATTAAAGTATTAGCTGAAATATGACTTTTATTCATTCTGTATCTTCTGGAAGGAAAGATAAACTCTGTTCTTCCAGTGATATAATAAAGATCATTCAACATTGAAATGGCTTGATTTGATAAGGGCACTATATGTTCTCTCCCTCTTTTCATTCTTTCTGCTGGTACAATCCACTGTTTGGTTTCAAAATTTATTTCATCCCATCTCCCTCCTCTAAGTTCACCAGGGCGCAAAAAGGTGTGCATTAAGAGTTTTAGTCCATACCTTGTTCTAAAGTCACCTTTATAATTATCTATTTTATTTAATAAATCGCCTACTTTTTTTGGGTCGGTTATAGTTGGATAATTTTTATCCGGATTAGGAGTCATCGCAGCGTTTATCATCATTGTGGGATTGTATTTTACTAACCCCAATGCGATTGCGTAATCGAATACACCTTTACAGATTTCTTTTCCTTTTTTGGCTGTTTCCAGGCTTCTTTTTTCAATTTTAGTTAAACAGTCGATAAGGATAGGTGCATCAATGTCGCTAATGTTTAGATTGCCAATATGGGGTAATAAGTCCCTTTCAGCAATAACCTGTTTTCTTTCTAAGGTTTTTTTTGCCAATTCGGCCTTTTTTTTATTTATCCACTCAAAGAATAAATCTTTAAAAAGCCGGCTATTTTTCTTTAATGATTCATTTCTGGCAAGCTTTTTCTTAAGGTTATTTGCTTCGGTTCTTGCTTCGGCCAATGTAACATAAGGGTACATGCCTAGCTTAATCATTGTCTCCTTGTTGTTTTTCTTGTAACGAAACCGCCATAGTTTTGAACCGCTTGTAGCAATCTCCAGGTATAGACTGTTTCCATCACTTACCCTGTAAACTTTTTTTCTGGGTTTAAACGACCTTATCTTTGAATCGCTTAACCGTTTAATGCCTTGATAACTCATATTTCCTCCTTAATCTTTTTTTGCCGCACTAAGAAAAAAGCAATGCGTCAATGTTTTGCTTAAAATTTTGGAGGACATTGGATGGGTAGGTGGGTAGATAAAAATGGGTAGAAAGTTTTTACTGGTATTTCTACCCACTTTCCTACCCATTGGTTGTTTAGATTTAAACAGGTTTTGTTGGATTGTGATGGACACAAAAAATCCTTGGAAGCCTTTTCTTTAGGGGTTTTTAGGGGTGTATTAGATTTTGATAGAGAAAGAAAGAGTGCCGGAGGCGAGAATCGAACTCGCACGGGTTTGATCCCACCGGATTTTGAGTCCGGCGCGTCTACCAATTCCACCACTCCGGCATAGCAGATAATAACCGAGTGTATACAGATTATTGCTCAGGATGTCAACTATTAACAGCAAAAAACAGGTTCAGGTTTTTCCAGCTTTTTTGCCGTTTAACCGGCCTGTTATTTAACAATATTTCTTTTTGATTGAAAAGCTTATAAAATTTGTGTTAAATTTATCCTCATTATGTTGACAAACAAGAAGGGCGTGGCTATAATCGCACTCTTTAAAAATCGAGAAGCGGAGGAATAGATGTCTCAGATTCGTACAATGAAAAAACCGACGAACATCAAGAAGAAGCGTAAACAGGGCTTTCGCGCCCGCATGAAAACCCGCGGCGGCAAGCAGATATTGAACAGAAGAAGGGCAAAGGGGCGCAAACGTCTGGCAATTTGATGAATGGACGAGAGATTACCCAAAAATGAGAGGCTGCTGAAAGCTTCGGAATTTAAATTTGTTTTTCAAAATGGAACCAAATACAAAGGGAAAAATTTGTTAATGTTTTCTGTTTCCGGCGGTACAGGGAAATTCGGTGTAGTTGTCAGCAAGAAAGTGAGTAAAAAAGCAGTAGTTCGTAATAAAATTAAGCGCTGTTTAAGGGAAATTTATCGTACAAACAAATATGTGTTGCCCGAAGGTACTGACATTGTGATAGTTGCTTTGGCCGGAGCAGTAAGGGTGAATTATAATGAACTTGAAAAAGATTTTCATAACGTCTGTAAAAAAGCTTTTGCTTAAATCAATATCGTTATATCAAATATTATTATCCCCCTTTTTAGGAAGGAATTGCAGATTTTACCCCACCTGTTCGGCTTATGCTAAAGAGGCAATTGTTAAAAAGGGCATATTTAAAGGCGTGATCTTATCCCTGTGGAGAATCCTGAGATGCCACCCATACAGCAAAGGCGGATTTGATCCTGTTAAATGATTAACCTGGAGGAAGGAGTTTTATGGATAAAAGAACAGTATTAGCAATTGGTCTCAGTATTCTGGTACTGCTGATCTTTCAGTATTTTTACGCACCGACACCTGTTATACAGACGGATAACCAGACACAAACTGAAACAACCGGCAGTGAATCACCCCAAAAATCGCCTGCTGAGCAGACATCTGAAAGTGTTGATGTTAAGAAGCTGGACAGTTCAAAAGAGAAAGAGAAGGCTCAGGTAAAAACATTCAATGTTAAGACAAACAATCTTAAAATTACTTTCAATTCGGAAACCGGCAATATTTATACCGCAACGGTTCTTCAGTATAAGGACAAAGAGTTTCCCGATTTAATTTTTAAATCAGAAAACGGGGATTATTTGAACGTACTAAGCGCATCTGTCTCCGGCTATGAGCATACTGTAAAAGAATTTAATGACAGATATGAAGTGCAGTTTGTGGGTGAAACAAAAGATATTGTGATTAATAAAACCTATATTATAAAAAAAGGCAGCTATTTCTTTGATTTGAAGGTTACGATTTCCAACATCAGCGATCAGACGATTCAGACATCACTGGGTGTGGTTATAGGCCCAGGTCTCGGCAAGGGATTTGAAGATTCTAAATATATGTTTAGCGGTCCTATTATTTTCAACGGCAAAAAGGTTACAAAAGAAGATCCTGAGGATGTTGAAGAACCGATTAATGTGGACAATCCCTCGTGGCTTGGCTATACATCGAAATATTTTCTCTTTTCCGCCATGAACGGAGGTCTTAAGAGGGCAGCTATCGAATCCAAAGGTGTTTCTAAAGCGGTTGTCAAAGGGTCGAAAGAAGTGATTGTAAATCCTCTGGATAAAAATGTTACTACATTTCCTATTTTTGTCGGCCCCAAAGAATACGATTTGCTCAGTTCTTATGAATACGAGCTTGAAGAAAGTATAGAATTTGGGATTTTTTCTTTTCTTTCGATACCTATGTTGCAAATTCTGAACTTTACGTACGATTATGTGGGTAATTACGGTCTTGCAATCATTGTTCTGACGTTTGTTATTAAAATAATCACGTACCCTTTAACCCAGAAAAGTATGACATCAATGAAGAAGATGCAGGTTCTCCAGCCTGAAATGACCAAAATCAGGGAGAAGTTTAAAGGTGAGCCTCAGAAAATGAATGCTGCTATGATGGATCTTTATAAAAAGCATGGCGCCAATCCGATGGGCGGCTGTCTGCCGATGGTTATACAGATACCTATTTTCATCGCCCTTTATAAAACTCTTCTTGTGTCCATCGAATTGAAAGGTTCACCTTTCATTTTCTGGATTACCGATCTTTCGCAGAAAGATCCTTATTTTATCACACCCATTCTAATGGGGCTTTCGATGTTTCTGCAGCAAAGAATGACTCCCACGGGCGGAGATCCTACACAGCAGAAGATTTTTATGTTCCTGCCTCTTGTGTTTACATTTATATTCCTTAACTTCCCGGCGGGGCTTGTTATTTACTGGTTGACCAACAATGTGCTTACAATAATTCAGCAGTATTTTATTAACAGAAAAGTTAGTGCTAAATGATGAGGTGATTATGAAATATTACGAAGTTGAAGCACCTTCTGTTGAAGATGCAATAAACAAATTTATTATGGAGCATGATGTTCCTAAAAAATATATTGAATACGATATTCTGGAAGAAGGTAACAAAGGATTTCTGGGATTCGGGAAAAAGAATTATCAGGTGAAAATATACTTTAATGACAAGGAATATTACAAAAGACAAGCAAAGCTCATTCTTTCTGAAATCCTTGAAAAGAGCGGTTTTGATGATTACCGGATAGAGGTAATAGATAATCATTCCGAATATATACTCAATATTTTCTCAGAAGATTCCAATCTGATTATAGGTAAAATGGCTCAGACTCTGAATGCACTGCAGTACCTGCTGGACAAAATGCTCGGTATCGGAGATGACAGCGATTTGCAGATAATTGTGGATGTGGAAAATTACAGGAGCAGGGTTGTTAAACATTTGAAAGAAAAGGCCTTAAATCTGGCAGAGCGTGTGAAGAAAACCGGCAAAACGGAAAAGATGGCCTCATTGGTGACGATAATCAGGAAAGAAATACATCTTGCTCTTAAGGAAACCAAGGGTGTCAGAACGGAAAGTTACGGAAGCGGTAATATCAAGACGATATTTATAGTACCTGACAAACCGAGGAGAAAAAGAAGAAACAATGCTGTTTAAACTGATAATCTTAGGCGTGGCTGCTTACTTCGGTTTCTCTTTTTTCAGAAAAAACAAAGAAAAACTGTTCGGCCGCGGCAAAAAAGAAGACGATGATTCTCCGGTTGAATTGGTGAAAGATCCGGTTTGCAATACTTTTGTGGAAATGGATACACCTTTTAAGGTAAAATACTATGACAGGGTTTACTATTTTTGCTCTCAGGGGTGCAGGGATTCCTTTATCGAGCAAATGAAAAAACGGAGGTAAAATATGAAGATATTTTTAGATACCGCTAATCTGGAACAGATTAAGGAAATGGCAGAATTGGGTCTTGTTGACGGTGTTACCACCAATCCTTCTCTTATTGCAAAGGAAGGCGTGGATTTTATCGATAGAATAAAAGAGATATGTGAGGTTGTTAAGGGGCCCATCAGTGCAGAGGTATTGAGCACAGAGGCCGAAGAAATGGTTCAGGAAGGAATAGATCTTTCCAAGATAGACAAAGATATTGTTGTGAAAATCCCTTGCACAGAGGAAGGGCTGAAAGCCACGAAAAGTCTTAAAGAGAAAGGGGTCCCGGTAAACATGACTCTGGTTTTTTCTCCCAATCAGGCACTGCTGGCCTGCAAAGCAGGAGCAAGGTATATAAGCCCTTTTGTTGGAAGACTGGATGACATCGGCCACGACGGAATGGAAATTGCCGCTAAATGTATGGATCTTATATGTGAGTATGGCTTTGAAACGGAAGTGATTGCAGCAAGTATCAGAAATACATTTCATGTTGAGAGGGCCGTTTCTCTTGGAATTGATATTGCAACAGTTCCGCACAAGGTGATGAAACAACTTGTGAAACATCCTCTTACGGATATCGGTATTGAAAAATTTATGTCCGATTGGGAAAATGCCAAGAAATAAGAGATGAAGCTCGTTAATATACAGCTCGATCTGAAAAATGTCCTTATCATCTTAGGTACGATCCTTCTTATATTTCTGATTTTTAAAATTCAGGGGATATTAGCACCCTTTGCTATCTCTTTCTTTATTGCTTATCTGCTGGATCCTCTTGTAGATAAAATGGAGCAGTACCGGATAAACAGGAGTTTTGCAATTCTGCTGATTTTCCTGCTTGTTGCCGGTATTTTATCCGTAATTTTAATTTTTTTACTGCCTGTGATTTACAGAGAAATTTCTTTTCTTATTGATAAGCTGCCTCATTATTTCGGCCAGCTTGTGGAATTGATTCAGAAATATACACATTCTGACGGACTGGAAATAACTTATCAGGAAGCGGTTAATTTTCTGAAGGGTAAAGCGGGTAAGATTTCTTCGATGTTTTTTCAAACGTTTGCCTCAGTATATTCATCTGTTTCCGGTTTTGTGGGGCAGATTGTATCCTATTCTCTTGTCCCGATTTTAATTTTTTACTTTTTACGTGATTTTGACAGGCTTATGGTCAAGGGGCTGGATCTGGCCGAGCAGAAATCTTCCTTTGATATTAAAACCCATGCAAAAGAATTTAACTCTATACTGAGCAGGTATTTCAGGGGACAGTTAGCTGTAAGTCTTATTCTGGCAGTTCTTTATACAGCCGCGCTGCTGATTTCGGGTATTAAGGGTGCTGTTGGCATAGGTGTGATTTCAGGTATTTTGAGTATTGTCCCTTATCTTGGGTTTCTTATCGGTTTTGTTACTTCACTTATCGCAGCTTATTTCCAGTATTTTGATCTGTGGCACCCCTTGTATGTGATTATAGGCTTTACTGTAGTACAGTTTCTGGAAAGTAATTTTATCACACCCAAACTTGTGGGTGGCTCACTGGGGCTTCACCCCACAGCGGTGATTTTTTCTCTCATTCTCGGCGGCTATCTGCTGGGAATTGCGGGGATGATTATTTCTCTTCCTGTTGCCGCATTTATCAAAGTCGTTCTTATGAACTATTTCTACTCACCGGGAGATGCCGTAAGGCGTGATGAGCAGTGCTAAGGATTAAGTGTTAAGCGCTAAGAAAGACCCTGCCATACAACAAATTACTATTTCACAATTTCTCCAACTCACTGTCTCCCCACCTCACCACTTGAGTGCATTGAATAATTCAGGATGCACGGCTTCAGCCGTGCAATGTTTGTCCTGAAGCCCAGTGTTGTCAAACATGCGGGACTGAAGTAATGTATCCCACATATTTACCAGCCTCCGGCTGGTGCTACTCACTTCCAAAAACTTAGAGAGACAAATTATTCAAAGCTCTCACATTACTATTTCTCTAATTGACCAATAGCAAATACAACGATAACAAATATACCAATATACCAGTACACCACTCAACCAAACTCACTGCTTTTGTTGTCAAAAATCCGTGGCTATTTTTATATCTTTCTGTTTCATCATTTCCCTGTTGTAAATATATACAATATCACGTCTGGTAAGGATGCCGATAAGCTTTTTCTCCTCAAGGTTATTTACAACGGGAAGAAGTTCTATATTTTTAAAGCCGATAATTTCAATTGCATCGGCAAGAGAGTATTCTTCCATCACTGGAATCACATCCTTATCGCAGATTTCTCCGGCCACAACGATATCTTCCAAGCCTTCTTCAAATATAAACTCTCTTATCTCATCAAACCGCATGATTCCCACTAATGTATAGTCTTCTTTGACTACGGGGAAATTGTTATGTTTTACAGTGGGGATAAAGTTCAGAATATCGGTAAACTTTAAATCTTCCCTGATGACAATCGGGTCTTTTCTCATAATTTCTTTTACTTTTATCGTTTGCAGCACCTGCAGGAAAAATTCGCCTTTATGTATGGGTGAATCGCTGCGGGAATTGACCTGTTTTATATAAATAGTATGTTTTCTTAGCAAAAGAAACGAAAGCGTACTGACCCACATAGCTGGTACAAGCAGATGATAATTTCCTGTCATTTCACTGACCATTATGATTGTTGATAGAGGTGTGCTTGCAATTCCTGAAAAGAAGCCGGCCATACCCACGATGACATAAGCTCCGGGTTCAGTAACAATTTGGGGCATTATTGCTGCAAGAAAAAGCCCGGAAAATCCTCCCACTGAAGCTCCTATTACCATTGAGGGACCGAAAATCCCTGCACTTCCACCGCTGCCTATACTGAAAGATGTTGTAAGAATTTTAGCTACTATAAGAATCAGCAAAAAAGATATGCTAAGTTGAGTATGCATTCCCAGCTCAATCTGTTCATATCCGCCGCCGAGAGCCTGGGGGATGAAAAATCCGATAGCCCCGGTCACCAGTCCGCCCAGCATGGGCTTGAAATAATTTGATAGTTTTAGTTTTTTGAATGCGGAGTGTATTCCGTAAAATGTTTTTATATAAAGATATCCGAAGCCTGCACAAAGAAATCCCAATAGTGTATAGCTTATCAGTTCAAGAGGGTTAGTAAAACGGAAATCGGGTGTTTCAAACAAAGGCTCCCATCCGAACATACTGCAGAAGACCGAATAAGCAATAATTGAGGTTATTGTGGAGGGAAGCAGAACCTCATATTCCAAATCGGAGCTTGAGTACATGACTTCTGCTGCGAATATAGCTCCGGCTAACGGGGATCTGAAAATTGCACCTATGCCGGCACCCATACCTGCTGCGGCCAATATACGTTTTTCCCTGTCCGTCAGGTGAAGTACTCTTCCCAGAAAGGATCCGAATCCTGCGCCGATTTGTGCGATTGGACCTTCACGACCACCTGAGCCTCCTGTACCTATTGTCAGAGCACTTGCTATTGTTTTTATGATGGGTACATGCCATCTTATATAGCCGTTTTTGTGATGTATTGCTTCAATTGCAGCATCTGTGCCGTGTCCTTCAGCTTCGGGAGCAAATTTAAAAACCAGAAAGCCGCTTAAAAGTCCGCCGAAAGCAGGAACAAAGAAAAACAGCCATCGTTTCAGTTCACTGGTGGTATGACCGAATAAAGAAGGCTCCCCTGCCGTTTCAGGAAGCCGCATTCCTATGACATAATCGATAAAAAAGTATCCAATCCCCTGCAACATTACGAAAAATACAATGGCACCAATACCTGCCACTATACCCACAAGGGTTCCCAAAATGAACCATCTTCCTATAACGGGGAGATTGATTTTGGAAAGAAAATTATTCAAAAAGCTCTCCTTTCAGCCTGTCTTTAGAATCAAATACAGATTTATATGCAAAAAATAATGAAAAAAGTGAAGCAAAAGTTACACTGGCTGTTATTATAATCATTATGGCTATCTGATATTTTACAGCAACAACAGGGTCTGTACCGGATAAAATCTGACCTGTCATCATTCCCGGCAGAAAAACCAGCCCCACGCCGCTCATATTGGTAATTATAGGCAGGCAGGC
>Ga0114984_1001104_pt1 | contig 10135 bp, 5 predicted proteins | sample Shrwel1BS1Day1_FD_96987 | JGI IMG/M metagenome (GOLD analysis project Ga0114984, IMG submission 96987) | Subsurface microbial communities from deep shales in Ohio, USA - Utica-3 well 1 S-1-Day1 | ecosystem: Environmental > Aquatic > Deep subsurface > Shale gas/oil reservoir > Produced water/Flow... | reverse complement strand
CTGCTCAAGGACACCGTGGCCAAGTGGCAAGGGCGTGCGATGGACGAGGTGATTGACCGCCTGCTGGTGCGTTTTGGCTGCGAAATCCTCCAGCATGTGCCGGGTCGCGTTTCCACCGAAGTGGATGCCCGCCTGAGCTTTGACACCAGCGCCACCGTCACGCGCGCTGAGCGCATCATTGAGCTGTACCAGGCCGAAGGCATCCACATCAACCGTGTGCTCATCAAGATCGCCGCCACCTGGGAAGGCATCCAGGCCGCTGCACAGCTGGAGCGCAAGGGCATCCACACCAACCTCACACTGCTGTTTTCGTTCGCCCAGGCCGTGGCTTGCGGCCAGGCCAAGGTGCAGCTGATCTCGCCCTTTGTGGGCCGCATTTACGACTGGTACAAGAAGCAGGCGGGCGCGAGCTGGGACGAGGCCGCACGCAGCGGGGCCAACGATCCTGGTGTGCAGTCCGTCACGCAGATCTACAACCACTACAAGCGCTTTGGCATTGCTACGGAGGTGATGGGCGCGAGCTTTCGCAACATCGGCCAGATCACGGCCCTGGCAGGCTGCGACCTGCTGACCATTGCCCCCGAGCTGCTGGCCCAACTGGCCGCCAGCGAGGCCCCGCTGCAGCCCGCCCTGAACGCCGATGCCGCCAAGGCCATGGACCTGCCCGCCGTGAACTACGACGAAGCCGGTTTCCGCTACGCCCTGAACGAAGACGCCATGGCCACCGAGAAACTGGCCGAGGGCATCCGTGCGTTTGCGGTGGATGCGGTCAAGCTGGAAAAGCTGATTCTGGCGCTTTGATGAAGTAAAAAAATGGCTCCTGCGCTTATAGGTAAAGCGCAGGTAGCTATAAAAATAATAGTGAATGCTGGGTTCCTCAACCCAGCCGTATCCCCGGATGCGTCCAGCCGTTGAGGCTCTCGGTGGCCCAGAGCAGCCCGGTCTTGCCCAGGCCGTGCAGGCCGCGCTGGTAGTTGCGGTAGATCAGCTCGTGGCCCAGACGGGCCAATGCGCCGCCCAAAAATTGCCCCGGCAGCAATCCCGCCTTGCCCACCGTGCCGTAGGCGCCGTAGCGGCCCAGTGATACCAGCCCGCCCAGGTCGCGGTATTCAAAGGCGGGCAGTGCGCTGCACCGCAGCCAGCCAGGCAGGTGGCGCGCCAGGTGCGTGGCTTGCTGCACGGCCACTTGTGCGCTGGCGGGCAGGGGGCGTGGCTGGTCGGGCAGGGTGAGGGTGCTGCAGTCGCCCAGGGCAAAGATGTGCTCATCGTCCACGCAGCGCAGCGTGGCATCCATCAGCAACTGGTGGCTGGGGTTGGTGCGCAGGCCTCCCAGGCGCGACAGCACCTCGGGCGCCTTGATGCCAGCGGCCCACACGGTCATGTCGTTGGGGGCCAGCGGGGTGTCGGCCGTGACCAGGCCCCGCGCCTGCGCGGCTTGCACGCGGGTGCCGGTGTGTATGGTGAAGCCCAGCTTTTCCAGCACACGGTGGCTGGATTCGGAGACGCGCTCGGGGAAGGCGGCAAGGATGCGCGGGGCGCTTTCGTAGAGCGTCAGGCGCAGGCGATCGCGCAGGCTCGGGTCGCCAAAGTGCGCGGCCATCTCCATCAGGTGGCTCAGCTCTGCGGCCAATTCGACGCCGGTAGCACCTGCGCCCACGATGTCGATGGTCACGGCTTCATCTTGCAGCGCGCCGCGAAACAGTTGCCAGCGCAGGCGGTGGTTGAAGGCTTCGGCCTGGGTCTGGCTGTCGATGAAGTGGCAGTGCGCCTGCACGCCGGGCACGCCAAAGTCGTTGGCACCGCTGCCCAGGGCCAGCACCAGCACGTCGTAGGGCACGGCGCGTGGCCCGACCACGGGGCGGTCGCCCGCCGATGGCAGTTCGGCCAGGTGCACCAGGCGGCGGTTGCGGCTGAGCCCGCACAGCTCGCCGGGCTCATAGGCAAAGCCTTGGGCGCGCGCCTGGGCCAGCAGGCTGACTTTGTGCTGGTGCACATCGCGCGTGCCGGCGGCAATGGTGTGCAGCATGGGCTTCCACAGGTGGGTGAGGCTGCGGTCGATCAGCGTGACCTGGGCGTGGCCTTTGCGCCCCAGTTGCTGGCCTAGCCGGGTGGCCAGCAGCAGCCCGGCGGTGCCGCCGCCCACGATGACGATGCGCGGGCAGGGGGAGAAGCGGTGGGTCATGGCTTGGCGGTGGAGGATGTGGCTGCGGGGCGATCAGCGCTTGCGTTGTCGTCGGGCTGCCAGGCGGCCAGGGCCAGTTGCACACGGGCGTAGGCTTGCAAGGCGTCGGCCTGCTGTGCCATGGCGCTGCGGCGTGCCTGCAGCCACTGGGCCTGCTGCTGCAGGGCTTCGGTGGGCGGCTCCAGGCCGGTGTCAAAGCGCTTTTGCGCGTGTTGCGCAGCGCGCTGGGCCGCGCTTTCGGCCTGCGTGGCGTGTTGCCAGGCGGTGCGGGCGGCGCCCCATTGGCGCAGGGCCGATTCGCTGTCGGCCAGGGCCTGCAGCACGGTGTTCTCAAACTGGTGCCAGGCCACTTCGTCGCCTGCCTTGGCAGCTGCAGCGCGGGCGCGGTTGCGGCCTGCGTCCAGCCAGTCCCATTGCAGGGCGGGGCCTACGGCGTAGCGCACCGCGCTGGCCTGGCCCAGTGCGCCAAAGGGGGCGTTCAGGCCCGCGCTCAGGCTCAGGCTCAGGCGGGGCAGGTGGGCGCGGTCGGCCAGCACGGTCTCGCCCAGTGCGGCGCGCAGTTGTGCGTCGGCCCGCGCCACATCGGGGCGGCGCGCCAGCAGGTCGGTGGGCTGCACCACGCCGCTGGTGTCGGGCACGGCGGGCAGGGCCACGCTGGCGGTGGTCTGGGGGGCCAGAAGGGCTTGCCAGGTGCTGTCGGCTTCGGCGGTGGCGGGTGCGCGGCCTGCCAGCACGGCCAGGGCCGCACGGGTGGCGTGCAGCGCGGCCTGGGTTTGGGCGATGGTGGCCAGGGCCTGTTCGCGCTGGGCTTGGGCAGCCAGGGCTTCGCGTTGGTCGGCCAGGCCCGCGCGCTCGCGGGCTTGCAGCAGGGTGTGGCGGCGCTGCAGCACATCGCTTTCTTCTTGCAGCCGGGCCAGGTCGTGTTGGTACAGGCGCAGCTGCACGTAGTGGCGCACCACCTCGGCCTGCAGCAGGGCTTCGGCGCTGTGGGCGGTGGCGGCTGCGGCGTCGGCCTGGCGCTGGGCCACGGCGCTGGCGGTGCCGACGCGGCCAAACAGGTCGATCTCCCACGACACCATCTGGGCGATGGTGCCCAGGCGCTGCTCTGGTGGGCGCGGCTGGCCCTGGTTGTAGGGGTCCACCTCGGCGAGCGAGGGGCGCTGGGCCTGGGCTTGGGCGCTCAGGCTGCCCTGGGGCAGGGCGGAGCGCTCGGCCAGCCCGGCCAGGGCGCGGGCTTGGCGCACGGCGGCCACGGCGGCCTGGCGGTCCTGGTTGTGCTGCATGGCGGTCTGCACCAGGGTGTTGAGCTGCTCGTCTTGCAGAGCTTGCCACCAGTGGCGGCTGGGGGTGCCGGTGGCCAGACCCAGGGCGGCGGTGGCGGGCAGGGCGGTGCTGTGGCGTTCGGTGGCAGGGCCGATGGCACTGGGGGGTGTGACGCTGGCGCAGCCAGTGAGCGCCAGGGCCAACAACCCGGCCAGGGCCGTGCGGCGGTGGAGAAGGGGGGAGCGCATGGGGTGTTTCTCCTTCAGGCGTTGGTGGGGTGCACGCGGTAGGCGGCGGCATACAGGGCCGGGATCAGGCCCAGGGTGATCAGCGTGCCCAGGGCCAGGCCGCCCATCATCACCACGGCCAGGCTGGTCCACACCGCGCCACCAAACAGCCACAGCGGCACCAGTCCCAAGATGCAGACCATCTTGGTCATGACGATAGGGCGCAGGCGCTTGGAGGCGGCGTCTTCAATGGCTTCGGCGGCGGGCATACCGCTGCGGCGGGCTTCTTCAATGGCGTCCAGCAGCAGCACCGCGTTGTTCACGATGATCCCGGCCAGCGCCAGCAGGCCCAGCGTGCCCACAAAGGTGAGCGTGGTGCCCGTGGCGATGAGTGCCAGGGCCGCGCCGATGGACACAAACGGGATGCTGGCCAGCACGATCAGGCTCTTGCGCACGCTTTCAAACTGCCACACGAACAGGATGAACATGGCCACCACGCACACGGGCAGCAGTTGGGCGATGGCTCCGTTGGCGCTGGCGCTTTCCTCGATTTCGCCGCCCAGGGCCACGCGCACGCTGCCACTGGCATTGCCGGGGTCTTGCAGTTGCTGTAGGGTGCTTTGCACGCTGTCGGCCACGCCTTGTGCGGTCATGTTCGGGTGCTTGGCCGTGACGGTGATGGCGCGCTCTTGGTTGTAGCGCTGGATCACCGAGGGCTGCGGCGTCAGTTGCACCGTGGCCACCTGGCCCAGCGGCACGCTGCCGCTGCCGTCGGCCTTCTGGATGGGCAGTGCGGGCAGTTGCTCGATGCGGGTGCGCCAGGCGGCATCGCCGCGCAGCACGATGGGCAGTACCGTGTCGCCCTCGCGGAAGTGCGAGATGGTGGCGCCCGAGAGCACCTGGTCCAGGCTGCGCGCGATGTCGCTGCTGCTCACGCCAGCGGCTTGCGCCTTGACCTGATCCACGCGCACATCCAGCTGCTGGATGAAACGCTCTGCGTCGTTATGCACTTCGCCGATGCCGGGGGTGGCGCGCAGGGCTGCTTCCAGTGCCTGGGCAGCGGCGTAGTGGCTCTTGCCGTCACTGGCGGTGATGCGGAACACGGCGGTGCCTGCGTCCGAGGAGCCCATGGAGAAGCGCTTGGGGTCCAGGCGCAGTTCAGGGAACTGTTGGCCCAGCCCGGTGCGCAGGCTTTCAATCGCGGCAGCGTGGGTCACGCCAGGTGCCAGAGTGAGCACGGCATATGCCCGGTGGGCCGCAGGTGTGGGCGGGTTCAGCGCCAGGATGAAGCGTGGGCCGCCATCGCCCATGTACAACGCGGCACTCGCGATCTCAGGGAAGGTCTTCTTGTCCGCCAGTGCGCGGCTGATGGCGGCGGTGGTCTCCAGCGTGTGGCGGGTGCTGGCGTCCGGGGCCAGCTCGATGGCCATTTGCAACTGGCGCCGCTCCGATGCAGGCATCAGCTCGGAAGGCACTTTAGTGAACAGCCATCCGGCCGCCACCAGCAGGGCCACCATGGCGCCGATGTACAGCGTCTTGTGGCCCAGCACCCAGCGCACCTTGCCCCGGTACCAGGCAGTCAGCGACTCCACGGCGCGTGCGGTGCGGCTGAGTTCGGCATGGTGCTTGGCAAAGTACTGGCACAGCAAGGGCGTGACGGTGACGGCCAGCACCAGCGACAGCAGCAGCGCAATCGCCATAACGATGCCCATGCTGCGCAGGTATTCGCCCGTTTCGGTCTTGGAGAGCACCAGGGGCATGAAGGTCAGGATGATGGCCAGCGAGGACACCAACAGCGGCACCAGCATCGTGCGCCCTGCTTCGGCGGCTGCCTGGTCGCGCGGCTCGCCCAGTGCCAGGCGGCGCTCCATGTCTTCGGCCACCACGATGGCGTTGTCCACAAACAGGCCCAGCGCAATGATGATGGCGCCCACCGAGATGATGTGCAGGTCGATGTTCAGCAGCTTCATGATGGCCAGGGTGCCCAGCACGGTGGTGGGCACGATGGCGCCCACAATCAGCCCGGTGCGCAGGCCCAGGAACAGCACCACCACTGCCATCACGATGAGGGTGGTCTCCAAAAACACCTGGCCGACTTGTGTGAGCTGCTTGGTCACGATCTGGGCCTGGTCGGTGATGGGCACCAGGCTCATGCCGACGGGCAATTGGCTTTCGAGGTGCTGCACCTGCGCACGCAGGTTCTTAGCAAAGCTCACCACGTTCAGGCCGGGATCCATGGACACCGCAATCACGGCCGCAGGCGTGCCATCCACAAACGCGCCAGACAGCGGTGGGTCTTGCGGCGTGCGCTCAATGCGCGCAATGTTCTTGAGCAGCATCGTGCCGCCCTGGGGCAGCGCAATCGGGGTGGTGCCCAGGTCCGCGGGGGTGCGGGCGTCGCCGCTCACGGTCAGCGAGATTTCGGTGCCAGCAATGTCCATGAAGCCTGCTGCGGCCACCACGTTGCGCGAGGCCACGGCGCGTTCCACCGCGCTGGGGCTCAGGCCTTTGGCGGCCATGGCAGCCACATCCAGCACGATTTGCACCTGCTCGTCGCGCACGCCGTGCAGCGACACGCGCTCCACGCCAGGCACCTTGAGCAGATCGTCGCGCATTTTGCGGGCGTAGTGGCGCAGTTCACCGGCCTGGTAGTCGGGGCCGGTCAGGCCCAGGGTGAGCACGGCCACGCGGCCAAACTCGTCATCCACCAGCGGGCCCAGCGTGCCAGCAGGCAACTGCGGCTGCAATTGGTTCATGCGGGTGCGCAGGCGCTGCCACACCTCGGGCAGGCGGTCGGGCGGCACGGCGGCATCCAGCTCCACATAGGTGAATGCAAAGCCAGGGCGCACCGTGGTTTTCACGCGCTTGACCTCGGGCAGCCCGAGGATGGACTCTTCGGTGGGGTGGGCCACCAGTTGCTCCACCCTTTCGACATTGGCACCGGGGGTCATGCTGAGCACGGTAGCGGTGCGGATGGTGACCGGGGGCTCCTCGGTCGAAGGAAAGTCCAGTGCCAGCCACAGACCCACCAGCACCAAGGCCAGCATGGTCAGCAACGTGAAGCGCGGGCGTGCCAGGGCGGCGGTAGAGAGGCTCATGGCTGGCTCCCCTGGGGCGTGACGGGCTGGATGGCGGTGCCGGGCGGCAGGTGGGTCGCGCCCGCCAGCACCACCCGGTCGGTGCGGGTCAGGCCTTGCGCCACATGAACCCAGTCGCCCTGGGTGCTGCCCAGGGTCACGTCCACGCGCTCGGTGGTCTTGCCGTCTTGCGCCAGCCGCAGCACATGGCCCTGGCCCGCTTGTGCGCTGGGCACCACCGCACGCAGTGGTACCAGCACCCCAGTGGGTGCAGCGGTGCTGGCGGTGTTGCCCACGGCGGTCGGGATATGGATGGCCCAGGTCGAGCCGACCATGGCGTTGGCAGGGGCCGCCAGCGTGACGCGCACCGTGCCGCCCGCATCTTGTCGGCTGGCCACCCGCAGCACCCGGCTGGGCAGGGCTTGTGCCGACTGGAGATCGGCTTGGGCCGGGGTCAGGGTCACGGCTTGCCCCACTTTCAATGGCAGCGTGGCGGGTGCGGTCAACACCAGTTCGCGCCCCGTGCCGTCGATGTTCAACACGGGTGCACCAGGCCCAGCGGTTTGCCCGGCCTCCAGGTGCCGCACGCCCACCACGCCGCTGAACGGCGCGCGCAACTGGGCCTGGTCCAGAGACCACTGTGCGTTGTTCTCCTGCGCCTGGGCGGCCTTCAGCGCGGCCTCTGCAGCGGCCAGCTCGGCCTGCACGGCGGTCCATTCACCGGCGCCCGTGGCGCCCGCCTGGTGTGCCTGGCGTACCCGTTCGGCGCGCAGGGCCAGCTCGCCTGCCTGCGCCTTGGCACGGGCCACCTCGCCCGCTGCCGTGGCCCGTTGGGCGCGCAGCGGCTGCTCGTCCAGCTGGGCCAGCACCTGGCCGCGCTGCACCGTGTCACCGGGCTCGACCAGCACGCTTTGCACCCGGCCGCCCACGGCAAACGCCAGTTCGGCCCGCTGTGCGGCGCGAATCTCGCCCACCAGCTGGAAGCTGTTGGCACCCGCATCGCGCACCGGTACCACCAGGGCGGGGCGGATTGCTTCGGTCTTGGCGGGCGGCGTGGCCGGGCTGCAACCGGCAGAAAGAACACCCGCAGCCAGTGCCCAGTACAGGGCTTGGCGCGGCAGGGGGACAACGAGTGAAGACAACACGGTGGACCTCGGTAGGGGGTTGAAGTGCGTTGCGGTATCGCGATCCCGGGTGGGTGCGCTACCGGATGAAACGGTGAGCGCACTGTAGATGGAGGGGGCCAGGGAGCAGGGGGCTGGCTAGGATAAGAGCAGGACAATTTCGGTCAATATTCCGGGCGTCAATGTGGAGAGATCCATCTGCAAGCATTTGATCGGTGCTGGTGTTCCGTCTGGAACATCGAGGGAACTAATTCGGTCAGTCTGGGGATCCCTTCGGTCAACTTTTCTCAGGATGAATCAGGATGCACTCATGAAAATCAAATAAAATCAAAGGCTTGATGGTCAATCGGGAGTGCGCTCTGGGGATATTGAGCATGGCAAAAAGGACATTTCGGGTCATCATGTGGATTGCTCGGCCGCTTTAATGTCACTGACAATGTCTTTCGCTCACGCCTCTATGTCCACCTCTTCCACCGTGCCCGATGCCCACATGGTGGCCGATATCGTTCCCTTCACGGCACGCTCCCTGCTGGGGCTGATGGAGGATCGCGGAGTGTCGCCGGAGCGTCTTTGCCGGGGCCTTGGCTTTATCCATGCCGACCTGCTGGATAGGCACCTGCAGCTTTCTCACCAGCAGGTGCGCAGCCTGATCCTGCGGGCGCATGCCATCACGCGCGATCCGGCTCTGGGGCTGGCGTGTGGCGCACGTCAGACGCCCGTGTCCTGGGGCTTGTTGGGCCTGGCCATGCTGACCTGCGAAACCTTTGGGGAGGCCATCGAATATGGTCTGGCCCAGCAAGGGGCTGGTGGAGCCATGCTGCACAACGTGTTTGAGGTGCGGGGGCGTGAGGCGCATCTGGATGTGACGCCACGCCTTTTTGACTTAGAAGTCGAGAACTTTCTGGTGGAGGAGAACTTTGCAGGGGCCGTGGCTGTAAGTCGCTATTTGGTGGGGGCTGAATTTGCGCCGCTGCGCATCGATCTGGCATTCCCCAAGCCACCGCATGAAGAGCTATACCGCCGCTTTTTCCGTTGCCCGGTGCGGTTTGATGCGGGCAGGAGCCGGATGACCATAGAGTCCCACTGGCTCGGTGCTCGCCTACCGGGCTACGACCGCATCACCTGCGGGCTGGTGCGGGAGCAACTCAACACGCTGCTGCAAAAGCCGATTGGCCGCAATGATCTGGTGGAGTCACTGGCCAACCGGCTTCGCGTCGGGGTGGATGAGCGCATGCCCCAGCGGGAGCTTGCGCACATGGTCAATGTCAGTGAGCGCACTTTGCGCCGAAGGCTGGAGGCGCAATCCGTCAGCTACCGTTCGTTGCGCGACGAGACCCGTTTCGAGCGTGCCCGGGATTTGTTGGCCCGCACCTCCATGACCATGGCCCAAGTCGCTGATGCCGTCGGCTATTCTGATGCGCGGGCGTTTCGGCGGGCGTTCAAGCGATGGTCGGGGCAGCTGCCTGCTCAGTATCGCGCGGCCTCGCAGGCCTTACCTCCGGTGGCGGTGTAGCGCTGTGATAGTCCACCTACGATCTGGTTGTTGGCGCTGACAGGCTCGGGTTCTCTGCCAGCGGCAGCCGCATCCCAACGCGGAGCCCCTGCTTGCCTGCGGTTTCTGCCAGTGTTTTGCCGCCGTGGCGCAGTGCAATTTCTTCGACGATCGACAAGCCCAAGCCACAGCCGCCGGGCTTGTCCGAGCCGCGCCAGAAGCGGGCGAACAGGTCGCCCATGTGTGCTTCGGGAACGCCTGGGCCATCATCCTCCACCACCAGCGCGGCCATGCTGGGTGCGCTGATGTAGACCCGCACCGTGACGGTGGCTCCCCGCCCGGCGTAGTGCAGGGCGTTGTCGATCAGGTTGTTCAGTGCCTCGCGCAGCAGCAAGGGGTGGCCTAGCACGCTCAAGTGTTCTTCGCCTTCGTATCCCAGGTCAATGCCCGCAGCCAGGGCCTTGGCGGTCCATTCGCGGGCCACTTCGCAGGCCAGTTGTGGCAGGTCCAACGGCTGCATGGGCACGTTGCTTTCGGACCGTGCCAGTTGCAGCAGCTGGTGCACCAGATGGGCACTGCGCTGGGCGGCCGACAGCACTTTTTGCAGCCGCTCACGCACCTGGGGCTCATGGCTTTCGTGCAGGGCTAGTTCGGTCTGGCCAATCAGGCCTGCCAGCGGCGTACGCAGCTGATGGGCAGCATCGTTGAGGAAGCGCTTTTCCTTTTGTTGCCCACGGGCCACGGCTTCCAGCAAGCGGTTGATGGTGCTG
>Ga0114984_1001102_pt1 | contig 10160 bp, 9 predicted proteins | sample Shrwel1BS1Day1_FD_96987 | JGI IMG/M metagenome (GOLD analysis project Ga0114984, IMG submission 96987) | Subsurface microbial communities from deep shales in Ohio, USA - Utica-3 well 1 S-1-Day1 | ecosystem: Environmental > Aquatic > Deep subsurface > Shale gas/oil reservoir > Produced water/Flow... | reverse complement strand
CGGGGAGGGCCAGGCATGAAGGAGATCGGTCTGCGCCTGGCCCTGGGCCTGCTGTGGCTGCTGCACTGGCTGCCCCTGCCCTGGCTGGCCGCCCTCGCCCATCGCCTCGGGTCCCTGCTGTACCACGTGGCGGGTTCACGCCGCAAGGTCGGCCTGCGCAATCTGGAACTGTGCTTCCCCGACATGCCCGCTGCGGAGCGAGAAGCCCTGCTGAAACAGCACTTCCAATGGCTGACCCAGAGCCTGCTCGACCGCGCCGTGCTGTGGTGGGCCTCGCCCGAGCGCATCCGCCGCCTCATCCAGATCGAAGGTGACATCGAGTTGGCCGAGCGGGTCTATCAAACGGAAGGCCGTGCCACGATGTGGTTGTGCCCGCACTTCGTGGGCCTGGATGTGGCCGGTGCGGCCATCCTGCTGTGTCAGTCGCGTCCCGGAGCCTCCATCTACCAGGCGCAAAGCCACCCCTTGATGGACAAGCTGATGAAGCGCGGCCGCCTGCGCTTTGGCGACGCCCAGATCTTCCCGCGCAGCGACTCGGTCAAGCCCCTGCTGCGCGCCATCAAGGAAGGCCGGGGGTTTTTCAATCTGCCAGACATGGATTTTGGCCGCAAGGATGCGGCCTTCGTGCCCTTCTTCGGCGTGCCCGCGGCCACGTTGCTGGCCCCCTCACGCATGGCGCGCATGCTCAACATGGTGGTGCAACCGGTGATTGCCGAATTGCTGCCACGAGGACAAGGTTGGCGGGTGCGGTTCCTGCCGGCTTTGCACGACTTTCCCACCGACCATGCCGAAGCCGATGCCGCACAGATGAACCGCTTCATCGAGCACGAAATTCTCAAACAACCTGCGCAATATTTGTGGGTTCACCGTCGTTTCAAGACGCGCCCCCCGGGCGAATCGCGCTTTTATTGACCCCATCGGGGTGATTCTGCGTCGATACTCGGGGTCCGTTGTAAATCCCACGCCCCATCAGCGGGAGCGGGGGTCTTTCACGAACTTGAGGAGTGTCGGCACATGAATCTGATCACCTGGCTGCGGAGGTTTTCCATCCGCTCCCGCCTCATCACCTGCATGGTGCTGGTGGTGGCCATTGGCACCATCGTGGGCTCCGGCATGAGCTGGCGGTTGTGGTCGCTCAAGGGCGAGTTCGACGAGTTCACCCAGCAGGAGTTCGCGGCCGTCCAGCGCATGGGTCAGCTGGCCTTGAACCTGTCCTCGCTGCGCGGCCACGAGAAGGCCGCCATCATCAACGCCGGTGACTCCGTGTCGGCACAGGCTGAGTTAAAGGCTTGGCAAAGCGCGCTGAAAGCCACCGAAACGGCCATGCAGGCCTTGCAAGAGGCCGCCCCCAACGAGGCTATCCGCAGCCAGGTCCAGGCCCTGATGCCGAAGCTGGCCAGCTACGGTCAAGCCTTGCAGCCCACGCTGACGATGGTGAGCGAGCTGGCCATCACGTCCTCGGCCGAGGCCTACCAGGGCAGCGAAGGCGCACGCACCGAAGCGGACACCATCGAGCGTCAGGTCAACGAGCTCAATGCCAGTATCACCGAGCTGGCCGAAGCCCGTCGCGCCAAGGCAGCCGATGGCGTGACCCACACCATCGTCCTGCTGTGGGGCTTGCTCTTGTCGCCAGGCTTCATCTTCCTGCCCTTGATGGCGCTGACCATCCTGTCGATCACCCGCCCCCTGCGCCGCGCCGAAGACATCACCCAGGCCATCGCCCACGGCGACCTGACGCACGACATCCAGCCACGCGGCCACGACGAGATCACGCACCTGATGGTGTCGATGAAGCACATGCAGGACGGGCTGCGCGAAATGGTCGCGTCCGTGCGCGAGTCGTCCGAGAGCATGTTGACGGCCAGCACCCAGATTGCCGCCGGCAACCAGGACCTGTCGAGTCGCACCGAACAGACGGCCTCCAACCTGCAGTCCACCTCCTCGGCCATGGACGAGTTGAGCAAGACGGTCGAAAACTCGGCCGACTCGGCCCATGTCGCCAATGACCTGGCCAGCACGGCCAGCCAGCGCGCGGTCGCCGGCGGCGAAGTGGTGGAGAGCGTGGTCACGCAGATGGCCGACATCAGCCAGGCCTCGCGTCAGATCGGCGACATCATTGGCGTGATCGACGGCATCGCCTTCCAGACCAACATCCTGGCGCTGAACGCGGCTGTGGAAGCGGCCCGGGCAGGCGAACAAGGCCGCGGCTTTGCCGTGGTGGCGGGTGAAGTGCGCTCCCTGGCGCAACGCAGCGCCGAAGCCGCCCGCGAGATCAAGGCACTGATCGGCAAGTCCACCGAGCGCGTCGAAGCCGGCGCCGACAAGGTGCGCGAAGCGGGCGCGGTCATGACCGAGATCGTGGACGCCATCCAGCGCGTGACCCACGCGATGGGTGAGATTGCCGAGGCCACGCGTCAGCAATCGATGGGCATCGGACACGTCAGCCAGTCCATCAACCAGCTCGACCAGATGACGCAGCAGAACGCTGCGCTGGTGGAAGAGTCGGCCGCCGCGGCCGACAGCCTGCGCCAGCAAGCCATGGACCTGTCGCGCACCGTGCAGCGCTTCCACATCGAGGTCAGCGCCAACGCGGCCATCGAGGCCTGACCCTCGCCGGGCGCGCGGCGAGCACGGCATACTCACGCCGATGCATCGACGCCCCTGGCTTGTGATCTGCGCCACGCTCGGCACCCTGGTGGTGCTGGGTGCGGCTGTTGCCCTGTGGGGGGTCTCGATGGCCTTGCAGGCGCAGCCCAGCACGGCCTTGGGTGCCCCCCTTGCCATCAGTGACCTCCAGTCGGCACGCCGGTTGCTCAACCGTCAGGTGCTGCGTGAAGCCTTTCACGGCCAGCCCTTGACGCTGACGCTGACCGCCGCCCAGGCGGAGGCCCTCACCCAGGACATGGCCGCCCGCGTGCTGCATGCCCCGGCCGCCTTGACCCTGGCCGATCAGCAGGCTGACTTGACCCTGAGCCTGCCCCTGCAGCAAACCCCCTTGCGCGCACTGCACCCGCTGGGCGCCTGGCTGAACGTACGGGTCCGCTTGCAGGCCCCACCCAGTGGCCCGCCAGTCTTGCAGGCCGTGCAGGTGGGGGATCTGTCCGTGCCGCCTTGGCTGGCACGGTGGACGGCGGAGCGCCTGGCCCGCACGCGAGGCATGGACCAACTCGCCATGCTCGCCCTGGCGGCCATTGAACGCGTGCGGCTGAGCCCGACTCAGGTGTCCACCACCGTGCGCTGGCGGCCGGAACTGAGCGCCCAGGCGTCGGCCTTGCTCGTGCCTCCCGACATGGTCGAAGCCCTGTCTCGCTACCACCACCAACTGGCCCGCTTGCTCAGCGAGCCCCTTCAGTCCGACGGCCCGCACCATGCCCCGCGCTGGGATCGTCCACTCAGCACCTTGCTGCCCGCGCTGATGGCCACGGCCCAGCAGACCAGCTTGGCCAGCGCCCTCAGCGCATCGACCCCGCACCTGCAAGACACCGCAGCGCGCGAGAACCGGGCCGTGCTGGTGGTGCTGGGTTTGTACGTCAACCGCGTCTCGTTGGCCACCCTGGTGCCTGCCGCCCGTGACTGGCCCGCCCTGCCCACGCGCCCCCTGACCCTGCAAGGGCGCGAGGACCTCGCTCAGCACTACCTCACCTCGGCCGCCCTCGCCACCGATCTGGGGGGGCGCCTGTCCGACCTGATCGGCACCTACAAGGAATTGCTGGACGCGGCGCCACAAGGCCGAGGCAGTGGCTTCAGTTTCAACGACCTCGCAGCGGACAAGGCCGGCGTGCGCCTGGGACGCCTCGCGGCACATGACCCACTGACCCTGCAATCGCGCCTGGCCAGCGCACAGTCTGAGTCAGACCTGTTGCCCACGGTGAGCGACCTGCCCGAGTTCCTCACCGCGGCGCAACTGCAACAGCGCTACGGGGGCATCGACGCCCCCGCCTACCAGGCCCTGATGCGCGACATCGACCAACGCATTGCCCAAACGCCCGTCTTGCGTTGAGCCCTGCTGCAAGACCCGCACAAGGGGCGGATAATCCACGTCATGAAGCTGCCCTTCACCAAAATGCATGGCGCCGGCAACGACTTCGTTGTGCTCGACGCCACCCGCGCGCCCCTGGCCCTGAGCCCGGCGCAGTACCGTTTCCTGGCCGATCGCCGTTTCGGTATCGGCGCCGACCAGATCCTGGTGGTCGAACCCGGTGACCCCGCGGCCGGCACCGACTTCACCTACCGCATCTTCAATGCCGATGGCGGCGAGGTCGAGCAGTGCGGCAACGGCGCACGCTGCTTCGCCCGCTTCGTGCACGACAAGGGCCTGACGGCCAAGACCACCTTGCGCGTCCAGACCCAGAAAGCCGTGATCGAGCCGCGCCTGCAGCTCGACGGCCGCGTCACCGTGGACATGGGTGCGCCCTTCCTCGCACCTGCCGAGGTGCCCTTTGACACCACCGGCCTGACCCCACGTCTGGAGTTCGGCTGCGAACTCTGGCCCGTGGCCCTGGCCAACCACCCGGTCGAGCTGGCTGTGGTCTCCATGGGCAATCCGCATGCCGTCATGCGCGTGGACAACGTGGCCCAGGCCCCGGTCGACGAACTCGGCCCGCAGATCGAAAGCCACCCGCGCTTCCCCCGCCGCGTCAACGCCGGCTTCATGGAAGTGGTCACCCGCGGCCACATCCGCCTGCGTGTGTACGAACGCGGCGCCGGCGAGACCCTGGCCTGCGGCTCAGGGGCCTGCGCCGCGGTCGTGGCGGGCATCCGTCTCGGCTGGCTGGACGCCACCGTGGACGTGGACATGCCCGGCGGCCGCCTGAGCATCAGCTGGGCCGGCCCCGGCACCCCTGTTTTGATGACCGGTCCCGCCACCACCGTGTTTGACGGCGTGATCGACGTACCCGCACTCTGAGCCCCCTGACATGACCTTGCAAGGCATCACCGAAGACGAGATTGCCAACTACCTCGTCCACACGCCGGCTTTTTTCGAACGCAACGCCGCCCTGCTCTCCAGCATCCAGCTCACCAGCCCACACGGCCAGCGCGCCGTCTCGCTGCAGGAGCGCCAGATGGAGATGCTGCGCGACAAGATCCGCGGCCTGGAAAAGCGCATCATGGAAATGATCCGCCACAGCCAGGACAACGAGGCCATTGCCGAGCGCCTGCACCGCTGGGTGCGCGCCGTGCTGCTCGCCCACGACAACACCACGCTGGCCGACGTCATGCTCAACAGCCTGCGCGACCTGTTCCTGATCCCGCAGGCCGCCGTGCGCATCTGGGGCACCGAAGCCCACCAGCTGCGCACCGAGCTGGGTGCCCTGGCTTGCACCCAGACCGTCAGCGACGATGCGCGCAGCTTCGCCGCCAGCCTGAACCAGCCCTACTGTGGCCTCAACGCCGGCTTCGAGGCCAGCAAGTGGCTCGATGACAGCGCCAGCATCACCTCGATCGCCCTCATCCCGCTGCAACACGAAGGTGCCTGCTTCGGCCTGCTCGTGCTGGGGTCACCCGACGCGACACGCTACAGCGCGGACATGGGTGTGGACTTCCTCATCCAGGTGGGCGACGTGGCCAGTGCCGCACTGGCGCGCCTGCTCGACTGAGCGCCCACCGGCGGCCAGCGCGCGCACACAGACGCCCGAGATGTCCGCGCCTGACACCCCACGCGACGCGCTCGCCCCGCCGGCACCACCGCCCCTCATCGTTCGCCACCTCGACCACCTGCGCATCCAGCGCCGCTTGGCGGAGCGCACGCTGGCGATGTATGGCGACGCCTTCCGGCGCCTGCACGCCTTCTGCCACCAAGAAGGGCTGGACCTCGTCGCCGTGCGCCCCCACCATGTGCGGGGCTGGACCGCCCGCCTGCACGCACAAGGCCTGGGGCCACGCAGCATCGCCATCACCCTGGCCGGCTGGCGCGGTCTGTACAAATGGCTGGGACGTGAAGGCTGGGTCCACCTGAACCCCGTCGAGGGCATCAAGGCACCCAAAGCCCCCAAACCCTTGCCCAAGGCCCTCCCCGTGGACCAGGCGGTGGCGCTGGCCGAGCATCGGCCCGCCGATCCCAGCGACACGGCGGCCTCACCGGCCGCCGCCACCCGGGCTGCCCGTGAGGCGCCCTGGCTGCAAGCCCGCGATCGGGCCATGGTGGAGCTGCTCTACAGCAGCGGCCTGCGCAGCGCCGAACTGCTCGGACTGGATGTGCACGCCAGCCCGCACGCGGCAGGCTGGATCGACCTGGCCGGCGCAGAAGCCCATGTCCTCGGCAAGGGCAGCAAGCGCCGCAGCGTGCCAGTCGGCCAGGCTGCCCTGGCCGCCTTGCGGACCTGGCTGGACCTGCGCGCCGCCCTCAGCCCCCCCCAGGACGACGCCCTCTTTCTCAGTCGCCTGGGGCGGCGCCTGACCCCGGTGCAGTTGCGCAACCGGCTCAAGCAACTGGCCCAGCAAGCCGGCCTGCCCACCCATGTGCACCCCCACATGCTGCGCCACAGTTTTGCCAGCCACCTGCTGCAATCCAGTGGCGACCTGCGTGCCGTACAGGAACTGCTGGGCCACGCCCACATCGGGACCACCCAGGTCTACACCAAGCTCGACTTCCAGCACCTGGCTCAGGTCTACGACGCGGCCCACCCCCGCGCCCGTCGCAAGGATTGACCCCCCCCACTTCGAGGGGGGGCGACCCAGGAATATTGCCGCAAATGCGAATCGTTTTCAGGGAATGTCCTGGAAAATGAGACATCTTCGATACATCGGAAAACGAAAACGGACATAATCCGTTGTCAACTTTCGGAGTGCATCGCATCATGGCTAGCAAGGCATCCAGCCCTCCCTCCTGGGACTTCCGTCGTGGCGTCGCCACGGCCCGAGTGCTCACACAGCTGGGCCTGGACCGAGGCCTGTCACTGGATGCGCTGCTGCGCCACACCGGGCTCACCCCGGCCGCCCTGGAGGCCCCGCAAGGTGAGATCGAAGCCCAGCAAGAAATCCAGCTGATCCGCAACCTGCAGGCAGAGCTGCCGCAGATCGAGACCCTGGGCCTCGAAGCCGGGATGCGCTATCACGTCACCACCTACGGTCTGTGGGGCTACGCCGTGCTGAGCAGCCCGACCCTGGGCAGCGCCTTCGGCATGGCGGCACGCATGCTCAACCAGACGTTCTCGCTGAGCACCAACGAGGTCGAGCAACTCGGTGACCAGGTGATGATCAGCTACCACGTCGAGCACCTGCCGCCCGACATCCGTCAGTTTGTCCTGGACCGCGACCGCGCCGCGGCCGTCACCCTGCAGCGTGAAATCCTGGGGCAGCCCATGCCCTACCGCGCCGTGTTGCTGCGTCGTCCGGAACCATCCCCCCAGATGATCGAGGCCTACACCCAGCTGTTTGGCGTGCTCCCCCTGTTCGGCCAGCCGCAAGACCGGGGTCTGTTCGACACCGCGCTCATGCACCAGCCCCTGCCCCAGGCGAACGCCCACACCAAACGCCTGTGCGAAGACATGCTCAAGAAGCTGGTGGACGCCCGCCAGCAGCGCACCGGTGTGGCGGCCACCGTGCGTGACCGACTGCTGCGCAACCCCGGCCAGATCCCCGACATGGAAGAGGTGGCCGCCGAGATGCGCATGACCTCACGCACCCTGCGCCGCCACCTCACGGCAGAAGGGGCCACCTTCCGCGGCCTTCTCGAAGAGGTCCGCTCGACGCTGACCGAGGAATTGATGGGCGGCGCCAACCTCACCCATGGCGAGATTGCCGAGCGCCTGGGTTATGCCGACGTCACCACCTTCATCGAAGCCTTCCGCCGTTGGAAAGGCGTGCCACCGAGCGAGTACCGTCGCGCCAGCGGACTGGCCAACCGCCATCCCCGCCTGACCCGTCGCCGTTTCGTGCCGCGTTGAGCCCAGGCCGGATCGCGCCTCCGGCACCCCGGATTCAGGGCATCTGCGCTGCGCCATGCAGCGCAAATGCCCCTAGACTGATGTCGCTGCCATTTCCGAGTGCGTCATGACCATCGATCCGCAACTGCGCAACCTCAACATCGACCTGCCCGCCTGTCCTGGCACGTTGGTCAAGCTGTCCTTGCTGATGGCCGACGAGAACTGCGCCATCGACCCGCTGGCGGCGCTGATCGAAACCGACATGGCACTGGCCTCGGCGGTCGTGCGCACGGTGAACTCGGCGCTGTTTGGTCTGCTCAAGCGCGTTGAAACCGTTCACGAAGCCGTGCGCTATCTGGGCATGGCCCAGGTGGCGGGCCTCACCTACGAAATTGGGCTGCGGGGCGCCTTCCCTCCCAGCCCCACGCTGCAAAGCATCTGGGACCGCGCGGGCGTGCGGGGACTGGCCATGGGGCGCATCGCCCGTCAACTGGACGTTGATCCCTGGCAGGCCCACACCGCCGGCCTGTTCGCCGAAAGTGGACGCGCCGTGCTGTACGCCCACGACCGCGCACGCTATGTGGCCCTGGAGCAGCAAGCACCCGACGAAGCACAGTTGTGTGCCAGTGAGATCGAAGCCTTTGGCGTGAGTCACGCCGCCCTCGGGGCCGCCTTGTGCCAGTCCTGGGGACTCTCCCGCGAGGTGACCGACAGTGTGCGGGCGCGGGTCAACAATCCCGGTCAATGGACCACCGAGCGTCCCACGGTCCAGAAGCTGCTGGCCATTGGTCACGTGGTCGATCTTCTCGTGCTGAACCCCGAGACCGCCTCGCAGCCCATGGCGGTTTGGACCACGATGGAGCCCATCGCCCATCAGGTCGGCCTGCACTTTCAGTCTTTCCAGCTCGCCACCATGCGGGTCTGCGAACGACTGAACGTGCACGAGCGTCACACCTGAGTGCACCGCCAGCTCGTTGGGCCGGCCGACGGATGATGCACCCCGTTACACAATCCCCGTGACCGCTTGATTGACAGCGTGCAGACGGCCTCACAACATGGTTTCTCCAATCATTCAATCAAGGAGAAGCCATGTCCCACATGGTTCGCATGGGGCTGCGCCCCGCTTCGCTCGCGCTCGCGGCTGCCTTGTGCTTCGGCACCCACGTGCAGGCCGCTGACGACCCCATCGTTGCGCAAAGCGCCCTCACCCTGAGTGGTCTGAGCTTCCAGCTGATCGACCTCACACCGGGCGACGGCATCGCCCCCAGCCTGAGCTTCCAAAGCGACGGCCTGATCGACACAGGGGAGTGGATCTATGACGAGGCATCTGACAGCTATAACTTCGCCGGCGGCCCGCAGTTCCAGAACAGCCTCTTGCCCGCCACACCGATGACACACGTGAGCTCGAATGGACTGAGCACGGTCACCAGCACGGTCAACAGTGTCACGCTGCAGACCCAGTTGCCGCTGTCGCAATTGCTGCCATCGATGGCCCCCCCTGATGGCACAGGGACAGATGATTTCACAGACTCCGGATCCTGGGCGGAGGCCAATCTGTCTGTGGGTGATGGCAACACAGGGGGGTTTGCGTCATTCACCTTAGGGAGCGGCACGGGTTTGATTCTGCGAGGCACCCTGTCCAGTCAGCTCACCATGGACAGTTCAGCTGTCTCAGCCGTCCTCGCAGCGAACGGCTATGACCATTGGTCGCTGTACGGCAATCTCGATGCCTATGGCAGTTTCCTCATGGCAGCGCAGGCCGAGACCCCATGGCCCAACGCTGACTTGTTGCTGCAACAGGGCAACCAACTGGACCTGTCGCGTTATCACACTGTGTGGCACGGCTCCAACATGTGGGATGACAACACCCCGCTGAGCGACGCCACATCGCAAAGCTTCGAATTCACGGTCGTCAATTTCGGTGACAGCAACCTGATCGGTGACGTGTTGCTGAACCTCCATGTGTTGCACAACGTTGACCTGTTCGCCACCCGCGCGAGCACCTACATTCCTCCGGTTGATGTGCCGCCGATCGATGTCCCGCCCATCGATGTTCCGGCCATCCCCGAACCCTCAACCTACGCCCTGATGGGCCTGGGCCTGGTCGGCATCGTGGCTGTGGCGCGTCGACGCCGTCACACCGCCTGACCTCACGGTAGATCCGCCCAAACCAAAGGCCGGCTGCATCACACAACCGGCCTTTTTTGTCATCGGTGCGCCCCCATTCCGGAGACGTCATCACTTCTGATGCTTACTGCTTGACAGCTTCCACCTGGATCACCAACTTCACATCGT
>Ga0114984_1001101_pt1 | contig 10161 bp, 8 predicted proteins | sample Shrwel1BS1Day1_FD_96987 | JGI IMG/M metagenome (GOLD analysis project Ga0114984, IMG submission 96987) | Subsurface microbial communities from deep shales in Ohio, USA - Utica-3 well 1 S-1-Day1 | ecosystem: Environmental > Aquatic > Deep subsurface > Shale gas/oil reservoir > Produced water/Flow... | reverse complement strand
TTTTCAATGTTATATAGCCGGTAGTCGCTCTTCAGCGGGCCATTCTCGTCGAAAACGACACAGGATGCGACCGTGTTTTCCCCGTGGCTGTGGCTGATATCGAAACATTCCATACGCGACGGGGTTTCCGGCAACTCCAGCAAGTCCCGCAGCGCCAGCAAACGGCGATACACGGTCTCCTTGCTGGCCAGGTGTGTAAGCAGGGTCTGCCGGGCATTGGTCATGGCCAGTTCCAGCCACCGGCGCCGCTCTCCGCGAACATTACCACGGATACGGGTCTCTCGGTTAGCCGCGTCGGAGAGCGCCTGGGCCAGCAATTCCTGACCCTCAACCTCGACCGGCACCAGAATGTCCCGGGGAATCTCGCGGCGGGTATTGCCCCCGAAATAATACTGACCGAGGAAAGCGCTGAGCAATTCCCCTTCGGTCTGTTCGATCGAATACCGGGGGAAATAATCCTTGGTGCCCAGTACCCGGCCACCACGAACAATAATCACCACAATACAGACGATTCCGGCATCCTGGGCAATCGCAATGACATCCGCATCGCCCCCGGCACTGTCCACGGATTGCTGCTCCTGGACGTGGCGCAGGTGGTTGATCTGATCCCGATAGGCCGCTGCCTTCTCGAACTCGAGATTCTTCGAGGCCGTTTCCATGGCGTTCATCAGGTCATGGATAATGGCCGGGTTCTTGCCTTCCAGGAACATGGTCGCGTGGCGAATATCTTCCTGGTATTCCTCGGGGCTGATAAACCCTACACAAGGCGCCGTACACCGGTTGATCTGGTACTGCAGGCAGGGCCTTGTCCGGTTTCTGAAATAGCTTTCACTACAAGATCTTATGCGGAAAACCTTTTGCAGAATATTAAGACTTTCCTTGACCGCTCCTGAGCTCGGAAACGGCCCGAACCAGGTCCCGCCGCCTTTCTTGGTCCGCCCCCGTCGAAAGGTCAGGGACGGATAGTCCGTGTGGGAGGAAAGATAGATATAGGGGTAGGACTTGTCGTCACGCAGCAGGATGTTATAGGGCGGCCGCAGGGACTTGATCAGGTTCTGTTCCAGCAGCAAGGCTTCGGTCTCGCTGCCGGTAATGGTGACCTCGATGGAGTCGATCTTGGCGACCAGGGCTTCAGTTTTGGGTGCCAGGCCGGTTTTGCGGAAATAGCTGCTGACCCGCTTTTTCAGGTTGCGGGCCTTGCCGACATACAGCACCTCCCCCGCCGCGTCGTACATCCGGTAGACGCCGGGCCTTTCGGTCAACTGCTTCAGGAAGTTTTTGCTGTCGAACTCCCCGTTCTGGTCGGGCTTGGGGTCAGACCTTGTCGGCATCCAGTAATCCAAGCCGCACGGCCATCAGGGCCAGTTCCACGTCGCTGGAGATTTCCAGCTTTTCAAAAATCCGGTAACGGTAGCTGTTGACGGTCTTGGGGCTCAGGCACAGCTTGTCAGAAATGTCCTGCACCTTCTGGCAATCCACCACCATCATCGCAATCTGCATTTCACGCTCGGAAAGCCGCTCGAACAGCGATAGCTCACCATTCTCATCCTTGTCTCCGGAGATCTGCTTGAGCGCCATCTTCTGGGCGATTTCGGGGCTGATATAACGCTGTCCGGAATGGGCCTGACGGATGGCACGCACCATCTCCTGGATGTCCGCGCCCTTGGTGATATAGGCACTGGCGCCGCTCTGCATTACCCGGGTCGGATAGGGATCATCGGCGCAGGCGGTCACCACAATCACGCGGATGGAATCATCGATACGGAGGATCTTGCGGGTGGCCTCCAGGCCACCGATACCCGGCATACGGATATCCATAAGGACAATATCAGGCCGTTTCTTGCGCACAAACTCGATGGCGTCCTCTCCGGACGATGCCTGACCCACCACATCAATGTCGGGGTTGTCCGCCAGCATCCGGGTAATTCCGGAACGCACCAGTTCGTGGTCGTCGACAACCAATACGCTGATCAAGATTCCACCTCGCACACGGCTTCAGGAAATACAGCGGGATTCTACCCTACTCGGGCACGCCCAGTCCGGCAGTATTTTCTACCGGATCGAACCAGACCACCAGATCGCCCCGCCGGACGGCTGCCATGACACGCTCCCTCTCGGCAAAAGGGTTCTCTGTGTCATTGAGGCCATGGTAGCGGGTGCAGTACTCCTCAACCAGTCCCTGAAGCTGGTCCAAGGTGAGTAGCTCCGTATCCACCACGAACTTCTCTTCGCGCGGGTCCGGCTCTGGTTGCAGGGCTGCTTCGTCGGTCATTATCCCTCCTGTGAGTGAGGGTATGTTAAGGATTTAACGCCCCGGGTAGAAGCCCCGTAACAACAGCTCAGCTTCAAAATCCTGACATGATTCACTATCATGCGTCGCTTTCAACGGTTTGGATGCTAATGAACCAGTCTGTCTTTCGCCTGACCCTTCCCATCCTGTTCGGTTACATTCCGCTTGGAATGGCCTTCGGCGTGCTGTTCGCGACCCAGCTGGACTATCCCTGGTGGGCGGCGCCACTGATGGGCGTGCTCATCTATGCCGGGGCCGGCCAGATTCTGGCGGTCAGCCTGCTGGCCGTCGGCGCCGGCATGGTCGAGGTCTTTGTCGCTATGTTCGTCCTGAACGCCCGGCACCTGTTCTACGGGCTGTCGCTGCTGGGCCAGTTCCGGGGTGCGGGCTGGCGCAAGGCCTACCTGATTTTCGGGCTGACCGACGAAACCTATTCCCTGCTTACCAGCCGCCCCCGGGGCCCTGACCGCCACCATGAACAGGAGGTGGACTTCCGCATTACCGGTTTTAACCAATGCTATTGGGTCATTGGCTGCGCCATCGGCGCCCTGCTGGGCGACAATGTGGCCTTCGACAGCACGGGCATCGAATTCGCCCTGGTGGCCCTGTTTATCGTGCTCACTATCGAACAGTACAAGGCCCTGAAAGACGGTTTCCCGATCTGGACCGGTGCCGCCGCGGCCGGTATCGCCATGCTGCTGTTGTCCCCGTCGCACCAGCTGATCGGGGCCATTGTCATCGTGACCGCCGTTCTGCTACTGCACTACCGCCGCCTGAAGGACGCCGGTGCAACCGAGGGCGCACACCATGGCTGACATGTCTTACCTGTTTGCCTTTATCGGCGTCGCGGCCATCGCAACCTTTGCCACCCGGGTGATCCCGTTCGTGTTCTTCGAACGCCACACCGAACACCCGCTCATCAAACACCTTGGCCGTTACCTGCCGGCTGCGGTCATGGCCCTGCTGGCGACGGTGTTCCTCACCCGTTCGGGTAACTGGAATGCCGCCCTCCCTGGCCTGGATGCGATACTGCCAGGATTGCTGGTGGTTGCCATCCATCTTTGGCGGCGCAATGCCCTGCTATCCATTGCTGCCGGCACCGCTGCTTACATGACCATCCAGCAAACGGGCTTTCTCGCGGGATACTGAGCTTTTTGCCTTTCACTCGCGTACAGCTACAGTGAGGTAAAGCCTGAAATCCATCTGACAGAGAGAACCCCATGGTTACGCTCAACATAAACGGCGAGCAACACGAACTCGACGTCCCGGACAACATGCCTCTGCTCTGGGCGATCAGGGATGTGGTCGGCATGAAAGGCACAAAGTTCGGCTGCGGTGTATCCCAGTGCGGCGCCTGCACCGTGCATCTGAATGGTACGGCCATCCGTTCCTGCGTGACACCGGTATCCGCCGCCAAAGGCGAGATCACAACGATCGAAGCCATGGCCGAAGATCCGGTGGGCAGCAAGGTCCAGCAGGCCTGGCTGGACCTCGGTGTCGCCCAGTGTGGCTACTGCCAGGGTGGCCAGATCATGAACGCGACCGCCCTGCTGAAAAGAACACCCAACCCGGATACCAGCGAGATTGTCGATGCCATGGCCGGCAACCTGTGCCGCTGCGGCACCTACAACCGGATTCTCGCAGCCATTGAACGGGTCGCCGGCAAGGAGGATCAGGCATGAGCAGATCCGACGACAAACTGCTTTTAGCGAATGTAAGCCGCCGCCGTTTCCTCATGGGGCTTGCCGGAGGCTCGGCCCTCGTGCTGGCCGCGCGCTGGGATATGCCCCTGGCCAATGAAAAGGCCCAGTTCGGCGCCGGCGCCATGCCAGGTGGCTGGGTCGATGATCCGAACGTGTTCATTCATATCGATTCCGACGGCACTGTCACCGTCGTCAATAACCGCTCCGAAATGGGTCAGGGTATCCGTACCAGCCTGGTGTTGCTGGCCGCCGACGAACTGGGCGCCGACTGGGACCGGGTGAAGGTGCGCCAGGCGGAGGCCAACCAGGAAAAATACGGCAACCAGAATACCGACGGTTCCCGCAGCATGCGCCACTGGTACGATCCCATGCGCCGCGCCGCGGCCGCCGCCCGCCTGATGCTGGAACAGGCAGCCGCCAACCAGTGGTCGGTGCCACTACATGAGGTCCGGACCGACATTCACAAGGTCATCCATATACCGTCTGGCAAAGAGCTGGGCTTTGGAGAACTGGCAAAAGCCGCCAGGGGGCTGGACGTACCCGGCCGCAACGACCTGGTGCTGAAGACCGATGACGAGTTGCGTTTTATCGGCCGTGAATCCGGCTACATCAACGGCAAGCTGGAGTCTGCCTATCCCAAGGCCATAGACGGCGAAGACATCGTTACCGGCAAGGCGATCTTCGGCGCCGATGTCGAGGTGGAAAATCCGCTGTATGCGGTCATTGCCCGCCCTCCGGTCTATGGCAGCAAGTTGGAAAGCTACGATGACTCGGAAACCTTGAAAGTGCCGGGCGTTCAGAAAACCCTCGAAATAGAAGGCACCGGGCAGCCCGCCGGTTTCAGTCCGCTCGGCGGCGTGGCGGTAGTCGCCACCAATACCTGGGCAGCAATCGAGGGCCGCAGGAAGCTGAAAATCCAGTGGGACAACGGCCCCGCCGGGGACAATGCCAGCTACACTTCTGAATCCTATCGCAAAGCGCTGGAGGAACGTGCCCAATCGCCCGGCCGGGTTATCCGGGAGAACGGCGACGTCGAAGGCGCCCTTAAGCAGGCCGGCAAGACCGTATCCGCTACCTACTACATGCCGCACATGGCGCAATCCCCCATGGAGCCCATGGTCGCGACCGTAGTGGTCAAAAACGGTGAGGCGGAAGTCTGGGCACCGGTGCAGAATCCCCGTGCTACCCGGGATACCGTCGCGGGTCGGCTGGGTATGGACCGGGAGAAGGTGCGGGTCAATGTGACCCTGCTCGGCGGTGGTTTCGGCCGGAAATCCAAACCCGATTACGCGGCGGAGGCCGCCAGCGTGGCGCAGGCCTTCGAAGGCCGCCCCGTTCGCCTTCAGTGGACCCGCGAGGATGATATTCATCACGCCTACTTCCACGCGGTGTCGGTGGATCACCTGGAAGCAGGACTCGATAGTGACGGCAATGCGCTGGCATGGCGCCACCGCACCCTGTCACCCAGCATTGGCTCCCTGTTCGCCCCGGACCCGGAGCACAAGGGCGAGTTCGAGCTTGGCATGGGTTTCAACACCATGCCGTTCAGTATTCCCGCCATCCGGCTTGAGAACCCGCCGGCACCGGCCCACGTGAGAATCGGCTGGTTCCGCTCGGTATACAACCTACCCCATGCCTGGGCCATCCAGAGCTTTGCCCACGAAGTCTCGGTCGCCGCCGGCAGGGATCATCGGGATTACGTGCTCGAGCTATTGGGTCCTGGCCGGGAGATCCATAACCTGACGGTGGGTGATGGCTGGAACTACGGTGAAGACCCGGATATGCACCCCATTGACACCGGGCGCATGCGGGCCGTGGTCGAGGAAGCCACAGCGGCCGCCGGTTGGGGCAAGGAGCTACCGGAGGGCCGTGGGATGGGACTGGCGTTTCACCACAGCTTCGTGTCCTACACCGCCATCGTGTTCGATGTGGAAGTCGATGACAGCGGCAACGTGATCATTCACCGGGCCGACATTGCCTTTGACTGCGGTCGGCAGGCCAATCCGGAGAGGATCCGCTCCCAGCTCGAAGGTGCCTGCGTGATGGGCATCGGTGTCGCCCTGATGAGCGAAGTCACCTTCAAGGATGGCGTTGTCCAGCAGGACAACTTCGATACCTACCTGCTGCCCCGGATGCCGGACGCACCGAAGGAGATCCATATCCACCTGATGGACCGCCAGGACGAACCCATGGGCGGCGTTGGCGAGCCCGGCCTGCCTCCGGTGGCCCCGGCGCTGTGCAATGCTATCTATGCCGCCACCGGCAAGCGCATTCGCCGGCTGCCCGTGGGCGACCAGCTGAAAGCCTGAACCAATGACGAGGGTCTGTTACAGGCCCTCGTCGGTCTCCACCCGGTTCCGACCGCCCTTCTTGGCGGCATACATGGCCCGGTCTGCCCGCTGGATAATTGACTTGCGCTTGTCTTCCGGGCGCCAGGTGGCTACACCAATACTGGCAGTGATTATGGTTTGCACTCCAGACACCGTTACTTCGGTTACGGCCTGGCGGACCCGATCGGCCAACGCCACACCATCCCCGCGACCGGCGCCAGCGGCGAGGATGACAAACTCCTCACCACCCCAGCGCCCGAGATGATCCTCCTGTCGCAATACACCGGTTACCTTCCGTGCGACTTCATGCAACACCTCGTCACCGACAGCGTGTCCCCAGGTGTCGTTGATGTTTTTGAAATGATCGACATCCAGCAGCAGCACTGAAAACGGGAGACCATGGCGCCGTGCTTTAGCCAGCTCACGGTCCAGCTCATATTCCGTACGGTAACGATTCCACAGGCCGGTCAGAGAGTCATGGCTGGCAGCATGACTGAGTTGCTCGTTGGCCTGCGCCAGGGCCGCCTGCTCTGTCTTGAGCAGCTCGTTCAGGCGGGTGATCTCACTGATCGATGCCAGCAGCGCCATGTCCTCTGCCAGGTCCACCGCAGCAAGGCGCTCTACCCGTTTCCAGGATTCACTGCTGCCTTCCGTGGCTTCCAGCCAGGAACCAAAGGCCTTGCGAAAGGTTTCCTCCTCCCCCGGCGCACTGGTCAGGATATCCACTTCCGGACGGCCCTCCCAGTATATGCCTCGACCATGTTCTCCCCGGAACACCATGAACCAGCTGGTAACCCGCTCCCCCGGTAGTGGAACGGCAAGCAAACCGCAGGCTGCACCGAGCTCCAGCCCTCTGGCCAGCGGCTCCTCTTTCAGACTCGCCGACACCCAGGGTGACCGGCCCTGCTGCTCGGCGTTCAACCTGGCGACCAGTTGGTCGAGCGAAGCGGCGGGAGGGACCTCCCCGAGCGCTGCAATATCACCGCTGTTGGCATAGGCCATGCCACTGGCGCGGAACAATGCCAGCCAGTCGGGGGCGTATTTCTCCAGCATCCTGGCCGGAGACAACCCGACTGTGATATCCGCGGCCAGAAAATCCCTGGACTTGTGAACGCGCTGTAAAAACTGGGCTTCCATACGGGATTTCAGCAGGAACAGGCGCTGGGTGGCCATCAGCACCAGAGTGCGCGCCGCATCTCTCAGAGTTGGAGCAAGGGGAACCGGCTTTTGCGAGGTGCAGGTAACCAGGCCCCAGAGGCCTGAAGGGCCGACAATCGCGATAGAGAGCAGTGCCTGAGCCTTGAAATAATTCAGATACGCGGTCTGCCGCCGGGACGGAGCCCGGAGTACCGTCCCGCTGGCATCGACGTCCGCCAGCTGATCTTTCGTCATCCCGCCAGAAACGAGTACCGGTACCAGGCCGGCCTCAAGATCCGGAATGCTCCGCACCTGGTGCCGGGTCATTTTAGAGCGTTCTGCCAGAGGATACGCGGAGGCGGAAAAACGCTGACCCCGCAACGGAGAAACGCCCTTGCGCTTGCTCTCGGCAAGAAAGACACCATGGCCCTGCTCGTCAAAGTGCGCCACCACCACCCGGTCAAACCTGACCAGGTCGCGAACGCCGTCCACCAGGATATTCATTAGATCATCAGGGTTACGGGCACTGGCCAGTTTGCCGAGCCAGCGGTTGACCGTTCCGGTCATCCGTCTGGTTCCCAGTCCCGTCAACGGTTCAATTTCGACGACCACCCAGGCCCCGGAACGAAAGGCATTCACCTGAAGGCGGATCTGCCGGCCCTTGTTCTCCTTGCGGATGGACACAGGCCCGCTGAGCACATCGTCTCCAGCCAGTTCGCGGCGAATGCGGGCCAGCACCCGTGCACCGAATACTCCCTCCGGAGACTGGTCAAGCAGGGTTTCAGCAGGAACCTGCAGGAAATACTCGGCATTGGCACTGCACTGGACAATACGGTCCAGCGATCTGGTTAATACCAACAGGCAGCCACAGGGCTGGATCCTGAGAGAACTCCGCTGAAAACCGTTCGGTCCGGGCATCGGGTTGGTGAAATCCTTGGGAAAACCTCAAGGAAATTATACACTGCCGCCACGATTTCCCCCTGCACTATTTGTCCATGGCCCCGCGATGAACCTGATCAACATTTTTCTCCAGACACTGGAAACGACCTTACCGGTATTTGCCATGGTCTTTATCGGGCTCGGGCTGCGACGGATTGGCTGGATCGACGCCCCCTTCATCAACACCGCCTCTGCCCTGGTCTTCAAGGCAACACTGCCAACGCTGGTATTCCTGAGCATCATCCGTGCCGACCTGAGCACCGCCCTGAATCCGGAACTGCTGCTGTTTTACCTGCTGGCCACCCTTGGCGGATTCGGGCTGACCTGGCTCTGGGCAATCTGGCGCGTGCGTAGAGAGGATCGCGGTGTTTATGTGCAAGGGGCTTTCCGGGGCAACTGCGGGATTGTCGGCCTGGCGCTGGCGGCCAATCTGTATGGCGATTTCGGATTGTCCGCCGGCGGCATCCTGCTCGGCCTGGTGATCATCTCCTACAACGCACTCTCGGTGGTAGTACTGATCGCCTACCAGCCCGGTCAGTCCGCCAGCTGGCGCAAGATCATCCATGACATTGTCCGCAACCCCCTGATTATCGCCGTGGTGGTGGCCATTCCCTTTGCCTGGCTGAATATCGGGCTGCCCACCTGGGTCATGACCAGCGCCGACTATTTCGCCTCCCTGACCCTTCCGCTGGCCCTGTTGTGCATCGGCGCCACCGTCTCCCTGAGCTCCATTCGCAGTGACAGCAAGACCGCGTTCGGATCCAGCGCCATGAAGATGATCGTATTGCCGGCCCTGTGTACCGCTGCCGGCTGGTTGGCCGGTTTCCGGGGGCCGGAACTGGGGTTGATGTTCCTGTTCTTCGCCAGCCCGACCGCCGCCGCCAGTTTCGTGATGGTCAAGGCGCTCGGCGGCAACGACCGTCTGGCGGCGAATATCATTGCCCTCACCACCCTGATGGCCAGCGTTACGGTCACTGCCGGCGTATTCCTGTTGCGAAGTTACGGCGTCATCTGAGATACGACCGTACGAACCGTTTCGAAACCGCGCTGACAACCACCCAGGTAACCGCCACCAAACAGGTTGTAGTGGTTCAGATAGTGGTACAGGTTGTAGATGTCCCGTTTGAGGGGATACTCCGGAGTGCGTGCATACATCCGATCGTAGGCCTCGTAGAACGCCTCGCCGAAGCCGCCGAACATTTCTGGCATGGCGAGATCCGCCTCCCGGTCACCGCAATAGACCGCCGGATCAATAAGCCAGGGACCATTCCGGTCAAACAGGGCATTGCCGTTCCAGAGGTCTCCGTGAAGCAAGCTCGGATGCTCACAAGTGTTATCCAGCCACCTTGCCAAAGCCTCACCGTGACGCTTGAGCACCACCTCGAATTCACCACGGATCTCCGCATTCCGGATCCGGCCCACCTGATAAGCCAGGCGGTCTGAAACGAAGAACTCGCCCCAGTACTCCGACCAGCGATTCGGTTGCGGCGACAGCCCGATGTAGTTGTCCCGTCCCCAGCCATATCGGTCCTGCCTCAGCCGGTGCATGAGGGCCAGGCCCTCTCCAAGCATGGCAAGGGTTTCGGCGGTGGCAGGCCCGGATTCGATGCCGGTGATCTCCAGCACATTGTTATCCACACGGGCCACCTCCGGAATCCGCACATCGGAGACACCCGCCTGCACCAACACTGAACGAAGGCTCTCCAGCCCCTCCGCCTCGCAGATCAGTGCATCCGAAAATCCGGTGGTATTATGTTTGGTG
>Ga0114984_1001100_pt1 | contig 10165 bp, 14 predicted proteins | sample Shrwel1BS1Day1_FD_96987 | JGI IMG/M metagenome (GOLD analysis project Ga0114984, IMG submission 96987) | Subsurface microbial communities from deep shales in Ohio, USA - Utica-3 well 1 S-1-Day1 | ecosystem: Environmental > Aquatic > Deep subsurface > Shale gas/oil reservoir > Produced water/Flow... | reverse complement strand
GGTACTTCTTGCCCAGCACAAACCACGACCGCGCCGGACTTCTACAAACCGCGCTCGTGGTTTGTGCTGGGCAAGAAGTACCACGCATCGCGCTTGCTGACGATAATTAGCCGACCATTGCCCGATATGCTCAAGCCCGCGTACAACTTCAGCGGAATGAGCCTTTCGCAGTTGGCGGAGCGGTATGTCGATAACTGGTTGCGAACTCGCCAGAGCATCAGCGACCTGGTGAACAACTTCTCCATCACTGCGCTCAAGACCAACATGCAAAACGTGCTGACGGGTGGATGTGACGGCTCGGACCTGGCTGCGCGCGCTGACTTGTTCACGCTGTATCGCTCGAACAAGGGATTGATGCTGCTGGATCAAGAGGGCGAAGAACTGGTGCAGCTCAACACGCCTTTGTCTGGACTGTCAGACCTGCAAGGCCAAGCACTGGAACAACTGTGCGTTGTGTCGCGCATGCCAGCCATGATCCTGACCGGCATCAGCCCCAGCGGCTTGAACGCATCCAGCGAAGGCGAGATTCGCGTTTTCTATGACTGGATCAGCAGCCTGCAGGAAAGTGTGTGGAAGGAAGCGCTGGACACCTGTATCAAGGTGATTCAGCTTGACCTATGGGGCGAGATTGATCCTACGATCACATGGAAGTACAACCCACTGTGGCAAGTGACCGCCAAGGAACAAAGCGAGATTCGTTTGAACAACGCGAACGCGGATGCCACCTATGTAGATCGCGGCATCCTGTCGCCAGAGGAAGTGCGAGAGCGCCTGTCAGCCGACCCTGATAGCGACTACGCGGGCATTGACGTGTCGGAAGTACCATTTGTTGACGAAGGCACAGACCCAGATGCAGAGCTAGAAGCCGCGCTAGGCCTCCCCGGCGCAGACAAAAGCGTGAGCGAAGCCCAGCGAAAGGCCATGCAAGCAGCCGCCCATGGAGAAAGCACGCTAGGCATTCCCGCTTCCGTTGGTAAAGAATTTGCCAAAGAGGACGCAAAGCAATAAACTGCAAATGCGCGAGAGGTTTAGCGGCCTCGTCCGGATTCAGCACCCGGCGCGCATCTTTTCAAAGTGCTGACCTTATGCTGAAAGGTATCAAATGACAACTCAACAACCAGAAGCGCTGCGTTTGGCGGAGCATTTGGAGAACTTCCGAAGCTTCCCCGATGACTTTGCATCAGCGCGAGAACTGCGCCGCCTGCATGCCCGTGTGCAGGAGCTTGAGGCGTCCCAAGCACAGCGCGTGCCACTTGATGCTTACAAGTTGCGAGAGATATTTAAAAAGCTAAACGAAAACCATGACGAAGAAGGCTGGAACTTTGCAGACTTGGTACGTGAAGTTGAGGAGTATCACGGAATCACCAATCAGAAATGCAGTGGATGCAGTGGAGTTGGATTGGTGGGAGGACTTACGCAAGACGGGTATGTTTCTGACGAATGCCCATTCTGCAAAGGTTCTGGAATTGATAACGGCATCACACAGGAGAAGCAGGGATGACAGCAAGCACAGACAAAGAGCGCGCCAGTTTGAGCGCCTTCATTGAAATGGCAGGGCGCGAAGGATTTGATACAGCGCACCAGTGGTATGACGCCAAGGGTTGGGTATTTTTTAGCCCCTCCACCGATGATTGCTGGCGCTATTGGCAAGCAGCCCTCCGCGCTCCAGTAGTGCCGCAGGGGTGGAAGCTGGTGCCAATTGAGGCAACACAAGAAATGGTCGATGCATGGAGCAGTGCAACTGAACTCCCTGAAGGCGTTGCAGAGCAGGCGGACGATGTGGTGAATGCGTATGCAGCTCGTCGAGACTGGAAAGCGATGCTAGCGGCATCTCCTGAAACAAAGGCCTGCTATGCCGCCACCCAGCCAGCAGCGCAGGGGATGGAGGCGCGAGACGCCGCGTTCGAGGCTGTGCGCAAAGCCTTCTGCAAGGTGCAACGCTATTCGTTCTTGCTGGACAGATAGGCAATGTGCGACGCTGTGCAGATCACTGCGGAAACTGGGTTGAGTTCGACGCAGTTCACACCCTGTTTGAGCCACAGTCTGTTGACGCAGCCCTTGCAGCCCAAGCCAAGCAAGACAAGTAACCCCAGCCCGCTAAGCGCGGACTTTTTCACGTTAGCGGGTAGAATCTCCGCAAAAGGAAGGTAGAGCATGACCATCTCACAAGTTCGAGTTGTCCTAAACACCAAATTTGCTTGGTATGTCAAGCTATGGCTGTTTTTTATTTCAAAATCGCCGTGCTTAATTTTGAATTTGATTGGTGAGCCCGTCCTTTTGGCTGTAACGAGACTATTGATTGACCGAGGTGTCAGCGTTGAAGTCAAAGAAGCCTAAGTACGTCCGCGCCATCCGGCCCAATGCAGGCGTAGAAGCCGCGTATCGCCGCGCCTTGGAGAAGATGGTCAAGGAGATGAGCCACAGCGCGCAGTATTGGATTGAGGCTTCGTACAAGGCCAACCCGCCGACGCTGGAGATGGCTATGGATGCGCTGCCATCACAAGAGCTATCCAAGCGCATCAAGGAAGTCGCGCGCCGATGGATCAAACGCTTTGACGACATGGCGGACAAGACCGCCAAGCAGTTTGTCGAATCCGGGCGCAGCACCACTGACCGTGCGATGATGGCTGCATTCAAGGACGCAGGCTGGACGGTTGACTTCAAGATGACGCGCGGCATGCAGGACGCAATGAACGCGACCATCAAGGAAAATGTGTCGCTAATCAAGTCGATTCCGCAGCAGTATTTCCTAGAGGTCGAGGGTATCGTCATGCGCGGATTTACCAAGGGGCGCGACCTTCAACTGATCACCGAAGAACTGCAAAAGCGCTACGGCATCACCAGCAGGCGCGCCGCCAATATCGCGCGTGACCAAAGCAACAAACTCACCGCAACAACCGAGCAGGCGCGGCGCGTGGAGCTTGGTCTTTTTGAAGCAGAATGGATACACTCAGGCGGCGGTAAAGAGCCTCGACAATCGCACGTCAAGGCCGGAAAGGAAAAGCGCAGGTTCGATGTGCGCGAGGGCTGCCTCATTGATGGGGAGTACATTCTCCCAGGCGAAAAAATTAACTGCCGCTGCGGCTCGCGCGTGATTCTTCCCTTTTAACGAAAGAACACAATGACACTCTCACGATGTATTTACTTGGCTGCGGTAATCGCTTTAGCATTATGGTTGCGTGATGGCTATAATGAAGATAGACAATTTGTCAAGGAATATGAATATTGTGTTTCCGAAACGAATCAAATTAGCAACTGTCTGGACGAACTAGATGCCAAGCGTAAAGCGCTCAAACAGTCTTAGTCTTGCCTTTGATAAGGCATCAGCACGCACGATTGATAAAGACGGGCGCATGCATGTTTCGCGCTCCAATATCTCCAAGGCCAATGTGTGCCCGTACATGGGCAAGGAAATCCCCGGCTGGCAGTCGCTGGGGCTTGATGCGAACAAGATTTACCGCTTGTACCGCGACCCGCAAGAACTAGCCAAGGGCGCGGCCACATTCAACAACCTGCCCATTCTCTTGGATCACACTTATGTCAGTGCCGAAAAGCCAGAGAAAGAGCGGGTAATCGGCAGCATGAGCGGGGTAGAGTTTGGTGATCCATACCTGGCCGCTGATCTTTGCTTTTGGGACAAGGCTGCAATCGACGCAATCAATGCTGAAGCAATCGAAGAGCTTTCCAGCGCGTATCACTATAAAGCAGACATGACCCCCGGCACAACGCCAGAGGGAGAGGCGTTCGATGGTGTCATGCGTGACATTATCGGCAATCATCTCGCACTCGTGGAACGGGGTCGTGCGGGCTCTGATGTAATCGTCGCAGACTCCGATCCATTTTTCAAAAAGGAAAGTGCAATGAAGCAAACCAAGCTGGGCAAAGCCCTGATGGTCACGCTCGCGGCAGCATCCCCAAAGATCGCTCAGGACAGCGCGTTGCTGGGCTTGGTTGGTGGTGCAGTCAAGAAGTCGTTTGACAAGCAAAAGGTCGTACAGGCCATTTGCGCAATGGATGAGGACATCGAAGCCGAAAAGGCTGATGAAATCATCGACGCGGTGCTGGGCGTGGAAGAAGAACCCAAGCCTGTCGAGCCTAAGCCCGCAGTAGACGAAGATGACGGCGGCGCGAAATCCAAGCACGCAGAAATCATCGACTATCTCAAGTCCAAGGGCCTTGACGCATCTGACCTGGAAGCCGTGGGCAACATGCTGACCCGCATGGATCGCCCATTTGCATCCGACGAGGATGTGCAGGCCAAGGTTGAGGAAGAAGTCAAGACCGCTGCCGATTCGCTGCGCAAGGAAATCAAGCAGCACTATGCCGAACTGGACAAGGCGCGCTCTGCGGTTCGTCCTGTGGTTGGTGAAGTGATCGGCATGGATTCGGCTGCTGACGTGTACAAGTTCGCGCTCAAGCACATGAACGTGGACTTTGCAGGCATGCCCGATGCTGGTCTGTCCAAGCTGTTTGCCGTGGCAGCCACCAAGAAGTCCGAACCTTCGCGCCCCGTCGCTATGGATTCGGCATCCGTGAAAAAGGCCATCCCCGGCTTGGATCGTTTCCGCACTGCATAAGGAGTCAAAACAATGTCCGCAGGTTTTCAACAAACAGTGAATCTCCAGCAGGCCGCAGCCGTAGCTGGTGACTTCGCATCTACGAACCCTCGTTCTTCCTTTGTGGGGCATGAGGGCACTTTGGTAGCTGACACCGCTGGCGTGACGGTTGGCCGCTTTGCTTGGGCTGTTGCTGGCAAGGTATCCAATGCTGGCACGGGCAAGCCCACCGGCTTCGTGGCGCGTGAGCAAGGCGTTGCCTTGATTACCACCTACCTGGCAGAAACGTCGCTGACCATCCCTCAAGGCTTTGGCGTGACGCTGCAAGTCACAGGTGACTATTGGGCCGCTGTGACCGTGGCCCAGGCCACCGTGGGCAACAAGGTGTTTGCATCGCTGACCGATGGCACCATTCAACCCGGTGCTGCTGGTGCAACCGTCGCTGGCTTTATCGAAACCGACTTCTTCGTGACTGGCTTCCCTGTGGGCGGCACTGGCGCGGTGGGCGAGTTGGTTGTCATTTCCCGTGTGCAGTAAGGAGGCACAAAAATGGATCCATTGATGCAACAACTGATGGAGCGCGCCGGGATTGTTTTCCAAGGCTTTGACGCTCGCATGCTGCCCGAGGGCAAGACCTACACCGACCTGATCGGCATGGACTCCAACGGCGCGCCCGTGGCTATGGACGCTGCTTATCCACTGGTGACAAACGCCAACGCGGGTATTCCTGCGATGCTGTCCACCTACATCGACCCCAAGTTGATCGAGGTGCTGGTGGCCCCCATGAAGGCTGTGGAAGTCGCTGGCGGCGAAACCAAGAAGGGCGACTGGACAACCGCTACCGCAATGTTCCCTGTGATCGAAGCAACCGGCGAAGTGACCAGCTATGGCGACTACGCCAATGGCGGCTCCACCGGGGCTAACTTCCAGTTCCCTCAGCGTCAGTCGTACCACTACCAGACCGTGACCCAATGGGGCGAGCTGGAAATGGCGCGCGCTGGCTTGGCTAAGATCGACTGGGCTGCGCGCCTGAATGTGGCTTCTGTTCTGACGCTGAACAAGTACCAGAACAAAACCTATTTCTTCGGCGTGTCTGGCTTGCAGAACTACGGCCTGCTGAATGACCCCGCTCTGCCCGCCGCACTGACGCCTGTGACCAAGGCAGCCGGCGGCACGACTTGGGCAGTGGCTACTGCCAACGAGGTGATTGCAGACGTCAACAAGATGTTTGCCGCGCTGCAAACCCGCACCAAGGGCGTTGTAGATCGTGACACCGCGATGATCTTGGCTATGTCGCCCGTGTCTGACGCCAATGGCATGACCAAGGTGTCGGAGTTCAACGTGACCGTGTGGGATCGCTTGAAGAAGCTGTACCCCAACCTGGAAGTGCGCGTTGCTCCAGAGTACACCACGGCAGGCGGCGAGCTGGTGCAGTTGATCGTGACCGAGCACGAAGGTCAGCGCACCGTTGAGTGCGCGTTCACCGAGAAGCTGCGCGCCCATCCCATCATCCCTATGCTGTCTTCGTTCAAGCAGAAGAAGTCGCAGGGTACTTGGGGTGCCATCGTGTACCGTCCTATGTTCGTAACGGGCATGCTGGGCGTCTGACGCAATGAATGAAAAGCCCGCCATGTGATAATGAGCGGGCTTTTCAATCACCTAGGAGAATCAAAAACATGGCAAATATCACCATCGGCTGCCGCCTTCCTTCTGGCATCATCCTTGACTTTGAAAAGGACGGCAAGGTTGTCAGCAGCGTTGAACTGGCAGGCCAGCGCCAAGCGCAAGAGCGCAGCTCGATCATCATTCTTTCCGAGGCTGATTACGGACTGACAGAGGTTGACGCCGATTTTTGGGCAGCGTGGAAAAAGCAAGTCGGCCCCGAGTTTGGCCCGCTGAAAAACAACTCGATCTTTGAAGCCAAGAACAAGACCGAAGCCAAGGCCAAGGCCAAGGACGCCAAGGAACAAAAGACCGGCCTAGAGGCAATGCCTCAAGACGCGCCCAACATTTCCAAGGCTGAGCAGTAATGGCTCAAGTCGTCTTTAACCCCGTTCAATTCAAAGCCATGTTCCCGGCTTTTTCCGGGGTTGATGGCGGCTTTTTAACGCTGTGCTTTAAGCAGGCGACTACCTACCTATCCAACAAGGATTGCAGCCGCGTTCAGGACTTGGAAGAGCGCGAGTATCTGCTGTGGCTGCTGACTGCGCACATTGCGCAATTGATGGGCGCGCTCAATCCTGCTGGCGCTTCTGGCGGCGCTGCTGCAGTTGGCCGCACTGCTTCGGCTACAGAAGGTAGCGTGTCCGTGTCGTTTGACTTTGGCCCGGTGTCCGAGCGTGCGGCTTGGTACAACCAAACGCAATACGGAGCAGCATATTTTGCTGCTACAGCAAAGTACCGCGCATTCCGCTATCACCCACGTCCTACCTGCTTTTGATATGACTGATACCACAGCAAAAGAACTAGATTCGATTGATTACGCTCTTCACGCTCTTGCGGTAATTGTCGAGAATTATCCTTGGGCCAATGAAGAGTACAAAAGCAAATCCAAAGCCGCAGCTGAAGAGCTTTGCAGTTTGCATAATCGAAACATCAAAGATTACTTCGACTATATTGATTAACTCTTCAGTATGTCACTACAAGGCGGCGACAAGCTCACAAAGGTGCTGGCAGACATGACCAAGAAGCTGGAAGGCGAGAAGGTTCTGTCTGTTGGATTCTTGTCTGGTGCAACGTATCCAGATGGAACGCCTGTGGCTGCTGTGGCATTCTGGAATGAGTTTGGCACGATCAAATCACCTCCCCGTCCATTTTTTCGCACAATGGTTGCAGAAGCGGCTGGTTCTTGGCCGGAGCTTTTGTCCAAAGCGGTCAAGCACACCGAATACGATGGTTCGCGCGCTCTCTCCATCATGGGCGAGAAGATCAAAGACGATCTTCGCGCGTCCATTACCGGGTGGACAGCACCGGCCAATGCGCCCTACACCATCAAGCAAAAGGGCTTCAATAAGCCTTTGGTGGATACCGGGCACATGATGAACAGCATTGGATATGAGGTGAACGATGGCTCTTGACCTGCGCAGCATCGCAAACGGCGCTATTCAAGGCGTCAACCCTGATTTATCCATCACGATCAAGCAGCCATCGGGCTATACGGTCGATCCTGATACGCTGGTGCAAGTGCCTAACTGGGTGGAGCAGTCAGCATTGGGCAACGTCCAGAGCATGAGCAGCGACGATCTAACGCAAGTGCAGGCGCTGAATATCGAGGGCACCATGCGCGCCGTGTATCTGCGCGGAAACTACAACGGCATCTTCCGCCCAGGCCAGCAGCCCAACACCGTTTTGCGCTTTACCACCAACGAATCCGGCACAGTTGCAGCGCGCGACTGGAACGTGTTCAAGGTGCTAGAAGTCTGGTCAACCTGGTGCAAGGTGGCCGTCGTGCTGCAACTACCGAAAGAAACGCCATGACCATCACCATCAATCAAGTGATTGGCAAGATTGGCGCTTTCCTCAAGCCTCACATGCCTGCTGATTGGAAGGCTGTGCGCGGCCAGGTCAACGATACGCCGCAGCCGAAGCCGCCTGTTCTGATTATGTGGCCCATCATGCTTGCTCAATACACCACCACGCGAATGAGCCTGGATGATGTTGCAAACCTGATGGCATACGAAATGCCAAAGCGCCTAGAGATTCAACTCGACTTCTACGGGTTTGAAGCTGGCAATCAGGCGGCGATTGCAATGACGCTTTTCCGCAGCATGGCAGCCGAAGGATTCTTCCCGGATGGCGTAGCACCACTGTATTGCACAGACGCGCGCCAGTTCCCATTGACCACCGGAGAAAAGCAATATGAAGATCGATGGTCATTGACTTTGGCACTCCAATACAATAAGCCTGTGTTGGTTTCTCAAGAGTCGTTTAATTCGCCCGGGGATTTAACGATTATTCCTGTCCCCGGCAACTTACCAATTTAGGAGTGACGATGGCTACACAAGCTATTCCATATTCCCAACTGGTTAACATCATTCCCGGAGTTATCGGGACTGGTGCTAATCCGTTGAGTTTGAACGCAATCTTTATCGACAAGGATGCGAAGATTCCAACATCCGGCCTTCTGGAGTTTTACGACCGCGCTGGCGTGGCCGAATACTTCGGCTCTGATTCGGATCAAGCGGCTTTGGCCGGTGTGTATTTCAACGGCTTTGACACAGCCACGCGACGCCCTGGCACTTTGTTCTTTGCTGGCTACGCTGAAACAGCGCGCGCTGGCTGGGTTCGCGGTCAGTCCTTAGATGGCGTCACGCTGGATGAGCTGAAAGCAATCACAGGCACGCTAACCGTTGTGGTTGATGGCGGTTCTGCGGTGAACGCCAGCATCGACCTTTCTGCAGCTACGAGCTTCACCGATGCCGCCAGCATCATTGAAACCGCAATTGGCGCGACGGTTGATGTGACATGGGATGCGCTGTTCTCGGTGTTCGTCATCACCTCTGCGACCACTGGCGCAACATCCAGTGTCGTGATTACTGCTGGCTTTGTCGCAGAGGCTCTTGGACTGGTTGGCGGCTACAGCAGCACAGGCGCAGCGATTGACACGCCCACAAGCGCAATGGATCGCATCGTTACTCAGTCCAACGACTGGGCGACGTTCATGACCACATTCAAGCCTGACCAAGACGACATGGTGCTTTTTGCTGAATGGGTGGGCACTCAGCGTCAGCGCTATGGCTACGTGGCTTGGGATTCGTCCTCTGCTTACTTCACACCCAACAACCCGGCCACCTTTGGCAAGTACGTCGAAAACCAAAAGCTGGGCGCTACTGTGGTCGTGTACGACACCACCGCCAAGACTGCGGCATTCGTGTGCGGCTATGCAGCTTCGATCAATTGGGATGAGCTGAACGGGCGCGCCACCCCTGCATTTAAATCGCAGGAAGGTTTGCCATACACCGTTGACACGCTGGCCAAGGCTAATGCAGTGCTGTCGAACAATGCCAGCTACTACGGCCACTATTCCGGCCCAGGCGCTGGAAACGTGGATAACTGCTTCCAAGATGGCCGTATGAACGGCTCTATCTTCCAGTGGTTTGATACGTTCATCAACCAAATCCGACTGAATTCGCAACTGCTGCTGTCCATCTGGACGGGCCTGCGCGCGGCAAAGGCTGTGCCATACAACAGCCGAGGCGAGAACCTGATTCGCGCATGGGCTCAAGATCCGATTGATGAAGGCCTGAACAACGGCTCTATCGTACCTGGTGTTGTTTTGAGCAACGCGCAAAAGGTCGAGATCAACAGTCAAGTCGGCTTTGATGTGAGCGAAACCTTGTTCACGCAAGGCTACTACCTGCACATCTTGCCCGCAACTGCGCAAGTGCGCGGCCAGCGCAAATCCCCACCGCTCAAGCTGTTCTATTGCGACGGCGGCAGCATCCAGCAAATTGAACTCGCGTCCATCGCGGTACTGTAAGGAGCGAATAAATGGCAGACCGTACTATCACCTCCGCAGATTCGAGTTACTTCCTCGGCTCTGCTGACTACGCTTTGGGCATTGAGTTGGAAGGCTATGCGGCTGACGCTGCTTTTGCCTTGGACAACGC